>CAJDUN010000016.1_pt1 | contig 25507 bp, 23 predicted proteins | sample 7390741 | NCBI WGS metagenome assembly CAJDUN01 (sample SAMEA7055660, study PRJEB34461) | soil metagenome | biome: terrestrial ecosystem; feature: Peninsula; material: soil | place: Antarctica | collected 2016 | reverse complement strand
GTTCTTGGTCAGGTAGTCGTTGACCGACTTGGTGGTCGTGTGGCCGTAGGTGTAGTCGGGCGTCATGAACGCCGCCTTCTTGTTCTTCCCGTAGGTCTTCAGCAGCACGGGGCCGATCGCGTTGGCCGCCGTCTCGCCGTAGAAGTTCTGCCGGAATCCGTAGCGCACGCAGTCCTTGCCGGTGGTGTCGTTCGATCCGGAGATCCCGGCGACGTAGAGCACCTTTTCGCGCTGGGCGAGCTTGTTCAGCGCCACGGCCACCGAGCTCGAGGTCGAGCCTGTCATCAGGACGGCCTTGTTCTCGGTGATGAACCGCTGCTGCGCCTGCACCGCGTCGTTCGGCTTGGCGGCCGAGTCGGCCACCCCGTACTTCACCTCCTTGCCGAGCACGCCCTTGGTGGTCTTGGGCGAGATCGCCTTGATCAGCGGATGTCCTGAGTTGATGTGCTCGATGGCCAGCAGGTAGCCCTTGAGCTCGTCCTCGCCCTGCACCGCGTAGGTGCCGGTGCGCGGCACGGTGATGCCGATGAACACCGAATTGCCGGACGAGCCCGCCGGCCATGTGCCGATCGGCGGCTGGTCGGCGGCCATGGCCCTCGATGCCAGTCCCACCGGCAGCGCCAGTCCAGCGGCAACGCCCACGCCGGTACGGATGAATCGACGGCGACCGTCGTTCGATGAGTCTGGGTTTCGACTTTGCATGGACATCCTCGTTAACGGTTGACTCTGGCCAATATATCGTGGCACGATGTTCCTGAGTCTAAGAATAGAAGTCACCAGCGCGCGTTCGGAAATACCCGTATCCCCTGCGCCGGGCCATACAACCTGCTCGAGGGAAGGATCGTTGTTGTCGAAGAGCGTTGCAAGGCCATCCGAGATGGCCACGCACGACTACGCGCAGCTTGCGTCGTTCCGCTATGCCCTACGCGCCTACTTGCGCTTCAGCGAAACGGCGGCGGCCCATGAAAGACTGACTTCGCAGCACTACCAGGCGATGTTGATCCTGCGAGGGTGGCCCGACGGGCAACCGGTCTCGATCAACGATCTGGCGCAGCGGCTGCTCATCAGGCACAACAGCGCGGTCGGCCTGGTGGACCGCCTGACCCATGAAGGCCTGGTCGTGCGCAGCCCCTCGAGCGTCGACCGGCGCAAGGTCGAATTGCATCTTTCGTCACGCGGCCGGCAGGCGCTCGGCAAGCTCGCGTCCATGCACCGTGACGAACTGCGTCGCATCGGGCCGATCATGAAGCGGTTCTTTTCAGAGCTCACGCGCGAGCCGGGCAAGAGCGTCGATTGAGCGCCAGCCGCGCACCCGCCTTCGTGACAGATCGGGACCGAGGCGGCCTTCCGTCGAGCGACCTCGGTGCCGACGAGCAGCACGGTCAGCGGCATGCGCGCACGGCTCTCATCGCCGCGCCGCCGACGCGCCGCTACGTCGCCTTGCGCATCAGGTCGATGCGCATGGGGCGGACGAAGCGGGCGCCTTCGGGCGTCAAGTGAGCGTCGAGCCTGGCGCGCACTACCTTCTTCAATGCATCGGTCAGCACATGCTCGGAATGGGTCGCCTGGATGATGCGGCGCTCGAAGTCGGCGAAGTCGCGGAAAAAGAGCGGCGCCATGAATTCGCGCTCTGCGACGATCCCGAGCACTTTCGCATGGTCGGCCCGCTTCAGCGCCGCATGAGCCGCGGCGCGCACCGCGCCCTCATCGTGGAAGAGCCTGACGATGTCGTTGAACGGACCGTCGTACACCGGCTCCGAGATGTAGAGGTGGCCGCCGGGCGCGAGCACGCGGCGAATCTCGGCGAAGGCCCCGTCCATCAGATTGCCGGGCACGTGGTGGAGCGACTTCATCATGACGACCAGTTCGCACGAGGCGTCGTCGAGGTCGATCCGCTCGGCGCCGCCCGGGCGGAAGCGCAACCCCGGCACGGCCGGTGCCTGCAGGTTCTTGGCACGCTGGACTTCGTCGACCTCGAAGGCATCGACGGAGGCGGCGCAGCCCTGGCTCAGGAGCTTGCGCGCGAACTCGTTGGCCGGTGCCGGAGTCATTCATGTCCTGGACGAGTTCTCCGCTCATTCGATGGAGTGACTGTTGTCGGGCCGCGCCGACTCGGCTGCTTGCAGCGACGGCAAAAACGCGTCGGTGTAGCAGAAGGTCTCGCCGAGTCCCTGCGCCAGGAATGCCGGCACGGCCGCCTCGACCATCTTCACCGAGCCGCAGACGTAGACCTCGAAACCGCGCAGGTCCTGGAAGTCGGCGAGTATCGCTTCGTGGACGTTTCCCGTGCGTCCCGCCCAGGCGGTACCGGGAGAAGATTCGGAAAGAACCGGCACGAAGTGCAGGTTGGCATGATCGCGTTGCCATCCTTCGGCCAACTCGAACGCATACAGGTCGGAGCGCGTGCGAACGCCCCAGTAGAGCCACATCGGCCGCGATATTCCGCGTGCGAACGCATCCTCGACGATGCTCTTGATCGGCGCGAAGCCGGTCGCACCGGCGACAAACACGATCGGGTGCTCGCTCTCGCGCAGCGTGAAATCGCCGAACGGGCCTTCGAATCGCAGCGTGTCGCCGACCTTCGCCTGCGTGAAGACATACCCAGTGAAGCGGCCGCCGGGAATGTGCCGGACGTGCAGGTCGATGTGGTCGTCCTGCTGGGGCGGGTTGGCGAACGAGAACGCGCGCCGCTGCCCGTCGTCGAGCAGGATGTTGATGTACTGGCCGGCCACGAAGGTGATTCGGCCGCCGTCCTCGAGGCCGAGCCGAAGGTACAGGACGTCGTCACTCAGCCGCTCGATACGATCGATGCGGGCGTGCCGCTCGGCGAGCGAACGCGCCGGGACGCCTTCCGGGTCGACCTCGATCTCGATCTCGAGATCGCCGAGCGGTTTGGCGCAACACATCAGCGCCAGCCCCTGGGCGCGCATCGCCTCGGTCAGCACACTCGGCTGATACGGCCCGAGATCGACCTGGCCGTGCAGGACGCTGCACACGCACAAGCCGCAGCCGCCGTTGCGGCACTCGTAGCGCAGCGGCAGGCCCTGACGCAGCCCGGCATCGAGCAAGGTCTCGCCTGAGCGCACGCTCATCTGTTGCGAACCCGGATGCACGGCAACATGGACCTCGCCCGCGACGCCTCGGCGTCGACGCCACGTCAACCACGGCAACAGCGCCAGCAGCGCGGTCGCCGCGCCGACGATCATCCAGACCCTGGACAGCGGCATGGCATAGAAGAGCGGTAGCAGGGCCAGGTAGAACCAGTCGAGCTGCAGCGCGGTCACGGCGATCGAGAGGTCGGCGGCACCGCCCTGGCTGACCGCCGGCTGCACCAGCGACAGTGCCAGCAGCGTGACGACCACGCTCGCGGCGATGGGGCCCGGCGGCTGGGTCCTCGCCTTCGGGACGCGCTGTATGTGGACCCAGAGCAGCAGCAGCAGCAGCAGCGAGATGCCGATGTGCATGAAGGCGAGCAATGAGAAGAGGCGGTCGTTGACGCTGCTCGGGTAGATGAAGTTGCGGATCAGGGCACCGCCGAACGTCGGCAAGGCGTCGAGCCATTCGGCGACCGCGACCACCACGAACTGAGCGACGCGGTCCCACGGCAGCATGTAGCCGTTGATGCCGAGGATGTAGACGAGCCAGATCAGCGCCACTCCCGACACCCATGAGAACCAGCGGAATCCGCGCAGTCGGTCGAACGCGAAGTAACGCAGCATGTGCACCAGCATCACGAGAACGAGCGCGTCGGACGCGTAGCGATGCACGCTGCGCAGGATCCCGCCGGCATACCACTGCCCATGCGTGAGTGCCTCGACCGATGCATGCGCGCCCGCGACGCCGGTTTCGAAGAAGGCGTAGAGGTAGAGGCCGCTGCCGGCGATGATCCAGAACAGGAAGAAGCCGATCGCGCCGAGGTGATACAGCGGATTGAGGCGATCGCCGAAGGCGCGGTTGAACAGCGCCTCGACGCCCATGAAGAGCCATTGCAGGAAGCCCTGCAGGCGCTTCATCACCGGCGGCCCGCGGGCTGGGCCTGGCGCAGCGCACGGATCAGCACTGCGACGAAAGCGAGGCCACCGACGATCGCGATCGCACCACCCAGTCCCATCAGTGCCATGCCGGCGACTTCGCCCGGACTGCGCAGCACCTGCTCCGCTCCCGCGATCTTGCGCTGCACGCCGTAGCCGCCCGACCAGACGAGGCCGATGATGTGCAACAACTGACCGACACCGTAGACAGCCGGCTGCAGCGTCGCGAGGCGACCCTGCGGCGTGCCGTAGCCCAGCCTCGGCAGCAGGTGATAGACGAGGCCCATCAACGCAAGCGTGACGCCGACGATGCAGCCGTGATAGTGCGCAGGAATGCGGACGTTGCTGCCGGCGATGAAGATGCCGATCACCCCGCCCGACGCGAACAACAGCACCGATGCGAGCAGCGCGCTGCGCAGCGGAGCCGTCTCGGGCGACGCGCGGCGAACGCTCGCAGGTGTGCGCGCCAGGCCGAACAGCACCGCGAGTCCGAGCGGGACGATCGTCACACCGCCGCCGAAACGCATCGCCAACGTCAGCAGGTTGCGGTGCTCGACCGATGCGATGTCGTGCGCGAGATAGGCCACAGGCGTCACGAATACCGCCGCCAGTGCCAGCGCGAGCATCAACAGCGTCACCCGCGGGCTGAGCGGCAGCGGCGCACCGCACGCGCTGGCGAGCCAGAGCCATCCGACCAGCATGAGCAGGGTCCGCACGGAGGCGTACGAAGCGGCAAAGGCACCGAGGGCGACGGCGGCGGACACCGCTGCCGCGTTCAAGCCGAAGCGCAGCGCGCCCTCGCCGTCGAAGCCGATGCCGATCCGCGGCGCGGTAGCGAGGCTGCGCACGACGAGGATGCCGGCGCCCGCCCCGAAGATCAGCAGCCCGGCAATGAAAAGGGGGCCGTCGAGCACGGGGATGTAGTTGGCCATGACGGGCTCGGCGTGCGTGACGAAAGGCGCGAGCGCCATCAAGGCGGTGCCAATCGAGGACAGAACGAGCGCGCCCCAGCCCCAGGCGGCGGCGCGCGCCGAGCCGTTCAGGCTCCACAGCAACCCGGCGATGGCGACGAACCAGACAAGCACCGAGAGATCGACGTGCACGACCAGGGCGACACGAAAGAATTCGGCGACATCGAGCCATTGGTTGAGCCCGGGGGTGCGCGACAGAACCAGGAGGATCGAGAACAGGCCGGAGCCGATCAGCGCCAAGAGGGCGAGCCAGAGCCAGCCTCGGGCGAGCGCTCTCTGCGCGCCGAGCGGCACCGGCAGCGCATACGCCGACGGGCGCGCTGCCGCCGGGGCCTGCGCGCGCAATCGCGCACCGATGACCGAGGGAGAGGTGCTCATTGCCAGAAGATGCCGCCCTTCTCGGCGTCGAAGTCGATGACGAGAATGTGCGCCGGCGCGAGCCTCACCGTCGCCGTGCGCTCGTAGTCGAAGGCCTTGCCTGTCGGGCTGTCCTTCAGGCGGACCGCGATCCGGTGTTCGCCGGCAGCGACCTCGACACGGCGGTAGACCGACGACGCGCCGTCCTTCGAGAGGCCCGAGGGCTCCGCCACCTGATGGACGACCTGACGGCCATCGATGTCGAGCTCGACCACTACCGGGGCCCGCTCGCGCGGGCACTGCGTCGGCGCACGCATGTTCGGCGGCAGCTTGGCGAGCTCGGCGGGACTGAGCTGGCGGCAAGCCGAGACGCGCTGACCGTGATGGCTGAAGCTGAGTTTGATCAGTGCCTCGTCGGGCGCCAGATGTTGATAGGACGGCCAGTGCGAGAACACACCGATCAGCAACGCGAAGAACCCATACAGCAGTCCTTGGCCGAGCCAGGCGAGTACCTTGCGTGGGGCGCGCTGTTCAGCCATGGTGAGCGGCCCCTTCGGGTTCCGCGACATGGTCTTGCTGCGTTCGCAGTTCGTCGAGCGCCCGGGTCACTTCCATCGGCTCACCGGGGCGGGGCCAGACGACGCGCAGCGCCTCGCGCAGCACGCTTGACCGCAGGCGCGGCTCGCGCAGCGCGGCCAGGCGCTCTTCGGTCCAGCGCTGGCCGAGGCGGAACGCGCAATCCCCTTCGCGGCAGCCCGTGACGACGACGCCCGACGCGCCGGCGCGCAAGGCGTACTCGATGAACGACGGCGGCAGCTGGCCGATGCAGATGAGATCGAGCGCGACGACGTCGTCGCCGGAAACGGCGCCGACCGATCGCCCGTCGCCGCAGCCCACCACGACGAAGGTGCGCTCGCCGTGCCGCGCCGCTAGCCCCGCATCGAGCTCCCGGCGCAGCGCGTCGATCGGCCGCTGCGGCATGTCGATGCCGGTCACGAGCTCGGCACCGCTGCGAAATGGCGTCGACGACGGACACGCGCCGACGCAGATGCCGCAGCTCGCGCAGAGATCCGGATCGACCTGTGCGAGCTGGTGGACGGAGCGGCCGTCGGTCGGCCAGTGCGGGTGCGGCACCATCGTGATCGCCGTGTACGGGCAGTCGACGAAGCAGCGCCGGCAGCCGTTGCAGTTGGCCGGATCGACTCGAGCCACCGGCGCCGACAACACGCTTCGTTGCGGCAGGAACGGCAGCCCCAGCAGGATCAGCTGGGCACCGGTGAGCAGCACCCAGACGAATCCTGCCGACGTCGCATCGACGAGCGCGTGCACGGACAACAGGTACCAGTCGAAGGCCAGCGCTCCCGGCACTCGCGACAAGTCCGCGGGTGCATGGCTCGCCACCGGAGCGAGCAGGGCCAGCGCCAGAAGGCCGAGCGTCGTCGCCAGCGCCAGCCGTCGCGGCGGAAAGACTTCCGCGTGCGCGACGCGCTGGATGTGGAACCAGAGGCCGAAGAGCATCAGCAGCGGCACGCCGACATGGACGAAGATGAACAGCGAAAAGAGCCGATCGCCGACCGACGAGACACTGACGAAGTTGCGCGACAGCGATGTGGCGAAGACCGGCAGCGCATCGAGCCACTCGGCCGTGGCCTCGGCGGAGAACTGGCCGAGCTGATCCCAATGGAGCCAGAAGCCGCCGATTCCGCTGACGAACGCGAAGAGCAGAAGCGGGATGCCAGTCCACCACGAGTGGCGTCGGAACGTCCGAAAGCGTCCGTGCACCCACTCGCGCACGAGATGCAACGTGATGACGACGACGAACGCGTCGGCCGCGTAGCGGTGCACGCTGCGCAGCCAGCCGCCCACATACCAGGGCTGGCGCGAGAGCCTTGCGATCGATTCGTAGGCGCCAGCGGCCGAGGTGTCGAGCGCCACGAACAGGTAGATGCCGCTGGCGACGAGCCACCAGAACAAGAGGAAGCCGAGGGCGCCGAGATGGCGCAGCGGATTCGACGCGGCGCCGAACACGGCGTCGAGCCCACGCTCGAGGCGCTGCCACGACCACCGCGCGCCGATGCGCTCCGCGTCGGATCGGCTCGTGGGGACACGGTCCACGGAGACACGGTCGAGCGGCACGGCGTTCGCCGTGCCGAGGATGGCATTGGCGGCGTGCGATGACAGCATCGTCGATGCTCCGATCAGGCCCGCGACGCGCGGCGCGCGATCCGTCGCACGCGCCACTCGTTGAGCAGGTATCCGAGCATGGTGATGGCGAACGTCAGCCCCCCCGCGATCTCGAGCGCGAGGCTGTAGTCGACGCGATAGGTCCCGGTGCTCGGGTCGTACACCGTGCAGAGGATGCGCACGCGGTTGATCAGTTCGGACAGTCCCGACTGCAGCGGCAACGGTTGTCTCGCGAGCAGGAGCGTCAACGGCTCGCCGAGCGCATCGGGCGCCAGCTCGCCGCCGTAGACCTGGCGCACGACGCGGCCTTCAGCATCGACGAGCGTGACCTGGAGCACGTGGTCGAAGCCGGCCGGCGTCGCCTGGAAGCTGAAGCCGAACTCGCGCGTCAGCGCCTCGACGTCGCTTGCCGGTGGGCTCAGGAACGACCAGTAAGGCAGGTTGATGCCGTTCTGCGCCGCGAACGCCTTCATGGCGGCCGGTGAATCGGCCGGCTGATTGAAGCCGATGCTGACGACGTTGAACTGCGCCGTTCCGAATCGTTTTTCCAGCGCGCGCACCGTCTCCTGCAGCGCGCGGGTGCTGGTCGGGCAGACCTGGAAGCACCCTGTGTAGACAAATGACACGAGCAGCGGCTTGCCGAGATACGACGAGAGGCGTACCGCGTTCGCGTCGCGATCGAGCAAGGTGTGCTCGCCGATGCGTCGCCCGATCGCCGCCTGGCTGGCGCGCACGGCGGCGTCGGCGTTCAACGCGGAGGCGGTCGCGACGTCAACCGGTTCGGCTTGCGCCGGCTGCATCGCGACGACGACCAGCAGCGCCCAGACGAGCGCTATTGCCCGTGCAGGCTTCGAGACTGTATCGACGCCGCGGCGCCATGGTCCTGGCAAGTCCGTGATGGCAATCGGTGCGAGCGACATCGGTTCATTGTCCCAGTACGGCCGGTCGGGTCGACGGGCAGGAACTCACGAACCCCAGCGCGCCGCCCCATCGATGCTCGCGGCTGCCAGCAACGCGCCGAGCTGCACCAGCGAAGCGAGGAAGGAGCCGATGGCGGCGGACCGACTCGGCGCAATGGCCAGCGCACGAGCCTTGAACGCGAAGTAGAGGCCACCGCCCAGGGCGCCGCCGAGGTAGATCCATCCTGCGCCGAAGAACACGGGCAACAGCGACGCGACCACGAGCGCAACGACACTGGCATAGACGATTCGCGCCGCGCGCTCGGCGCCGACGACAACTGGCAACATCGGCACGCCAGCGGCCGCATAGTCCGCCTGGCCCGCGATCGCCAGGCTCCAGAAGTGCGGTGGCGTCCACAGGAACAACACCAGCGCGAGCAGCCAGCCGTGCACGCCGACGCCGGGATTCACCGCCGCCGCGCCAGCGAGCGCCGCGAAGCTGCCGGCGAGTCCGCCGACGACGATGTTCAGGCTGCTGCGCCGCTTCAACCACAGCGTGTAGACCACGCCGTAGAAGAAGGCGCCGAGGAACACGTAGAGCGCAGCCACGACGTTTGTCGTCCACCAGACGGCGCCGACGGCGATCGCGAGCATGGCCGCCATCAGCCACAGCCAAGCCGCCGTGCGCCGTAGCGCGCCGGTTGCGAACGGCCGGTTTCGCGTACGCGCCATCAGGCGGTCGGAGTCGGCCTCGGCATACTGGTTGAAGGCCCCCGCGCTGGCCGATGCGAGCAGGACCGAGAGCGCCAATACGATCAACTGGGTCGCGCCGATGCCGCGCCCCGGCGTGACCAAGTACCCGACCAGCGCCGTCAGCATGATGAACGCGCCGATGCGCAGCTTGAACAGCCCCGCCACATCGCGCCAGCCGAGCCTGGCTCGGGTCGTCGCGAAAATCGGCAACGATGACACGTCGTGCTCCGATCAGCTCAGGCCCCACACCTGCGACAGGTACTTCCAGTTGATGAAGTAATAGAGCACGAACGCGATCAGGAAGACCATCGCCAGAACGAAAGTGCCCGGCGCGGCGAAGCCCGCCGATCCGTAGGTCTGCACCGCCGGGCCGATGGGGGTCAGCGGAATCGGCGTGAAGTTCGGGCTGACGGTGCCGCGATCGAGCCGCTTGCCCCAGAGCAGCGAGCCGACGGTGATGTAGATGTAGATCGAGCCGCCGATGATGGCCGCCACCCCGGCGATGCCGACGAGCCCCATCATCAGATAGGCGGCCCCCGGCCACTCGTAGGCCAGCGCGGCGCCGCTGAACGCCATGTCCCAGTGGCGGCGCGAGACGCCGAGCGTTCCGGCGCCCATCATCACCAGGCAGAAGAAGTACATCGACAGGCCGAACAGGTACGGCTGCAGCTTGGCGAGTCCCGGCGCGATCATCTCGCGCTTGAAAAGCACCGGGATCAGGAAGTACGTCAGAGCCATGAACGACAAGGTCGTGCCGACGACCACCGTCGCGTGAAAGTGTCCCGGCACGTAGATCGTGTTGTGGATGAGCATGTTGAGCTGCTCGGTGCCCATCATCACGCCGGAGATGCCGCCGAGGAAGCCGAAGCCGACCAGCGAGATGAACATACCGGAGAACACCGGATTGCCCCACGGCGCCTTGCGCAGCCATTCGAACAGACCCTTGGTATAGCCCTTCTGGCGCTGGGCGACTTCGATCGCACCGGGGATGGTCAAGCCGTGGATCATCGAGGCCAGCACCGCGAAGTACATGAAGTAGCTGGTGTTGACGACCTTCCACGCCGTGCTCACGCCGGGATCGGCCAGCAGGTGATGCGCGCTGGCGAGCTGCAGGAAAACGATGTAGAGCAGGAACGCTCCGCGACTGACCCGCTCCGACATCGGCTTGGCGCCGAACACGACCGCCGCGATCAAATACCAGATCGAGATGTGAGCGGCGACGTTGATCTGCTGCGACGAGTGCCCGAACGCCCACCAGATCGTCCGGTAGACGAGCGGATCGACCGACTTGACGATGCCGATCGACATCAGGTACGTCGGAATCAGGATGATCGCGCCCGAGGTGATCGTGAACACCGCGATGATCGCCGCGGTGATCGCGCCGAAGGTGACCAGAGGGACGGAGCCCTGATAGGTCTTGTCCCGCTTGGCGATGACGAGAGTGCCGAAGAAGATGAAGCAGGCGATCAGCGCGCCGACGGCGAACAGGATGAGGCCGAGATAAAAGCTTGGCGCTGCCATCATGGGCACGTAACTGGTCATCATCACGCTCGAGCCACCATCGAGCACCGCGTAGTTGTTCGTGAGCGCACCGATCAGCATCAATGCGTACGCGAGCCAGGCGAGCTTCGGCGTCGCGATGCGACAGCGCAGCAGCGTCGACGCGCAGAAGTACAGCACCGCGACCTCGAAGAAGATCATCCAGAAGATGAGCATGTCGATGCCGTGGGCGGTGAGCACCTGGTAGAAGGTGTCGGCGGCAAGCCAGTGCACGGCAGGCCAGCGCGTCAGCACGACGCCGATGGCGAGGATGCCACCGACGAGCAGGAAGACGACGGCCGTGACCGCGTTGGCGATCATCAGCATCTCGGCCTGCCGCTCGAACTGAAGTCCGGAGCGCGGGCAGGTACGGTAGCTCACGCCGCTCGATCCCGTGGGTTCGGTGGGCGCAGCCCCGGCGGTCCGGTACGTGGCGGTGTTCGTCATGGTGGCGCTCGCCTCACTTCACGTACAGGCGGCCGACCATCGTGTGATGGTTGATGCCACAGTACTCGTTGCATACGATCGAGAACTGGCCCGACTGGTTGGGAGTGACCCTGAGCACATGCTCGAAGCCCGGCACGACCTGGATATTGATATTGGTCGGCTGCAACGAGAAGCCGTGGTTGTAGTCCATCGAGGTCAGATGAAGCCGGTAGGTCTTGTCCTTCTCGAGCTCGATGATCGGCCACCAACTCCACAACCGTGCGACCAGGTAGACGTCGCTGCCGACCGGCGGGTGCACGACCGGAATCTTCTCGTCCGTTTCCGTGCGCACCGTGTACTTGTCGACCATGGCCTGTGCCTTGGCCGAGAACTGCTCGGGGGTCGTGCGATACGTTTCGGTCGACAGATTCTGGCGCCCGTAGACGTGCCAGCCGACCATCATCACGAACATCGTCAGGCACCAGACCAGCGCGATGACGATCCAGGTGCCTTCGACGCGATCCAGCGGGTGTTTCCACCACAGCCGCTCCGCGGGAGGAAGAATTGCGCTCATCGTCAGGTCCTCGGGTAGTTCGGTGCGCCGTCGACGACGTGCTACTTGGCCAGCGGCACGGTGAGGATGTCGATGACGCCCCAGAGCGTGTAGACCACCATCGGCACCATCACGCCGATGAACAGAAGAAGGAACGGGTTGTCGAGCAACTGCTGCATCAGCGGCACGGACTCTTGCGTCGATTCGGGCTCGTTCATGGGGTCTCCGGATTCGGGTGGTGACCCGATATAGCGCACTCAAGCGGTGCTGCAGATTCTATGCTGAGGCCCCCTCGAAGCTGACTTGAACCAGTTCAAGAAAGCGACCTGTCGTGGCGTCTGGCAACGCGACGGCGCGGGTTCGAGCGATAGGATCGCCTCGCCCCCCGCATCAAGCCATGCGGCGCGCAAGCCGATGAACCGACTCGATCGCCGTCTTTCGCTGCTGCGCCGCCTGGCCTGGCTCTGCGCCGCGACCGTGCTCGCGGTGACGACGCTGAGCGCCTTCATCCGCCTGTCCAACGCCGGTCTCGGCTGCGCCGACTGGCCGCAGTGCTACGGCGAGCGCGGGCTTCAGGCCGCCGCAGCCACCGGCACGAGAAGCCACGAAGTCAATGCCACGGTCGTCGCACGGATCGCGCACCGCGTCATGGCGGTCGCCGCATTGCTGATCATCGTCCTGCTGATCACGGTGTGCCTCGGCGATCGACCCCGCCTGCGCCGGTCAGGCTCGATCGCCGTTGCACTCCTTGCATTGGCGTTGTTCCTGGCCGTGCTCGGCCGCTGGAGCAGCGGCGCGCGCGTTCCTGCGGTATCGATGGCGAACCTGATCGGCGGGTTCGCGATGCTCGCCCTTTCGTTGCGGCTGGCGATTCGCGCCGACGTGTCGCCGCCGCGCCAGCGCGTCGCCGCCGCGGTGGCTCTGCTGTTCCTCGTTGCGCAGGTCGGCGTTGGTGGCCTGGTGAGCGCCTCGCACGCCGGATTGAGCTGCGTGGGCTGGTCCGATTGCATCGAGGCGGCGCGCGACGTTCCCTGGTCAACGCTCGACCCTTGGCGCGAGCCGCTCCTGACCGCTCGGCCACCCTTCAACGAGGCCGGCGCGCTTTCGCAGTCGATCCATCGCGGCATCGCCGTGCTGGTCGTGCTCATGATTTCGGCGCTGTCGCTGCTTGCCTGGCGTGGCGGGCGCCGGCGAACTGCCGCGGCGCTCCTCGCCTTGCTGACGGCACAAGCGCTCGTCGGACTGGCGATGGCCCAGGGCTCACTGCCGCTCGCCCTCGCGCTGTTGCACAATGCGCTTGCGGCCTGTCTTTTCGCGACGCTCGTTCTTCTCGTTTGAACCGGGGTCCGGGCCTCCGGCTGACCTGCACCCGGGTGCTTTGAGTCGAGCCGGTCGGAGTCTGTGCCGAACGCCCGTTTCGACAAGATTCGCCCATCGCAAACCCCGGCTGGAGATCCGGTTGGACGTCAGTACCTTCGACCTGCCCCGCTACCTCTCGGTGCTTCCGTTGTTCAACGACATGCAGCCGACCGAGCTGCAGCGGCTGGCCGACGGCAGCCAGCTGCGCCGGCTTGCTCGCGGCGACACGGTCTTCCGCGTCGGCCAGCCCTGCGAGGAGTTCCATGTCACGGTCGTCGGCCAGGTCAAGCTGTTCGCGCTCTCTCCGTCGGGCCAGGAAAAAGTGATCGAGCTTGTCGGCCCGGGCAACAGCTTCGCCGAGGCGTTCATGTTCATCGGCAGGCCTTACATGGTCAGCGCGCAGGTACTGACCGACACCCTTCTCCTCACGATCGGCAAGAAGGCCGTGCTCGACGAGATCGCCATCGACGCGCGGTTCGCGCTGCGCATGCTCGCAGGCATCTCGCGACGGCTTCACGGCCTCGTCCACGACGTGCAGGGATACGCGCTGCACAGCGGCCTGCAACGCGTGATCGGCTATCTGTTGCGGGACCGGGACGAGAACGACTCCAATTCGATCACCGTGTCGCTGCCGGTCAGCAAGGGAACCATTGCATCGCGACTGTCGTTGACGCCGGAATACTTCTCGCGCGTTCTGCACGAGCTCGAGGCGAGCGGGCTGATCCAGATCGACAAGCGCGAGATCCGCATTCCGGACGCCAAGAAGCTCGCCGCTTACCAGCCGGCCTGAGCGGCTCCGCCCGCGCCGGGGACCAACCGCCACCGGTGGCCGGGCCGCGAAGGGGCGTCAGTGCGACGTCCCTTCCGACCGGCCGATCTTGTTCCAGACGTTGTACGTGCCGACGGGCTTGCGCATCGGCAGGCGCTTGACTTCCTTAAGCGTCGCCGCGTCGTAGACGATCAGGGCGCCGTCGTCTTCCCTGAGGCTGGCGAGCGCAAAGCGGCCGTCTTTTGTGAACTCGACATGGGCGAGCGTGCGGCCGGGCTCGCGAACGTGGCCCACGACCTCCAGCGTTCGCTTGTCGACGATGGTGAGCGTGTCCTTGGCGCTCGGGCTGAGCGTCGAATCGGCCCACGCGTAAGGAGTCGCCTCGTGGCTTCGGATGAAGAAGCCCGGACCCGGCGTGGCGATCGTCCTGACGGGCTTCCACGTGGTCATGTCGATGACGTCGAGCGAGCCGTCGCGCAAGTTCGGGCTCGCTAGAACGGTGCGGCCGTCCCATGGGAAGGTGATGCCCGAGCCGAGACGCGGCATGCCGGCGATCGGCAGGTCGGCGATCTTGCGGCGGACATCGAGGTTGACGACCTGCGCTGTCATGCCGCCCGCTGCGTTGGCGCGCGTCGCGCCTATCACGTGGTGGTAGCGCGAGTCGAAGAAGAAGTCGTCAAGAGGTTCCTCGAGCGGCGTGCGCCGCGCGTTGAGATAGCCCGGCATGGCGATCGCCTCGCCCATCCGGTAGTCGTGAACGTAGCCGTCATGGATCGGTTCGGCGCCTTGGTCGTAAGAGATCTCCCACAGCTCGGCGATGTCCTTCAGCGCGACGACGAAGGCGTGGCGCGGCGCCGCGTCGTAGACGGCCGAGACTCGCGAACTCTTCTTGCCGTCGAGCGTCGTCGCGGCGAAGGTCTTGACCAGGCGCAGGTCGGAATCGAACATCGCCAGCGTGTGCGGGAGGTAGTTGGCGGCGAGCAGCCAGCGGCCGTCGCCGCTGACCGCGACGTTGCGGGTGTTGATCCCGGCCCGCACCTCGGCGACCACGGTGAGGTTCCAGAGATCGTACTTGGTGATCCAGCCGTCGCGCGAGCCGAAGTAGACGAAGCGGCCGTCGGGGCTGAACTTCGGGCAGCCGTGCAGCGCAAAGCGCGACGCGAAGCGGTGAATCGTCTCGAAGCGGTCGCCGTCGACAAGCGAGACATGGTGGTCGCCGCCCTCGACGACGACGAACAGGTTCATCGGGTCGGCCGGCCAGCGCGGCCGGTTCGGCAACGCCGTCGCGTCGGCGAACTGCAGCCGCGACGCGCGGATCTCGGCCTCGCCCCACAGCGGCGCCGGCCATACCGGCGTGTAGATCCATTGGCCGAGCGCGGCGATCTCGTCGGCCGAGAGCTTGTCTCCGAACGGCGGCATCTGCGTCGCCGTGCGCCCCCGCGTGATGACGCCGACGGCCTCGGGTTGGCGCAGCCGCTCGAGACTCTCGGGGACGAGCGCAGGACCCGTCAAGCCGGTCCGCTGCGCCCCGTGACACCCCGCGCAATGCTGCTGATACAGAGGCGCGGGGTCGGGGGCCGGAGCGGCGCCTGCCGCGCCGGCCGCCAGTGCCAGCATGATCGCCAGCCAGCGTGTCGGACGGATGGGCTCGCGCATGCTCAGTTCGCCCGTGCCGCGATCTCGAACAGGTCGGCGCGCAGCAGCGGAGCGCAGCAGCCGCTCGCCGCCGGAGAGGATCAGCGCCCTGACGCCGAACGCCTTCGGATCGTCCATCACTCTGCACATCTCGCCGTCCGATAGCCCGCCGGCGTACTCGTGGTCGGCCGAGTGGGCGTAGCAGTGCGTGCAGGTCAGGTTGCAGCGGCGGATGAGATTCCAGATCACGACCGGGCCGGGCGGCGATCCTCGCTGCGGTGGCTGGATGGTGACTGTGCGCTCGGCGGTGGCGAGCAGGCCATGAAGTGGCTGATGCGAACCATGGGTCAGGGCTCCGGAAGACGCAGGCCGGTCTTCTTCAGGATCGCGGTCGAGTAGAGGACGTCGTCGGAGCGGCACGCGTCGCCGAGCAACGCTCGCAACTCGCGGCGCTGGTCCTCGACCTCCTCGCGCGAGCGGCCGTGCAGCATCGCGAACAGGTTGTAGGGCCAGCGCGGCAGCTCACGCGGGCGACGGTAGCAGTGGCTCACGCCCGGCAGCGCGCCGACGCGCTCGCCGAGCTCGTCGACGCGCGCGTCTTCGACGTCCCACACGCTCATTCCGTTGGCCGAGTAGCCGAGCCGGTAGTGATTGGGGACGGCGCCGATGCGCCGGACGACGCCGCTGGCGAGCAATTCGGCGAAGCGCTCGAGCAGCACGGCGCTGCTCACGCCGAGCATCGCGCCGATCGCCTCGTAGGGGCGTGGCACCAGCGGCAGGCCGCTCTGCGTCGCGGCGATCAGCCGGCGGTCGAAGTCGGCCAGCTCCATGTCAGAGCTTCTCCGGGACAAGCAGCGAGGACAGCCGCGAGCCGACGAAGTACTCTCGTTCCTTCGGAAACGCGTGGACCTTCAGCCCGGTCGACTCGGCGATTCGGACCAGCACGTCGTCGCATTGCGCCGGCGACTCGGTGGCGACGACGAACCACATGTTGAAGGCGTGCTCGCGCCGGTAGTTGTGCGCCACCTCGGGCAGTGCGTTGACGAGCGCAGTCACCTCGTCGAAGCGCTCCTCGGGTACCTCGAGCGCCGCGAGGATGAGCTTGCCGCCGGCGCGCTCGATGTGATAGAGAGGACCCATCCTCGTCAGCACGCCTTGCGAGAGCAGGCGGCGCAGCCGCTCGAGGACCTCGTCTTCGTCCATGCCGAGCTCGGTGCCGACGACAGCGAACGGATGGTCGGCGAGCGGCAGGTCGCCGTGCAGGCGATCGATGAGGCGGGCGTCGCGGGCATCGACGCCGAACGGCAGCAGCTTCGGCGACGCGCTCATTCAGCCCTCACCCGGGCGCTCGCCGTTTCGCTGCGGTGCCGCTCGAAATAGCACGGGCCGAGGCCGCCGATCAGGTCGTGCGCGCGCGCCGGGGGCACGCCCTGGGCGAGCGCAGGCGCTCCCGCGAGGCACACCGGCAGCACGTTGGCCTGACGCACATCGTCTCCTTGCCTCAGAGCTTGAGGATCGACTCGATGACGGCCTTCAGGTCGGCATCGCTGATCTTGCCGGGCGGATTCGGCGGCATCGGGATCGGCCCGTAGACGCCCGACCCGCCCTTGCGCACCTTCTCCATCAGCTTGGCGGTGACGTCCTGGCCCTTGTACTTGGCGGCGACGTCCTTGTAGGCCGGGCCGACGATCTTCTTGTCCTTGGCATGGCAGGCCAGGCAGCCCGCCTTGTTCATCGCTTCGTCGGGCGTGACTGCCCAGGACGTGACCGAAAACAGCGCCAGGCTCGCAACGAGGAGTCGTGTGGTCTTGATCATGGTTCGTCGCTCTCTCAGTAGATGTCGTGCTGCGTGTCGTGCACGTTGAAGTAGCCGTTGGGCGTGATCAGACGGGGATCCTTGATGACCGCCTCCAGCTTCAGCGTCTTGTCGTCGACGACGAGCCCGCTGCAGTGAACGCTGGCCTCGGCGCGATCACCCGTCTTGCATGCGTTTGCATCGTCCGCCCACCTGGCGGCGAGCGTCCTTGACCTGGTTCAAGTACGCAGGCGAGTCGCCTTTTTCACAATGCATGCACGGACTTCAGCGCATGGCGCAGGACGCGCGATGAGCCTTCCGAACGCACGGCGGGTTCCATACGAGCATGACCTCGGTCGGCATCTGCGCCGGCACGACCGTCGTGATCAGCCGCACTGGCCGGTCACGCCGCACGCGGTGCAGAAGTCGCAGCCGTCCTTGTGGATGAGCGTGGCGTTGCCGCACTCGGTGCAGACGCGTCCAGCCAGGGTCGGCATCCGGTCCTCGCCCTTGGACGACGACTCGAGCACGCCCATGTCGCGGATCGGAAACCCGGCTTCGTCGAGAACGCCGAGCATGGCGTAGCGGTGGATCACGAGACGCGCCAGGTACGCCACTGTCGACGGCCACGTCTGCTGCCTTCTCTCGCCGTGCGGCAGCCCCGGCACGAAGGCCATGAAGTGGCCGAGGGGCTCGGCGTAGTTGAGGAGCTTGCGCAGCTTCATGCCGATCCACGCCGGATCGATCACACGCATGTCGAGCGAAAGCACGCGCGCCAAGCCGTCGAGCGCGCGCGGGTAGTTGCCCGAAAAGCCGATCGCGCAAGGCCGCGTGATCGCGCCCTGCGCGCCGGGCAGCGTCACTTCCTTCAACGTCACGGTGAACGCCTCGCCGGTCGCAGGGTTGTCGATGTCGACCGCCCATGCGAGCGTCCCCGAAGGTCCGGTCTGCGGCTCGTTGATGCTGAACATCGCGTCCATCACAGGCGTCGGGCGGGTGCGACCGTTGGCGGGCAAGGCTTTCAGTTGCTCACAGCGCCAGCGGATCACCGCCGCCGTCGCGGCCACGATCCCGGGGAAGAGGCGACGCTCGCCGTTCGGCGGGAACGGCAACTCGAACGCACGCTCCTCGGCGACGGTCGCGAGCGCATCGAGTTTGAGCTGGAGCCACGCGGGATCGTTGGCGCGCAGGTCCATCGACAGCGTCTTGGCGAGCGCACCGAGGCCGCGCGGCTGCTCGGCGCCGTTGACCCAGACCTCGAACGGCTGGGCGATGCCGCCCTCGCCCGCCGCGAGCTCGCCGACGAAGAGGGCGAAGTCGCCAAACGGGTGATGCATCATGAACGTCCAGGCCGGATTGCCCGACGGCAGTTCGGGCCGGCCGGGCCAGCGCAGCGACGCCAGCACCGGCGCCGGCAGGCGTTCCAGAGCCAGCCGGCGATTGGCGTCGTCGACGCGCAACGGCGGCGTCGCCTCGGCGCCCGACGTCGGCGTGGTCGTCAGGACCGAGCCGAGGACGCTGTTCGGCCGGTATGTCGCCAACCCCTTCAGCCCGGATTGCCATGCGTCCATGTACAGATGCTGGAAGTCGGCGTACGGGTAGTCGGCGGGCACGTTGACGGTCTTGGAGATGGAGGTGTCGATGAACGGCGCGACCGCCGCCACCATCGCCTCGTGCGCCTGCGCGCTCATCTCGAGTGCCGTCACGAAGGCCGGTGTCAGCGGCGCCGCCTCCCCCTTGAGGTGGCGATAGAGGCGCCAGGCGTGGTCCTCGACTTCGTACTCCTTGATGCTGCCGTCGGACATGCGCTTCTTGCGCGCGTAGGTCCAGCTGAACGCCGGCTCGATGCCGTTGCTGGCGTTGTCGGCGAAGGCCAGGCTGATGGTGCCGGTGGGCGCGATCGAGAGAAGGTGCGAATTGCGCAGGCCGTGGCTGCGGATGCGGTCGCGCATCGCTTGAGGCAGGCGCGAGGCGAAGGTCGTGCCGGTCAGGAACAAGTCGGCGTTGAAGAGCGGGAACGCGCCTCGCTCCTGCGCCAGCTCGATCGACGCGTCATAGGCCGAATCGCGAAGCAGCTCCGCGATTCGCGCCGCGGCGGCTCGCGCGGGCGCCTCGTCGTAGCGAAGGTTCAGCATCACCAGCGCATCGCCGAGGCCGGTAAAGCCGAGGCCGATGCGCCGCTTGCAACGTGCTTCCTCCTGCTGCTGCGGCAGCGGCCAGACCGTGACGTCGAGGACGTTGTCGAGCATCCGTGCCGCCACCTTCGCGACCTGCACGAAGGCGTCCTCGTCGAAGCGAGCGCTGGTCTCGAACGGCTCCCGCACGAATCGGGTGAGGTCGATCGATCCCAGGCAGCAACATCCGTAGGGCGGCAGCGGCTGCTCTGCGCACGGGTTGGTGGCCGCGATGCTCTCGCAGTACGACAGGTTGTTGTCGCGATTGATGTGGTCGAGAAAGAGCACACCGGGCTCGGCATGGTCGTACGTCGACCGCATGATCCGGTCCCACAGTTCGCGTGCCGGGCGCTTGCCGTAGACCCACTGACCACCGCCCTCCTGCGTCTTGCGGTACGCGCCCGCCGCCTTCTGGGACGCGCCCGGCTCGGCGCGGTGGACGAGCTCGACCGAGGCATCGGCGCGCACGGCTTCCATGAACGCGTCGGTGACGCCGACCGAGATGTTGAAGTTGCGCAGGTCGCCGCTGTCCTTGGAGGCGATGAATTCCTCGAGATCGGGGTGGTCGCAGCGCAGCACGGCCATCTGCGCGCCGCGCCGCGCGCCGGCGGACTCGACCGTCTCGCACGAGCGATCGAAGACGCGCATGTAGCTGACCGGCCCGGAGGCGCTGCTGCGCGTGCTTCCCACCCACGCGCCGCGCGGGCGGATGCGGGAGAAGTCGTAGCCGACGCCGCCGCCGCGCCGCATCGTCTCGGCGGCCTCGGTGAGCGCGGTGTAGATGCCGGGATGGCCGTCATCGACCTGCGCGATCGAATCGCCGACCGGCTGCACGAAGCAGTTGATGAGCGTCGCCGCCAGCCCCGCGCCCGCCGCGGACTGGATCCGGCCCGCCGGCACGAAGCCATTCTCCAGCGCCTCGGCGAACCGCGCTTCCCAGTGGACCCGCTGCTCGGCGGGCTCCGCCTGCGCGAGCGCGTGGGCGACGCGGCGGTTGACCGCCGCGATCGACGTCTCGTCGTCCTTGGCGTACTTCTCGATCAGCACCTCGGCGCTGATCGGCTGGGCCGGCAGGTTGTGGAGCGTCGCTGCGGCTGCGCGCGTTTCGTCGGTCGTCGTCATGCTTCTCGCAAGGTTGTCAGATCGTGGCGTAGGGCTGGGAGAACGTGAGCATTCTGCGCATGAGCTCGCCGACACTGCGGACCTCATGGCCAAAAGGAAGGGCACCGACACCGCGGAAGAAGAGCCCCTTGGCGACGTCGCCGCGCAGCGCCGCCGCGAGCTGCTTGTCGATGCAGAACTGGCCCCAGGCTGCGAGTCCGTCGCGCAAGCCGCATTGCGCCAGGCAGTCGAATGCCAGCGTGCACCGCGGCTTGACATGGGCCACCTTCTGAAGGCGGGCTTCCGCCTTCAGGTAGTTGCGCAACCAGGGCGTGCTCACGGCCCGGGCCGGCAAGCCCGCCACGCTCGTGAACTCGACAAGATCGTCCTCGCCGGCATCGGCGAGCACCCGTTTGAACTCGACGTGGGCATCGCATTCGTGGGTGACCGCGAACGGCGTGCCGAGCTGCACGGCCGCGGCGCCGAGCGCCTGCAATCGGGCGATGTCGGCATGACAGCGGATGCCGCCGGCGGCGATCACCGGAACCTCCCTTTCGACGCCGGCGTCGCGAAGAAGGGCCACGACCTGCGGGATGACGTTGTCGAAGTCGAAGCGCGGGTCGTGCAGGTCGGCGACCTTGGCGGCGCCGAGGTGGCCGCCGGCAAGACCGGGATGCTCGATGACGATGGCATCGGGCATCCGCTTCTTTCGCTCCCATTTGCGCAGCACCAGCTGCGCGCCGCGCGCATCCGACAGGATGGGCACGAGCAGCGCACCCGGATGGTCCCGCGCGAGGTCCGGGAGATCGAGCGGCAGGCCGGCGCCGACCACCACCGCATCGATGCCGCATTCGAGAGCGCGGGTGACCGAAGGAGCGTATTCGCCCACCGCTCGCATGACGTTGACGGCGAGCAACCCCCGGCCGTCGGCGATTCGGCGCGCTGCGACGATCTCGCGCTCGAGTGCCTGCAGATTGGCTTCGTCGATGACGACCTTCGCCGCTTTCGTCGCAGCCGGGCCGGGCTGCAGTTGCCCGCTTCTTTCCATCAGATCGGGATGGTGGCGGCGCAGGTCCACCGACGAAATCGTGCCGAGTGCACCCAACGCCGCGACACTCCCGGCGAGCCGGTGCGCCGACACGCCGACACCCATGCCGCCCTGCACGACCGGCAGCAGGATCTGCCCACCGAGACGCAGGGGGCGCAACCCGCCCCTCTCGAGCAAGCCCATCAGCTGCGCGGCCGGGTCGGCAAGAACGGGGGAGGCTTCGTTCATGAAGAGGCGCTCGAGACGAGCCGGAGCCGGGGCGACAAAGCGCGCGGGATTGCCAGGATCGCCGATGTTAGGGAGCGCTGTCCGCGAGGGGCCTTGAAGCAGATCAACGAATGCGCCAATTGCACGGGGCCCAAGTCAGCTCACCGCCGAGACTTACCATGCCGAACACCCTCGAGTGTCATTGCCCGTGAGCTTCAAATCCACCGTCGGCGCCTTGCGCGCGGTCCAGAACAAGTTCGATCCCGACAGCATCGAACGACAGCACGCCTGCCTTGAGCAGCTCTCGCGACTGGCCTTCCCGCGCGACGAGGCGACGGTGCAGTACCACGACAGCCTGCTCTTTCTCGCGGCGCACCCGCACGACCCCGAACTCGAACGCCGCGTGGGCGCCGAACTTGCGCGCCTGGAGCGCTTCCTCAAGGCTCGTCGTCACGAGCGTCCCGTCGCCGCGTGGGAGGACCAGGGCATGGCTTACGTCGACATTGTCACGCGCTTCTCGCACGACGCCGCGCGCTGGATGTTGGGACACCCGCACGCCACCGTCGCGCTCGACAGCTTCTACCAACCCAAGGCCGAGCTCAACGACATCCTGAAGCTCACCCTGCCATCGCTGGAACGCAGCGAGACCACCGCGGACTGCAGCAACGACGAGCTGATGGACGCACTCAAGGTGCCGCCCGCACGTCGCCTGCCCTTCCTTGTTCAGGAGCTGTCGCGCCACGACGGCGACCCGCTGCTGAAGGACCATCTCTATGACTCGCTTGACGTCTTCCTGCGCATCCGCCCCACGAACGGCCGGTTCACCAAGGCTCGCAATCGCCTGCCGATGACACAGGGCACGGTGCACCAGGAGAACATCGTCAAGAAGTTCGATGTGTCCGGCCTCATCAACAGGCCGCTTCCGCCGCCACGCGCGATGAGCCCCGCCGAACGCGACCAAGCGATCCTGGTGTTGAAGAACACGATGGCGCTGACCCTCCGCGAGACTGATCCCTGCACCTACCTCGAACCCAGCTCGCTGCGCATCGTCGACCTGGAAGGTGGTCTGAGCTGCGCCGTCTTCGGCATGACGCCCGATCGCCAGCTCCCGCTCGAGTCCTACGTCGGCTTCACGCTCTTCAAGAACGGCCTTCCCGTGGCTTACGGCGGCTCGTGGATTTTCGGCCCTCGGGCTGCTTTCGGCATGAACATCTTCGAGCCCTACCGCGGCGGCGAGAGCGGCTACATGATGGCGCAGGTCTTGCGGACCTATCGCAAGACCTTCCGCGTCGACTACTTCGAGGTCGACGCCCACCAGTTCGGTCTCGACAACGCCGACGGCATCGCCTCGGGGGCCTACTGGTTCTACCACCGGCACGGCTTTCGCTCCATCGACGTGACGCTGGATGCCCTGGCCACCAGCGAGAAAGCCAGGATCGAGCTTCGCCCCGGCTATCGCTCCTCGGAGAAAACGCTGCTCAAGCTCACGGGCAGCAACGTCGCCCTGAACCTGGGCCGTCAAGTGCCGATGCACATCTCCGACATCACGACCGAAGTGACCAAGGTGACGGCCAGGCGCTTCGACAGCAACCGCCTGGCGATGGAGCGCGAGTCGATCGCGGCCTTCATGAAAGGTGCCGGGTGGACGCACACGCCCACGGCAGACGAGCAGCGCGTGCTGCGTGAATGGGCCCCGGCCGCCGCCGCGATCGGTGTCAAGACGAGGCGGGAGCACAAGTTGCTGGCCGCGTGCGTGCGCGCCAAACCGCGCGATGTGCTGGCCTACCAGGACGCCGTGTGGGCGTGGCAGCGCGAAACGGGGCGCGCTCCAGAAGCCTGATCACAAGTGCGGGTTCAGCGCGCCTGCGACACCCAGTCGACGCCCACGCGAAACGTTTGATAGAGCCTCGCATCGACCACCGATGATCCGTGATGCCGTGACGCCGAGTGGAAGACACCCGAGGGATACGCCACCATGCGATTGGGCTTGTAGCCGATGCGATCGAGTTCAATCCAACGCTCGTGGATGCGGGCGTCGCGCTCGAGGACACGCAGCAAATCGGCGTAGCGCATCGTCAGCCGGCGCGCATCGGCCGGAGTGGCCGCATCGGCCAGGCCCGTTCGTCGGTGCTGCCACAGCGACGTGCCGCAATCCGGCGGCAGCCCCGGCGTCAGGTAGATGACCACCGTCACATCGTCGTTCGGATGGTCGATGTGAATGGCGGGCTTCTCTTTCAGTCTTCCCTCGGACGCCCCGATGTAGAACACGCCGTTTTCGTCGGCCGGGTCCGTGTCCCAGCGCGTGATCTTGAGTCCGAGCAACCGTTCGAGCTTCTTCTTGACCCCGGTCTCGTGATAGACCGTGTCGCTGCGCATGCCCGTGGCAACCTCGTGTTCGATGTACGTCGCCACCCTGGCCGCGCGATAGACCTTCTCGGGATCCTCGTAGAAGTCGTCGCGAATGCAGACGAACCGTTGATACGCGGTCTTGCTCATGGCGCATGGGGCATCGACGAGAAGGCAGAACGTCTGCGCGTCTCGCATCTGGAAATGTTGGTGTCCGTCATTGGATCACGGCGATCTTGGCTGGCGTGTCCGGTTCAACCGCGATTCGCGGGTGTTTTGATCGCTGTCAAACCCGAGGGCGAGACCCCCGAGGGCGAGGTCGTTGAGGCAACGTCGTCGGGGGCGTGAGCGACGCGCCAAGCAGGCACTGGACCATCAGCTCAACCTACAAGTCGGACGATGGACGACAGCTTTGTGGGATCGAATAGCGCGGACTGTGCCGTCGCACGGCAGCCCGGGACCGCAAGGGATGGCCTCTCAGGCGCCGTGCAGAACGCGGCTTTGCAGCGAGCCTCAAGTCACCTCCGAATCGATGTGGAACGTTCGACCGAGTGACGTCGCGATATTCACCAACGCATCGATGGAAAACCGCGACCCCCCGCAAAGCAGATCGTCAATCCGCGGCTGCGTGATTCCACAACGCGCCGCCGCGTCCGCTTGAATCCAGCCGCCGTCCTTGACGATCTCGGCGATCTGCCGGCCGCTCACGAGGGCGAGGCCCAAAACATGAAAAAAGCCCCTCGCGGGGCTTGGTTCAGAGGCTTGTCTGGCGGAGCCGGAGGGATTCGAACCCTCGATGCAGGTTTTGCCCACATACTCCCTTAGCAGGGGAGCACCTTCGGCCACTCGGTCACAGCTCCGTGGGTCGAATTCTAACGGCTCGACCGGGTGACGGCGGTCACGTCGGCGCCTGCTCCAGGCCGAAGGCCTTGTGCAGCGCGCGCACCGCGAGCTCCATGTACTTTTCGTCGAGGACGACGCTGGTCTTGATCTCGCTCGTCGTGATCATCTGGATGTTGATGCCCTCCTCGCTCAGGACCCTGAACATCCGGCTCGCGACGCCGACGTGCGAGCGCATGCCGATCCCGACGATCGAGACCTTGCAGATCCGGTCGTCGCCGATCAGCCCGGCCGCGCCGGTCTCGGGAATCACTGCGCTCTTCATGAGATCCATCGTGCGCGCGTAGTCGTTGCGCGGCACGGTGAACGAGAAGTCGGTGCGTCCGTCGTGCGAGACGTTCTGGATGATGACGTCGACGTCGATGTTGGCATCGGCGACCGGGCCGAGGATCATGTGGGCGATGCCCGGGCGGTCGGCGACGCCCATCAGGCTGATCTTGGCCTCGTCGCGGTTGAAAGC
>CAJDUN010000126.1_pt2 | contig 25517 bp, 26 predicted proteins | sample 7390741 | NCBI WGS metagenome assembly CAJDUN01 (sample SAMEA7055660, study PRJEB34461) | soil metagenome | biome: terrestrial ecosystem; feature: Peninsula; material: soil | place: Antarctica | collected 2016 | reverse complement strand
ATGCCGAACTTCCTGTCCCGGCTGCGCGACCCGGTGAGGGGAATGAGAATCGGGCTGATGCGCCGCTGGTTCTTCGACGGATTGCATGCGGATGTCGAACGGGCAGTGGACGAAGCGGTCGCGACATTCCGCAGTCTCGGCGTGGAGATCGTCGAGCTTGATCTCGGCGACGTCGAGAATTCGCAGCCGCTGCTGGCATTCAACATCCTCGTCGCCGATGCTCTGCAAGTCCACGCCGAGCAGATAGGGCGCAGGGAGGAAGACTATGGAGAAGACGTCCTCACCCGCTTCAGGTTAGGCGAGCACGTCTCGGGAGTGCAATATGCCGAGGCACTGCGCTGGATGGAGATCTGGCGCCACCGCTTGCGTCGGGCGTTCGGACGCGTCGATGCGATTCTTTCGCCGACCACATCCATGCCCGCACCGCTGGCCGACGGCCGTGATTTCATCGAATCCGTTCGCCAGATCACGCGACTGACCTATGCCTGGTCGTTCGCAGGCGTGCCCGCACTCGCCGTCCCATGCGGATTCACCGAGGCTGGACTGCCACTGTCCTTCCAGCTCGCTGGACGGTGGTTCGACGAGCCTGCTGTATTGCGATTGGGCCATGCGTATCAAGGCGTCACGCGCCATCACCTGCGCATGCCGATCTACCCCGCAACTTCTCCTGCATCGGCACGGCCATGAAATCGATCTATCTCATTCTCGACATGCAGAACGACCTGGTGCACATGGACGGCCCGAATGGCCAGTCGCCCCTCGGCGAGCAGGTTCGTGGCCGCCGGGTGCTTGCGAACACTGCCAATGCGCTGCAGAAGGCGCGCTCCGCCGGAATCGCCGTGGGCTTTGTTCGCACCGGTTTTTCCGCGGACTACCACGAGTGCCCGAAGAGCTCGCCCTTGTTCAGCGGCGCGGCGAAGGTGGGCCTCTTTCGTCTCGGCAGCTGGGGTACCGAGATCCATCCCGATCTGCCCCAGCAACCGGGTGACGTGCAGGTGACCAAACATCGCGTGAGCCCGTTTTACTCGACGACACTGGTTGCGCAACTGAGCGCCCTCGGCATCGAGCGCATCTATTGCTCCGGCGTGTCGACGCAGGCGGTGGTGCAGGCGACCGTTCGCGATGGTCACGACCGCGATTTCGAGATGATCGTGATCGACGACTGCTGTTGCGCGCACTCGGCGGAAGAGCACGCCCATTCGATCGCCAGCCTCGCGCTCTTCAGTCAAATCTTGCGCTCCGACACCGTGGACTTCAGATCGCGCTGACCGGCCGCGATTTTTCACACAACCTCAGGGCTTGGTGGCGACGAACATGAAGCGGTTCAGGCAGAAGAACCAGTCGCCCGCCTCGCCGCGCGCGCGCACGTCGGCAACCCAGGCATCGGCTGCGTCTCGATCGACGCCGTGGCGGGCGGCGGCGTTGCGGCCGATCGCGAGCATTCCGGCGCCGAACGAGTCGGCGTCGTAGCGTGTCTCGACGAGCGGGAACGCTTCGGCGCGCGCCGGCGCCAGGCCGGCATCGAGGAACAGGCGGTTCAGCTGGCGCGGCAGGTGCGAGTGCTCGAACCGCCAACGGCCGTCGAAAATGCGGCGCATGAGTTCCGTGTCGGGCGAGCCGTAGAGGCAAAGGTCCCAGTCGGTCTCGAGCACGCCGAGACGGCCGCCCGGACGAAGCACACGCGCCGCCTCGGCAATCGCCGCGACGACGTCGGGCACGTACGAATAGGTCTGCACGGCCACGACAAAGTCCGCGCTGGCGCTCGGCACGCCCGTCGCCACGGCGTCACCCTCCCGCAGATCGACGCGAGCCTCGAGGCGCCGGGCTCGCACGCGCGCGGCCGCACCGGCCAGCATGTCGACGCTGGCGTCGACACCGGTCATGTGGCCGCCCGGACCGACGTCCTCGGCAAGCTCGCAGGTGAGGTGACCGACGCCGCAGCCGACATCGACGCCGGACTCGCCTTCGCGAATCTGAAGCAGTGAGCGAAAGCGCCGCCGCTGGGCGACGATCTGCGGGCTGGCATAGAGCACTTCGAGTCGCGCCCCCATCGAAGCGTTGAAGACGTGCGGTGCAGGGTCGGTGTCGGCCAAGTCGATCTCCGGATATGTGCAGACAATACAACGGCTGGAGGAATGCGCGCCGGCGGTGGACGCGCTGGGTTCATCGGAGAAAACCCTTATTCGTCCGTCTGCGTCAGCTCCTTAAAATGTCCGTACAAATAGGCATTATACCGTCCGGTCCTGTGTAGGGCCCAGACGGAATCACCGACCAAATCGGCGTGCAGTTGCTGCGGTCGATCTACAAGCAAACCGGCGCCGGCAAGGCCTGATTGCCGCCAAGGAGTGCAAGCCATGCAGCCGCTCGAAGGGATCACCGTCCTCGACCTGACGCACATGCTGTCGGGTCCGTACGGCACGATGACGCTCACCGACCTTGGCGCGCGGACGATCAAGGTCGAGCCGCCCGGAAAGGGCGAGGGCACGCGCGAGTTGCTGGCCGGCCACCCGGACTTCTCGCGTGACGGCATGGGCGCCTACTTCATGACGCTCAACCGCAGCAAGGAGAGCGTCTGCATCGACTTGAAGAGCGAAGCCGGACGCGAGGTCTTCTACGACCTGGTGCGTCATGCCGATGTGGTGTTCGACAACTTCGGCGCCGGCGTGCCGAAGCGTCTGAAGATCGACCACGCGACGCTCGCCGCGATCAACCCGAAGATCATCACGTGCTCGGTCACCGGCTTCGGCGAGACCGGCCCCGACACGCAGCGGCCGGCATTCGACCAGGTCGTCCAAGGCATGGGCGGCGGCATGAGCATCACCGGTCGGCCCGACGACATGCCGGTGCGCGGCGGCATCCCGATCGGCGACCTGGGCGGCGGCATCTTCGGCGCGATGGGCGTGCTCGCCGCGCTGCAGGCGCGCCACACGACCGGCGTCGGCCAGCACGTCGACGTCTCGATGCTCGATGCGCAGATCTCGCTCCTCACCTACATGGCGACGATGTACCTGATGTCAGGCCACGTGCCGAGCCGGATCGGCAACTCGCATTTCGTCCACGTGCCCTACAACACGTTCCGGACGCTCGACGGGCACATCATCATCGCCTGCATCGGCGACGCGTTCTACGAGCGATTCGTCAAGGTGGTGCCGCATCCCGAGCTGCTGCGGCCCGAGTACCAGAAGCAGCCGGCACGCTATGTCGACCGCGAGAAGATCGACGCGATCATCAACGCCGAGCTCGGCACGAACACCTCGGCCTACTGGCTCGAGCGGCTGCGCGAGGCGCGCATCCCGTGCGGCCCGGTCAACGACTTCGCGCAGGCGCTCGCCGACCCGCAGATCCGCGCCCGTGACATGGTCGTCGAGGTGCCGCTGCCGGGTGGCACGCGCGTGCCAATGCCAGGCGTACCGATGAAGTTTTCGGCTGGCGGCACGCCGAGCTTCAGCGAGCCGCCGCCGCTCGGACGCGACACCGACGCGGTGCTCGGCAACCTCCTCGGCTACGCCGCGACTCGCATCGCCACTCTGCGGGCCGACAACGCGGTTGCCTAACCGATGGCGCCTGACCGCGCCATCGCGTCCAGCTCGGCGTCGCCATAGCCGACGCTCGCGAGGACGCTGCGCGAATGCTCGCCCAGCGCCGGCGCGACCGGTCGGATCGCACCGGGCTCGTCAGCGAACTTGATCGGGATGCCCAGGTGGGTCTGCCCGTCGGGAAAGTCGACACGCATCTCGCGCGCCTTAAGGTGTTCGCTGCGCATGGCCTCGGCGAGCCCCTTGACCGGTGCCCAGCAGCAGTCGATGTCGCCGAAGAACCGTTCCCACTCGGCCAGCGTGCGCGTCAGGAAGGTCTTGGCGAGGAACTCGCGAACCGGGTCCTGGCCGCGCCCCGGTGGCAGCTTGCAGAGAGCCACCAGATCGGGTCGGCGCAACGCGTTCAGGACGTTCTCGCAGAACTTGAGCTCGCTGCCGCCAAGCGTGATCGAGCGGCCGTCGGCGCACCGGTAGACGTTGTAGAACGCGGTGCCGCCGAGCGTGCGCTCGGTCGTCGTGTCGAGCTCGCGGCCCTCGGCGAAGACCGGGCTGACGTTGTTGATCGTCCAGGAGACGATGCTGTCCTGCATCGAGATGTCGAGTGTGTCGCCATGGCCGGTCTTCTCGCGCCGCAGCAATGCCATGAGGATGCCCGAGAGCGCCATCAGCGAGCCCGCCATGTCGACCGCTGGCATGCCGAGAATGCCGGGCTCGCCGTCATGGCCGCGGTTCAGGGCGACGATGCCCGACTCGGCGGCGATCGACAGGTCGTGTGCCGGCCGCTGCGCCAGCGGCCCGGTCTGGCCGAATGCAGAAATCGAGCAGTAGACGACCCGCGGGTTGACCGCGCGCACCGCCTTCGGGCCGACGCCGAGCCGGTCGACGACGCCGGGCCGGAACGCCTCGACGACGACGTCGGCCGTCGCCGCGAGGCGCAGAAACGCCTCGACGCCGGCTTTCTGCTTCAAGTCCAGCACCACGCTCTGCTTGTTGCGGTGCGTATTGCGGAACCAGACCGTCATGCCGTTCTGGCTCGCGCCGAGCGCGCGCGTCGGCTCGCCCGCATGCGGCTCGATGCGGATCACCTCGGCGCCGTGGTCGGCCATCATCATCGTCAGATGCGGGCCGGGCAGGAACATCGACAGGTCGAGGACCTTGATGCCTTCGAGCTTCATCGCGCGTCCTTCGCGGCAGGGCGGCCGGCGCGGCCGCGGGCTCAGATCTTGTGGCGGCCGATGAGCTGCTTGGCGATCACCTGGCGCAAGATCTCGTTGGTGCCTTCGCCGATCACCATCAGCATCGAGTCGCGATAGAAGCGCTCGATCTCGTATTCGACCGAGAGGCTGTAGCCACCGAAGATGCGCATCGCTTCCTGCGAGCAGTAGACGCCGGCCTCCGAGCCCGCGAGCTTGGCCATCGCCGCCTCGAGGTCGCAGCGCTCACCCTTGTCGTACATGCGCGCCGCGCTTTCGATCAGCTTCTTCGCGCCTTCGACCTGCGTCGCCATGTCGGCGAGCTTCATCTGGATGGCCTGGTGCTCCCAGATCGGCTTGCCGAAGGCGCTGCGTTCCTGCGCGTAGCGCAAGGCCATCTTGAGCGATCCTTCGGCGATGCCGGCGCCGCGCGAGGCGACGTTGATGCGGCCGAGCTCGAGGCCGCCGGCGGTCTGCACGAAGCCCTTGCCCTCTTCGCCGCCGAGCAGATTCTCCTTGGGTACGCGGTAGTCGTCGAAGCTCAGCTGGCAGGTGTCGATGGCGCGGTAGCCCATCTTCTTCAGCTTGCCGTCGACGTTGAATCCCGGGCCCTTCTCGGCGATGAGCATGCTCATGCCCTTGTGACGCGGCTTGGCGTCGGGGTCGGTCTTCACCAGCAGCAGCGTCATGTGGCCGTGCAAGCTGTTCGTGATCCAGGTCTTCGAGCCATTGACGACGTAGTGGTCGCCGTCGAGCCTGGCGACGGTGCGGATCGCCTGCAGGTCGGAGCCGGCGTTCGGCTCCGTGAGGCCCAGGCTGCCGCGCATCTCGCCGGTCGCCATCAGCGGCAGGTACTTCCTCTTCTGCGCCTCGGTGCCGCTGCGTTCGATCGCCGAAGCGGCGATCAGGTGCGAGTTGAAGATCCCCGACGGTGCCATCCACACCGACGCGACCTTGATGACGATTTGCGCGTACGTCCAGGCCGACAGGCCCAGGCCACCGTACTCCTCGCCGATCGTTGCGCCGAAGAGCCCCAGCTCCTTCATCTGCTCGACGATGGCATGTGGGTACTCGTCCTCGAGGTCGAATTTGCGCGCGACCGGCCGCAGCTCCTTTTCGACCCAGGTCTCGATCGCGTCGACGAATTCCTGCTGGTCGTCGGTGGCGACGTCCTTGGTGCGGGTGTCCATGTGCTTGGCTCCGGTGGCTCGGTTTCGAGCCTAGTAGTTGACCTTGTCCTCGACGCTGTGACCGCGCTTGGCGATCAGCATCGTGCGGTTGAACGTGCCGACGACCTTGCCGTCCTGGTTCAGGCCGATCGTCTTCACGGTGACGATGCCGGCGTTGGGGCGCGAGCTCGACTCGCGCTTGTCCATCACCTCCGACTCCGCATACAGCGTATCGCCCGCGAAAACCGGGTGGGTCAGCTTGATGTCGGTCCAGCCGAGGTTGGCGATCGCCTTCTGGCTGACGTCCGTGACGCTCATGCCGACCATCAGGGCGACCGTCAACGGGCTGCAGACGATGCACTTTCCGAACTCGCTCGCCTTCGCGTACTCGGCGTCGAAGTGCATCGGGTGCGTGTTCATCGTCAGCAGCGTGAACCAGGTGTTGTCGGTCTCGCTGATGGTGCGGCCAGGTCGGTGCTCGTAGATTTCGCCGATGTTGAAGTCTTCGTAGTAGCGGCCGAAGGTTTCGCGGGTGCGGTTCTCGCCGACTCGCTTGGCGGTCTGGACCATGGGGTCTCCTCGAAGTTGGGGGAAGGGCGGCGGCTCAGCGCGCGGCGCGCGCGAGCTCGGCGATGCGGCGCGCCTTTTTCAGCAGCGGCGCGTCGACCATCTTTCCCTGGAACAGGAAGGCGCCGCTGCCCTGTCCTTCGGGAACGGCTTCGAGCAGCACCGCCGCCCACTGGACCTCGGCCGGCGTCGGCGTGAAGGCGGCGTGGATGGTCGCGAGCTGCTGCGGATGGATGGCGGTCTTGCAGCCGAAGCCGAGCGCGAGGGCGCGCCTCGTCTCGGTGGCGAGGCCCTCGTCGCTCGAAAGATCGACGTTCGGAACGTCCCAGGCCTGCAAGCCGGTCGACTTGGCGGCGTTGACCAGGCGACCGCGTGCACTCAGCAGGCCGTCCCAGGTGAACTGCGCGTCGAGCTCGGCCGAGAGGTCTGCGCCGCCGAGCATGAGCGCGCCGAGCTTGCCGCCGGCGCCGGCGATCGTCGCGAGGTTCTCGATCCCGATGGCCGTCTCGACCAGCGCGGCGATCGCGCCGACCTGCGCGCCGCACCACGCTTCGAGAGTCCGCACGTCACTTGCAGTCTCGGTCTTGGGCAGCAGCAACCAGTCGACATGCACCCCCGATTCGACGAACGCCAGCACGTCGCGAATGCCTTCGAGCGTGCGAAGTCCGTTGATTCGCACGGCCACGTCCGGGCCGTCGGCCGAGCGGCTCGCCGCCTTCAGCCACCCGAGCACCTGGGCACGCGCCTCGGCCTTGCGGTCGGGATGGACGGCGTCCTCGAGGTCGATGCAGACAAGGTCGGCGCCGGCGGCCATGGCCTTGGCGAAGCGTTCGACCTTTTCGCCCGAAACGAAAAGCATGGAGCGGGGTTGGCGGCTTTTCATCATGCCCGGATTTGAATCAAATGTCCGGACATTATGAGGAAGGGATCCGGCTTCGTCAAGCGAAAAGACCGAGCCTGCGCGCTGCCGCCGCCAGATCGTCGCGGTCGTCCGGGTGCGCGATGGCGACAAGGCGCCGTGCCCGCTCGTCGCTGCTGGCATGGCGCAGGTCGGCGACGCCGTGCTCGGTGACGGCGATATCGGCGTCGGCCGCGGCCACCGTCGCCGGCCCCGACAGGCGCGCGACGATTCGCGCTGCACCGCTGCCGTTGCCGCCGCCACGGGACGGCTGTCGCGATGGCAAGGCGACGATGGCGCGGCCGCCCGGCGCAGCCCGGGCGCCGCGAACGAAGTCGTTCAGGCCGCCGACGCCGCCGACCTGGCGCAGGCGCCCGTCGCCGCCGATCGTCGCTTCGGCATTGACCTGGCCGAGCAGGTCAACCTCCAGCGCGCTGTTGAGGGCGACGAAGCCGACCAGGCTGGCGATCACGCCGGCGCCGTGCGTGTAGCGCGGCTCGCGCAGGCGCAGCGTCGGGTTCGCGGCGGCCGCCGCGTAGAGCGCGGCGTCGCCGTATACGCAGGCCGTCACCGAGACGCCGCGATCGATCGTCTTGCGGCTGTTGTCGACGGCGCCGAGTTCGACCAGCTGCTGCAGCGCCGCCGTCATCATGCCGCTGTGGATGCCGAGGAACCGGTGCGAGCGCAGCCCCTCGACGACTGCCGAGGCGAGGCTGCCGATGCCGACCTGAACGCAGGCACCGTCGTCGACCAGGTCGGCAACGTGGCGGGCGATCGCCTGCTCGACCTCGCTGACGCGCGGCGCCGCGGCGACGGCGATCGGGTAGTCGACCTCGACCGCATGGGCGATGGCGATGTCGTCGGGCCAGGGCGCGCCGAGCACCGCCGGCGCCGACGCGTTGACCTCGGCGACGACCATCCAGGGCGAAGCCGTGCGAAGCGCCCAGGCAGAGCGAGCCGTCGGCGTCCCGAGCCAGGCTCACCAGGACGACGTCCGCGCGCTCGGCGCCGGCCGCGAAGGGGTCGCCGCAGCGCGAATAGTGGGCGACCGAGAGCCGGGTCGTGTGCCGATGCGACAGCGCGCCGGCGCTGCCCATCGCGCCGAAGGTGGTGAACCTCGTCGCCGCTGAAAATTCGCCGGCGGCGAGGGAAAACGGCACGCCGAGAAAGACGTCGAGCCTGCCGTCGTGCGCGTTCGACGCGGCGAGGGCGCGCAGCAGGGCGACCGGCTCGGCGGTCATGTGCGAGCAGACGACGTGGTCGCCGGCGCGAATGATCGCGGGCCAGTCGAGCTGATGGGCAGCGGCGACGTTCATGGCTTGTCCAAATCGGGCTTATCAGTCGTCAGATATGTACGGACATTATGTCGTGACGTCGCCGGCCGCGCCAAGTCCACCGATGCGTGGGAATGGCAAAAGGAGGTGTAGCGGCTGGTTGCTGACGATAGCCCTTGGCTGCCTGGCACGGGACCGCGACAAGTTGACAGGCATCGCGGCCAGACGCAGAATTGTCCGGTCAATTACGATTTATGTTCATATGGACGCCTCCACCTCTCCGAACGGCCGTGCCGCGCCGACCCTCGCCCGACGCTTCGCCGAGTTCGTCCACGGCCTCCAGCTGGAGCAAGTGCCCCCCGAGGTCAGCCTGCGCGCGCGTCATCTCATGCTCGATGCGATCGGCTGCGCGATGGCATCGCGCGGCGAGGTCTTCGCGAGCCGGTTCGCCGATGCCGTGCGCGACGTCTCGGGCTCGACCGGCAAAGCCGCTGGCGAAGCGGCGGTGATCGGCTTCGCGGACCGCCTGTCGATTCGCGATGCCGCGCTGCTGAACGGCATGCTGATGCACGGACTCGACTACGACGACACCCACATGGCGGGCATCATCCACCTCACGGTCAGCGTGCTGCCGACGCTGCTCGCCGTCGCCGCCCGGCGCAAGTCAAGCGGCGCCGCGGTGGTCGCGGCCTACATCGCTGCGATCGAGGCCGGCACCCGGATCGCGAGCGTCGCCCAGGGGGGATTTCATCGCCAGGGCTTTCATCCGACCGGCGTCGTCGGCGCGTTCGCCAGCGCGCTCGCGGCCGGCCGGCTGATCGGGCTCGACGTCGATGGCCTCGCGCGCGCTCAGGGCATCGCCTTGTCGATGGCGTCAGGCAGCCTGCAGTTCCTCGAGGACGGCGCCTGGACCAAGCGTATCCATCCCGGCTGGGCGGCGCAGGCGGGAATCACCGCCGCCACCTTCGCCGCGCACGACATCCCGGCGCCACTCGACGTCTACGAGGGACGGTTCGGCCTCTTCAACCTCTACCTGGGCGCGCAGCGCGACGGCGTCGATCCGGCACGCGGTGCCGACGGGCTCGACGGCACCGGCGCGTCGCCCTGGGAGCTCATGAATGTCGCGGTCAAGCCGTTCGCGGTCTGCCACTTCTCGCATGCCGCCGCGGACGCGGCGATCGCCGTGCATCGCATCGGCATCGATGCGCAGCGGATTGCCTCGGTCGAGGTGCTGATGCCCGCCGGCACGATGCCGGTCGTCTGCGATCCGATCGACGCCAAGCGGCGACCGCAGAGCGACTACGAGGCCAAGTTCAGCGTGCCCTACGCGGTCGCGAGCGGCCTCTTGCGCGGGCGCCTCGGCTTGCGCGAGCTGCTGCCGGCGGCGTTCGGCGACGCCGAGGCCGTCGCCTTGATGGATCGCATCCACTGCGTCGTCGATCCGGCGTCGACCTTTCCGCGGCACTACACGGGCGAGATCGTGGTGACGCTCGACGACGGCCGGCAGATCCGCCATCGCGAAGCGATCAATCGCGGCCATGCCGAGCAGCCACTGCGCAACGAAGACGTGCGCGACAAGTTCCTTGCCAACGCAACGCTGCACTTCTCCGAACATCACGCGCATGCGGTGTGCGAGAGCGTGCTCGCTCTCGACCGCGCCGAGTCGATCGCCTCGCTCGACGGCCTGCTCGGTCGCGAGCCCTAGCGGGCGACGCGGTCGGGGCGCGCCTGGCGCTACGCGGCCTCGGCAGTGCGCGCGAGTCGGCGGCGCAGCCACGGCATGCAGTGTCCGCCGAGCGGCTGGCCGAGCAGTTCGCTGACGAGATCGACTGCGGCTGACAGCGCCGGCAGCGAGATGCCGGTGTCGTAGCACGATTGCTCGGGCATCGGGACCAGGTCTTCGGTCGCGACGTTGCCCGATGCGCCGGGAGCGAACGCGCAGCCGCCGAGCCCGCCGGCGCTGGCATCGCAGCGCCGCCAGATTCCAGTGTGTCTCACTTATCCAGACAATTACCTATTCCAGCGTCAAATGTCCACACATATAGTGGTCAGAATTCGACCCCGGCATTCGGCTGACAGCCGCCCTTTTCTGGAGTGAGCTGATGGAGTTGATCAATCGCGGCGAAGTGCCGGCCCTCGACGTGATTCGCGCCGACGCCCTGCGGGCGTTCCGATTCATGAAGAGCGGCGGCGTGGCGGTGCTGCCGCTCGACGTCTCGTACGCCATCTTCGCGGCGACCGCACGGGGCGTCGAGCGCATCTTCGAACTGAAGAACAGAAAGCCCACCAAGCCCAACGGCATCGTCGGCAACTGGGACATCTTCAGCGACGTGCTGAAAACCGCCCCGCGCGACAAGGACCTGGTTCGCTGCCTCACCCAGGACCACGACCTGCCGCTGTCGGTGATCGCGCCGTACACCGTCGAACACGACTGGCTGCGCACGGTCGAGTTCGGCGCAATCCGCCGGGCCACCAAGGAAGGGACGATGGACCTGCTGATCAACGCTGGCACGCTGCACAACGAGCTGGCGCGGATGTCGTGGGAGTCGGCGACGCCGCTGATGGGCTCGTCGGCGAACGTCTCCCTCGCCGGCAGCAAGTTCCGCCTCGAGGACGTCGAGGAGTCGGTCAGGCAGGGCAGCGACTTTGTCCTCGGCTACGGCACCAGCAAGTACATCAACGACTACGGCATCGGCAGCACGATCATCGAGCTGCCGACCTGGAAGGTGCTGCGCTGGGGCGGCCTGTTCGAGAGGCAGGCCGAGATCGTCAAGAAGCAGTTCAAGGTCGAGCTCGAGCCGCGCCCGAAGGAAGGCCCGCTGACCCTCACGTGATTCCGCCGCGCCGCAGCGAGGCGCCCGCATGGCACCAAGTTCGCAGTCGCCGGGGTCGAGCCTGAGATACTGGTGATCGCGGATCGGGTCATCGACTATGGCGTCCTCAAGTACCAGCCCTGCCAGTGTTCGTCGACGTTGCTCGACGTCGAGACCATGAAGGTCTATCGCAAGGGCATCGCCTACGACGGCATCCTCCGGATCCTGAAGAGACACTTCGACATCGACGCAGCACCGTGATCGCGAAATCTCCCCGGCGTTCCCCGAGATCGAGTCCGCGTCCGACGCCGGCCGGAGCGCCTGCCGCCGCGAAGAAGGCTGCCCCGTGGCGCGCGCTGGTGCAGGATGGCGGCGTTGCGGCGGACGACGGATCGGCGGGCAACGGCCGGCCGATCTACCAGCAGATCGCGGAGCGCCTGCGGGCGGCCATCGCCGAAGGCAAGTACCCGGTCGGCGCTCGCCTGCCGACCGAGCTCGAGCTTTGCGAGCAGTTCGGCATCAGCCGCTTCACCGCGCGCGGCGCGGTGCGGTTGCTGCTGACAGCCGGCCTGGTCACGCGGCGCCAGCGCGTCGGCACCGTCGTGATCGCGCTGCCCGGCGATGCGCGCTACAGCCACGACGTGACCTCGGTGCGCGATCTCTTCCAGTACGCCCAGGACACCGAGCTGCGGCTTGTCTACATCGGCAAGGTGGCCCTCACGAAGGTGATGGCGCGCGACTTCGGCGTCGAGGTCGGCGAGGAATGGATCTATGCCATGGGGATCCGCCACGACGACCGAGCCAGCGAGCGCGGCAAGAAGAGCGGCCGCCCGATCTGCATCACGCGGCTCTTCCTCAACCCGGCGCTGACCGGAATCGAGAGCAAGCTGCGCGAGCGCAAGACCGCCGTCTACGCGTTGATCGAGCGCGAGTACAAGGTCAGTATCCAGCGCGTCGAGCAGGAGCTGCAGGGCGTCCTGCTTGGCGCCGACGATGCCGCCAACCTGCAGAGCGAAGCGGGCGCGCCGGCCCTGCGCATCCTGCGCCGCTACTACAGCGACCAGGGCACGCTGCTCGAGGTGGCCGACAGCATCCATCCGAGCGATCGCTTCACCTACCGGATGGAGCTGCGCAGGTAGGTGAGCCGTTCCGCCACGCCTGCGCGGCCGGCCGTTCGATTGACAGTTCCGCAGATCGCCCTTATATTTGTCCGTACAAATGTAGCGAGCGCTTCTCGCGCCGCCATCCCGCGCCGCCCGGGCGCCTCGAGACCGACGCCGCCACGGAGACCGTCATGGCCGATTCCGCTTCCCGCCTTCCCCTTTCGCGTCTGCGCGTCCTTGCGGTCGAGCAGTACGGCGCCGGACCGTTCGGCACCTCGTACCTCGCCGACCTGGGCGCCGAGGTCGTCAAGGTCGAGAACCATCGCGACGGCGGCGACGTCGGCCGCCATGTCGGCCCGCACTTCTTCGGCGCCGACGACAGCCACTTCTTCCAGACCTTCAATCGCAACAAGAAGAGCATCACGCTCGACTTGAAGCATCCCGACGGGATGGCCGTGTTCAAGCGCCTGGTCGGCAGCGCCGACGCCGTTCTGGACAACCTGCGCGGCGACCTGCCGTCCAAGCTGGGCCTCGACTACGCGGCGCTGAAGGACGCCAATCCGCGCATCGTCTGCGCCCACCTGTCGGCATACGGCCGCAGCGGCTCGCGCCGCGCCTGGCCAGGCTACGACTACCTGATGCAGGCCGAGGCCGGCCACATGACCATGACCGGCGAGCCTGACGGGCCACCGACACGTTACGGCCTCTCGATCGTCGACCTGATGGCCGGCCTGGCGGCGGCGTTCGGCCTGCTCGCCGGCGTCGTCAAGGCGCGCGAGACCGGCGTCGGCATGGACGTCGACACGTCGCTGTTCGACGTCGCGATGCACAACCTCAACTATCCCGGCACCTGGTACCTGAACGGCGGCACCGTCACCGGCCGCACCGCACGCAGCGGCCATCCGAGTTTGGTGCCGAGCCAGCTCTACCGGACACAGGACGGCTGGCTCTTCATCATGTGCAACAAGGAGAAGTTCTGGCCGCTGCTCGCCAAGGAGCTCGGTCATCCGGAGTGGATCGATGACCCCGAGCTTGCCGTCTTCGCGCAGCGATTGAAGCACCGCGATCGAGTGACACGGCTGCTCGACGACGCCCTGATGCAGGCGCCGACCGCGACCTGGATCGAGCGCCTCTCCGGCAAGGTGCCGGTCGCCCCGGTGTTCGACATCGCCCAGGCGCTCGAGAACCCGTTCGTCCACGAGCGCGATGGCGTCCTCGACTTTGACTACGCCGACGGTCGCGGCGCGCGGATGATCGCCAACCCGATCCGCATCGACGGCGTCGACCTGCCGCACCGCGCCGCGCCGCGCATGGGCGAGCACGACGACCAGATGCTGCGCGAAGCCGGCTTCGACGCCGCCGCGATCACGCGCCTGCGCGAGCTCGGCGTCATCGCCCCGCGCTCGAGTGCGCCAGCCGACGTCGAGCACAACGTCGGTCACGACATCGGTCATGCCGCCTGACAAATCGCCGCGCTCATGACCTCGTGACTGCGTAGGAAATAGCGAAGGTGTTCAAGACTCCGTAGCCATTTCATTGGCGCAGGTACTGCGCCATCATGGCGTGTGGCCGACGGGCTCGGCGGCGTTCATCGCAACGCGCGAGGAAGCGCTACGCCGCGGTCTCGTCGACCGGACCCGGCGTGACGCCCGTGAAGGGCGTGAGCATCTGCACCAACTGTCCGTAGATCTTCGGACAGCCCGCAACGATCTCGCGCCGATGCAGGAAGTCGGATTCGCCGGTGAAATTGCCGACCAGTCCGCCGGCCTCGGTGACCATGAGCGATCCGGCCGCGACGTCCCAGGGCGAGAGCCCGGTCTCGAAGAAGCCGTCGTACCAGCCCGCGGCGACATAGCAGAGATCGAGCGCTGCCGCGCCCGGCCGGCGCAGGCCCGCGCAACTCTTCATCACCGTCTCGAACATCCTCAGATAGCGGGCGAAGTCGTCACCCTTGCGGAAAGGAAAGCCGGTGCCGATCAGCGCGTCGGCCATGCGGGTGCGCTTGGAGACGCGCAACCGCTTGTCGTTGAGAAACGCGCCCCGGCCCTTCGAGGCGTAGAAGAGGTCGTTTCGCGAAGGGTCGTAGACGACGGCCTGCTGCACCTGGTTGCGAAAGGCCAGGCCGATCGAGACTGCGTAGGTCGGCAATCCGTGGATGAAGTTGGTCGTGCCGTCGAGCGGATCGATGATCCAGACGTAGTCGCTGTGCTGCGCGCCGCGCGTGCTGCCCGACTCTTCGGCGAGGATGCCGTGGCCCGGATAGGCGGACAGCAGGATGTCGATGATCGCGACCTCGGCGGCGCGGTCGACCTCGGTGACGAAGTCCTTCGGGCCCTTGGTGTCGACCTGCAGCCGGTCGAGATCGAGCGAGGCCCGGTTGATGATCGCCCCGGCGGCCCGCGCCGCCTTGATGGCGGTGTTGAGCATCGGGTGCAGCGCTGTGGACATCGCAAAGGTCTGGGTGAGTCGGTGCGAGCGGCGCCTTCGAAGGGCTGCGGTCGCACCGGGCCGCGCTGCAAAATGAGCGCCATGCATTTTAGGTCCTGAGCCGTCGCATGCCCGCAGATCCCACCCGCTTCGTCCTCGTCGGCACCAGCCATGCGGGCAACGTCGGCGCCGCCGCGCGGGCGATGAGGGTGATGGGCTTCACCGATCTGGTGCTGGTCGCGCCCCGCTTCGCCGACGTCCTCGAACGCCCCGAAGCGATTGCGATGGCGAGCGGCGCGAGCGACGTCCTGGCCGGTGCGCGCATCGTGGCCACGCTCGGCGAGGCGCTCGACGGCGTCACGTTCGCGTGCGCGACGGCGATGACGCCGCGCGACTTCGGTCCGCCGAACCACGCGCCGCGCGACCTCTTCGCGGCGCTGGCGCCGGGGACGCATCGTCTCGCCTTCGTCTTCGGCTCCGAGCGCTACGGCCTTGCCAACGAAGACGTCTACGCCTGCCACGCCTGCGTCACGATCCCGACGGACCCGGCCTACGGCTCGCTCAACCTCGCCCAGGCCGTGCAGCTGCTGGCCTACGAATGGCGACTCGCGCAAGGCGGCTTCGGCGCGCCTGCGCGCACGCTCGACGTCCGCCGCGCCGACGATGTGGCGGTGCGCGGCCTCGTCGCGCACTGGCAGGAAACGCTCGAGGCGATCGACTTCCTCGACCCCGCCGCGCCCAAGAAGCTGATGGCACGCCTGCACCGGCTCGCCCATCGCGCGGAGTTGAGCGTCGAAGAGGTCCACATCCTGCGCGGCATCGCGCGAGCGGTCGGCAGACGTTCTCGCTAAACTGACTCGTCCCCTTTCCAGCGTGCGATCCATGTTCCAGCGCCTTCGCGAAGACATCGCCTGCATCCGCGAGCGCGATCCGGCGGCGCGCTCGAACTTCGAGGTGCTGACCTGCTATCCGGGCCTGCATGCGATCGTGCTGCATCGGCGCGCCGCGTGGTGCTGGAAGCGCGGCTATCACTGGCTCGGCCGCTTCGTCTCGCACATCGCGCGCTTTCTCACCGGCATCGAGATCCATCCGGGCGCGGTGATCGGCCGGCACGTGTTCATCGACCACGGCATGGGCGTCGTCATCGGCGAGACGGCGGAGATCGGCGACGACTGCACGATCTACCAGGGCGTCACGCTCGGCGGCACCTCGCTCACGCGCGGCGCCAAGCGCCACCCCACGCTCGGCAGGGGCGTCATCGTCGGCGCGAACTCGCAGGTACTCGGCGGCTTCACTGTCGGCGACAACGCCCGCGTGGGCTCCGGCGCGGTCGTCGTCAGGCCTGTTCCCGCGGGCGCGACGGCGGTCGGCAATCCGGCCCGCATCATCCAGGCCGACGCCGATGCGACGCGCGAAGCGACCGCTGCGAAGATGGGCTTCTCGGCCTACGGCCTGACGCAGGGCGACGACCCGGTATCGCTGGCGATGAAGGGCCTGATCGACAACGCCTCCGGCCACGAGCACCAGATCGCGCTGCTCTGGCAGGCGATCGAGAAGCTGTCGGCCCGCTCGCGCGAGCTGCCGGGCGAGGACTGCGTGCCGGGCGAGGCGCAGACGACCGAGAACTTCGACGCCGAGCGCCTCAATCGCCTTGTGAAATGACTGAAGCGCGGCTCGCGCCGCGCTAGTGCAGTGTTCCGTTCTGTTTGGAACTTAAGCGGGCGTTGGCACGAATGACCTTCTGCAGGATGTCGCGGGCGCTATTGGTCCAGATGAACGGCTTGGGGTCGGTGTTGTGATGGGCAACGTATTTGTCGATGGCCATCACGAGTTCGGGCACGCTGGTGAACACGCCGCGGCGCAGCCGGTTCTCGGAGATGTCGCGGAAGAATCGCTCGACCATGTTCAACCAAGATGCCGAGGTCGGCGTGAAGTGCATGTTGAACCGGGTGTGCTTGGCGAGCCACTGTTGAACCGGGTGTGCTTGGCGAGCCACTCCTGCACCGCGGGGTGCTTGTGCGTGGCGTAGTTGTCGGCGATCAGGTGCAGGGTCTTGTCTTTGGGCGTTTCGCGGTCGATCTGGCGCAGGAACTTCAGCCACTCGACGTGCGTGTGTCGTTGCTGGCATTGGCCGATCACTTGCCCGTCGAGCACGTTGAGCGCCGCGAACAGCGTGGTCGTTCCGTGGCGCTTGTAGTCGTGCGTCATCGTCTGCGCACGGCCCTTCTTCAACGGCAAGCCTGGTTGCGTGCGGTCCAGCGCCTGCACCTGGCTCTTCTCGTCGCAGCACAGCACCAAGGCATGCTCGGGCGGCGACATGTACAGGCCTACGATGTCTTCGAGCTTCTCGACGAACAACGGATCGCGCGAGACCTTGAAGCGACGCACGATGTGAGGCTTCAGCCCGTTGGCCTGCCAGTGCCGCATCACGGTGCTGGCGCTGACGCCCAGCACTGCGCCCATCTTGCGTGTGCTCCAGTGCGTGGCCGCTTCGGGCTTGCTCTGCGTGGTCAGCTCCACCAGCTTTTGCACGTCCACCTTCACCGGCGGTGCGCCGCGCGGCAAGTCGCGCTCGATGCCTTCAAGACCGAAATCAACGTAGCGCTCGCGCCAGCGAGAGACTTGCACTCGCCCCACACCCAGTTGCTCGGCAATGTCCTTGCTTTGCAAGCCTTGCGCAGCCAGCAGCACGATGCGCGCGCGCTGCGACAGCCGCACACTCGTGCGCTTGGAACGCGCGAGCTTGGTCAGCTCGGCCTCCTGCTCCTCGCTCAACACAACAACCGGGGCAACTCGCAATTGCTCGCTCCAAGGCAGATCGAAGTAGAGCGTCGGAGCGATCGAAATCATTTAAGTTCACTCAAGGGCGGAACACTACACTAGCTCGTCTGCGCAGGCCTGATCGCCGACTTGGGCCGGAACGCCGCGCAGACGGCGACGTCGGTCTCGAGGTACGGGCCGCCGATCAGGTCGATGCAATACGGCACGGCCGAGAAGATGCCCGGAACCGGCGGCGTCGCACCGCGCATGCCTTCGAGCGTCTCGGCGATCGACTTCGGCTGCCCGGGCAGGTTGATCACCAGCGCCCGGCCGCGCACGACCGCGACCTGGCGCGAGAGGATGGCCGTCGGCACGAACGCGAGCGAGATCCGCCGCATCTGCTCGCCGAAGCCGGGCATGACCCTGGTCGCGACCGCGAGCGTCGCTTCCGGCGTGACGTCGCGCGGCGCCGGGCCGGTGCCGCCGGTCGTGAGCACGAGGTCGCAGCGCAGGTCGTCGACGAGCTCGCGCAGGCTCGCCGAGATCGCCGCCTCGTCGTCGGCGACCAGGCGCGTCTGCCACTCGATCGGGTTCAGCAGCGCGCGCGACAGCCAGTCGCGCAGGGCCGGAATGCCCTTGTCCTCGTATACGCCGGTCGAGGCGCGGTCGCTGACCGAGACCAGGCCGATTCGGACCGGGTCTCGTTCGTGGGTGTCAGGCATCGGCTTCGTGCTCGCGAATGAACTGGAACAGATCGCGGTAGGCGCGGCCGCTGCGCTGCTCGGGGACGAGCGAGGCGTCCTTCCTCGCGTTGCGCACCAGCGCGCGCAGGCGCTGCAGGTCTGCGCCCGGGTGCGCGCTGGCGAATCGGGTCGTCGCCGGGTCGTCGGCGATCAGCTCGGCGCGCCAGCGCTCGGCCTGGTGCAGGGCGAGCGAATGGCGTGCGTGACCGAGCTGGCGCTCGGCGACCGCGGCGCGTGCGAGCTCGACGTCGTTCTGGCGCATGAGCTTGCCGATCAGCTGCATCTGCCGACGACGCGCCTCGTGGGTCCGGATGCGGCGCGCGGCGCCGATCGCATCGACCAGCGACTCCGAGAGCCCGAGCGCCGCGACCTGGTCGGCGGGCAGCTCGAGCAAGGCCTCGCCGAGCGCCTGGAGATCGTGCGATGCCTGCTTGCGGCGCGTCTTGCTCGGTCGCTCGCGCAAGGGCGCGGCAGCGTCGTTCGACGCGCCTTCAGGCGGCGCACCGGGGACGAGAGGTCGCTCGGGCATGGTCGCAGGGAAGGCAGTGGGGCAGGGCGGCGAAAGGGCGTCGTTATCATAGTCGTGGCCCTCGCGCCCCTCGTCGCCGGCGCGTTCGCGCTACCCAACTTGCCCTTCGCCTCCTCCATGCCTCACGACACCCAGGCTGTCTCGTCCGCGCCTTCGGCCTTCGCCTACACGCGCGAGCAGTTCCGCGAGCTCGTCGATGCCTGCCTCGCGACCGCGAAGACGCTCGGCGCGAGCGACGCGGTGGCCGAGGTGTCGGAAGGCGTGGGCCTCTCGGTGTCGGTGAGGAAGGGCGAGACCGAGAACATCGAGCGCAACCGCGACAAGTCGATCAGCGTCACCGTCTACGTCGGCCAGCGGCGCGGCAACGCCAGCACGTCGGACTTCTCGCGCGCCGCCATCGAGCAGACCGTGCGCGCCGCGCACGACATCGCGCGCTTCACGGCCGAGGACCCGGCGGCCGGCCTGCCGGACGAGGGCGATCTCGCCGATGGCGCGGCCTCGCGCCGCGATCTCGACCTCTTCCATCCCTGGGCGATCGACGCCGGGCAGGCGATCGCTCTGGCGACGCGCTGCGAGGCCGCGGCCCTGGCCGTCGATCGGCGGATCACCAATTCCGAGGGCGCCGGCGTCTCGGCGCAGCAGTCGCATTTCTACGCCGCCAACACGCACGGCTTCGGCGCCGGCTATGCGAGCTCGCGGCACGCGATCTCGGTGGCACCGATCGCGTCTCTGCCCGGCCGCTCGGGCGACGACATGCAGCGCGACGCCTGGTACACGTCGATGCGCTCGCCCGAGGAACTCGCCGCGCCCGAAGGCGTGGGGCGCTACGCGGCCGAGCGCGCGCTCTCGCGCCTGGCATCGCGCAAGATCAAGACCTGTGAGGTGCCGGTGCTGTTCGAGTCGTCGCTCGCCTCCGGTTTGCTCGGGGCGTACGTGCAGGCGACGAGCGGCGGCGCGCTCTACCGCAAGTCGACCTTCCTGCTCGACAGCCTCGGCCGGCGCGTTCTCCCGAGCCACATCGACATCCACGAGAACCCTCACGTGCTGCGCGGCAAGGGCAGCGCGCCGTTCGACGACGAGGGCGTGACCACGAAGGCGGCGCACATCGTCGACGGCGGCGTCGTCGGCAGCTATTTCCTGTCGACCTATTCGGCCCGCAAGCTCGGCATGCGCACCACCGGTCATGCCGGCGGCTCGCACAACCTCTCGCTCACCTCGCGCCTCACCCGTCCCGGCGACGACCTCGCCGCGATGCTCGCCCGGCTGGGCCGAGGCCTCTTCGTCATCGAGCTCATGGGCCAGGGCGTCAACTACGTCACCGGCGACTACTCGCGTGGCGCCGCCGGTTTCTGGGTCGAGAGCGGCAGGATCGCGTACCCGGTGCACGAGATCACCATCGCGGGCAACCTGGGCGAAATGTTCAGGCAGATCGCAGCCGTGGGGGCCGACGCCTATACGACGGGCAACAAGACGATCGGATCGGTGCTGATCGAGCGGATGAAGATCGCGGGCGACTAGCCGGCAGATGAACTTTCGCGCGATGGCGAAGTCGACGCGAGCGAGCGGGTAAATCCCGGTCGGCCGGAACCCCCGCGTTTCCTAGAATCCGCCGCATTCCAGCCACTGCGCATTGCCAGGAGACCTTATGCAACGTCGTTCCTTCATCCACAAGACTGGGCTCGCGGGCGTGCTCGCCGCCGGCGCCGCGCCGGCCATCGTGCACGCACAGGCCAACATCCGCTGGCGCATGGCCTCGAGCTTTCCGAAGTCGCTCGACACCATCTTCGGCGCGGCCGAGGTCTTCGCCAAGAAGGTGAGCGACATGACCGGCGGCAAGTTCCAGATCTCGACCCATGCCGCGGGCGAGCTGATGCCGGCGTTCGGCGTCGTCGACGGCGTGCAGAGCGCCACCATCGAGATGGCGCATACCGCGGCTTACTATTTCTTCGGCAAGGACCCGGTCTTCGCGCTCGGCTGCGCGATTCCCTTCGGCCTCAACTCGCGCCAGATGACGGCGTGGATGTACGAGGGCAACGGCCTGAAGCTGATGCGCGAGTTCTACGCCAAGTACAACATCATCAGCTTCCCCGGCGGCAACACCGGCGCGCAGATGGGTGGCTTCTTCAGAAAGGAGATCAAGTCGATCGCCGACATGAAGGGCTTGAAGTTCCGCATCGGCGGCTTCGGCGGCAAGGTGATCGAGCGGATTGGCGGCGTGCCGCAGAACATCCCGGGCGGCGAGATCTACCAGGCGCTCGAGAAGGGCACGATCGACGCCGCCGAGTGGGTCGGCCCGTACGACGACCTGAAGCTCGGCCTCTACAAGGTCGCGCCGTACTACGCCTATCCGGGCTGGTGGGAAGGCGGCCCGCAGCTCGACTTCTTCATCAACACCAAGGCGTACGAGGGCCTGACGCCCGAGTACAAGGCGATCATCGAGGCAGCCGCGTCGCACGCGCACGTCGACATGCAGGCCAAGTACGACGCGCGCAACCCGGGGGCGTTGAAGACGCTGGTCGGGGGCGGCACCAAGCTGTTCCGCTTCCCGAAGGACATGATGGACAGTGCCTTCAAGGAGTCGATCGCGCTCTACAGCGAGATTGGCGGCACGAACGCCGCGTGGAAGAAGATCTACGAGGACTACGCGACCTTCCGGCGCGACGAGAACCTCTGGTTCCGCTTCACCGAAGCCGGTTTCGACGATTTCATGCAGGGCCAGAAGCTCTGACCGCGTCGGCCGGCGCGAACGAGAAAGCCCCGTGATGCGGGGCTTTTTCATGTCCGCCGCCGCTGCGATGCGGCGGCTTCGCGGTCACTTCGGCGCGTTGCGCTTCATCGACTCCACGAGCGCCTTCATCGGATCGGCGTTGGCATCGTTCGAGTTTGCCGGCGACGAGGCCGCGCTCGAAGCCGGGCTCGCGTACATGTTGTCGGAGGCGGCGTCGCGCGACTCTTTTCTCATTTCGCGGAACGCCTTGTCGACGTCGATCTCCAGCGGCTTGTCGAGGTTGCCGGTGACGATCTTCGGGAACGCGATGATGGCGGCCACCATGACGACCTGGATCACGACGAAGGGGATCGCGCCGCGGTAGATTTCGCCCGTCGTCACCTTGCGCAGGCGCTTGCCGGTGAGCTTGTCGTCGTAGTCGTCCACCGGCGCGACGCTGCGCAGGTAGAACAGCGCGAAGCCGAACGGCGGATGCATGAACGAGGTCTGCATGTTGACTGCCAGGAGCACGCCGAACCACGTGAGGTCGATGCCGAGCTTGGCCGCGACCGGCCCGACAAGCGGAACGATGATGAAGGCGAGCTCGAAGAAGTCGAGGAAGAAGGCGAGAAAGAAGATCAGCAGGTTGACGACGATCAGGAAGCCGAGCTGGCCGCCCGGCAGGCCCGTCAGGAGGTGCTCGACCCAGATCGCGCCGTCGACCGCCTGGAACGAGAGGCTGAAGGTCGTCGAGCCGACCAGGATCAGCAGCACGAACGACGACAGCTTCATGGTGCTGTCCATGGCCTGGCGCATCAGCCGAAGGCTCAGGCGCCGCCGCGACATCGCCATGACCAGCGCGCCGACGGCGCCCATGGCGCCGCCCTCGGTCGGCGTCGCGATGCCCAGGAAGATCGTGCCGAGGACAAGGAAGATCAGCGCGAGCGGCGGGATCAGCACGAAGGTGACGCGCTCGGCCATGCGCGACAGCAGCTTCAGCCGGAACGCGCGGTTCAGCACGGAGAGGGCGAAGGCGGTGCCGACGCCCACGCACATCGAGGTGACGATCAGCTCGTCGGTGGCAGTTCCCTCGGGGCGCCACTTGGCGAAGAGCAGCGCGGCGCAGACGGCGACAACGGTGAGCACCCCGAGCGAGCGCAGCCCGGCCGAGCCGTTGTCCTCGCGAATCGTGCGGGCTTCCGGCGGCAGCGCCGGCACGGCCTCGGGCTTGAAGAAGCCGAGCACCACGACATAGCCGATGTAGAGGGCGGTGAGGACGAAACCGGGGATGAAGGCACCCTTGTAGAGATCGCCGACGCTCTTTCCCAGCTGGTCGGCCAGCACGATCAGCACGAGCGATGGCGGGATGATCTGGGCCAGCGTGCCGGACGCCGCGATCACACCGGTGGCGATCCTGCGGTCGTACCCGTAGCGCAGCATGATCGGCAGCGAGATCAGGCCCATCGAGATCACCGAGGCGGCGACGACGCCGGTGGTGGCAGCGAGCATCGCGCCGACCAGGATCACGGCATAGCCGAGGCCGCCGCGGATCGGCCCGAACAGCTGGCCGATGGTGTCGAGCAGGTCCTCGGCCATCCCCGAGCGCTCGAGGATCAGGCCCATGAAGGTGAAGAACGGGATCGCCAGCAGCGTGTCGTTCGCCATGATCCCGAAGATGCGCAGCGGCAGCGCCTGCATGAGCGCCTCCGGAAGCAGGCCGAGCTCGACGCCGATGAAGCCGAAGAAAAGGCCGCAGGCGGCCAGCGAGAAGGCGACGGAGTAGCCGAAGAGCAGAAAGACGATCAGGCTGGCGAACATGATCGGCGCCATGTTCGAGGTGATGGCGTGCATCATTTCGCGGCCCTGCCGTGGATCGCGTCGGTTGCGGAAGGCGCATGCCCCTTGGCGATGAATTCGGCGAGCTCCTGCTCGGCGCTCTTGGCGACATGGCGGGCCGTCGGATCGGGGACGAGGCCGCGCAGGAAGGCGACGCGCTTGATCAGCTCCGAGATCCCCTGCAGCCCGAGCAGGACGAAGCCGGCCGGCAGCAGCGCGAACACCGGCCAGCGTACGAGGCCTCCTGCGTTGTTCGACATCTCGTGCATGTCGTAGGCGCGCACCACGAGGGGCCACGACAGGTTGATCACGACGACGACGAACGGCAGCAGGAACGCGCAGATGCCGAAGATGTCGATCCAGATCTGCGTGCGCTTGCTGAATCGGCCGGCGACGACGTCGATCTTGACGTGCTCCTGGCGCAGCAGCGTGTAGCCGGCGGCGAGCAGGAACACTGCCGCGAACAGGTACCACTGGATCTCGAGCAGGCCGTTCGAGCTCTGGTCGAAGATCTTGCGAACGATGGCGTTGCCGGCGCTGATGAGCACGGCGGCGAGGACCAGCCAGGCCACCCAGCGGCCCACGAATTCGTTGAGGCGGTCGATCAGTCGCGAAAGGGTGAGCAGCGGGGCCAAGGCGTCTCCGTGAAGGCGCGCTCCGGACGCTCGGCGAGCGGCCCCGTGAAGCGCCGCCTAATGTATCTGCGCGATTCGCGCCGACGCCGCCGGATGTCGGTCGATCGGGAAACCCCCAAGTGCTGCCGCGAGAAGAATCCTCATCTTGGTGCGAGCGCGGCGCCGACGAGCTTGCCGGAACGCGTGCCAGTGCGGCAGAACGCGAGGATCGGCTTGGGCATCGTCACGAGCAGCTGCGCGAACCTGGCGATCTCGTCTTCGCTCTGCAGGCTGGGTGCGACCGGGAGCCAGGCGTAGTCGAGCCCTGCGGCGCGCGCCGCGGCCTCGAGGCGCGACGGCGATGTCCGCGGAGAGTCGTTGCGGGGTCAGTGGCATGGCGTCACTTCGCCAGCGCCGTCTTCACGCTCGACGACACGAGGGACATGTCGGCGCGGCCGGAAAAGCGTGTCTTCGCTGCGGCCATCACCCTGCCCATGTCGGCCGGGCCGGTCGCGCCGAGCTCGGCGACGAGCGCGGCGACTTCGCTCGCGACCACATCGGCCGCGAGGCGCGCCGGAAGGTAGCTTTCGAGAACGACGAGCTCGGCCTTTTCCTTGTCGACGAGGTCCTGTCTGCCGCCGGCGGTGAACTGCTCGATCGAGTCCTTGCGCTGCTTGACGAGCTTGTCGACGATGGCGACGACCGCCGCATCGTCGAGGACGATGCGCTCATCGACCTCGCGCTGCTTCAGCGCCGCGAGCAGGCCGCGGATCGTGAGCAGGCGCGGCGCATCCTTGGCGCGCATCGCGGTCTTCATGTCTTCGGTGATGCGGTCTTTGAGCCTCATGGCCGATCCTCTCGTCGCGGCAGAAGCGACGAAGCCCGCATCCGCGGGCTTCGGGCGTCGCCAGCTCGTGGCGTTAGAACAGCTTTTTCGGCAGCTGCATGCTGCGAACGCGCTTGAAGTGGCGCTTCACCGCCGCCGCCTTCTTGCGCTTGCGCTCGGCCGTGGGCTTTTCGTAGAACTCGCGCGCGCGCAGGTCCGTCAGAAGGCCGAGCTTCTCGATCGTGCGCTTGAAGCGACGAAGAGCGACATCGAACGGCTCGTTTTCCTTGACGCGAACAGTAGTCATTCTGAGTTGCCGGCCTGACCGGCGGTATTTCGGGTAAACGAGGATTATAGCTCGCCACGCCCGGTGGGGCAATCTGCGGCCAACGCCCGGGCGCAGGCAGCCGCGCTCGCCCAGGCCCACTGGAAGTTGTACCCGCCGAGCCAGCCGGTGACGTCGACGACCTCGCCGATGAAATGCAGGCCCGGCACGAGCCGGCTTTCCAAGCTGCGCGAGTC
>CAJDUN010000090.1_pt1 | contig 26070 bp, 25 predicted proteins | sample 7390741 | NCBI WGS metagenome assembly CAJDUN01 (sample SAMEA7055660, study PRJEB34461) | soil metagenome | biome: terrestrial ecosystem; feature: Peninsula; material: soil | place: Antarctica | collected 2016 | reverse complement strand
TCGTCGACGATCCCGCGCTCGTCGTCGCGGCGATCGCCTCGGCCGAGCCGCGCTGCGTGATCGCGCTCGGCCGCGCCGCCGCCGCGACCCTGCTCGGTCGCGACGAGCCGCTCGGCACCTGGCGCGGCCGCAGCCATCGCCGCGGCGACGTGCCCGTCGTCGTCACCTTCTCGCTCGCGTTCCTGCTGCGCCATCCGGCCGAGAAGGCCAAGGCCTGGCTCGACCTCTGCCTTGCGGTGGGCGCGAGCGAAGCGCCCAGGGCCTAGCGCTTGACCGGTCGCTTCCAGCCGGGCAGCGTCTGCTGGCGCGCGCGCGCGACCGTGAGCTGACCGGCGGGCGCGGTCTTCGCGATCGTCGAGCCGCCGCCGACCGTCGCGCCAGCGCCGACCTCGATCGGCGCGACCAGGACGCAGTTGCTGCCGATGTGCGCGTCGGCGCCGATCGTCGTGCGGTGCTTGTTCGCGCCGTCGTAGTTCGCGGTGATCGCACCGGCGCCGAAGTTGACGCGCTCGCCGAGGGTCGCGTCGCCGACATAGGCGAGATGGTTGGCTTTCGCGCCGTCGCCGAGCGTGGCGTTCTTGACCTCGACGAAGTTGCCGATGTGAACATCGTCTCCGAGGATCGCGCCGGCGCGCAGCCGCGCGAACGGACCGACCGTCGCGCCCTTGCCGACGCGAACGCCGAGCTTTTCGCCGTCGATGTGGCTGTACGGCCGGATCGTCGCGTCGGCGGCGACAGTGGCGTTCCTGAGCATGCAGTAGGGGCCGATGCGCACGCCGTCGCCGAGCTCGACCCGACCTTCGAAGATGCAGCCGACGTCGATCTCGACGTCCTTGCCGCAAACGAGCTCGCCGCGCTGATCGAAGCGGGCAGGATCGGCAAGACGGACACCCGACTCCATGAGGCGCGCGGCGGCGGCGCGCTGGAAGCGCCGTTCGAGATCGGCGAGCTGGACCGGGCTGTTGACGCCCAGCACCTCGGTCTCGCCGGGCGCGGCGACGCCGGTGACCGCGACGCCTTCGGCGACGGCCAGGCCGACGACGTCGGTGAGGTAGTACTCGCCCGCCGCGTTGTCGTTGCGCAGGGCGGCCAGCCAGCGCTTGAGCGCGCGCGTCGGCGCGGCCATCACGCCGGTGTAGATCTCGCGGATCCTGCGCTGCTCGTCGGAGGCGTCCTTCTCCTCGACGATGCCGACGATGCTGTCGGCGGAGCCGGCCGGCGTCTGGCGCACGCTGCGCACGATCCGGCCGTAGCCCTTCGGTGCCTCGAGTTCGATGGTCAGGAGCGCGAGCTGCGCCGGCGTCGCGGCGGCGACGAGCCGCTGCAGCGTGTCGGTCTCGATCAGCGGCACGTCGCCGTTGAGGACGAGCGTGATGCCGTCGTCGTCGAGGAGCGGGGCGGCCTGCTGCAGGGCGTGTCCGGTGCCGAGTTGCGGCTCCTGGCGCACGAAGGCCAGCCCCGGCGCGCCCACGCTCCGCTCGACCGCGTCGGCGCCGTGGCCGGTGACGACGATGACCCGCTTGGCCCCCAGGCCGGCAGCCGCGCCGAGAACGTGCTGCAATAAATGACGCCCACCGAGCGTGTGCAGCACCTTCGGCTTGGCCGAACGCATCCGGGTCCCTTGTCCTGCCGCCATGACCACGACGTTCAACACCATGCTGCCAGCCGCCTCGTCAACGTACCCACCCCGGAACCGATTCCGGTCGTCGATTATCGCGGCGCTGTCGCTGGTGCTCTGCGTCCTCGCCGCCGGCTGCAGCCTGCTGAGGGTCGGCTACGGCCAGGCGAGCCCGCTCGCCTTTCGCTGGCTCGACGGCTACGTCGACTTCGACGATGCGCAATCGCTGCGCGTGCGCAGCGCGCTCGGCGACGCGATGATCTGGCATCGGCGCACCCAGCTGCCCGACTACGTCGAGCTGCTCGTGCGCGCCGGCAGCGAGGTCCAGGGCGACGTGATGCCCGGGCGGATGTGCGCCTGGGGTCGCGGCTTGCGCGACCGCGGCGACGTGCTCGTGCAGTACGCGTTGCCCACGATCGTCGAGGTCGCCCTCACGCTCTCGCCGGCGCAGATCGCCCACATCGAGAAGCGCCAGGCGAAGACCAACGCCGAGTGGCGCGACGACCATCTGCAGCGTGACCTCGAGAAGCGACGCAGCGCCGCGGTGAAGCGCGAGGTCGAGCGGGCCGAGGAGTTCTACGGCGATCTCGACGACAGCCAGCGCGCCCTGGTCGCGCGCTCGGTCGCGGCCTCGCCCTACGACGCCGAGCGGAGCTACGCCGAGCGGCTCGCACGCCAGCAGGACGCGATCGCGCTGATCCGCCGCTGGCGCGAGAACGGCACGGGTCGCGACGAGGCCCTGGTGCAAGCCAGGGGCTGGGTGCAGCGCCTCGAGCGCTCGCCACGAGAGAGCTACCGCGTCTACTCGGATCGCCTCGCCGACCACAACTGCAGCTTCGCGAGCACGCTGCACAACACCACGAGCACGGCACAGCGACGCGACGCGGCGAACAAGATCAAGGGCTACGAAAGCGACCTGCGCGCCCTGATCGCCGAATCGGCGAGCTGAGCCGCGGCGCGGCGGTCAGCGCGGTCCGGGGATCGTGACCGGATGCGGGTTGGTCGCGCTGCCCTGGGGAAAGTCCTTGAGCGCCGCGACGAACATCGCCGGCAGGACGGTGGCCACGCCGGTGGTCGGACCTTCGTTCTGCGCCCGGGCCTCGTACAGCGGTTCGCCCGTGCGCTTGTCGCGAATCAGGAGCGCGACTTCGCGCTGGTAGCTGGGGAAGTCGCTGTACGTTCCGCCCCAGGGACCGCCGCGCCAGCCGAGGGGGCCGTACGGCCGGCCGAAGCGGCCGAAGGGCCGGTGCCAGACGCCCAGGCCGCCGTACCAGAAAGGGTCGTCGTAGGGATAGCCGTCGGTTTCGACGATGCGCGCGCCGACCTGAACGGTCACGTCGGGCGCGCTGCCCTCGGGCGCCGGCGTGAAGCCCGCGCCCTCGACCGCGCGGCGGGCCGCGTCTTCCAGCATCTGCGCCTGCTGCGGCCGGGTCTGCTGCGACGGCAGCCGCTCGAAGGCGTAGGTGGACGGCGCGCGTCCGCTCGGCCAGCGGCTGTAGCTCGAGACATCGGCGGAGACGTCGTTCAGCGTCGCGCACGCCGACAGCATCGCGGCGACGGCGACCACGACCAGCGATTTGCTCATGACGGATCTCCCCTCGGCGGACGGCCGCCGTGCATCGGCAGGGACACCGCGATCGCGTGCTCGCGCAGCGCGTCCTCCGGTGACGAACCGGCGGGCTCGTCGTTGCCGTCGAACGCGCGATCGCCGTCGGCGTCGGCAACGCCGGTCGGTTCGATCCCGGCGAAGGGGAAGAGCTTGCGGTCCATGAGATGCGAGGGCACGACGCGTGCCATGGCGTCGAAGATGCGATCGGTGCGGCCCGGGTCCTCGCGCTCCCAGGCGCGCAGCATCTCGCGCACGCGCACTCGCTGCAGCGTCTGCTGGCTGCCGCACAGGGTGCACGGGATGATCGGAAAGGCCTGCTCGGCGGCCCAGCGCTCGAGGTCGGTCTCGGCGACGTAGGCGAGCGGCCGGATGACGACGTGCTTGCCGTCGTCGCTGACGAGCCTGGGCGGCATGCCTTTCAGGCGGCCACCGAAGAACATGTTCATGAACAGCGTCTGCACCATGTCGTCGCGATGGTGGCCGAGCGCGATCCGGGTCGCGCCGAGCTCGCTCGCGACGCGGTAGAGCGCGCCGCGGCGCAGGCGCGAGCACAGGCTGCACATCGTCTTGCCCTCGGGGATCAGGCGCTTGACGACCGAGTAGGTGTCCTGCTCGACGATGCGGAAGTCGACGCCGCGCGCTGACAGGTAGGCGGGCAGCACGTGCGCAGGAAAGCCCGGCTGCTTCTGGTCGAGGTTGACGGCGACGATGGAAAAGCGCGTCGTCGTGCGCCGCTGCAGCTCGAGCAGGATGTCCAGGAGCGCATAGCTGTCCTTGCCGCCCGAGACGCAGACCATGACCTTGTCGCCCTCGCCGATCATCGAGAAGTCGGCGATCGCGCGGCCGACCTGCGCGCGCAGGCGCTTGGCCAGCTTGGCTGATTCGACCGAGCGCTTCCGGCGGACCGGCGCGTCGAACGGTGCGAGCGATGGCGAGGCGGACTGCGTGAGCACGATTCCTACAATGTGCGCGTGCACGAAGGCTTGGACGACACCAGTGTATCGGCGGTCTTGACGCGACTCGTCGGCGCGGCCATCGACGCCGGCGGCGGCTGGATTCCGTTCGGCCGCTTCATGGCGATCGTCCTGTACGCGCCCGGCCTGGGCTACTACGCGAGCGGCCGTCCGATCCTCGGCCGCATGCCGGCGTCGGGCAGCGACTTCGTCACCGCACCCGAGCTGTCGCCGCTCTTCGCGCGGGCGCTCGCGCGCCAGATTCGCCAGGCGCTCGACGCGAGCGGCAGCGACGAGGTGTGGGAGTTCGGTGCCGGCTCGGGCGCGCTCGCCGCGGGCCTGATCGCCGAGCTCGGCGATCGCATCGGCCGCTACTCGATCGTCGAGGTCTCGGCGCCGATGCGCGAGCGCCAGCGCGCGGCGACGAGCGCGTTTGCCGACCGGGTGCGCTGGCTCGATGCGCTGCCCGACTCGCTCGACGGTGTCGTCGTCGGCAACGAGGTGCTCGACGCGATGCCGGTCGAGCTGATCCATTTCGACGGCGCGTCGTGGCTCGAGCGCGGCGTCGCGCGTCGCGACGACGGCGCCGGCTTCGCGTGGAGCGATCGGCCGGGCGACAAGCGCCCGCCCGTCGACGCCGCTTTTCCCGCGGGCAGCACGACCGAGCTGCATCCGCAGGCCGCGGCCTTCGTCGCGACTCTCGCCGACCGGCTCGGCCGCGGCGCGATCTTCCTCGTCGACTACGGCTTTCCCGAGCACGAGTACTACCACCCGCAGCGCTCGGGTGGCACGCTGATGTGCCACCGCGCGCACAGGGCCGACACCGACCCGCTCGTCGACATCGGCCTGAAGGACATCACCGCGCACCTCGACTTCACCGCACTCGCGCTCTCGGGCCAGAACGCCGGGCTCGACGTCGTCGGCTACACCTCGCAGGCGCGCTTCCTCCTCGACTGCGGCTTCGCCGATCTGCTCGCCGGAGCGACCTTGCGCGAGCGCGTCGACGCGACCCGGCTGGTGCACGAGCACGAGATGGGCGAGCTCTTCAAGGCGATCGCGTTCGCGAAGGGACTGCCGGGCTTCGCGCCGATCGGCTTCGCCAGCGGCGACCGTCGGCACCGACTCTGACTCTGACTCGAGCCTAGATCGCGGGTTGTTCGAGTGCGCGAACACGCGCCGTGTGGATCGCCTCGCCCACCGCCGGTCCGGCGAGGCCGAGGGCCGCTGCGTCGGCAGCGACCGCGGTCGCGTCGACCGCCTGCACGCGCCGCAACGCCTCCAGCAAGCGCGCGCGCTGCGGGTAGGCGCTCTCCTCGAGGCCGAGCCGGCCGCGAGCGTCGCATTCGCAGGCGAGCAGGGCATCGGCGAAGCGGTCGGGCCGGCGCAACGCGTCGCAGCGCTCGAGCAGCCGCAGGATCGCGGCGGCGCCCAGCTCGCCGCTGCGATGGACGTTGCCGTGCTCTCGCGCGACGACTTCGGCGAGGGCGCGACACGGGTTGTCGACGCGCAGCCGCTCGCTCATCCGGCGCACCAGATCGACGCTGCGCTGCTCGTGGCCGAGATGGCGCGGCAGCACGTCCTCCGGCGTCGTGCCCTTGCCGAGATCGTGGCCGAGACAGGCGTAGCGCACCGGCAGGCTCGCCTCCAGGCGCGCGGCCATGTCGAGCACCATCATCAGGTGCACGCCGGTGTCGACCTCCGGGTGGTAGTCGGCGCGCTGCGGCACGCCGAAGAGGCGATCGACCTCGGGCAGCACGCGCGCGAGCGCACCACAGTCCCGCAGCACCTCGAACATGCGCGAGGGGCGCGCTTCCATCAGGCCGCGCGAGACCTCCTGCCAGACGCGCTCGGGCACGAGCGCATCGACCTCGCCGTTCGCGACCATCGCGCGCATCAGCGCGAGCGTCTCGTCGGCGACGCTGAAGTCGGTGAAGCGCGCCGCGAAGCGCGCGAGGCGCAGGATGCGCACCGGGTCTTCCGCGAACGCGGGAGAGACGTGGCGCAGCACTTTCGCGTCGAGGTCGCGCCGGCCGCCATGCGGGTCGATGAGCGCGCCGCTCTCGTCCTGGGCGATGGCGTTGATCGTGAGGTCGCGACGCGCGAGATCCTGCTCGAGCGTGACGCCGGGATCGGCGTGGAACTCGAAGCCGTGATATCCCGGCCCGGTCTTCCTCTCGGTGCGCGCCAGGGCATGCTCCTCGTGCGTCTCGGGATGGAGGAAGACCGGGAAGTCGCGACCGACGGCGGTGTATCCGGCCGCTCGCATCGCGTCGACGTCGGAGCCGACGACGACCCAGTCGCGATCGCCGACCGGGCGACCGAGAAGCGCATCGCGCACTGCGCCGCCCACCAAATAACGTTGCATGCGCGAGTCTAGGACGCTCGCACAAATCGTTACTCGATCGCAAGCCGACAGACGGCCGCAAAACCCCCGCGGCCGCGGGTGCTCTCCCCCGGAGCCGTGGGATTTCTGCATCGACTGCCTGTGCCTAGAGTGCGTGTCATCGCGTCGCGCATCGCATTCGATGAGCGACATCCTCGACACACTGGAGTGCCTGATGAAACTCAACTCGATCGTCGCGTTACTCGGCCTCACGGCCAGCCTTGGCGCCTTCGCCGCCCCGTTCGTGGCGAATCCCACGGCGCCCTCGGTCATCGGCCCGGCCCCGGGCAGCGAGGCCAGTCTTCAGACGATCGCCGACGGCCTCTTCGGCTCCGGCCACATCAACGTCAACACCGACCAGAGCTCGGCATCCTTCTTCACCTTCGCGACGAGCTCGGCGACGAGCATCCCGACCATGGTGGCCGAGTACACGGCCAACGACAGCAGCCAGGTGTTCGGCATCTGGTTCGGAACCGACACGACGCACCTCTACACCCGCGATCTCCTGCTCGGCCCCGCGGCGGCGAACGACGACGCGTCCATCAAGATCGTCGGCAACACCCTGTTCGTCGGCAGCTCGGACCTCGCCGCGTGCGCCGGTGGCCGCGTCAACTGCGGCAACGTGAGCGACTCGCTGATCAATGCCAGCTCGTTCGGGTTCTATTTCCGTCCGTTCGGGCCGTCGACGAACCCGCTCTACTACTCCCTGGATCAGTTGAACACGCCCGATGCCCAGGGTCGGCCGGACCGCTTCGTCGCGTTCCAGGACGGCGCCACCACGAACTGGCTTTTCGCCTACGAGGACGGCACCGACTTCGACTACAACGACATGGCCGTGAAGGTCGAGTCGATCACCGCCGCGGTGCCGGAGCCCGAGACGTACGCGTTGATGCTCGGCGGTCTCGCCGCGATGGGTGCCTTCGCCCGGCGCCGGCGCGCGGCGCGCTGACGCGCTGCGATGCCACCGGTGATCCGCAAGCGGGCTTCGGCCCGCTTTTTTCACGCGATCGCCGAGCTCGTGGTTCCGGAGTTCATGGCCCGCGTCGGTGCCGCTAAGGCTTGCGGTAGGGCTCGTCCACCGCCAGAAAGTCGTGCTCGGCCCGACCGGCTTCGCTCCACTCGCGCATCGACGGCAGCGCCAGCATGCGCTCGACGTAGGCCCGCGAACTGGTGCCGACCGACAAGCCGTAGGTCGCGAAGCGCGAGCACACCGGAGCGTAGAACGCATCTGCCGCGCCGAACGCGCCGAACAGGAACGGGCCGCCGCTCGCCGCCAGCTGCCCGCTCCACATTTCATCGATACGACGCACATCTGCAATGACCTCGGGCCACTCGCGCGCCGCGCGCGCGCCGATCTCCGGCATCGACACCTCGATGTTCATCGGGCAGCGCTCGCGCAGCGCGGCGAAGCCGGAGTGCATCTCGGCGCACAGGCTCCGGGCGCGGGCGCGCTGAAGCCGGTCCGCAGGCCAGACGCCCTTGTCGGGGAAGCGCTCGGCGAGGTACTCGGCGATCGCGAGCGAATCCCAGACCGCGAAGCCGTCGTCATCGATGAGCAGCGGCACGCGGCCGGTCGGGGCGACGGCGAGCAACACCTTCTTGAAGGGCGAGTCCTCGGTCGAGTCGAGCCGCAGCGGCCGCTCGGTGAAGGCGATGCGGAGCTCCTTCATCAGCAGCCAGGCGCGCAGCGACCAGGACGAGTAGTTCTTGTTGCCGACGTAGAGCTGCATGTCCTGGGTCCTCGCGGGGAAGTCGCGTCATGCTAAGGGCGAAGGCGGCGTTCGACGATGACCTCGCCGCAGGGCGGTGCCGGCCTCAGCCGCGACGCGCGCGGGCGCGCCAGGCCTCGAGGCGCTTCTCGCCCGAGACGTGGCCGAGATAGCGCGGCGCGACGCTCTCGATCGGCGTCGGATCGATGCCGAGTCGGTCGAGGCCGGGCGCCTTGCCGCTCGCGACGTTGGCGACCTTCATCGAGTCGACGTTGTCGCGCGACATCAGCGTTCTTCCCGGCAGGAGCTCGAGGAAGAGCGCCTGCAGCTTGGCGAGCGCGAGCGGCAGCGCGATCACCGGCCGCGGCGAGCCGGACCAGCGTCCGGCCGCCTCGACCAGCTCGCGCAGGGTGTAGACGCGCGGGCCGCAGCACTCGATCGTCAGGCCGATCGTCGACGGATCGTCGATGCAGCGCACGACCGCGGCAGCGACGTCGTCGACCCAGACCGGCTGGAAGCGGGCGTCGGCGCCGCCCAGCGGCATCACCGGGAAGACCGACTGCAGCGACGCGAACAGGTTGAGGAAGCGGTCGCGCTCGCCGAAGATGACCGAAGGCCTCAGCACCGTGAGGTCGAGCGCCGCGGCGCGCAGCGCCGCTTCGCCGCGCGCCTTCGAGCGCTGGTACAGGCTCGGCCCGTCGACGCTCGCGCCGAGCGCGCTGACGTGGATGACGCGGCGCACGCCCGCCTTCCGGCACGCCGCTGCCAGCCGCTCGGGCAGGCGCACGTGAACGCGCTCGAACTCGGCGGCGCTGCCGTGCAGGATGGCGACGAGGTTGACGACGACCTCGGTGTCGCGCAGCAGGCGGGCGAGGTCGGCGTCGTCGTGGACGTCGGCCCGGGCCAGCTCCACCGTCGGCAGCAGCTGCAGGTGACGTGCGCGGGGAAGGCGCCGGGTCGCGACCCGGATCCGGCCGCCGGCACCGCCCGAGCGCTCGACGAGCTTTTCGCAGACGCTGCCGCCCACGAAGCCGGTCGCTCCCAGAACGAGGAGATGGGTCACTTCGCCTTTCGAGTGGCGCCGGCCGGAGCGCCGGCGACCCGGCATTCTCGCCGAGCCAACACGCCAGGGTCAGGGCAGGTTGCTGTCGATCGGCGCCGCGTTCGGATCGAGCGGGCCGATCGTCTTGCCGAGGCGTGAACGCAGCACCGTGCCCTTGCCGCCGATCAGCGCCGCGTAGTAGGTGCTGTTCGAGAGCACCTTCTTGACGTAGTCGCGCGTCTCCGGAAATGGGATGTTCTCGACCCAGACCGCGGCGTCGAGAAGCGGGCCGTCGCGCCACTTGCGCGGCCGGCCCGGCCCGGCGTTGTAGGCCGCCGCGGCCATCGCCTGCGAGCCGCCGGCGTCGTCGAGAACGAGCTTCAGGTAGGCGTTGCCGAGGCGCAGGTTGGTGTCGCGGTCGACGATCGCGCCGGGGGCGTAGGGCAGGCCGATCTTCTTGGCCGTCCAGCGCGCCGTCGAGGGCATGAGCTGCATCAGGCCCGCGGCGCCGACACCCGAGCGCGCGTCGGCGATGAAGCGCGACTCCTGGCGGATCAGGCCGTAGACGAAGGCCGGGTCGAGGCCGATCTCGCGGGCCCGCGCGACGACGTCCTTGCGCAGCGGCGTCGGGTAGCGCTGGTCGAGGTCGACCTCCGCCCGGGTTTTCTCGCTGGTGTTGATGCAGCGGTCCCAGACCTCGCGATCGCACGCGTACTGTGCGGCGGCGAGCAGCTCGCGGTCGCTCAGGCCGCGGATCGTGTAGTTCCACTCGCGCACGCCTTCGCTGCGCAGGCCCATGGAGATCAGCGATACCGCGCGTCCGAAACCGGGCACGGCGGCGACCGCGTCGCGCTCGGCGGGCGTGAGCGGCGCGGGCCTCGGCGGCAGCGCCTGGGTCTGGCCGAGCTCCTCCGCTGCGAGGGCGCCATAGAAGCCGAGCTGCGGCGCGATGCTTGCGAGCAGCTCGCGGCTCGAGGCGAGCAAGGCCGCACCGTCCTGCGAGTCGCGCGCCAGCGCCTGCAGCGCCTTCGCCTTCCAGTAGACCCAGGCCGCGTCCTTCTGCTCGGCCGGCGTCATCGCGTTGATCGCCTGGATCACCTGCTGCCAGCGGGCGCGGCCGTTGTCGGCGCGCAGCGCGGCACGCGCCTTCCAGGCCAGCGTGTCGTCGGACAGATCGATCTCCCTGCCGCTCCTGGCCTGCACCTGGACCGCGCGCTGGAACTGGTTCGCGGCCTCCGGCCGCAGCTTGATCGCCGACTGGCGGGCGACGCTGGCCCACGCGTACGAGGCCAGGTCGGCAGGCAGGGCGCGCTCCCAGCGGCTCGTGAGCAGGGCCGCGGCCGAGTCGCTGTCGGTCGTCGCCAGGCGGACGAGAGCGATCGTCGTGAGTTCGGCGTCGTTGCGCGTCGCGGCCGACGCCTTTCGAGCGAGATAGCGGGCGGGACTGTCGATGATCGCGGCCATGCCGGTCACGACGGCGTCGGAGAGCAGATCGGCGGCCTGGCGCGCGGCGCGCGGCCGGTTGGCCTCGATGCTGGCGCGGATCTTCTTCCAGACTTCGGACGCGCCGATCAGCTTGGCCTCGGCCATCGTCGTGCCGAGGAAGGCGCAGCCGTCGTCGCCGTCCTTCTGCGCGAGCCAGGCCGCCATGTCGGCCTCCTTCGCGTCCTTGCCGGTCATCGGCTCGCCAGCGAGCGCGAAGCAGGTGACCTCGCGGTCGTCGTTCATGCGAAAGCGCGGGAACTCGGCGGCGAAGTTGGCGCGATCGCGTCGCCGCATCAGCTCGAGCAGCCAGTCGTTGCGCAGGCGATCCTCGACGTAGGTGCCGCTCCAGCGCTCGACGAAGGCGGCGAACTCGGCGGGCTGGACGTCGCTGATCCGGTTCGTCGTCTCCCAGTAGTCGACCCACATCGCGAGCGGATTCTTCTCCGCCGCGGCCTGGGCGCGCAGGGCGGCGAGACGGGCGCGATCGTGGCGACGGAACGCGTCGCGCGCATCGGTCATCGTGGTTTCGAGGCTGCTCTGGGCGCGCGCCGGATGCGGCATCGCGAACGCCAGGAGCGCCAGGCTCAACGCGCCGGTCGCGAGGCGTACACCGCGTCCTTCGCGGCCGCGGCGGGTCGTGGGCGACTCATATACTGGTTCGATCCGATCTGCGGTCGTCACTGGCATCCTGTCGATCACGTGAAAGTCGCGTCCGAGCCCGCTGCTGCGCAGCCCGGCGTTGCCGGCGATCGAAAGGCCCTGAGGGCCCGACTTCTCGCCGATCGCGGCGCGTTCGTCGCCTCGGCGGCGTTCGCCGCGGCAGAGGACGCGCTCGCTTTCCATCTGCGTGCGGCTCTCGCCTCTCTCGAGCCCGCCTGCCTCGGCCTCTACTGGGCGATGCGGTCCGAATTTAACGCAGCTGCGGCGCTCGTCGCCGACGGGGCCTTTGACAAAGTCGCGCGGGCGCTGCCATTTGCACGGCGCGACCCGCGAGAGATGAACTTCAGACGCTGGGATGGTGCGCCGCCGACGGTGGTCGACGAATGCGGGATCGGCAGTGCGAACGGCGCGCCGATGGAGCCGGATGTCGTCGTCGTGCCTTGCGTCGGCTTCACCATTGACGGCCACCGGCTCGGCTACGGCGGCGGCTATTACGACCGCTGGCTCGCCGCGCACGGGCACGTCGTCGCGATCGGCGTCGCCTGGTCGTTCGCCGAAGTCGATCTCGAAGTCTTCGCCGCGCGGTCGTACGACGTGCCCCTGGCCTTGATCGTCACCGAAGCGGGCGTCGTCTAGCCGATGTCTAGCCGGGCGTTCGCACGTCGCCGACGGCGGCGCGGGTCGCCGCGGCTTCGGCCTCGACCCAGCGCGTGAACTCGGCCACCTCGGGCCGCGCCTTGCTGCCCGGGGCGACCAGCATCCAGTAGGAGAACGGGCTCGTGGTCCGGCCCGCCGCGCCGAACGGCTCGACCAGCTCGCCGCGCTGCAGCGCCTCGAACACCAGCGGCACGCGCGCCAGCGCGACGCCGTGGCCGGCGAGTGCGGCCTGCACCTGCTGGTAGGTGAAGTTGAGATAGAGCCAGCGGCGCGGCTCCAGCGTCGCCCGCTCGTGCTCGGCGAGCCAGTGGCGCCAGCTCAGGAACTCCGTGCTGGCGCGGTCGTCGTCCTCCTCCAGCAGGGTCTGGTGGACGAGGTCGGCGACGTCGCCGAGCGGCGGTGCCTCGCCTCGCTTGATCTGCTCCCAGAGGCTGCGGCTCACGGCCGGCGTCAGCGTCTCGTCGAACAGATGGACGCCGCCGGCGGGCGCCTGCGCCGGGCTGCAGTAGCGCAGCGCGAGATCGAGCTCCGGATCGTCGAGGTTATCGATGGCGTCGTGGGCGGAGACGCGGATGTCGATGTCGGGATGGCTGCGCTGGAACGCCTCGATCCGCGGCAGCAGCCAGAGCGAGCCGAACGACGCGAAGGTCGTGACGCTGACGCGCTGGCGGCTGCGCGAGCGGCGGATGTGCTGCACGCTCGTGTCGAGCTTGGCGAGCCAGGGCTCGACCGCGCGCAGCAGCGTCTGGCCGTCGGGGGTGATCTGGACGTGGCGAGTGCCGCGCTGGAACAGCTGCGCGCCGAGCTCGTCCTCGAGGCCCTTGATCTGCCGGCTCACCGCCGACTGGGTGACGTGCAGCTCCCCGGCCGCGGCACCGAAGTTGAGCGTGCGGGCGACCGCCTCGAAAGCTCGGAGGTGGGTCAGCGACAAGGCTCGTCGGGAACGTGAACTCATGCGGTTTTCGCATCAATGAGAGATCGCGTATTCATTGGATTTACCAGTGAGGCGAGACGATCATAGCGTCTCGGTAAAAGCAGGAGATCGATGATGAATACGCAAATCATGACCACCCGCTGCGGGCTGGCCGCCGGCGCGCTCCAGACCTTGCGTGCAGGCCACGTCGTGGCGCTCGGCTCGGCCGGCGGACGCCTCGAAGTCCTGCACGGCCGGGTCTGGCTGACGCGCGAGGGCGACCTCGACGATCACCTCGTCGAGACCGGCGGCTCGTTCAGCGTCCCGGCCAACGGTCGCGCCGTGGTCGAGGCCTGGGACGACGAAGCGCCGGCGCTGGCGTTGCTCGCCTTGTTCGTGAGTGCCGCGATCTTCGGGCCGCTCTCCGACGCTCGTTCGAGGGCGCTGGCCGGGCCGGCGCTTCTGCACAATACCCCGGTCTCCGGCGCGCCCATCGGCGCCGCGAGCCGGGACCAGGAAGGGAAATCCATCGATGCAGGCGCCGCCACTTCCGGACGAGCTCGTTTCGCTGCGCAAGAAGCTCGTCGCCGCGCGGCAATCCCTGCCTGACCGGCTCGAGCGCGCGGTCGCACTCCAGGAGGTCCTGCGCGTCTGGCTGGTCGGGCGCGGCGAGCGCACGATCGGCGCGTACTGGCCGATCAAGGGCGAGTTCGATCCGCTGCCCGCGCTCTACCGGTGGAGCGAGGGCGGTGTCGACGGCAGCCCGCGGCGCATCGGCCTGCCGGTCGCCGACCGCCAGACCCAATCGCTGCGCTTCCACGTCTGGTATCCCGGCTGCGAGACCGAGCTCGACGCCTACGACATCCCCAAGCCCAAGGGCACCGACGAGTTCGTGCCGCAGATGCTCGTCGTGCCCTGCCTCGGCTACGGTCCGGGCGGCGCGCGCCTCGGCTACGGCGGCGGCTTCTTCGACCGGACGCTCCGCGCGCTCGTGCCTCGGCCGGTGACGATCGGCGTCAGCTACACCCACGGCTTTTTGCCGATGCTGCGCTCGTCGCCCGACGACTTGCCGCTCGACGCGCTGCTGACCGAGGACGGCGTGATGTGGCAGCGGCCGTAGGCCGCCGCGTTCAGGCGTGAATCAGGCCGAGGTCAGGCGGAAAGACGCCGGCAGATCTCGAGGCCGAGCGCCGACTGGTTGAGCGTGTAGAAGTGAACGCCGGGCGCGCCGCCGGCGATCAGCCGCTCGACGAGGCGCGTGACGACGTCGAGGCCGAAGGCGCGGATCGAGGCCGAGTCGTCCATGAAGCCTTCCATCTTCAGCGCCACCCAGCGCGGAATCTCGATGCCGTCTCGCTGCGCGAACTGGGCGATCCGCGCATAGTTGTGGAAGGGCATGATGCCCGGCACGATCGGCACGTCGACGCCGAGTGCGCGCACCTCGTCGACGAAGTGGAAGTAGGCGTCGGGGTTGAAGAAGAACTGCGTGATCGCGGAGTTTGCGCCGGCCTTCACCTTGGCGGCGAAATGCTCGAGGTCGCGCTTCGCGTAGCGCTGCTGCGGGTGGTATTCCGGATAGGCCGCGACTTCGATGAACCAGTCGCTTCCCTGCGTCTCGCGGATGAAGGCGATCAGCTCGCTGGCATAGCGGAACTCGCCCGCCGTGGCGGTGCCGCTCGGCAGGTCGCCGCGCAGGGCGACGAGGCGGCGGATCTCCTGCGATCGATAGGTGGCGAGGATCTCGGAGATGCTCTCCCGCGTCGAGCCGATGCACGACAGGTGCGGCGCGGCCTCCTGGCCGAGCGCGGCGATGTCGCTCACGGTGGCGAGCGTCTTGTCGCGCGTCGAGCCGCCGGCGCCGTAGGTGACGCTGAAGAACTCCGGGTCGCACTCGGCGAGCTCGCTCACGACGGTCTTCAGCTTCTCGCTGCCGACCGGCGTGTTGGGCGGAAAGAACTCGAAGCTGACGGGGATCGGCAGTTGCAGGGTCATGGGGCCGTCGCTTTCGCCGCGCTGTGCGCAGCAGGTCGAGCGTGGAGGAAGAATTCGCGCGCGCCCTCGCTGCCCGGCGTGGCGCTGTCGAACCAGGCGAGCACGTCCAGGCCGTGCCCCGCGCACGCCTTGCGCAGCTTCGCCTCGACATGGCGGTAGGCGCTCGTGTCCTTGACCTGCCCGCCGGCGCCGATGTCGACCGGCTGCAGCTCGAACTGCGGCTTGACGAGGAGCAGCAGATCGCCGCCGGCGAGCGGCACGAGCGCCGGCAGCACCAGCGCGAGCGAGATGAACGAGAGATCGCCGACGATCAGGTCGAAGCGCGCGAACGGCAACTGGCCGACCTCGAGATGGCGCGCGTTCACGCCTTCGAGCGCGGTGACGCGCGTGTCGGCCGCGAGGCGCGGATGGAGCTGGCCGTGGCCCACGTCGACGCCGACGACGTGCTTCGCGCCGCGCTGCAGCAGCGCGTCGGTGAAGCCGCCGGTGCTCTGGCCGATGTCGAGGCAGACCATGCCCGCGACGTCGAGGCCGACGTGCGCCAGCGCCGCGTCGAGCTTGAGTCCGCCGCGCGAGACGAAGCGCAACTCGGCGTCGTCGGTGATCTCGACCTCGGCTTCGCTTGGCAGGTCTTCGCCCGCCTTGGCCGGCACGCGCCAGCCCGCCGGTGCGCGCCAGCGCACGGCGCCGGTCGCGATCAGCCGCTGGGCGGCCGATCGCGTCGGCGCAAGGCCGCGGGCGACGAGGAGCTGGTCGGCGCGCGTCATTGGAGCGAGGCGAGATGGCGAACAGCGGCATGGCCGAGCTTGCGGTCGAACGTGGCCAACGGTGCGCGCAGGTCGGCCGCGAGCCACAGGTACGCCGCGTCGTAGGCGGACAGGTCGTAGCGCCCGGCGAGGCCGAGCACTTCGTCGATGTCGACGCTGTGAAGGCGGATCGACAGCGCTGCATAACGTGTCAGTCCCTCCACCGCGACATTCGCTCCGCCGCTCCGCGCCTTCTTCAGCGCCACGCTCGCCAGTTCGTAGTCGAGCAAGGTCGGCGCATGGATGTCCCGCTCGACGAGACGTGCCTCCGCATCGCCTTGCTGCTCCTCGCGGAACAGGAGCGCCGCCAGCAGATTGCAGTCGACGACCAGCGGCGGCATCACCCGCCAGGCGACAGGAGGCTCGGCAACGATCAGCTTCAACGACTGTCTCGCAGCTCGCGCAGGATGTCGGTGGCGCGCGGCAAGTCGCTCCGCGGCTCGGGAAACAAAGCCCGCAGCTCGGCGGCGACTTCCGCGATGCCTTTCGTGCCGCGGCGGACGATGACCTCTCGCCCGCCGCCCGAGCGCGGCGGCGCCGGGCGAACGGTCTCCGTCGGTCGCTCTTCGCCAACGCCTTCCAGCGCCGCCCGCTCGACGATCGCCATCAGCTCGCCTTGCAGCGAGCGGTGATGACGCTGCGCTCGCAACCTCAGGCGCTCGGCGATCGCCTCGGGCACGCCCTTGATCGACAGATTGACTTCCATGATGCCTCCAGAACGGAACCGGATCCATTATGGCTCCAGTCCGGACCCAGGGCGCTCAGTAGCGGTACGCGTCGGGCTTGTACGGACCCTGCTTCGGCACGCCGATGTAGGCCGCCTGCTCGTCGGTGAGCTCGGTCAGCATCGCGCCGACCTTCTTCAGGTGCAGGCGCGCGACCTTCTCGTCGAGGTGCTTGGGCAGCACGTAGACCTTGCCGATGTCGTACGAGTCCTGGTGCGTGAAGAGCTCGATCTGGGCGATCGTCTGGTTCGCGAAGCTCGACGACATCACGAAGCTCGGGTGGCCCGTGCCGCAGCCGAGGTTCACGAGCCGACCCTTGGCGAGCAGGATGATCTTCTTGCCGTCCGGGAAGATCACGTGGTCGACCTGCGGCTTGATCTCTTCCCAGGTGCAGCCCTTCTCGAGCGAGGCGATGTCGATCTCGTTGTCGAAGTGGCCGATGTTGCAGACGATCGCCTGGTCCTTCATCGCCGCCATGTGCTCGTGGCGGATGACGCCCTTGTTGCCGGTCGTCGTCACGAAGATGTCGGCCTTGTCGGCGGCGTACTCCATGGTCACGACCTTGTAGCCTTCCATCGCCGCCTGGAGCGCATTGATCGGGTCGATCTCGGTGACCCAGACCTGCGCAGAGAGCGCGCGCAGCGCTTGTGCCGAGCCCTTGCCGACGTCGCCGTAGCCGGCCACGCAGGCGACCTTGCCGGCGATCATCACGTCGGTGGCGCGCTTGATGGCGTCGACCAGCGACTCGCGGCAGCCGTACAGGTTGTCGAACTTCGACTTGGTGACCGAGTCGTTGACGTTGATCGCACGGAACAGCAGCGTGCCCTTGGCGCTCATCTCCTTCAGCCGGTGCACGCCGGTGGTCGTCTCTTCGGTGACGCCGACGATCTCGGCGGACTTGCGCGAGTACCAGGTCGGGTCTTCGGCGAGCCTGGCCTTGATGCTGGCGAACAGGCACGTCTCTTCCTCGCTCGTCGGCTTGGAAATCAGCGAGGCGTCCTTCTCGGCGCGCTTGCCGAGGTGCATCAGCAGCGTCGCGTCGCCGCCGTCGTCGAGGATCATGTTCGGGCCTTCGCCCTTCCGTCCCTTGGCGCCGAACTCGAAGATGCGGTGGGTGTAGTCCCAGTAGTCGGCCAGCGTCTCGCCCTTGTAGGCGAACACCGGCGTGCCCTTGACGGCGAGGGCGGCGGCGGCATGGTCCTGGGTCGAGAAGATGTTGCACGAGGCCCAGCGCACTTCGGCACCGAGCGCCTGCAGCGTCTCCACCAGCACGGCGGTCTGGATCGTCATGTGCAGCGATCCGGCGACCCGCGCGCCCTTGAGCGGCTGCGACTTCGCGAACTCTTCGCGGATCGCCATCAGGCCGGGCATCTCGGTCTCGGCGATGCGGATTTCCTTGCGGCCCCAGTCGGCGAGCTTGATGTCGGCGACGATGTGGGCGGCGCTCTGCGCGGGCTTCAGTACGGCGTTCATGTGAGGTTCCGTTGTGAGTGCAGAACCCGCACGGGACACGCCTGAAGGGAGTCGAAACCCACCCACGACGGCCATCGTGCGGGTGAGCGCGGTTGCAAGTTGCGCGAACCGAAAACGACGGTCCGCTTTGCAAGCCTTCCGAGCCTGGGGCCGTGCCGTCGATCGCTCGATCTCACGGGCCTTGCAACGCTCCTCGGAAGCCGGGAATTGTAGCGGCCGCGACGCCCGCCTGCATGAAGACCTTCTGTCCCTGCTCAAGTCACGAACCGATCGGCCGATAACGGAGAGGGTCGGCCGCGCCCGTGGGTCGTGACGTGCATCACGTCTCCCGGCTCGCGAGGTGCGCCTTCCCGCCAAATGACCGCCGCCGGTTCTCGCCGCGCATGCTGCGCTGCAGGCCGGCGACTCCTGGCGGCCCGGTGCCGATCCAGCGCGACGTGATCAAGGCCCGTTGCCGCGCGGGCCCGCCCCTATCATCGGCCGCGTGATTCCGTCGACCGTGCTGCCGTGGTCGCGCTGCGACCCGCAGCGGCTCGCGCACCTGCGCGGCGTGCTCACCGACATCGACGACACGCTCACCACCGAAGGCGCGATCCCGATGGGCGTGGTGGCGGCGCTCGCTGCGCTGCGCGAGTCCGGGCTTCCCGTCGTCGCCGTCACCGGTCGGCCCGTGGGCTGGAGCCGGCCGATCGCGCTGACGACGCCGCTCGCGGCCGTCGTCGCCGAGAACGGCGCCGTCGCGCTGGTCGCCGACGACACGGTCGAAGGCGGCGTGCGCGTCGAGTTCGCCGACGACGCGGCGACGCGCGACGCCAACGCCGTGCGCCTGCGCGCGGCGGCCGAGCGCATCGTGCGCGAGGTGAACGGCGCGACGCTCTCCGACGACAGCATCGGCCGCATCACCGACATCGCCGTCGACCACGCCGAGCTCCGCCACCTCGACGAGGCGACGATCGCGCGTGTCGTCGCCGTGATGCGCGCGGAAGGCATGACGGCGACGGTGAGCTCGATCCACATCAACGGCTGGTTCGGCGCCCACAGCAAGCTCAGCGGCGCGACCTGGATCGTGCGCCGCCTTTTCGGCCGTGATCTCGACAGCGAGCGCGACCGCTGGCTCTACGTCGGCGACTCGACCAACGACGAGCTCATGTTCCAGGCGTTCCCGCTCTCGGTCGGCGTCGCCAACATCGCCGACTTCGCGGACCGGCTGCGCCAGTGGCCGGCGTATGTCACGTCGCTGGATCGGGGCCGCGGCTTCATCGAGGTCGCCGAGTCGCTGATCGCGTCGCGCGGCCGCTGAGCGACTGACGCCGATCAGGCGAGGAAGTCGGAGATCGCGCGGTTGAGGAAGTCGGCGTCGATCGCGCGAGTGCTCGTCGCTGCGAGGTGACCGAGCGGCGACGGGATCTCGATGAAGCGCGCTCCCCTGATCGACGCCGCCGTGCCACGCGCCGCGGTCGCGGGGTTGAAGAGATCGAGCGGCGGCGCGAGCACGAGCGTTCGCGCGACGATCGAGCGCAGCGCGGCCTCGGTGTCGCCACCGCAGCCCGGCGTCGTGCCGACGTCGTGCGCGTCGTAGGCCCGCGATTGATACAGAAAATCGTGGGCATCGAAGGCGACTTGCGACTGCTGGTCGACGAGGCCGTCGAACCAGACCTGCGCTTCGGCGACGTCGCGCATGGACGCCGTCGCTTCTGGGGTGCGCATCAGCAGGGCGCTCATCAGGCCGGTGTACGCACGCCAGCCGCGCTCGGGCCGCGCGGTGAAGCCGTCGCCGCACCACGCCGGATCGGCGAGCAGGCACGAGCGCGCGGTCTCGGTGACGAGCGCCGCCCACGGCGACGTGCGCGCCATCGGCGTCATGGCGACGACGCGGCTCATGAAGGTCGGAAAGCTCGTCGCCCATTGCAACGCCTGCATCCCGCCCATCGAGGCGCCGACGACAGCATGCAGACGCTCGATGCCGAGGTGCTCGACCAGAAGCCGATGCTGGGCCGCGATCATGTCGCGCAGCGCGAAGCGCGGGAAGCGCATGCCGGGCTGCGCGGTCGAGTTCGACGGCGACGTCGACAGGCCGTTGCCGATCGGATCGGCGGCAACGATGCACCAGCGCGCCGGATCGAGGGCCTTGTCGGGGCCGATCAGGAAGTCGAGCCGGTGGTGCGTGGCGGTGAGCGCCGGGCAGACGAGGATGGCGTTCGAGCGCGCGCCATCCAGCTCGCCGTGGACGACGAACGACTGCCGGTAGTCGGCGATCGTCTCGCCCGACTCGAGGCGCAGGTCGCCGAGCGCGAACGCACGATGCGGCGCGTCGACGTGGCCGGGTGCCAGCGGCGGATGGTTCATGACATCTCGATGACCGCGGTTCAACATGGCGGCACGGAACTTCATGGCGGCGTGCCTTCGTCGGGATGACGGAAGAGCGCGTTGGCTTCGTCGTACGGGATTGCATCGTCGTGGAAGCGCGTGTAGGTGCCGCTCTCGATCAGTTCGCGCGCGATGCGCCGCACGAGCATCAGGCTGGCTCGCGCCGGCCCCGAACCTTCGCTGACGCGGCGCACGCCGATCGCCTCCAGCTCCGCGAGAGGAGGGCAGCCGGGCATCGCGAGGACGTTGATCGGCCCGGCGATCTCGGCGACCAGCGTCTTCAGCGTCGTGCGGTCGACCGCGCCGGGCACGAAGAGGCAGTGCGCCCCGGCCTCGCGGTAGCGGTTCGCGCGCTCGATGCTTGCCTTCAGGCGCTCGGGTTCGCTGCCGAGCTTGAGCCAGTATGGATCGGTGCGCGCATTGACGACGATCGGCACGCCGCTCGCCTCGACCGCGGCACACACGGCGCGGATCTTCTCGGTCTGGTAGTCCGAATCGAGCAGATGCGCGCCTCCGGCGTCCGAGCTGTCCTCGATGTTGACCCCGGCCGCACCCAGGGCGATCACCTCCTTCACGGTGGCGACCACGGCCTCGATCGAGTCGCCCATGCCGGCGAGGATGTCGGCCGTCACGGGCACGTCGACGGCGCGCACCATCTCGTCGATCGCGCGCAGCATCACGTTGCGCGGGATGCGCTCGTCGTCGGGGTGGCCGTGGCTGAAGGCGACGCCGGCGCTGCCGGTGCCGACGGCGCGGATGCCGGCCGCCTCGAAGACCCGCGCGCTGCCGGCATCCCACGCGTTGGCGATGACGAGCAGCCTCGGCCCGAGGTGCATCTCGCGAAAGCGGCGAGCCTTGTCATTCATGCGGTCTCCGAACGGGGTCATGCCCTGGGCCTCGACGGGCTTACGGTGCCATCCGACGCCACCACACGGCGCACCACAACTTGGGGATCATGATCCATTGCAACATGAATCTCACGCGCCGATCGCCGACTGGGCGATGAAGACGAGCGACCTGAAGCGCGGCTCGTCGGCGATCTCTCCGACGGCTACGACGAGCTGACGGCGCTGGGCCGGCAACGAGTCACGCCTGAGCCCGCGCGGTGTTCTCACAGGCCGAGGAATTCGACCAGCCTCGCGCGCTCTTGCGCGAGCGCGGGCCTGAACGCCGGATCCTTCGGCGCGCCGTCGACGAAATGCGTCGTCATCGCGAGCCGCCCGTTGCGCACCGACGCATTGGCCCAGCCGACGACCGCATCGCGCCAGAGCAGCGGCAGCGCGTAGTAGCCGAGCGTGCGCTTGGTCTGCGGCGTGTAGGCTTCGAAGCGATACGTCCAGCCCCAGAGCAGCTCGAAGCGGCGCCGGTCCCAGACGACCGGATCGAAGGGCGCGAGCAGGCGCACGTGCTCGTCGGTCTTCCAGCGGCGCGAGCGCGGCGACTCGTCTTCAGGCCAGTGCCAGACGGCGCCTTCGACCTTCGCGCTCGCCAGCCGCTCGCGCAGCGCCGCGAGCGCGAGTTGCGTCTCGGCCTGCAGGTGCGGCGCGCCGTAGCGCAGCAGGCGCACGAGATAGACCAGGCTCGACGCCGGCAGCGGCGCGTACTTGCGCACGACGAGCTCGAGCAGCGCGGTCGCCCGCTCGACGCGGGCGGTGCGGCTGTCGTCGCCGGGCTCGTGGTCGACCGCGGCGTAGATGCGCGTGCCGTTGTCGCGCCGCTGCACGCGCAGGAGGCCGCGGTAGTGCATGCCGTCGAGCAGGTGCGTCGTCGCCAGTCCCGATCCGCCCCAGGCGTTGATGCGCCGGCCGTGCGCGAAGTGCGACTCGACGACACGCGGATGCGTCGGCCCGTGCTCGCGGATGAAGGCGAGCACCTCCGCCGCCTTTCGCGTCGTCGCCGCCGTCCACGCGTGCTTCGCGACGCGCGGATGCATCAGCGCGAGATGGCGGCGCGGCAGGAAGCCGTAGTTGACGAACGCGTCCTCCTCGATCTTCAGCCGCGAATAGCGGAGCTCGAGGTCGCCGGCGCGATAGCCGGCGACGCGATGGCGAAGGATCAGGTCCTGCGCGCGTGCCGGCGCGCGGATCGGGTCGGCCTGGACGAAGCCGAGCTTGTCGATCGCGCGCCCCAGCGTCGTCGGCCTGAACAGCGTGCGCGCCACCGCGTAGCGGCGCAGCTCGTCGATCGTCGTCGGCGTGGTCGTCATGCGGCGATGATGCCGCGCCGTTCGATGCGAACCTGCTCAGGGCCGGTAGCCGGGCAGGAAGCGGCCGAGCACGAGGTGCTCGTCGGCCGGTGCGGTCAAGTGCGAGCCCTTCAGCGTGCTCCGGCTGAAGCCAGCGATCCGGCCTTGCGCATCCGTGCAGACACGGCTCAATCGCCCTCGGCGCCGAGCGCCGCGACGGGCCCTACAGCCGGGCGGCGGCCTTCAGCGCCTGCGCCTTGTCGGTCCGCTCCCACGTGAACTCCGGCTCGTCGCGGCCGAAGTGGCCATACGCGGCGGTCTTCTCGTAGATCGGACGCAGCAGGTCGAGCATCTGGATGATGCCCTTCGGCCGCAGGTCGAAGAACTCGGTGATCAGCGCGGCGATCTTCTCGTCGGAGATCTTGCCGGTGCCTTCGGTGTAGACCGTGACGTTCATCGGCTTGGCGACGCCGATCGCGTAGGCGACCTGGATCTGACACTGGCGGGCGATGCCGGCGGCGACGATGTTCTTGGCGACGTAGCGCGCCGCGTAGGCGGCCGAGCGGTCGACCTTCGACGGGTCCTTGCCCGAGAACGCGCCGCCGCCGTGCGGGCAGGCGCCGCCGTAGGTGTCGACGATGATCTTCCTGCCCGTCAGCCCGCAATCGCCCTGCGGGCCGCCGGTGACGAAGCGGCCGGTCGGGTTGATCAGGTAGCGCGTGTCCTTCAGCCACTCCTTCGGCAGCACCGGCTTGATGATCTCCTCGATCACCGCCTCGATGAACGAGGCCTTCATCTTGGTCGCCGTCTCGCTCTGGCTCGGGTCGTGCTGGCTCGACAGCACGACGGTGTCGATCGAGTGCGGCTTGCCATCGACGTAACGCATCGTCACCTGGCTCTTGGCGTCAGGCCGCAGGTAGGGCATGCGGCCGTCCTTTCTCATCTGCGCCTGGCGCTCGACCAGCCGGTGCGCGTAGTAGATCGGCGCCGGCATCAGGTCGGGCGTCTCGTCGCAGGCGTAGCCGAACATCAGGCCCTGGTCGCCGGCGCCGGTATTGAGGTGGTCGTCGCTGGCGTGGTCGACGCCCTGGGCGATGTCGTTGCTCTGCTTGTCGTAGGCGACCAGCACCGCGCAGCCCTTGTAGTCGATGCCGTAGTCGGTGTTGTCGTAGCCGATCCGCTTGATCGTGTCGCGCGCGACCTGGATGTAGTCGACGTGGGCGTTGGTCGTGATCTCGCCGGCGAGCACCACCAGACCGGTGTTGCAGAGGGTCTCGGCGGCGACGCGCGAGCGCGGGTCCTGCGCGAAGATGGCGTCGAGCTGTGCTCCAGTGCTGATGAAATGCTGGCGGCCCGCTGGATGGATCGCGTTGCCGGCCGGGGCTCTGGAGGAGCGGCGAACGCTTTAGCGGGATTCTTTTAACGTCGCCCCGCAAGTTGTTCAGTAACTCGGCGACAACGCGATTATAGGAATTCCTCAGCCCGGCGCGAAACCCGGGTTTCGGCCCGGCCATCGCCGCCTCCCGGCGCATCACCCGCCCCTCGCGCTCGGTGGCGTCGCCGAAAGGATCGCGGCGCCGCGCGCTCCCTGTTCATGTCCCGTCGTCGGCGTCGGCGTCGGCGTCGAGCTCGCGCTCGATAATCGCTCGATGGGTCAGGTGACGACGCTTCTCTCCGCGCTGGCGGAAGGCCATTCCGAGGTGTTCGGCGAGCTCTACGCTCTCCTGTATCCCGAGCTGCACCGCCTCGCCCACTCGCGCGTGCGGCGCAGCGGCGACATGACGCTGCTCGACACGACGTCGCTCGTGCACGAAGCCTATCTCCGGTTCGAGAGCACGGGTGCCGTGACTTTCACCGATCGCGCCCAGTTCATGGCCTACGCGGCGCGGGTGATGCGCTCGATCGTCGTCGATGCCGTGCGCCGCCGCGGCGCCGAGCGGCACGGCGGCGCGGCCATCCACGTCGAGCTCGACGTGGCCGAGGCGCTGCCGGCCGCCGATCCTCGCGACAGCGAGGTTCTGCGCGTGCACGAATCGCTCGAGGAGCTGGCGGCGATCGATCCGCGCCTGGTGCAGGTGGTCGAGATGCGCTACTTCGCCGGCATGACGGTGACCGAGATCGCCGGCGTCCTCAACCTCGCCGAGCGCACCGTTGCGCGTGACTGGGAAAAGGCTCGGCTCTTCCTCCACGCCTGCCTGCGCTGACATGCACCGACGCAAGCGCGCAGCCACCCGGCCTCGCCGATGAACGCCCGCGTGGCGGCGACCGCGTCGCTCGCTCCGCCCACGGCGGACGAATGGCGTCGGATCTTCGCCCTTCTCGACACCGCGTTCGAGCTCGAGCCGGCGGCGCGCGCCGACTGGCTCGCCACGCTCGATCCCGAGCACGCGCCGCTCGCGCCCTGGCTCGACGAGCTGCTGCGCAGCCATGCATCGCGCGAGACCGACGACTTCCTCGGCCGAGGAGGCTCATTCGCGCTGCCGGCCGCAGACGGACCGGCGCCGGCCGGCGCCGCCTCGGTCGTCGGCCCGTACCGGCTGCTGCGCGAGATCGGCCAGGGCGGCATGGCGACGGTCTGGCTCGCCGAGCGCGCCGACGGCCTCCTCGAGCGCAAGGTCGCGGTCAAGCTGCCGCACGTGAGCTGGGGCGCGGCGTCGTTCGCCGACCGCATGGCGCGCGAGCGCAACATCCTCGCCTCGCTCACCCATCCGAACATCGCCCGGCTCTACGACGCGGGCCTCGCCGTCGACGGCCGGCCCTATCTCGCGCTCGAATACGTCGACGGCCTGCCGATCGACACCCACGCGGCGACGCGCGGCCTGTCGGTCAAGGAGCGCGTCGAGCTGATCGTCCAGGTCGCGCGCGCCGTCGCCTACGCGCATGCGCGCCTGGTCGTGCACCGCGACCTGAAGCCGTCGAACATCCTGGTCGATGCCCAGGGCCGCGCGCATCTGCTCGACTTCGGCGTCGCCAGGCTCATCGACCCCGGCGACGAGGCCGCGCCCGCCTCGCAGGCGACGGTCTCGATCGGCCGCGCGCTGACGCCCGATTACGCCTCGCCCGAGCAGATCCGCGGCGACGCCATCGGCACCGCCTCCGACGTGTATTCGCTCGGCGTCGTGGCGTACGAGCTGCTCGCGGGCACCCGTCCGTATCGGTTGCCGAAGAACGTCGGCGCGGTCGCGCTCGCCGAGGCGATCTCGCGCGTCGAACCCGCGCTCGCGAGCCAGGCGGCCGGCGCGACGCCGCTGCGCGGCGAGCTCCAGGGCGATCTCGACGCGATCCTCGCCCGGTCGCTCGCTCCGGCGGTCGCCGATCGCTACCCGACCGCCGATGCGCTGGCCGACGACCTGGAGCGCCACCTGCGCGGCGAGCCGGTGCGGGCGCGCGCGGCGTCGCGGGCGTACGTGGCAGAGCGATGGGTGCGTCGGCACAAGCTCGAGACGGCGATCGCCGCCGCGCTGGTCGTCGCCGCCGTCGGCGGCGCGCATGC
>CAJDUN010000021.1_pt1 | contig 26073 bp, 29 predicted proteins | sample 7390741 | NCBI WGS metagenome assembly CAJDUN01 (sample SAMEA7055660, study PRJEB34461) | soil metagenome | biome: terrestrial ecosystem; feature: Peninsula; material: soil | place: Antarctica | collected 2016 | reverse complement strand
CGCGCGTTGTCGTCGTGTCGTCGCTCATGGGTACCGAGCGTAGCGCCGGGCGGCGATTGACAAGGGAACGACCTCGAGGTTACGGTTCACCGACGATGAACGGAGCGACACGATGCGACTGATCGGCATGCTCGACTCGCCCTACGTGCGGCGGGTCGCGATCTCCCTGCAGCTGCTCGATCTGCGCTTCGAGCACGAGTCGATCTCGGTGTTCCGCCAGTTCGACGCGTTCGCGGCGATCAATCCGGTCGTCAAGGCGCCCAGCCTCGTCTGCGACGACGGCGAGGTGCTGATGGATTCGACGCTGATCCTCGAATATGCGCAGGCGCTCGCCGGCGGCGGCAGCAGGAGCCTGATGCCGACCGAGGCGACGCGACTCCAGCACGCGCTGCGGGTCGTCTCGCTCGCGCTCGCCGCCTGCGAGAAAAGCGTGCAGATCATCTACGAGCGGTCGCTCCGGCCCGAGGACAAGCAGCATGCGCCCTGGATCGACCGCGTCACGGTCCAGATGCTCGCCGCGCTCGACGCGCTCGAGGCCGAGCTCGTGCGCCGCCCGCCCGCTGTCGCTGCCGAGGCGATCGGCCAGGACGGCGTCACCAGCGCCGTCGTCTGGCAGTTCATCCGGCTCACGTCGGTGGCCGCACTCGTGCCGCCGGCGCGCTTCCCCGCCTTGCGGGCGCTGAGCGAGAGTGCCGAGCGACTGCCCTCCTTTCGCGCCGCGCCGCACGGCGACGGCACCTATCCCGTCCGCTGATCGTCGAAGGACCTCGCACCATGAGCCACCGTTTCGTCTGGGTCGACATTCCTGTCGCCGATCTCGACCGCGCCATCGCCTTCTACGCTGCCGTGCTCGGCAGCGCCGTGACCAAGGAAGGCGGCCCGGGCTTCAGCTTCGGCCTGCTCGCCCACTCCGGCAACGAGGTCGCCGGCTGCCTGGTCGCCGCGACGGGCGGCAACGCACCGTCGCCGGGCGGCCCGCTCGTCTATCTCAACGCCGAAGGACGGATCGCCGAGGCGGTTGCCGCCGCCACCGCGCACGGCGGTCGCGTGCTCGAGGCCGTCGTGCCGATCGGGCCGCACGGCTTTCGCGCGATCGTGCGCGACAGCGAAGGCAACCGCGTCGCGCTGCATTCGCCGACGGCTTGAGATCCGCTGCCGCGCCGCCACCCTGACGAGGCGCCTCCGACGAAGAACGACACCATGTGCAGAAACATCCGGACCCTGTTCAACTTCGAGCCCCCGGCGACGGAGCTCGAGATCCGCGACGCGTCGCTCCAGTTCGTGCGCAAGCTGAGCGGCTTCAGCGTCCCGTCCAGGGCCAACGAGGCGGCGTTCGACGCCGCGGTGGAGCAGATCGCATCGACCGCGCGCGTCCTCATCGAATCGCTCGTGACGAGCGTCGAGCCACGTGATCGCGCCGTCGACGCCGAGCGGGCGAAGGCGCGCTCGGCGGCGCGCTTCGGCGCTCGCGCCGGCTGATGGCGGGGCACGCCGAAGTCGTCGTCGTGACGCTGGGCGACGCTGCGATCCACGCGCTCGGCGTGCGCCTCGACGGCCGGCTCGTCGGCATCGCCCACTACTTCCACGCCGGCGTCTGGACGAGCGACGTCTGCCATCTCCAGGACCTCTTCGTCGATCCGGACGTGCGCGGACAAGGCATCGCGCGGGCGCGCTGACGCCGAACCTCGGGCTCGAAGGCACGGCGACCGCTGGCGTGGGCTACACCGCCGTCGGCACCGCCAACGGCGCGGCGGGCGACCGCGACTACAACTACGGCGTCACGCCGCAGGCCCTGCTGGCGCTGCGCCTGACGCAGACCGATCGCGCCTCGCTCGACATCACCGGCCGCGAGTACTTCGTGAGCGACGTCGCCTCCGGCACGAGCGGCGGCCACGACAACATCGTCCGGCTCGACGCGGCGCTGACGGTGCGCGTCTACAAGCAGCATGCGGTCTCGATCCGCTATCTCGGCAACCGGTGCGACGCCAACTTCGCCGGCGCGGCGACCGGCCGGCAGATCCGCAACACGGTCGGCGTCTTCTACACGCTGCTCGGCCAGGAGCGCTTCGGCTCGGTCGACTGGCGTTGACGCCGCCGCCGGCTCGGCCCCGATCAGGGCACGAGCTTGCCCTGGGCCAGATGCAGGCGCCGGTCGCAGCGCGCGGCGAGGCTCTCGTCGTGGGTGACCAGCACGAAGGCCATGCGACGGCCGCGGACGAGATCGAGCATCTGCGCGAACACCTCATCGGCGGTCGCGCGGTCGAGGTTGCCGGTCGGCTCGTCGGCGAGGACGCAGTCGGGCTGGCCGACGAGCGAGCGGGCGATCGCGACGCGCTGGCGCTCGCCGCCCGAGAGCTGCGACGGCCGGTGCATCAGCCGCTCGCCCAGGCCGACTGATCGCAGCGCCTCCGCGGCGCGGGCGCGCGCTTCTTCGCTCGGGAGGCGGCGGATGCGCAGCGGCATCGCGACGTTGTCGAGCGCGGTGAACTCGGGCAGCAGGTGATGGAACTGGTAGACGAAGCCGAGATGGCGGTTGCGCCACCCGCCCTGCTCGCTCGGCCCGAGGGTGGTGAAATCGCGGCCGCACAGGAGGACGTTGCCGCGCGTCGGCGCCTCGAGGCCGCCGAGCAGGTGGAGCAGCGTGCTCTTGCCCGAGCCCGACGCGCCGACGACGGCCAGCGCCTCGCCGCGCCGCACGTCGAGGTCGACGCCGCGCAGCACGGTGACGTCGAGCGCCTCGTCGCCGCTGCCCTCGACGAACTGCTTGACGAGGCCGCGCGCGACCAGGATCGGCCCGTCGCCGTTCGGACCGCTCCGGGTCCGATCCTCGTCACTCATAGCGCAGCGCCTCGGCCGGCTGCATCCGGCTCGCACGCCAGCTCGGATAGAGCGTGGCGACAAAGGCGAGCACGAGCGAGATGATCGCGATCGGCACGATGTCGCCCTGCTGCGGATCGCTCGGCATGCGGCTGATGAGGTAGATGCTGCTCGGCAGGAAGCTCACGTGCAGCAGGTGCTCGATGGCCGGCACGATGACGTCGATGTTGAAGGCGACGAGGAGGCCGAGCAGCACGCCGGCCAGCGTGCCGATCACCCCCGAGGCCGCGCCTTGCACCATGAAGATCGCCATCACCGAGCGCGGCGTCGCGCCGAGCGTGCGCAGGATGGCGATGTCGGCGCGCTTGTCGGTGACGGTCATGACGAGCGTCGAGACGAGGTTGAACGCCGCGACCGCGACGATCAGCGTGAGGATGATGAACATCAGCCGCTTTTCCACCTGCACCGCCGAGAACCAGTTGCGGTTGGTGCTCGTCCAGTCGCGCACGACGACGCCCGGCCCGAGACTTTGCGCGAGCTCGGCGCCGACGAGCGGCGCGCGGTCGAGGTCCTTCAGGCGCAACTGGATGCCGGTCGGCCCCTCGACGCGAAAGAGCTTGGCCGCGTCGTCGAGGGCGACCAGCGCGAGGCCGCTGTCGTACTCGTAGTGGCCGGCGTCGAAGGTGCCGACCACGGTGAGCGTGCGCAGCCGCGGCACGATGCCGGCCGGCGTCACCTGGCCGCCGGGCAGGACGATCGTCACCTTGTCGCCTTCGCGCACGCCGAGCGAGCGCGCCAGTTCGCCGCCGAGGACGACGCTCCACGTGCCCGGCACCAGGCGCGCGAGCGTCGTGTCCTTCAGCTTCGCGGCGAGGTCGGTGACCGTCGCCTCCTCCTGCGGCACGATGCCGCGCACGACGATGCCGCGCATGTCGTCGCCGCGCGCGATCAGCGCCTGCGAGGCGACGAAGGGTGCCGCGCCGATCACCTCGGGGTTCTTGCGCGCCTCCTCCGCGGTCTTCTTCCAGTCGGCAAGCGCGCCGCCGGAGGCATCGGTGACCTCGATATGGGCGATCACCGAGAGCATGCGGTCGCGGACTTCCTTCTGGAAGCCGTTCATCACCGACAGGACGATGATCAGCGCCGCGACGCCGAGAGCGATGCCGAGCATCGACACGCCCGAGATGAACGAGATGAAGCCGTTCCTGCGCCCGACCCGCCCGGCCCGCGTGTAGCGCCAGCCGATCTGCAGTTCATAGGGCCAGTTCATGCGGGGGCGATGCTACCCGACGGTCCTCGCCGACCGCGCCGGAAGGCGACTCGGATAATCCGCCTCATGCACCTGCTCGTTCCGTTCGCTTCCGACACGTCGGAGGCCTGCCAGCACGTGCTGCGCGACCTGTCGCTGCCGCGGCTCGAGAGCCTGCTCGCGCTGCTCGCGCCGGCCGGTCGCGACGAGGGCGACGCGTTCACGTTCTCGCCGCCGCACGAGCGTGCGCTCGCCGCCGCGTGGGGCTGGCAAGGCGGCGACGGCACACTGCCGTTCGCGGCGCAGGCGGCCGCCGACGACGGCATCGACGTCGGCGCCGGCGCCTGGGCGCTGCTGACGCCCGCCCACTGGCAGCTCGGACGCGATCACGTCACGCTGCTCGATCCCGCCGGGCTCGACCTCGGCGCCGCCGAGTCGCGCGCGTTGTTCGATGCGGTCGAGGACCTGTTCGCGAGCGAAGGATTCGCCGTCGCGTGGGGCGCCGCCGGCCGCTGGTACGCCGCGCGCGACGACCTCCAGGGCTTCGCCACCGCATCGATCGATCGCGTCGTCGGCCGCGGCGTCGATCGCTGGCTGCGCGAATCGGCGAGCGGCGGCGAGCGTGCCGGAAAGGGCGACGGCAGGAGTGCGATCGCGAGACTGATGCGCCGGCTGCAGAGCGAGGCCCAGCTGGTCTTCTACACGCAGCCAGTGAACGAGACGCGCGAAGCGCGAGGCGCGCTGCCGGTCAACTCGTTCTGGCTGAGCGGATGCGGCCAGCTGCAACCTGCACCCGCGGCGAAGACGCCCGACATCGCAGGCGACCTGCGGGCTCCCCTGCTCGCCGGCGACTGGGCCGCATGGGCGGAGGCATGGCAGGCGCTCGACGCCGGCGCGATCGCGCGCCTGCTGGATCGCACCCGCGACGGCGCGAAAGACACGAAGCTCACCCTGTGCGGCGAGTGCGTCGCCGCGCGCTTCGAATCGCAGCCGCGCAGCGTCTGGCAGAAGCTGCGCGGCGCCGGTCGCAAGCGCCCTGCGTCGGACGTGCTCGCCGCGCTGTGAGACCACGCCGATGACGCCGACCCGTCTCGTCACCCGCGACGTGCCGCCGCGCGCGGCGTGGGCGCTCGAGCAGACCGGGCTGCACCCGCTGCTCGCGCGCCTCTTCGCCGCGCGCGGCGTGAAGAGCGCCGACGAGCTCGACCACTCGCTCGCCCGCCTGCTGCCGCCGACCGGCCTGCTCGGCGCCGGCGACGCCGCCGTGCTGCTCGCCGACGCGATCGGCGCCGGCAGCCGGATCTGCGTCGTCGCCGACTACGACTGCGACGGCGCCACGGCGTGCGCGGTCGCGCTGCGCGGCTTGAAGATGCTCGGCGCCGCCCCGGCGACGCTCGGCCATGTCGTGCCCGACCGGCGCATCCACGGCTACGGCCTCACGCCGGCAATCGTCGACCTCGCGCTCGCGCAGGGTGCCGAGGTGCTGATGACCGTCGACAACGGCATCGCCAGCCTCGAGGGCGTCGCCCACGCACAGGCGAACGGCCTCGCGGTCTTGATCACCGACCACCACCTGCCGGTGCGCGACGACGACGGCCGCGCGGTGCTGCCCGAGGCCGACGTGATCGTCAACCCGAACCAGCCGGACTGCGGCTTCGCGAGCAAGCACCTGGCCGGCGTCGGCGTCGTCTTCTACGTGCTGCTCGCACTGCGCGCGGAGCTGCGCGACCGCGGCGAGTTCGGCGTCTCCGATCAGCCTCGGCTCGATGCCTTGCTCGACCTCGTCGCGCTCGGCACCGTCGCCGACGTCGTCCGCCTCGACCGCAACAACCGCTGCCTGGTCGCGCAAGGGCTGAGACGCATCCGCGCCGGGCGCATGCAGGCCGGCGTCGCGGCGCTGTTCGCGGTGGCAGGCCGAGATCCGCGCCAGGCCAGCGCGGGCGACTTCGGCTTCGCGATCGGCCCGCGCCTCAACGCCGCCGGGCGGCTGGCCGACATGACGCTCGGCATCGAGTGCCTGCTCGCCGACGACGACGCGCAGGCGCTCGAGCTGGCGACGCTGCTCGACGGCATCAACCGCGAGCGCCGCACGGTCGAGGCCGGCATGCGCGACGACGCCGAGGCCCAGGTCGATCGCGCCCTCGCGCTCACCGGCGAGGTCGCGCCGGCACTGGCGATCTTCGATCCCTCGTTCCACGAAGGCGTCGTCGGCATCATCGCGTCGCGCCTGAAGGACCGCGTCCATCGCCCGACCTTCGTCTTCGCCCTCGGCCAGGACGGCGCGCTGAAGGGCTCGGGCCGGTCGATCGAGGGCTTCCACTTGCGCGACGCGCTCGACCTCCTCAGCAAGCGCCATCCCGCGCTTCTTGTCCGCTTCGGCGGCCACGCCATGGCGGCGGGCTGCACGATCGCGCGAGCCGACTTCGAGGCCTTCCGCAGCGCCTTGCAGCTCGTCGCCAGCGAAGGGCTCGGCGCCGGCGCGCTCGAGCGCGTCGTCGTCGACGACGGGCCGCTCGCGAGCGAGCACTTCGACGTCGCCACCGCGCGCCTGCTCGACGACCAGGTGTGGGGCGCGGCGTTCGATGCGCCGGTGTTCTGCGACGTCGTCGACATCGTCTCGCAGCGCCTCGTCGGCGAGAAGCACCTGAAGCTCGCCGTGCGCGTCGGCGGCGCCGTCCGCGACGCGATCTGGTTCGGCCGCATCGAGCCGGTGGGCGAGCGCGTCCGCCTCGCCTGGCGCCTCGGTCTCGACGCCTACAACGGGATCGAGCGGGTGCAGATGATCGTCGTCGCGATCGAGCCCGTCGCCTAGGGGCGTGCCGTTCGCACGCGGGGCCGAGTCCGGCGACCGCCGCGCGAGCCGGCGCGCCACTATCATGCGACGACACCTCGCGCCACCGTGAACGCCGACCTCCACTGCCACTCCTTCGTCTCCGACGGCACGCTCGCGCCCGACGCGCTCGCCGCGCGCGCGAAGGCGAACGGCGTCGAGCTCTGGGCGCTCACCGACCACGACGAGCTCGGCGGCCAGGACGCGGCGCGCGCCGCGGCGCATGCGATCGGGCTGCCTTACCTCGCCGGCGTCGAGATCTCGGTCACCTTCGCCGACACGACGGTGCACATCGTCGGCCTCGGCGTCGACAGCGACGACGCCACCCTGCGAAAGGGCCTCGCGGCGACGCGCGGCGGCCGCGAGGCGCGCGCCAGGGAAATGGCGAGCGAGCTCGCCAAGGTCGGCATCAACGGCGCGTTCGAAGGCGCGCTCCAGTACGTCGGCAACCCCGACCTGATCTCGCGCACCCACTTCGCTCGCCATCTGGTGGAGAGCGGTGTCTGTTCCGATACGCACGAGGTGTTCCGCCGCTTCCTGATCGAAGGCAAGCCCGGCTTCGTGCCGCACCGCTGGGCGACGCTGAAGGACGCCGTCAGCTGGATCGCCGATGCCGGCGGCATCGCCGTCGTCGCTCATCCGGCGCGCTACAAATTTTCGCCAAACGCCGAATACGCGCTCTTCTCGGAGTTCAAGGCGCACGGCGGCCGCGGCGTCGAGGTCGTGACCGGCAGCCACACGGCGGCCGAGGCCGTCCGCTACGCTGTCACGGCCAGGGAATTCGACCTGCTCGCCTCGCGCGGCAGCGACTTCCACAGCCCCGACGAGAGCCGCATCGACCTCGGCGGCCTGCCGCCCCTGCCCGCCGGCCTGAAGCCGGTGTGGGAAGCGCTGACGGAGCGGATCGCCGCCTGAGCCCTCCGCGGCCGAGACACCTGCACGAGCGGGGCGTTGAAGGCGTCGGCGAGCGCTGCGCCGCGCCGACGCCGACAATCGAGGCATGTCGCAGTACTTCGAAGTCCACCCGGTCAATCCGCAGCCGCGCCTGCTCCGGCAGGCGGCACAGATCCTGCACGAAGGCGGCATCGCCGCGATTCCCACCGACTCCAGCTACGCCCTCGCATGCCATCTCGACGACAAAGCCGCCGCCGAGCAGCTGCGCCGCATCCGCCAGGTCGACGACCGCCATCACCTGACCCTCCTCTGCCGCGACCTCTCCGAGCTCGCGAGCTACGCCCGCGTCGACAACAGGCAGTACCGGCTGCTGAAGCTGGCGACGCCGGGTCCGTTCACCTTCATCCTCGAGGCGACCAAGGAAGTGCCGCGGCGCCTCTCGCATCCGTCGCGCCGCACGATCGGACTGCGCGTGCCCGACCATCCGGTGACGAGCGCGCTGCTCGACCTCGTCGGCCAGCCGCTGATCGCGACGACGCTGATCGCGCCTGGCGAGAGCGAGCCGATGAACGACCCGCTCGAGATCCGCGAGCGCTTCGAGAAGCAGGTGCAGGCGATCGTCGACGCCGGCGCCTGCCCGATGCAGCCGACGACGGTGATCGATATCTCCGGCGACACGCCGGTCGTCGTGCGGCTCGGTCGCGGCGATCCGGCCCTCCTGGGCCTCACCGCCGAGACCGCTTGACGCGAGCCCCTTTCTGCTACTAAAGTGATATCACCGCGACATCGGCCGACCGGGCCGATGCCGGGTGACCTCGCAAAGGGAGCAGCGAACATGAAGAGCGGTTCTGCGGAAGAGCGGGCGGCGACGACGACGAGCGGCTACGTCTACATCGCGATCGGCGTGGTCGCCCTGGCGATCGGCCTCGGCTTCGGAGCGTTGCGTCCGGCGGGGGCATCGATCGCGATCCTGATCGTCGCGATGCTGATCGCGGTGTGGTGCCTGGCCGGGCTGTACGTGCTGCAGCCCAACCAGGCCGCCAACCTGCTTCTCTTCGGCAACTACCGGGGCACCGACCGCAACGACGGCCTGCGCTGGGCCAACCCGTTCTATTCGGCGACGAAGGTGTCGATCCGCGCCCGCACCTTCAACAGCGAGAAGCTCAAGGTCAACGATCTGCGTGGCAACCCGATCGAGATCGCCGCCACCGTGGTCTGGCGTGTCGACGACACCGCGCGGGCGAGCTTCGACGTCGAGAACTACGAGGCCTACGTGCTGACGCAGGCCGAGTCGGCGCTGCGCCACCTCGCGCTCAGCTATGCCTACGACAACCTCGAGGACCCGGGCGCGACGGTCAGGAGCGAAGTGACGCTGCGCTCGGGCACCGAGGAGGTGTCGAACGCACTGCGCAGCGAACTGCAGCAGCGCTTCGACCAGGCGGGCCTGCTCGTCGTCGACGCCAAGCTGACCCACCTCGCCTACGCGCCCGAGATCGCGGGAACGATGCTGCGCCGGCAGCAGGCCGAGGCGGTGATCGCGGCGCGGACCAAGATCGTCCAGGGTGCGGTCGGCATGGTCGAGCTGGCCCTCAACGGCCTCACCGAACGTGGCCTGATCCAGCTCGACGACGAGCGGCGCGCGGCGATGGTGAGCAACCTGCTCGTCGTCCTGTGCTCCGACCACGACGCGACGCCGGTGCTCAACACGGGAACGCTCTACAACTGAGCCGCGACGAGACGCGAGGGCGGCCGCCGATGGCGAGTCCCGAGAGGAAGTCGTTCCTGCTCCGCATCGACCCGGCGCTCTGGGCCGAGATCGAGCGCCTCGCCGCGGCCGAGTTGCGCAGCGTCAACGCGCAGGTCGAATACCTTCTTCGCGACGCCGTCGCGGCGCGCTCTCGCCGCGCCACCTCTGGCACGGCACGCGAAGCGACCGCACGACGCAAGCGCTGAGATCAGCGCTCGATGCGGGCGACCGCGCTGTGCGCGTGGATCGATTCGAAGTTCTCGATGTCGACGCAGTAGCGACCGACGCGCGGGTCGGCGTTGAGCAGCAGCGCGACATCGCGCACCATGTCCTCGACGAACTTCGGGTTCTCGTAGGCGCGCTCGGTGATCCACTTCTCGTCGGCGCGCTTGAGCGACGACCAGATCTCGGCCGAGGCCGAGTCCTCGGCGAAGCGCACGAGCTCCAGCCACGACAGCTCGCCGAGCGCCTCGACCCGGATCGTGATGTGCGAGCGCTGGTTGTGCGCGCCGTAGTCGGAGATCTCCTTCGAGCATGGACAGAGCGACTTCACCGGGACGACCACCTCGAGCCACAGGGTCGTGGCCGCAACCGTCGCGTCGACGATGAACCGGCCCTGATATTCGAGCAGGCTTTCGACGCCGGAGACCGGTGCGCGCTTCCTCAGGAAGAACGGAAACGACGCCTCGATGCGGCCGGCCTCGGCATGGAGCAGCGCGAGCATGCGCGCCGACTGCACACGCAGCGCCGCGGCGTCGAGCGGCACGTCGATGCCGTCGAGCCAGGCGACGAAGCGCGACATGTGCGTGCCCTTCTGCTCGGCCGGCAGGGCGACGTCGAGCGCCCAGTCGCCGACCGTCGGCACAACGGCGCCTTCGATCTTGAGCTGCAGCGGATAGCGCACGCTGCGCACGCCGACGCGCTGGATGGCGAGCTGGCGCTCGTCGCGCGCCGATTGCGTGTCGGGAATGTGCAGGGCGTCGATCAGGTTGGTCATCGGTGCAACGTCTTGCTCCGGTTTCCGGAGCGCTCCCCAAAGCATGCCAGCAAACGAATGCCGGCGCGCGCTTGCGGCTACCGGCAGCGGCGAGCGCGGCTCGACTACAGCCCGACGGCCGCGCGCAACAGCGCCGGCGGCGCGCCGAAGCGCCGCTGGATCGACTGCTCGATGCCGGCGGCGTCGAGCCCGACCTGCGCCAGCAGCTTGGCCGGATCGCCATGCTCGACGAAGACGTCGGGCAAGCCGAGCACGAGCACCGGAATCTCGATGCGCGCCGCCGCCAGCGCCTCGAGCACCGCGCTGCCCGCGCCGCCCATCACCGCGCCCTCTTCCACCGTGACGATTGCATCATGGCGTCGCGCCAGGTCAGTCACGAGCGCGACATCGAGCGGCTTGGCGAAGCGCATGTTGGCGACCGTCGCATCGAGCTTCTCGGCCGCGGCGAGCGCCGGATGGAGCAGCGTGCCGAAGGCGAGGATGGCGATGCGCTTGCCGGGCTGTCCCGGCGAGCGCGAGCTCTCGCGCCGGATCTCGCCGGTGCCGAACGGGATCGCCGTCATCTCCTTCCGGGTCGCGACGCCGGCACCGCTGCCGCGCGGATAGCGCACGGCGACCGGATGGTCCTGCAGGAACGCGGTGTAGAGCGACTGACGGCACTCGTTCTCGTCCGACGGCGTGAGCACGCTCATGTTCGGCACGCAGCGCAGGTAGGCGATGTCGAACGCGCCCGCGTGCGTCGCGCCGTCGGCGCCGACCAGGCCAGCGCGGTCGAGCGCGAACACCACCGGCAGGTTCTGGATCGCGACGTCGTGGATCAGCTGGTCGTAGCCGCGCTGCAGGAAGGTCGAGTAGATCGCGACCACCGGCTTCAGGCCCTCGCAGGCCAGGCCCGCGGCGAAGGTGACGGCGTGCTGCTCGGCGATGCCGACGTCGTGATAGCGCTTGGGGAAGCGCTTCTCGAACTCGACCATGCCCGAGCCTTCGCGCATCGCCGGCGTGATGGCGACGAGACGCTCGTCCTTCTCGGCCATGTCGCACAGCCACTGGCCGAACACCTGCGTGAAGGTGATCTTCGACGGCGTCGACGGCTTGACGAAGCCGACCGCCGGATCGAACTTGCCCGACGCCGCGTGATAGCCGACCGGGTCGGCCTCGGCAAGCTTGTAGCCGTAGCCCTTCTTGGTGACGACGTGCAGGAACTGCGGGCCCTTCAGGTCGCGCAGGTTCTCGAGCGTGGGGATCAGCGAGTCGAGGTCATGGCCGTCGATCGGACCGACGTAGTTGAAGCCGAACTCCTCGAAGATCGTACCCGGCACGACCATGCCCTTGGCGTGCTCCTCGAAGCGGCGCGCCAGCTCGAAGAGCGGCGGCGCGTTCTTGAGCACGTTCTTGGCCGTGTCACGCGCCGTGGCGTAGAACTTGCCGCTCATCAGACGCGCCAGGTAGCGGTTGAGCGCGCCGACCGGCGGCGAGATCGACATGTCGTTGTCGTTCAGGACGACGAGCATGTCGGCCTGCTGCCCGTCCTTGGTCTCGCCGGCGTTGTTGAGCGCCTCGAAGGCCATGCCGGCGCTCATCGCACCGTCGCCGATGATGGCCACGCACTTGCGGTCCTCGCCTTTCATGCGCGCCGCGACGGCCATGCCGAGCGCAGCCGAGATCGAGGTCGACGAGTGCGCCGTGCCGAAGGTGTCGTACTCGCTCTCGTCGCGGCGCGGAAAGCCCGAGACGCCGCCGAGCTGGCGCAGCGTGCCCATCCGGTCCTTGCGACCGGTGAGGGTCTTGTGCGGATACGTCTGGTGGCCGACGTCCCAGACGAGCCGGTCGTGCGGCGTGTTGAAGACGTAGTGCAGCGCGATCGTGAGCTCGACCGTGCCGAGGTTCGACGAGAAGTGGCCGCCGGTCTGCGACACGGTCTGGACCATGAACTCGCGCAACTCGACGGCGAGCTGCTTCAGCTCCGGGCGCGAGAGTCGGCGAACGTCCGACGGGACGACGATGCGGTCGAGGAGCGGAGCGGTCATCGTTCAGGAGTCGCGGTCGACGACACGGTCGGCGAGGACGCGCAGCCGCTCGGCATCGGCGAGGCCGGCGCGGCCGAGAGCGGCATGGGCGGCGCGGCGCAGCGTCTCGGCGTGGGCGCGCGCGGCATCGAGGCCGAGCACGGTGACGTAGGTGGGCTTGTTGTTGTCGAGGTCCTTGCCGGCCGTCTTGCCGAGCGTCGCCGAGGCCTGGGTGACGTCGAGGATGTCGTCGACGACCTGGAAGGCGAGGCCGAGGGCGTCGCCGTAGTCGGAGAGCGCCTGCCATTCGGCCGTGCTCGTGCGGCCGCAGGCGGCGCCCATGAGGACGCTGGCGCGCAGCAGGGCGCCAGTCTTCCTGCGGTGCATGTCGGAGAGCGTCTGCTCGCCGAGCGGCCGGCCGACGCTCGCCAGGTCGATCGCCTGGCCGCCGGCCATGCCCGCGCCGCCGGCGGCGCGCGCGAGCAGCGCGCACAGGCGCGCCTGCAGGGTCGTGTCGACGCTGCCGTCTTCCGGGGTCAGCACTTCGAAGGCCAGGGCCTGCATCGCGTCGCCGGCGAGCATCGCCTGGGCGACGCCGAAGCGCACATGGACGGTCGGCTTGCCGCGGCGCAGGACGTCGTCGTCCATGCACGGAAGGTCGTCGTGGACGAGCGAATAAGCGTGGATGAGCTCGACAGCGCAGGCCGCGCGCAATGCCGCCGCGCGCTCGCCGTGCACCGCGTGTGCGGCGGCCAGCACGAGCAGCGGTCGCAGGCGCTTGCCGCCGTCGAGAACGGCATAGCGCATCGCCTCGCCGAGGCCGGCCGGCGCGTCAGCCGGGACGCAGTCGGCGAGCGCCGACTCGACCGCATCGAGCTCGGCCAGCGACCAAATGTCGAAATCATCTCGCTTCATCGGCTCGATCGGAGCGTGCCGGCCATCAGGTGCCGGACCAGGGCTTGAGCTGGCCGTCCTCGAGGACCTTGACCTGCTGCTCGACCGCTTCGAGGCGGACGCGACAGTACTGCAGCAACTCGGTCCCGCGGCGGTAGCCGGCAAGGAGGCTTTCAAGAGGCAACTGGCCGCCTTCCATGGACGCGACGAGCGATTCGAGTTCGCTCAACGCCACTTCGTAGTTGGCTGGCGCCGTGGGCGGCTCGCCAGGGCGGGAGTCGATCGTCATGAGGCTTCGAAAAGAAGCGATTGTAGTCAGGCGACCCGGCCCCAGCTTCAGGCCCAGGGTGGCGTCGCGAACGAGCAAACGCGACGCCCGTCACGATGCGGCGCCGACAAGGCCGCTGGTTACAATCCGCGGCCCTTCGGTCGAGTCGGCACGATCGCCTCGACGCCGGTCAGGGCCCGCGGGCCCGCATCCCACACGGAGACCCACCACCGTCATGTCCGACCTGCGCGTCACCCGCGAAGCGCTCGCTCCCGCACACTGCCAGCTCCCGGTCGCAAGCTACTTCGATCCGGCCCTCTTCGAGCGCGAACGCCGAAGCCTCTTCGCGAAGAGCCCGCGTTATGCCGGCCACGCGCTCGCCGTCCCCGAGATCGGCGACTACTACGCCCTGCCCCAGGAGGGCGAGGGCCGGGCGCTCGTGCGCACGCCCGAAGGTCTGCAGCTGGTGTCGAACGTGTGCCGGCATCGCCAGGCGCTGATGCTGCGCGGCCGCGGCAACACCGGCAGCAACATCGTCTGCCCGTTGCACCGCTGGACCTACGACCTCGGCGGCCAGCTGGTCGGCGCCCCCCATTTCGCCGACGATCCGTGCCGCGACCTGCCGAGCTACCCGATCCAGACCTGGAACGGCATGGCCTTCGACGTCTCGACCGCCGGCGCGGGGCGTCGCGACGTCGGCGCCGAGCTCGCGGCGATCGGCCCGCACGCCGACTTCGACTTCAAGGGCTACGCCTTCGACAGCGTCAGGCTGCACGAGTGCGACTACAACTGGAAGACCTTCATCGAGGTCTACCTCGAGGACTACCACGTCGCGCCCTTCCATCCCGGGCTCGGCCAGTTCGTCACCTGCGAGGATCTGCGCTGGGAGTTCGGGCCTCACCACTCGGTGCAGACCGTGGGCCCGAAGAACGAGCTCGCCAAGCCGGGCTCGCCCGCCTATCGCAAGTGGCACGACGCGGTGCTGGCCTACCGCGAGGGCCGCTTCGACGACCCGATCCCCAAGCACGGCGCGATCTGGCTCAGCTACTACCCGGCGACGATGGTCGAGTGGTATCCGCACGTGCTCGTCGTCTCGACGCTGATCCCCAAGGGGCCGCAGAAGACGCTCAACGTCGTCGAGTTCTACTACCCCGAAGAGATCCAGTCCTTCGAGCGCGAGTTCGTCGAGGCCGAGCAGGCTGCATACTGGGAGACCTGCGCCGAGGACGACGAGATCGCGCTGCGCATGGATGCCGGCCGGCGCGCCCTGCTCGAGCGCGGCGACGACGACGCCGGCCCGTACCAGAGCCCGATGGAAGACGGCATGCAGCAGTTCCACGAGTGGTACCACCGGGCGATGCGCTGACCTCATCGCCGCCACCGCACATCGCATGAGCTCGCCCTTTCGCACCCTCGTCGACGCCGGCTCGCTCGTCGCGTTGCTCGCCGACGCGCCCCGCGCGACGGTCGTCGTCGACACCCGCTTCGACCTCGCCGACACCGAGGCCGGCGAGCGGCAGTACCGCGAGGCCCATCTGCCCGGCTCGCACTACCTCCATCTCGACCGCGACCTGAGCACGGCCAAAACCGGTCGCAACGGCCGCCATCCCCTGCCCGACCGTGCCGCCTTCGCGCGCACGATCGGCGCGCTCGGCATCTCGCCCGGCACGCAGGTGGTCGTCCTCGATGCCCACGGCGGCGTCTACGCGGCACGCCTGTGGTGGATGCTGCGCTGGCTCGGCCACGAGGACGTCGCGATCCTCGACGGTGGTCTCGCCGCCTGGCGCCGAGCCGGTGGCACGCTCACCGACGACCTGACGCCGCTGCCCGGCGGTCCACCCTACCCCGAGCGGCCGTCGCTCGCGCCGACCATCGATGCCGACGGCGTCGCCACGCGCGCACCGACCCGCGCCGTGCTCGACGCGCGCTCGGGCGAGCGCTTTCGCGGCGAGGTCGAGCCGATCGACCGCGTCGCCGGCCACATTCCCGGCGCAATCAACCGCTTCCATCGCGCCAACCTCGACGAGGGCGGCGCGTTCAAGCCACCGGCACAACTGCGCAACGAGTTCGCGGCGCTGCTCGCCGGCCGGTCACCGAGCGATCTGATCCACTCGTGCGGCTCGGGCGTCACCGCCTGCCACAACCTCTTCGCGATGGAAGTCGCGGGCCTCGGCGGCTCGTTCCTCTATCCCGGGTCGTGGAGCGAGTGGTCGTCCGATCCCGAACGGCCGATCGCCCGCGGCTGAACCCTCACGGAGGTGCCCATGTTCCAGCGCATCCTTGTTCCGACCGACGGATCCGAGATCAGCCAGCACGCGATCGCGACCGCGATCGCCCTCGCCAAGCCGCTCGGCGCCGAGATCTTCACGATCTGCGTCAAGGAGCCCTTCCCCTATGGGGCCGTGGCCGAGCTCCAGCCGGCGCCGCCGCAGGAATTCTTCGACGCCCAGGAGCGCAACGCGGCGAGCAATGTGCGCGCGGTGCTCGACGCGTGCGACGCCGCCGGCATCGTCAGCCACGCGAAGACGGTCGAAGGCCTGCAGGCCTGGGAATCGATCATCGCACACGCGATCGAGCAGGGCTGCGATCTCCTGGTGATGGGCTCGCACGGCCGCAGCGGCTTCGTGTCGCTCTTCATGGGCAGCGAGACCCAGGACGTGCTCAGGCACACGACGATTCCGGTGCTCGTCGTCCGCTAGCGCCCGGCGCCATCGCGGACGACTACTCGCGCGGCGGCGTGGAGCGCGTGGCGACTTCTATCGCACTGCGGCGTAGTCGGACAGTCGATACAGCTGCAGGATCGCGGTGGCGTAAAGGCGATGCAGCGAGTGCAGCGGGATCGGGCTGATGCGCGTCAGCGGCAAGGGCAGCGGGTGATCGTCCGGCGCCGCGAGGTTCGCTCCGACGAGCGTGCCGAGCGTCGACGCCAGGCCGACGCCACGACCGTTGTAGCCGAGCAGCAGCGTCAGCCCTGGCGCGGGCCGATGCACGTGAGGCAGGTGATCGCGCGTCAGGGCGACGCGGCCGCTCCACCGAAACGCGCAACGCGTGCCTTTCAGCTGCGGGAAGACGAGCCCGATCACCGCTTCGAGATGGCCGAAATCGCTCGCGTCCGTCGGCTCGCGAAACGTGCCGCGACCGCCCATCACGAGGCGACCGTCGTGATTGGCGCGGTAGTAGAGGAGCAGCTTCCTCGTGTCGGAGGCGACCTGTCCGCCGGGCAGCACCGTGCGCAGCAGCTCGTCGGGCAGCGGCTCGGTCGCCACCTGGAAGCTGTTCGCGGCGATCACGCTCTGGCGCAGCCGCGGCCAGAGGCCGTCGGTATAGCCGTTGGTGGCGAGCAGCACCTGGCCGGCCGACACCACCGGTCCGTGCGCGACCCCGACCTTCCAGCGCGCGCCGTCGCGCGCGAGCGAGGTCACGCGCGAGTTGCCGCACACCTCGACGCCGGCGCGCTGCGCCGCGCGCGCCAGGCCGCGCGCATAGCTGAGCGGCTGCACGGAGCCGGCGCGGCGATCGATCCAGCCGCCTCGATAGATCGGGCTGCCGACCAGGCGGCACGCGGTCTCGCGATCGACGATCTCGACCGCGGCCCCGCGCCGCTGCCATTGCTCGACCCGGCGCTCGGCGAGACGATTGTCGGCATCGGCGAAGGTCGGCTGGATCCAGCCGCAGCGGCGCGCCTCGCAGTCGATGCCGTAGCGCTCGACGAGGCCGAACAGGGTCTCGGCCGAGCCGCCGGCGATGCGCACGAGGTGCTCGCCGGGGTCGTGGCCGAACATGGCGACGAGCTCGTCCGGATCCCACTTCAGCCCGGGGATGACCTGACCGCCGTTGCGGCCGGATGCGCCCCAGCCCGGCTCACCAGACTCGAGGACGACGACCGAGGCACCGGATTCCGCCAGGCGCAGCGCGGCCGCGAGACCGGAGAAGCCGGCGCCGACGATGGCGACGTCGGCCTGGCGCGACGCGTCGAGCGGCGGCGTGTCGGGCGCCGGCTGCGCCGTCGCGGCCCAGAGCGACGGTGGCAAAGGCGGCGGTGGTCGTGTCGTCATGGCATCACCTTTCCATCGGGTGCGTGACGCGGCGCAGGAAATCCTGCGTCCGCTCGTGCTGAGGCGCGCTCAGCATGTCGCGCGCCACGCCCTGCTCGACGATCCTGCCGCCGTCGATGAAGACGGCACGGTCGGCGACCTCGCGCGCGAAACCCATCTCGTGCGTGACGACGATCATCGTCAGGCCTTCGTCGGCGAGCAGGCGCATCACCGCCAGCACTTCGCCGACGAGCTCGGGGTCGAGTGCCGACGTCGGCTCGTCGAACAGGATCGCCTGCGGCTGCATCGCCAGCGCGCGCGCGATCGCGACGCGCTGCTGCTGGCCACCCGAGAGGCGATGCGGATACTCGTTCTCCTTGCCGGCGAGGCCGACGCGAACGAGCAGCGCCCGGCCGCGCTCGAGCGCCGCCGCGCGCGGCTCGCCCTTGACGTAGACCGGCCCTTCGATCACGTTCTCGAGCGCGGTGCGATGGGGAAAGAGGTTGAAGCGCTGGAACACCATCGCCACCTTCTCGCGGATGGCGACGATATGACGCGCGTCGCGGTCGACGCGCCGGCCATCGACCGTGATCTCGCCCGAGTCGTACGACTCGAGGCCGTTGACGCAGCGCAGCAGCGTCGACTTGCCCGACCCCGACGCGCCGATGACGCACACCACCTCGCCCTGCGCGACCTCGAGCGTGATGCCGTCGAGCACGAGGTTCGTGCCGAACGATTTGCGGACGTCGCGGATCGAGATCATTTGCGCCCGAACCGCTTCTCGAGGCGGCCGACGATCAGGATCAGCGGCACGCACATCACCAGGTACATCAGCGCCACCAGCGTGTAGACCTCGGTGTTCTTGAACGTCGACGAGGCGATCAGCTTGCCCTGGAACGAGAGCTCGGCGACGGTGATGATCGACGCCTGCGACGTGTCCTTCAGCAGCATCACGCAGGTGTTGCCGTAGGGCGGCAGCGCGATCTTGAAGGCCTGCGGCAGGACGACGCGCCAGAGGATCAGCGCGCGGCTCATGCCGAGCGACTGCGCCGCCTCGACCTGCCCCGTGTCGACGCCCTCGATGCCCGAGCGGAACACCTCGGCCATGTAGCAGGAGTAGGCGAAGCCGAGGCCGATCACGCCGGCCTCGAACGCCGACAGCTGGATGCCGATCTCGGGGAAGACGAAGTAGATGTAGAACAGCTGCACCAGGATCGGGATGCCGCGGATCGTGTTGATCAGTGCCTTCGCGAAGCCCGACAAAAAGGCGACGCCCGAGACGCGCATCAGCGCCCAGCCGAGCCCGAGCAGCGTCGCGACGACGAGCGCGAGCGCGAACACCTCGACGGTGAGCAGCGCGCCGCGCGCCAGCAGCGGCAGGTATTCGGCGAGATCCTTGGTCGAGAACACGGCCGCCTGCGATCCGCGGCCGCGCCGGCCTACTTCAGGCCCCAGTGCGCGAGGATCTTGTCGGTCGTGCCGTCGGCCTTGAACTTCCTCAGCGAGGCGTTGATCTTGTCGAGCATCGCCTTGTCGCCCTTCTTCACCCCGATGCCGACGCTGCCCGACAGCACCGGCTTGTAGTTCCGCGCCAGGCGCGATTCCGGATAGCCGCCTTGCTGGAGCTGGTAGGCGACGATCGGGAAGTCGGCGAAACCGGCCTTGATCCGGCCGACGTTGACGTCGCGGATGATGTCGGGGATCGTGTCGTAGACCTTGATCTCCTTGAACAGGCCCGAGTCGGTGAGCGGCTTGACGTAGGCGGTGCCGATCTGCACGCCGACGATCTCGCCCTTCAGGTCCTCCATCGACTTGTAGTCCTTGGTGTCCTTGGCCGACACGACGAGGCCTTCGCCGTAGGTGATGATCGGGTCGCTGAAGTCGACCACTTCGGCGCGCGGCGGCGTGATGTACATCGCCGCGGCGATCACGTCGACCTTGTTCGCCTGCAGCGCGGCGATCAGCGTGCTGAAGGTCATCGGCGTGATCTGGACGGTGAAGCCCTGGTCCTTGCCGATCGCCTTCATGATGTCGACCATGATCCCGGAGATCTCGTTGGTCTTGGTGTCGAGAAAGGTGAACGGCACGCCGGTCGGCGTGGACGCCACGCGCACCACGGGCTGAGCGAAGGCGGAGCCGCAGAGTCCGAGGCCGACCACGGTCGCGAGCAGGACACGACGAATCGACTGAGCAAGCATGGCCCGCGCCGCGCCTCGGCCTCTCACTCAAAGTCTCGCTCAGTGCAACTGCGTGATCGCGAGCACGACGATGACGACGCCGGCGGCGAGCCAGAAGAGTTGCGCCGCCGTCTCCTTGAGCGTCAGCCGGTGCTGCAGCTGCGGGATCAGATCGGCGACCGCGACGTAGACGAAGCTGCTCGACGCGACCACCAGCAGGTAGGGAAAGTATTCCTGCCACGGCCCGACGATGAAATAGCCGACGACGCCGCCGACCACCGCCGCCAGTCCCGACAACGCGTTGAAGAACAGCGCCCGCGCGCGCGAGAAGCCGGCGTTGAGCAGCACGATGTAGTCTCCGACTTCCTGCGGGATCTCGTGCGCGATGATCGCCAGCGAGGTGACGGCGCCCAGGCGCGTGTCGGCGAGGAAGGCGGCGGCGATGATGATGCCGTCGCAGAAATTGTGGATGCTGTCGCCGAGGATCACGCTCCAGCCGCCGCGCCCGGCCTGGGCCCGGTCGAAGCCGTGATGGTGGTGGTGCTCGTCGCCTTCGTGGTGGTGGCTGTGGCGGTAGAGCTCGGCCTTCTCGAGCAGGAAGAAGAAGAGCAGGCCGCCGAGCAGCGTGGCGAACAGCGCCTGCGGCGGCGCCTTGCCCGAGAACGCCTCGGGCAGCACGTCGAGCAGCGCCGTCGCCAGCAGCACGCCGGCCGAGAGGCTCACGAGGTGGTGGACGATCTTCGACAGCACCGCGAGCGTGAGCGCCGCGGCGACCATGACCGAGAGCACGCCGCCGATGCCGGTGGCGATGACGATCCAGGCGAGCGTCACGCGGCGCGGGCTCGCAACGGCGTCATGCCACGCCGTGCGCGCGCAGCCAGTCGAGGCAGCGACGCCAGCCGTCCTTCGCCGCGGCCTCGTCGTAGCTCGGCCGGTAGTCGGCGTGGAACGCGTGCTGAGCCTTCGGATAGACGACGACGTTCGACTCCCGCGAGACGTCGTTGCCCGTGGCCAGTGCGGCCTTCATCCGCTCGACGGTGTCGAGCGGGATGCCGGTGTCGGCGCCGCCGTAGAGGCCGAGCACCGGGGCCCGGAGCGCACCGGCGACATCGATCGGGAAGGCCGGCTGCAGATCGCTCTTCACGCCGACGAGCCGGCCGTACCAGGCGACAGCGGCCCTCACCGCAGCGCTGCGCGCGCTGTAGAGCCAGGTGACGCGGCCACCCCAGCAAAAGCCGGTGATGCCGAGCCTGGCGACATCGCCACCCTGTGTCGCGGCCCAGGCGACGCAGGCATCGAGGTCGGCCATGACCTGGGCGTCGGGCACCTTCGAGATGATCGTCGCGAGCAGCGTGGCGACGTCGATCGTGGCCTTGGCATCGCCCTGTCGCACGAAGAGCTCGGGCGCGATCGCGAGGTAGCCGAGCCTGGCGAAGCGCCGCGCCACGTCGGCGATATGCTCGTGGACGCCGAAGATCTCGGAGACGACGAGGACGATCGGAAACGGCCCTTTCCCGGCCGGCCGCGCGCTGTACACCGGCAGCGCGAAGTCGCCCGAGGGCACGCTCGCCTCGCCGGCGACGAGGCCCTGCGCGTCGGTGGTGATGGTGTGCGAGGCCACGGGCTGCGTCGCCGCCGCGAAGCCGACGCCGGTGCCGCGAGCGATCGGCGTCGAGGGAGCGTCGAGGAGATCGGTGTGCGACATGCGGGCCATCGTTGCGGCGGGTGCCGGAGCGGCATTCTAGGAAGCTTCGCGTCGCGGCGAGGAGCGCGTCGAGCGCCGACAATCCCCGTCATGCCCTCCGACACCTCCTCGCGCGCCGGCACCGAGTTGCGCTGGCCGGGACAGCTGGCTTCGGTCGACATCGGCTCGAACAGCTTCCGGGTCGAGATCGGGCAGATCCAGGACGGCCGCTATCGCCGCATCGACTACCTGAAGGAGACGGTGCGCCTCGGCGCCGGCCTCGACAACGCCGGCTTTCTGAGCGAGGAAGCGGCCAAGCGCGGCTTCGAGTGCCTGGCCCGCTTCGCACGTCGCCTGGACGGCTTCGCGCCCTTCCAGGTGCGCGCGGTGGCGACGCAGACGCTGCGCGAGGCGAAGAACCGCGACGCCTTCCTGCTGCGCGCGCAGGCCGTGCTCGGTCACGCGATCGAGATCATCTCCGGACGCGAGGAGGCGCGGCTGATCTTCGCCGGCGTCGCCCGGCTCCAGCCGTCGACGGTGCCTCGGCTGGTCATCGACATCGGCGGCCGCTCGACCGAGATGATCGTCGGCCGCGGCACGCAACCGCTCCAGGCCGAGTCGTTCCAGGTCGGCAGCGTCAGCCTGTCAATGAAATATTTCCCCGACGGCCGGTTCAGCGAGAGCGCCTTCCGCGAGGCGCAGATCGCCGCAGGCGCCGAGCTCGAGGAGGCGCTCGAGCCCTTCGCGCCGCGCCACTGGAAGGAGGCTCTCGGCTCGTCAGGCACGGTCGGGGCGGTCTCGAGCGTGCTCGCCGCCAACGGCATTGGCGACGGCCGCATCACGCCCGCCGGCCTGCGCTGGCTGATGCAGCGCTGCCTCGAAGCCGGCCACATCGACAAGCTCGCGCTCACCGGCCTGAAGGACGAGCGCAGAGCGGTCATCGGCGGCGGCCTGGCGATCCTCTACACGCTCGCGACCCACTTCGGCATCGACGAGCTCCAGCCCGCGCGCGGCGCGCTGCGCCAGGGCGTGATCTTCGATCTCGCCGCGCGCCAGGCGGCCGAGCGTCGCGCCGGCGGCGAGGACCTGCGCGAGACGTCGGTGCGCGAGCTGCAGCGGCGCTTCTTCGTCGACCTCGCCCAGGCGGGCCGCGTCGCGCGCCACGCCGCGGCGTGGCAGGAGAGCGTGAATCCGCAGGCCGGCAACGAAGCCAGGCGCGAACTCGAATGGGCGGCGCAGCTGCACGAAGCCGGGATGATGATCTCGCACCACGACCACCACCGGCACAGCGCCTACCTGCTCGCCCACGTCGATGCGCCGGGGTTCTCGCAAAGCCAGCTGCGCCGGATCGGCGAGCTCGTCCTCGGCCAGCGCGGCGGGCTGCGCAAGATGGAGACGGCCCTGCAGACCGGCTCGTTCGCGCTCGACCTGCTCTGCCTGCGGCTGGCGGTGATCGTCTGCCACGCGCGCGATGACGTCGACCCGGACGTGCTCGCCCTGCGCCTCGACGCCGGCCAGCCGATCGTCGCGCTCGCGCCGGCCTGGGGCGAGGCGCATCCGCGCGCGCTGCATCTCCTGGGCGCCGAGATCGACGCCTGGGCGCGGACGGGCGTGCTCGCGCCACGCCTGCTCGTCGCCTAGCGTCGCTGGGCCGACATCCGGGTCAGAGACAGTCGGGCGACTGCATCGCCTGCAGCACCACCTCGGCGTCGTCGAGCCGTGGTCGATGGCGCAGCCACCAGACGGCGGCCTTCTTCACGGTCCACGCTTGGGCGCTGCCGGTGAGGAGGGTCGAGGCGACGATGCCGAGCGTCGGCTGGTGGCCGACGATCAGCACCGGCGTGGACGCCTCCGGCCAGCCGGCGGCGGCAATCACCTCCGCGGCGCTCGCCCCGGGGCCGATCGCGGCCACGGTCCGACCCTTGCGCCCGAGCGCCTTGGCCGTCTGCTGGCAGCGCAGCGCGGGGCTGACGAGGATGCGCGTCGAATGCGTCAGGCGTCGGTTCAGCCATTCCGCCATGAGTTCGGCCTGGTGCTCGCCGCGCGCGGTGAGCTTGCGTTCGAGATCGCTCTCGCCGCTGCTCGGCTCTTCTGCATCGGCATGACGCCAGAGGATCAGGTCCACGCTCGTCTCATGGCATCGATCGTGCCCGCAGCCTCACGACTCGGCGTAGCGTCGCATCAGCGCTTCCTGCGCCGACGCGCCGTCGCGCCCGGCAACGCGGTAGCTGCCGTCGCTGTTGAGAAGCCACGCGTCGCGGCTGTCGAGAAGATAGGGCACGAGGCACTCGTCGATCACGCGCTGGCGCAGTCGTCGATCGCGCAGCGGCCAGCCGACCTCGACGCGGCCGAACATGTTGCGCCCCATCCAGTCGGCGCTCGACAGGAACACCGCCTCGTCGTCCTCGCCGTCGCCCCAGCGGAAGTAGGCGACCCGCGAGTGCTCGAGGAAGCGGCCGACGACCGAGCGGACGCGGATGCGGTCGGTGACGCCGGGGATGCCCGGCGGCAGCATGCAGGCACCGCGCACGATCAGGTCGATCTGCGCGCCGGCCCGGCCCGCGCCGACGAGCGCGTGAATGAGCTGGGCATCGGTCAGCGCGTTGATTTTGACGACGATGCGCGCACTCTCGCCGGCCGCCGCCGCGGCCGCAACGCGCGAGACGTGGGCGAGCATCTCCTTGTGAAGAGTGAACGGCGCCTGCAGCAGCGTCTTCAGCGGCCGGGTTCGACCGAGGCTGGCGAGCTGCTGGAACACGGCGTCGACGTCGGCGGTAAGGTCGGCGTCGTGCGTGAAGTAGCCGACGTCGGTGTACAGGCGGGCCGTGTTCGGGTTGTAGTTGCCGGTCGACAGGTGCGCGTAGCGCGCGAGCCGGTCGTCCTCGCGCCGGGTGACGAGGAGGAGCTTGGCGTGCGTCTTCAGGCCGACGACGCCGTAGACGACCTGCGCGCCGACGGCCTCGAGGCGTTCGGCCCAGTTGATGTTGGCCTCCTCCTCGAAGCGCGCCTTCAGCTCGACGACCGCCATCACCTCCTTGCCGCGCCGCGCCGCCTCGATCAGCAGGTCGATGAGCGGCGAGACGCTGCCGGCGCGGTAGATCGTCTGCTTGATCGCGAGCACGGCCGGGTCGTGCACGGCCTCGTGCAGGAACTGGACGACCGGCGCGAACGACTCGAACGGATGATGCAGCAGCAGGTCGCCCTTCCTGATGCGCTCGAACATCGTCTGGTGACGCCGCAGGCTCGCGGGTGACGCGGGCTCGAACGGCGCAAAGCGCAGCGCCGGCGCGTCGGCGAGGTCGATCAGTTCGTTCATGCGCACGAGGTTGACCGGGCCGTTGACCTTGTACAGCGCCGACGGCTGCAGGCCGAACTGCTGGAGCAGGAACTCCGAAAGCTCGGTCGGGCAGGTGTTCACCACCTCGAGCCGCACCGGCTGGCCGAAGTGACGAGTCGTCAGTCCGGTGCGCAGCGCCTGGCGCAGGTTCTTGACGTCCGCGTCGACCTCGAGGTCGGAATCGCGCGTGATCCGGAACTGCGAGAACGCCTCGACCTCGCGGCTCGGAAAAAGCGCGCCGAGGTGAGCACGGATGACACTCGTCAGCAGCACGAAGTCCTGCTCCGACGAGCGCTTCCTCCGCGGCAGCTGGATCACGCGCGGCAGGACGCGCGGCACCTTGACGATCGTCACCGTGTTGCGTCGGCCGAACGCGTCCTTGCCGGCGAGCCGGGCGATGAAGTTGAGCGACTTGTTGGCGACCTGCGGAAACGGATGCGACGGATCGAGGCCGACCGGCACGAGCAGCGGCCGCACCTGGTCCTCGAAGAAGCGCGCGACCCAGCGCCGCTCGGCCTCGTTGCGGTCGGCGTGGTTGACGATGCGGATGCCCCGGGCGGCGAGCGCCGGCATCACCTCGTCGTTGAAGGCGGCGTACTGCGCATCGATGAGGGCATGGGCGGCGGCGGCAAGCGCGTCGATGTCGGCCGCCGTCGTCCCGGTCCCGGGCTGGCGCGAGGCCTCGAGGCAGTCGGCGAAGCGGACCTCGAAGAACTCGTCGAGGTTCGAGGACACGATGCAGACGTAGCGCAGCCGCTCGAGCAGCGGCACGTCGTCGCGGCTCGCCATCGCGAGGACACGCCGGTTGAACTCGAGGATGGCCCGCTCGCGCTTCAGGAGGGGCGGCATCGCCACAGCGGTCGCGGCGACGGAAGCAGTCATCCCGCGAGTCTAGAACGCTCCCTGCGACGCTGGTGTGACGGCCGCCCGACGCCGGCTAGGGCGTGTCGGTGCTGATCAGCTCGCCGAAGAGCTGCCACTGCGTGCCGGTGAACTTCTCCAGCTCCGCCTGCTGGATCGGGAAGTAGTCGGTCGGGCTGGTGTTGATCTCCATGCCGGGAAGCAGCAGCGGCAGCTTGAAGTGCTTCAGGTTGGCCGCCTGGCGCATGACGTTCTCGCGCGTCAGGTCGTTGCCGCAC
>CAJDUN010000053.1_pt1 | contig 26644 bp, 19 predicted proteins | sample 7390741 | NCBI WGS metagenome assembly CAJDUN01 (sample SAMEA7055660, study PRJEB34461) | soil metagenome | biome: terrestrial ecosystem; feature: Peninsula; material: soil | place: Antarctica | collected 2016 | reverse complement strand
GGCGCCGCGATCGCGGGAGCCGGTGCAGCCGCTGCCGGCGCGGCGCTCGCAGCCGCAGCCGCAGCCGCAGCCGGTGCCGCCGCGGGCGACGGCGCCGACACCGCATCGCCTTCGATCGTGAGCAGCACCGAACCCTCGTTCACCTTGTCGCCGATCTTGACCTTCATCTCGACGACCTTGCCGGCGGCGCTCGACGGTATCTCCATCGATGCCTTGTCGCTCTCGACCGTGACCAGCGACTGCTCTGGTCGGATCGTGTCGCCCGGCTTGACCAGGAGCTCGATGACCTCGACGTCCTTGAAGTCGCCGATGTCGGGAACCTTGACTTCAACTGCAGCCATGTTCTTGTCGTCCTCGCGTCTCGTTCTTGTTTCTTCAGGCGTACAGCGGATTGATCTTGTCGACGTTGATCCCGTACTTGGCGATCGCTTCGGCGACGCGCGTCGCAGGCACGCTGCCTTCCTCGGCCAGCGCCTTCAGCGCGGCGACGACGATGTAGTGGCGGTTGATCTCGAAATGCTCGCGCAGCTTCGTGCGGAAGTCGCTCCGGCCGAAGCCGTCGGTGCCGAGCACCTTGTAGACCCGGCCCTTCGGAATGAAGGCACGGATCTGGTCGCTGTAGTTCTTCATGTAGTCGGTCGAGGCGATCACCGGGCCGCCGAACTTCTCGAGCTGTTGGGCGACGAAGGGCACGCGCGCCCGCTCGGTCGGGTGGAGCAGGTTCCAGCGCTCGCAGTCCTGGCCGTCTCGCGCCAGTTGGTTGAAGCTCGGGCAGCTCCACACGTTCGCGGCGATGCCCCAGTCGGCGTCGAGCATCTCGCGCGCGGCGATGCTTTCGCGCAGGATCGTGCCGCTGCCGAGCAGGTTCACGCGCGGCGCCTTCTTCGCACCCTCCTGCAGCAGGTACATGCCCTTGACGATCTCTTCCTCGGTGCCGGCGCGCAGTCCCGGCTGGGGATAGTTCTCGTTGAGGAGCGTCAGGTAGAAGTAGACGTTGTCCTGCTTCTCGACCATGCGCACGAGCCCGTGGTGCAGGATCACGCCGACCTCGTGGGCGAAGGTCGGGTCGTAGCTGATGCAGTTCGGGATCGTGCTCGCCAGGATGTGGCTGTGGCCGTCCTCGTGCTGCAGGCCTTCGCCGTTCAGCGTCGTCCGCCCCGAGGTGCCCCCGAGCAGGAAGCCGCGCGCCTGCATGTCGCCCGCGGCCCAGGCGAGGTCGCCGACGCGCTGGAAGCCGAACATCGAGTAGTAGACGTAGAACGGCACCATGATGCGGTTGTTCGACGAGTACGACGTCGCCGCGGCGATCCAGCTGCACATGCCGCCGGGCTCGTTGATGCCTTCCTGCAGCACCTGACCCGCTTTGTCCTCGCGGTAGTACATGACCTGGTCGCGGTCGACCGGGGTGTAGTTCTGGCCCGCGGGGTTGTAGATGCCGATCTGGCGAAACAGCCCTTCCATGCCGAAAGTGCGCGCCTCGTCGACGATGATCGGCACGGCGCGCGGGCCGAGCTCCTTGTCGCGCAAGAGCTGCGTGAGGAAGCGGACGAAGGCCTGCGTGGTCGAGATCTCGCGCCCTTCGGCGGTCGGCTCGAGGACGGCGTTGAAGGTCTCGATCGGCGGCACCTTGAGCTGCTCGTCGGCCTTCCTGCGCCGATGCGGCAGGTAGCCGCCGAGCGCCTGACGGCGCTCCTGCAGGTACTTCATCTCCGGCGTGTCGTCGGCCGGCTTGTAGAACGGGATGTCGCCGACCTTGTCGTCCGGAACGGGAATGTTCCAGCGATCGCGAAAGGCCAGCACGTCCTCGTCGACGAGCTTCTTGGTCTGGTGCGCGGTGTTCTTGCCTTCGCCGCTCTTGCCCATGCCGAAGCCCTTGACGGTCTTCACCAGAAGCACCGTCGGCTGGCCGACGTGATGGGCGGCCTTGTGGAACGCGGCGTAGACCTTCTGCGGATCGTGGCCGCCTCGCTGCAGACGCCAGATGTCCTCGTCGCTCATGCTGGCGACCGAGGCGAGCAGCTTCGGATCCTGGCCGAAGAAGTGCTTGCGAACGAAGGCGCCGTCGTTGGCCTTCATCGCCTGGTAGTCGCCGTCGACGGTGTTCATCATCACCTTGCGCAGCGCGCCGTCCTTGTCGCGCGCGAGAAGCGGATCCCAGTAGCTGCCCCAGATCAGCTTGATGACGTTCCAGCCCGAGCCGCGGAACTCGCCCTCGAGCTCCTGGATGATCTTGCCGTTGCCGCGCACCGGGCCGTCGAGTCGCTGCAGGTTGCAGTTGATGACGAAGATCAGGTTGTCGAGGTTCTCGCGCGAGGCCAGGCCGATGGCGCCGAGCGACTCCGGCTCGTCCATCTCGCCGTCGCCGCAGAAGACCCAGACCTTGCGCTTCGATGTGTCGGCGATGCCGCGGGCGTGCAGGTACTTGAGAAAGCGCGCCTGGTAGATCGACATGATCGGCCCGAGGCCCATCGAGACGGTCGGGAACTGCCAGAATTCGGGCATCAGCTTCGGGTGCGGATAGCTGGAGATCCCCTTGCCGTCGACCTCCTGGCGGAAGTGGAGAAGCTGATCCTCGCTGAGCCGTCCTTCCATGAAGGCCCGCGCATAGACGCCCGGCGACGAATGGCCCTGGATGTAGAGCAGGTCGCCGCCGTGGTCGGCCGTCTCCGCATGCCAGAAGTGGTTGAAGCCGGTGCCGAACATCGTCGCCAGCGAGGCGAAGCTCGAGATGTGGCCGCCGAGATCGCCGCCGTCGGCCGGATGGAGGCGGTTCGCCTTGACCACCATCGCCATTGCGTTCCAGCGCATGTAGGCGCGCAGCCGCTCCTCGATCTCGATGTTTCCGGGACTGCGCTCTTCCTGATCGATCGGGATCGTGTTGACGTACGCGGTGTTGGCCGAGAAGGGCACCTCGATGCCCGACTGGCGCGCCTGGTCGATCAGTTGCTCGAGCAGGGAGTGGGCGCGCTCGCCACCTTCGGACGCGATGACCGCGGAGAGGGCATCGAGCCACTCGCGGGTCTCCTGGGCGTCCGGGTCGTTGGCTGCGGCCCCGAGTGCGTTTTCGGGAAGAGCGGACATGATGTCTCCGAGCACTTGTTCTGTTCGGCCAAAGTGTCGCACAAGGCCTACGAAGCCTGGGCTACTGGCCGATAATCGCGGCATGCAACGTGCCGACCCGGCGCCGTCTTCCTCGCGAACGACCCGGACCTGGGCCGAGCGCGTCTTCGGCCGCTGGTGGCGCCGCCAGTCGGCCGCTCACCAGGACCGCTACGCGACCCTCGGCCCGCTCCTCTCGGTGCTGCTCTTCCTGGCGGCCATCGTCTCGGCCTTCTGGTACCTGCGCAACGAGGAGTTCGACCGAGAGCAGGAGGCCGTCCGGCGCGACACCGAGGTCGCGCAGCAGCAGGTCCGGCTGCGTCTGCTCGAGAACCACGAGCAGCTCACCCGGCTGGCGCGCGAGCTGATCGGCCGCACGCTCGATGCCGACGCCTTCCTGATCCAGGCCGCCGCGTTCACGCGAGACCATCCCGAGGTCAGCAACCTGATCTGGCTCGACGACCGGCGCATCCGCATCGCCGGTTATTCCGGCACGTCGTTCCCGCCCGAGACCGGCATCACCAGCATCGACACGCCCGCGTCGCTGCCGGTCGAGCACTCGGGCAGCGCGCCGGAGGAGGCGTTCGAGCGCAGCCGCGAGACGCGCCAGACGGCGTACTCGCGGCCCTTCGCCGACAGCTTCGGCAACGCCGTGTTCCAGGCGCAACTGCCGCTCGTCGACCACAACACCTTCCGCGGCGCTCTGGTCGTCGAATACTCGATCGAACGGCTGCTGCGCTACTTCGTGCCGACCGAGATCGCGCGCCGGCATGCGATCACGGTCCTCGACGCGCAGTCGCGCACGCTCGCCAGCACCGTGATGACGCTGCCCGGCTCGGCGACCAGGCGGCCGTCGATCGTCTTCGAGCTGCCCGTCGCGCCGGCGGACAACGGTCTCGTGCTGCGCGGCCAGGGCTACCGCACGTCGATCGGCCTGATCGGCAACGGCCTCTTCTGGATGGTGATGCTGCTCTCGGCGCTCACGGTCTGGATGCTCCTGGGCACCTGGCGCCACATGCGCCGGCGCCTGCAGATGCAGGCCGCGCTCGTATCGGAGACGAACTTCCGGCGCGCGATGGAGAACTCGATGCTCACCGGCATGCGGGCGATGGACCTCGAAGGCCGCATCAGCTATGTCAACCCCGCGTTCTGCGCGATGACCGGCTTTTCCGAGGCCGAGCTGATCGGCAAGCGTCCGCCCTTCCCGCACTGGCCGCGCGACCGGTTCGAGGAGAACGCGCGCCTTCTCGATCAGGAGCTGAACGGGCGCAGCCCGACCGGCGGCATCGAGGTCAGGGTGATGCGAAAGGACAGCTCGACCTTCGACGCGCGCATGTACGTCTCGCCGCTCATCGATCCGAAAGGGCAGCAGACGGGCTGGATGACGTCGATGACCAACATCACCGAGGCCAAGCGCATCCGCGACCAGCTCAGCGCGTCGCACGAGCGCTTCACCACGGTGCTCGAAGGCCTGGACACCGCCGTCTCGGTGCTCTCGGTGCAGCAGGGCGAGTTGCTGTTCGCCAACCGCTCGTACCGGCTCTGGTTCGGCGCCTCTTCGCTCGGTCACACCCTGCTCTCGGGCGGCGACCCGTCGCTGCTCGCGCACGGCGACGGCGACGGCGACGTCGACGCGCTCGGCGGCCTGCCGACGCAGGAGCTCACCGCCGCCGGCTCCGACTCCCGCGAGGTCTTCGTCGAGGAGCTCGGCAAGTGGTTCGACGTGCGCGCGCGCTACCTGCAATGGACCGACGGCCGCCTGGCGCAGATGCTGATCGCCACCGACGTCAGCCAGCGTCGCAGCGCCGAGGCCGTCGCCGCCAACCAGGCCGAGAAGGCGCAGGTGACGAGCCGACTCGTGACGATGGGCGAGATGGCGTCGTCGGTCGCGCACGAGCTGAACCAGCCGCTCACCGCGATCACCAACTACTGCAACGGGATGGTGACGCGGGTCGAGAACAACGCCATCGACAAGAGCGACCTGATTGCCGCATTGAAGAAGACCGCACGCCAGGCCGAGCGCGCCGGCCAGATCATCCACCGCATCCGTGCCTTCGTGAAACGGAGCGAGCCGCAGCGCCAGAAGGCGTCGGCTCAGACCATCGTCGAGGACGCCGTCGATCTCGCCGGCATCGAGCTCCGGCGCCGCAACGTCGCGATCAACACCTACATCGCGCAGCGCCTGCCGCCGCTGATGGTCGACCCGATCCTGATCGAGCAGGTCGTCCTCAACCTGCTCAAGAACGCGGCCGAAGCAATCGACAACGCGCAGCTGCCGGCGCCACGACGGCGCATCGAGTTGCGCGTCGTGCCGCGTCACACCGCCGATGAAGGCGACGTCATCGAGTTCACGGTAAGCGACCAGGGCCCGGGCCTGAAGGACGAGGTGATCGCGCGCATGTACGAGGCCTTCTTCTCGACCAAGGTCGACGGCCTCGGCATCGGCCTCAGCCTTTGCCGCTCGATCATCGAGAGTCACCAGGGCCGGATCAAGGCGGTCAACCTCTACAATGGCGAGACCGCCGTCGGCTGCCGTTTCTCGTTCACGCTGCCGGTTGCTTCCACCGCACTCACGGCTCCGGCCGCCATCACCGCATGAGCCGACGGGCCGCTCCCGAGGCGAATACCGAAGCGCATAGCGCGAAGGCAACCCAATGAGCCTCATTCCCAAGCGCGGGACCGTGTATGTCGTCGACGACGACGAGGCCGTCCGCGATTCGCTGCAGTGGCTGCTCGAAGGCAAGGACTACCGGGTCAAGTGCTTCGACTCGGCCGAGTCGTTCCTGGCCCGCTTCGACCCGCGCGAGGTCGCCTGCCTGATCGCCGACATCCGCATGGACGGCATGAGCGGCCTCGAGCTCCAGGACAAGCTGCTCGAGCGCCGTTCGCCGCTTCCCGTCACCTTCATCACCGGCCACGGCGACGTGCCGATGGCGGTGACGACGATGAAGAAGGGCGCGGAAGACTTCATCGAGAAGCCGTTCAAGGAAGACGAGCTGGTGGCGCTGGTCGAGAAGATGCTCGAGCGTGCCCGCATCGGCTTCTCCAGGCACCAGGAAGCCGCCAGCCGCGATGCCCTGCTCTCCCGGTTGACAACGCGCGAGGCGCAGGTGCTCGAGCGCATCGTCGCCGGCCGTCTCAACAAGCAGATCGCCGACGACCTGGGCATCAGCATCAAGACGGTGGAGGCGCACCGCGCCAACATCATGGAAAAGCTGAACGCCAACACCGTCGCCGACCTGCTCAAGATCGCGCTCGGCGCGCCCTCCAAGGCTTGACCTCCGCGCGGCTGATCGACGGCACGGGCATCGCGCGCCAGCTGCGCGCCGAGGTCGCCGTTCGAGCCGCCCGCCTCGCCGCCGCGGGGCACGCCGAGGTCGCCGTCCGCGCGGGCCGCCTCGCCGCCGCCGGCCGCACGCCCGGCCTCGCCGTGATCCTGGTGGGTGAGGACCCGGCCAGCCAGGTCTACGTTCGCAACAAGGTCAAGGCCTGCGAGGAAGCGGGCATCCGGTCGATCCTCGAGCGCTATCCGGCCGAGTTGACGCAAGCCGACCTGCTCGCGCGCATCGCCGCGCTCAATGCCGACGACAGCGTGCACGGCATCCTGGTCCAGATGCCGCTGCCAAAGCACATCGCCGCGGATCGCGTGATCGAAGCCATCGCGAGCACGAAGGACGTCGACGGCTACTCGGTCGAGAGCGCCGGACGCCTGGTCGCCAACCTGCCCGGCTTTCGGCCGTGCACACCGTGGGGCTGCATGAAGCTGATCGAAAGCACGGGCCTGACGCTGCGCGGCAAGCACGCCGTGGTCATCGGCCGCAGCAACACCGTCGGCAAGCCGATGGCCCTGCTCCTTCTGCAGGCCGATGCCACCGTCACCGTCTGCCACAGCCGCACTCCCGATCTCGCCGAGCACACGCGTCGCGCCGACGTCGTCGTCGCTGCGGTCGGCCGCGCCGGCACCCTCACCGGTGCCATGGTCAAGCCGGGCGCCGTGGTCATCGATGTCGGCATGAACCGCAACGCCGCCGGCAAGCTGTGCGGCGACGTCGACTTCGACAGCGTCGCCGCCGTCGCGTCGGCGATCACGCCGGTGCCGGGCGGCGTCGGCCCGATGACGATCGCCATGCTGCTCTCCAACACCGTCGACGCCGCCGAGCGTGCATGATGGTGCCCGCTCGCGAGCACGCGACGTGAACGACGGGCGATTCCGCGGCCGATAGTGTGTGAAGTTGTGAGCGCCGGGCCTTGCCGAGCGCGGCGCCATTGAATGCGCTCCTTCGCTCGGTTAGATTCGTCCACTCCGGCACTCTCTCGATCCCTCTGGATGCCATGACCGTTCCCGCACTCCCTCACCGCCTTCGCCGCGTCGCCTCGTCGCCGGCTGCTCTCGTCGCGGCGGCGCTGCTGTTCGCCGTCTCGGCGAGCCAGGCGCAGTACAAGGTCATCGGCGCCGACGGCAAGGTCACCTACTCCGACCGGCCGCCGCCGGCCACCGAAGGCACGGTCAGCGCCCTCGGCACCACGGCGGCCGCACCGGCGGTCGGGTCCGAACTGCCTTTCGAGCTGCGCCAGGTGGCGTCGAAGTATCCGGTGACGCTCTACACCGTCGCCGGCGCTTGCGAGCCATGCGCTTCGGCGCGCCAGCTCCTGAAGCAGCGCGGCATTCCGTTCGCCGAGCGCCAGGTCGTCACCACCGAGGACAGCGACGCGCTCGAGAAGCTCTCAGGCGGGCGCGAGGCGCCGACCCTGACGATCGGCTCGCAGACCCTGCGCGGCCTCGCCGCCGAGGTCTGGGTCTCCTACCTCGACGCGGCCGGCTATCCGCGCGAATCGCGCCTGCCGAGCAGCTATCAGTACCGGCCCGCCGCGCCGATCGTCGACCGACGCGACACCGGCGCCGTCTCGTCCGGCAACACGGGCGTGCCGGTCGCGCCGCCGTCCACGCCGCAGGCGCCTTCGACCGACCGGCCCGCCGGCATCCGCTTCTGAACCGAAGCGGCTGAGGGTCAGCCCAAGGCCGGGCTGGGCACGCCGATGCGGCGCGCCGCGAGGCTGCCGCTCGCGACCGCCGCGCCCATCATCCAGAACAGGGCCGACGCGCCGAGCGTCGCGCCGGCGACGCCGAAGGCCAGCGGCATCACGGCGCTCGAGAAGTTGATCGCCATCGAACGCAGCGCGATCGCCTCGCCATGCCGTGCGCTCGGCGTGATCTGGTGCAGCGTCGTCATGATCATCGGCTGGACCGCACCGAGCGCCAGGCCGAGCACGACGGCGCAGCAGCCCATCAGCCAGGCCGAGTGCGCGAACGGATAGACCGCGAAGACGACGGCGGCCAGGAGCATCGCGCCGACCAGCACATGCGACTCGCGCAGGCGATGGGCGAGCACCGGGATGGCGAGCCGGACGAGCGCGACCGCCGTCGCGAACGAGCCCAGGATGAGACCGATTGCCGAGGCGCTGAAGCCGCGCTCGTGACCGAGCACCGGCACGAGGAACGAGTGCACGTCCCAGCTCGACGAAAGCAGCCAGTTGACGAGCAGGAGCCGCGTGAACCCAGGCTCGCGCAGCAGGTTCCACGAATTGGGCTTCCTGAACGCGGCCGCGATGTCGGCACGCGGCTCGACCGGCACCAGCCGGGCCCAGAAGAGGCTGAGGAGCGGCAGCGCGGCGAGCGCCATGAACGCGATGCGAAAGCCGCCGAGGTCGATCAGCGTGCCGGCGAGCACCGGCCCGACGACGTTGGCGAGCGCCGGCGCGAGGCCGAGCCACGAGAAGATGCGCTTGAGATCGGTCGGGTGGTGCGCCATCCGGCCGGCCGAGCGCTGGATCGCGATCAGGCCGATGTTCGCGCCGGCGCCGGTCAGGAGCGCCGCGCCGCACAGGACGATAAAGCCGCCCGCCGGCACCATCGTCGAGACGACGGCACAGAGTCCTCCGCTGACCGTGAATGCCACCGCGACGCGGATCGGCACGTGATAGCCGTGCCTGTCGGCCAATCGCCCGGCGGCGAGCGCAAGAGCAATCGGCGCGGCCGCGAACAGGCCGAGCAGCACGCCCACGGCCCAGGCCTCGTGACCCTCGGTCAGCGCACGGAGCGGAGCGGCCATGCGGATGCCCGCCATGCACGAATGGAGCGCGATCTGGCCGCCGATGAGAGCGAAGAGCGCGCGGCCCCAGCCCGTCGACGATTCAGCCATCGGTGCCGGGCTCGTCATCGAACAGGCCGCCCGGCAGCAGCGCCTGCGCGCGTTCATCGGGGATCGCCTCGACGTTGCGCAGCTCGCGCGCCATGGCGCGGGTGCGCACCTCGGCGCGCCCGATCTCGTTGCTCGCCTCGTCGAGCTTCTTCTTCGTCTTGGCGAGGACGTCGCCGAACTTGCCGAACTCGGTCTTGACGGCGGCCAACGTCTCCCACACCTCCGACGTGCGCTTCTCGAGGGCGAGCGTGCGAAAGCCCATCTGCAGGCTGGTCAGCGTCGCCAGGAGCGTAGTGGGGCCGGTCAGCATCACGTGCTGCTCGCGCTGCAGCGATTCGACCAGTCCGGGCCGTCGCAGGGCCTCCGCATACAGGCCTTCGGTGGGCAGGAACATGATCGCGAAGTCGGTCGTGTGGGGTGGCGCGACGTACTTCTGGCGGATCGTTCGCGCCTCGAGCCTGAGGCGCTGCTCGATGTTGCGCCCGGCCTGCTCGATGGCGACCTTGTCGGCCGCGTCCTGGGCCTCGAGCAGCCGCTCGTAGTCCTCGCGCGGGAACTTGCAGTCGATCGGAAGCCAGAGCGGCACGCCGTCTTCGCGCCGGCCCGGCAGCTTGATCGCGAACTCGACGCGGGCACCGGTACCGGGAACGGTCTCGACGTTGGTCGCGTACTGCTCGATCGTGAACACCTGATCGAGCAGGCCCGACAGCTGGACCTCGCCCAGGATGCCGCGGGTCTTGACGTTGCCGAGGACGCGGCTCAGCGAGCCGACGTCCTTGGCCAGCGAGCGCATCTCGCCGAGGCCGCTGTGCACCTGCTCGAGCCGCTCGGCGACATGCTTGAAGCTCTCGCCGAGCCGCTGCTCGAGCGTCGCGTGCAGCTTCTCGTCGACGGTGACGCGGATCTCCTCGAGCTTCTTCTCGTTGTCCTGCTGGATCGCGCCGAGCTTGGCCTCGACCGTCGCCCGCACTTCGCCCATGCGCTGGTCGAGCGAAGCGCGCACGCGGTCGGCCTGCTCGACCTGCGCACGTGTCGCGCTGGCGAGCGAGTCGGCGAGGTGCTGCTGCATCGTCGCGAGCTGGCGGCTGAAGGTGTCGATCTGCTCGTTCTGCGTGCGCGCGATGTCGCCCTGCTGCGCGAGCAGCGTCTGCTGGAAATGGGCGAGCGTGCCGCCGAGCTCCTGGCGCGTGCCCTGGGCGCTGCGGGCGACCTCGTCGCGCAGGTCGCGCGCCTGCCGCTCGGCGCCGGCATCGACGGGCGGACGGCGCAGGGCGATCCAGAAAACGACGATGGCGACGAGCGCGAGAAGGGCCGGGACGAGCCAGTCGAAGAGCATCGCCGATTGTCGCAGCGGCAGTCGCGCTGCCCGGCTCGGCCGATGCGCGTCAGGCTGGTCGCGATCCGCGCGCCCAGCGCTCGGCGAGGTCGAAGCCGCCCTGGACGACGAGGGCGAGTGCGGCCGCAGGCAACGCGCCGGCGAGCATCACGTCGGTGTCGTTGACGGCGAGGCCCGCGACGATCCGCTCGCCGAAGCCGCCGGCGCCGATGAAGGCCGCCATCGTCGCCGTGCCGACGTTGATCACCGCCGCCGTCTTGACGCCGGCGAGCAGCGTCGGTGCCGCGAGCGGGAGCTGGACGTGGGCGAGCGCCTGGCGCGGCGTCATGCCGAGCGAGAGCGCCGCCTGCGCCATTCCGCCGGTGACGCTCTGCAGCCCCGCATGGGTGTTGCGGACGATCGGCAGCAGCGCGTAGAGGAAGAGCGCGATCACCGCCGGGACGACGCCGATGCTGCCGACGATCGCGATCAGGAAGGCGAGCAGTGCCAGCGACGGGATCGTCTGCAGGATCGCGACCGCGCCGAGCACGAGCGCCTCCAGGCGCGGCCAGCGCCAGGCGACAACGCCGAGCGGCACGCCGACGGCGATCGCGAGCACGAGCGAGACGAAGACCAGCAGCAGGTGCTGGCCGGCAAGCCGGGCGAAGTCGGGAGCGAAGATGCGGTCCAGCAGGCTCGCCTTCGGCCGGTTCGGCGCGCTCGTCGCGTTCACCGCGTTGCTCGCCGCGCCGGCACTGCCCGACGCGGCCCTGGCGAAGCCGCCGGCGAGAAACTTCCTCGCCGTCTCGGCGAAGCTTCGGCCGTCGAGCTCGACCTCGGCGTTCATCGCGATCATCGTCGCCGCGTCGATCGCGCCCGTGAGCTTTTCGAGCGGCGCCGGATCGACCGACGCTCGCATCAGCACGACGGCGTCGTAGGCGGGAAAGAAGTGGCGATCGTCCTCGAGCACGGTGAGGCCGAGCCGGCCGACCTTGGCGTCGGTCGAGTAGACGTCGATGACGTCGACGCGGCCGGCCGTGACGGCGTCGTAGGCCAGCCCGTGGTCGAGCCCGATCGGCGTCGCCGGGCCGGCGCCGTAGGCCTGGCGCAGCGCCGGCCAGCCGTCGCCGCGCTCGAGGAACTCGTGCGACAGGCCGAACTTCAGCGACGCGCCGGCGGGCCCGAACAGATCGGAGATGCGGGCGATGTGCAGCGCGCGCGCCTTCTCGCGCGTCATCGCCAGGGCGTAGGTGTTGTTGAAGCCGAACGGGATCGCGACCTTCAGGCCGCGCGGGGACAGCCATCGGTTGAGCTCGTCGAGCGACGGATTGCCCTCGCGCTTGAGGAGCTCGCGCACGATCGTCCCGGTGTACTCGGGATAGAGATCGATCGCGCCGCTCGCGAGCGCCTGCTCGAGGATGCCGGTGTTGCCGAGCCCCTGCCGGTGCTCGGCCGGACGGCCTGCGGCGTTCAGGGTGTCGGTCAGGATCTCACCCAGCACGTACGACTCGGTGAACCGCTTCGAGCCGACGACGAGGGGCCTCGCTTCGGCGACGGGAGAAGACAGCGGCGCGGCTTCGGCCGTCCAGGACGTGCTGCAGATCACGGAGAACGCCGCGTGTAGGAACATTCCTACTGGACGAAGCGTCCTTTTCGGTCCGGGTCGAGAAATGCCATCGCTGACACTTTCCCGTCCGGTGTTGTCTTCGCGTGCTCCTCCATTGCCCTCCCTCTCCGCCAGGCCGTGCCCGTTCGCGGGCGGGGCCGAGTCGAGGTCTTCGGCGACCTTCGACCGAGCCGACCTGCTCATGAGCCAGCTGAAAGCGTTCATCGTCGAAGACAGCCCTGTCATTCGCGAGAACCTGGTCGCCGCGCTCGAGGAGATGGCGCCGATCGACGTGGTCGGGACTGCCGAGGACGAGTCCGGCGCGGTCGCGTGGCTGGTCCGCTCGGAGAACCGCTGCGATCTCGTCGTCGTCGACATCTTCCTGAAGAGCGGCTCCGGCCTCGGCGTGCTGAAGGCGGCGTCGAGCTCGGGGTTGCCGGTCAAGCTCGTCGTGCTCAGCAACTACGCGACGCCGGACATGCGCAGGAAGTGCATGGAGCTGGGTGCCGACCGGGTGTTCGACAAGTCGAACGAGATCGATGCGCTGATCCTGTACTGCTGCCGGCTCGCCGACGGCGGCACCGGCAGCGAATTCGACAGCACCCTCGGATAGGCTGCCCGCGTCACTTACACGCGCGCATCACTGGATGAGCCCGTTCTTCAGCGCGTAGTAGGTCAGGTCGCTGTTCGACGCGAGCTTCATCTTCTCCATCACCCGGGTCCGATAGGTGCTCACCGTCTTCACGCTCAGCGACATGCTGTCGGCCATGTGGCCGATCGTCTCGCCCTTGGCCAACCGGAGGAACACCTGGAACTCGCGCTCGGAAAGCTGCTCGTGAGCCGGCTTGTCACCGGCTCCGCCCAGGCCGTCGGCAAGGAGTTCGGCCACGCCGGCGGTGATGTACTTGCGGCCTCGATACACGGTGCGGATCGCCTTGACGATCTCCTCGGGATCGCATTCCTTGTTGAGATAGCCGCTCGCCCCCTGACGCAGCAGGGTCGTCGCATAATGCTCTTCGGGGAAACCCGAGAGAATGAGCACGGGCAGGTCCGGCGCGCGCGCCTTGATCGCCGCCAGCGCGTCGACCCCGCTCTGGTCGGGCATCGACAGGTCCATCACGAGCACGTCGACCTGGCCCTTGCGAACGATGTCGACGGCTTCGCGGCCATTGGCGGCCTCGGCGACGACCGTGAGGTCGACCTGTTCGGAGAAGAACTGACGCAGGCCGGCGCGAACGATGGCGTGGTCGTCGATGATGGCGATTCGGATCATGGCAGCGGCGCCCGATTCGGGCGCGAGATGGGCTCGAGAAGGCAAGTTTAGGGGCACGGCATTCCAACGAACTTTCTTTCGCGCTTTCGCCGCAACGTGATCGCCTTTCCTCTGGCCGCGCTCGCCGCGCTGGCGATGCTCGCGATCAGCGAGGCGTCGTACCAGGACGCGACGTCCTCGCTCGACCAGCTCGGCAATCGCGGCACCGCGCGCACCAAGCTGAACGACCTGGTGAAGTCGCTCCTCGACGCCGAGACCGGCGAGCGCGGCTACCTGCTCACCAATCGGCGCGAGTACCTGAAGCCGTACGAGCAGGCGCAGGTCGAGACCCGCAAGACGCTGGCGTGGCTCAACGCGTACTACGCCAAGGATCCGCAGACCTCGGCCCTGATGGGCGACGTCATGAAGGAGACCGAGGCCAAGCTGAGCGAGCTCGCGACCACGGTCGACATGCACGACCGCGGCGTCGAGAACGGCTGGCGCGAGCTGCTGCTCTCCGACATCGGACGCGAGAAGATGGAGCACGTCCGCTCGCTCGGCGAGCAGCTGCTCGTCTACGAGACGGCGCAGGTCGAGATCGGCAGGCGCAACATCTACCAGACGCTCTGGCTCAACCGCATCGGCGTCTCCGCGATGGCGGCCGTGAGCCTGCTCGCTCTCTTCATGTACCTGCGCCAGACGGCGACCCTCGATCGCGCCCTCGTCGGCGAGGCAAAGCGCATGGGAGGCGAGCGCGAACGGCTCGAAGCGGAGGTCGCGGCGCGCACCGCGCAATTGAAGGAACTCGCCCAGCATCTGCAGACCATTCGCGAGGACGAGCGCAGCCGCCTCGCCCGCGAGCTTCACGACGAGCTCGGCGCCCTGCTCACCGCAGCCAAGCTCGACGTCGCGCGGCTCAAGTCGCGCCTGGGCAGCACGGTGACCGCCGACGCGACCGAGCGCCTCACCCACCTGAACGAGACGCTCAACGGCGGCATCGCGCTCAAGCGCCGGATCATCGAGGACCTGCGGCCGTCGTCGCTCAGCAACCTCGGCCTGGTGGCAGCGCTCGAGATCCAATTGCGCGAGTTCAGCGCGCGCAGCGAGATCGCGGTCGTCGACGAGCTGGAGCATGTCGAGCTCAGTCCCGCGGCCCAGCTCACCGTCTACCGCCTCGTTCAGGAGGCGCTGACCAACGTCGTCAAGTACGCGAAGGCGACCGAGGTGGCCGTGTCGCTGAGGCCCGTGGAGGGCGGCGGCGCGCGCGTGTCGGTCAAGGACAACGGCGTCGGCTTCGACACGACGGTCCCTCGTCTCGCCCGCCATGGCCTGATCGGCATGCGCTACCGCGTCGAGGCCGAAGGCGGGACCATGAACCTGGTGTCGTCGCCCGGCACCGGCACGATGATCGAAGCCGAGCTGCCGCCCGCACCGGCACGCGGCGAGCCGTCGCCGGCCACCGAGACGGACGTCGAATCTCTGCAGCAAGCCGCCTGAGCGAACCCATCGTGCGCTGCGTGTGGGTCGAGTCCTACGGGTGCGGGGTGGCTCTCCCGACAGGGCTCCGCGCGCAGCACCTATCGCTAACGAGGCCGCGTCGAATCACACTCATACTGTCGTCTCGGGTCCGTTTCGACGTGTCGCGGATTCGTCTCGTCCCTCAGCAAAGGAATCTCACATGAACACCATCGGCAGCACCACTACTTCGAAGCCTCTCGCACAACAGAGCCAGGACATGGTCGACAACGTGGCCGACAGCGCGCAGGGCGCCATCCGCTCGACCCAGCACGCCGCCGATTCGGCGCTCGACCGCCTGTCCAGCAAGGTCGACGAGGTGCGCAGCCAGGCGACGCCGATCCTGAACAAGGTCACCTCCCAGGCCGAGGCCGCCGCCCGGCGTGGCATGGACGCGGTGCGTGACACGTCGCAGCAACTGCGCGACAAGGCGACGCAGGCGTCCGACATGACCGTCGCCTACGTCAAGGACGAGCCGATCAAGGCGATGTTGATCGCCGCCGCGACCGGCGCGGTACTCATGGGAATCGTCAGCATGATGAGCCGTTCGCGCGACTGACGCCGCGCCATGATCCACCCGCTGCTGCGTCTGGCTGCGACCGAGCCGCACCTTCTCGGCGACCATGTGGAGGCCTACGCCTCTCTCGTGGGTGAGGAGGTTTCCAAGGCTTCCACTTCATGGATCACACGGATCGGCCTCTACATGGCGGGACTGTGCATGGTCGGAGTCGGTCTGGTGCTGGTCGGTGTCGCGCTGCTGCTCTGCGCGGCGATGCCCTCGTCGGAGTACCCGGCGCCATGGGCCATGATCGTCATCCCGCTGACGCCGTTCTTGATCGCAGGCGGGTGCGTCATCGCAGCGCGCGCGACTCGCATCGACAAGGCGTTCGACACCGTCCGCAAGCAGCTCAACGCCGACATGGCGATGCTGCGGGAGGTGAGTGCGCCGTGAGCACCGTCATGCCCGCCGCCGCCACCGGACCGGCTCGATCCGACCCGTCTCGACCTGTCGCTGCCGACAAAGCGCCCGTGGCGTCGATCGTCCGGGCGCCTGTCAAGGAGCCCTCTGCCGCCGAGAAGCTGGCCGCGTCGCGCTCGCGCTTGCGTGCGGCGATGATGGATATCGCGCATCCGCCGAGGCGTCCCGGCATTCTCGGCGACGGCGTCGGAGATATCGGCGCCAAGCTGCTTGATCGAGCACGGCAGACCATCCCGGGCGCGGAGATCATCATCGAGACGGTGCAGGACTGGTGGCACGAGCATCCCCTGCGGACGGCCGGTATCTTTGCCGAAGAGGCCTCCCGCACCCTGGTCGAGCCCGTCGCGCAGCGCAATCCGCTCGGGCTCCTCCTGGGTGCGCTGGGAGTCGGCGCATTGCTGGTGCTCGTCAAGCCGTGGCGCTGGGCGCTGCGTCCGGCCCTCTTCATCGGTCTCTTGCCGCAACTCGCGACCCACGCGATGCGACGGATGCCGATCGAATCCTGGCTGCAGATGGCGGCCGGTCTCCTGCGCACGACGTCGAAGCCCGGGTCGCGGACCGGAACCCAGGCGGCAGCCGGGTCCCGGGCACCGGATTTGCCCTGAGTTCCGAGTTATTCATCGGTTACCTCCCAATGGCCCCTTGCCGAACCGCCCGCGCGGACCTCGGCCGGTCTCCCCCCGTGGGGTCTTTTGAAACGCGCTTCGGCGCGTTTTTTTTACCTGGCGATCTCCGGCGCGAATCTTGCTGGATCGGACATGTCCTACGCCGACCGCCGCGCAGAGCCGACAGACGGCGACGCCACCGCTCGTACACTAATCCCTCACCCTTCCGCGCTCCTCAATGAACCGACAAGCCGCTTCCACAGTTGCCAGCCGAGCCCCGTTTCGGACTTGGGCGACGGCGTCCTTCGCAGATGCGGCGGACACTTCGCCGATGGAGCTGTCAGCACTCGGTGAGCACGTCGACCACTGCAACGGCCTGCGGGGCCGGATGTTCGGCCTGCGATGCGCTGCTGATTCGCTGATCGCCTTCATCGCCCCGCGCTTCGTGACCACGACGGTCGTCGTCGCGCTCGTCTTCGGGGTGGCTTCGCTGGTCCTCTGAGGATGGCGCAGCCGGAGCTGCTCCGGCTGGTGCCCATCGCACCGCCCGAGCTGGGCGAGATCCTCGATCCCCGACGCGGCCCGCTCGAGCGGCCGAACCGTTCCGAGATCTTCGGTCCCGAGCGTTTCGCGCAGCACGGCAAGAGCCTGGGCGAGACCCACGCCGCTGCCTACGCCGGCGCGCGCTTGAGCGCCTTCTTTCCCCGCCTGCAGGACAACATCCGCATCCTGCGCGAAGCCCAGCACTACATCGGAAGACAAGCGACGTCGGGCCACGAGGTGAGCCCCGCGGCCGAATGGCTGCTCGACAACTTCCACCTGATCGAGGCGCAGCTGGGCGAGATCAGGGACGGCCTGCCGCGACAGTATTTCCGCGACCTGCCGGTCCTCCTCGACGAGCCGCTGGTCGGCCTGCCGCGGATCTACGGCGTCGCCTGGGCGTTCGTCGCGCACACCGACAGCGCCTTCGACGAGGACCTCCTCGTCCACTTTCTGCTGGCCTACGAAGAAGCGCGCGAGCTGACGCTCGGCGAGCTGTGGGCGCTGCCGACGACCTTGCGCGTGGTGCTGATCGAGAACCTGCGCCGGCTCGCCGAGCGTGCCGCCGCGAACAACGCGGCGCGCGAGGTCGCGAACCTGTGCTGCGACCGGATCGAGTCGTGCAGCCCCGAGCAGCTCGACGCGGTGCTCGCGCTGCTCAACCGGCGCGCCGTCGGCGACGCGTTCCTCGCCCAGATGGCACAGCAGCTGCAGGACCACCGCTCGGAGGCCAACGCGCGCTTCTTCGACTGGCTGCAGCGCGTCGCACCGAACCTGGCCGGGATCCAGACCGGCCTTCCCGCAGCGCAGGCGGCCGACAACCTCAGCGTGAGCAACGCGATCCGGTCGCTGCGCTCGATCGGCGACGCCGACTGGCCGGACATCGTCGCCGCGACCAGCGTTCTGACTCGCCTGATGCTCGGCTCGCCGGCGTTCGCCGCCGAGCGCGACGACACGCGCAGCCAAACGCTGCACGCGATCGAGCTGCTTGCACGCCAGAGCGCGCGCAGCGAGCGCGACGTCGCGTCGACGTTGCTCGAGTTGATGCACGGCGCAGATTCGACCGACGCGCACGAAGAAGACGACGACGCGCGCACCGTCGCCAACTACTGGCTGCGCGGCCCCGGTCGCGGCGACCTGTGTCGCGCCCTCGACGTAAGCGACGACTGGAGGCGCTGGCGGCGGGCTCTGCAGCGCGTCGCCCTGCCCGGCTATCTGGGCGCCATCGGTCTCGCCACGATCGCCGTGGTCGCCTGGATGCTGTTGCGCCACAGCCAGGCGTTCGCGCCCCATGCGGCGATGCCGTGGCTGGGCGCGATCGCCGCCGTGCTGCTGCTCTTTCCGGCATCGGAAGCGGTCGTCGCGATCGTCAACCGGCTCATCAGCGAATCGTCGCGCCCGGCGCGGCTGCCGCGGCTGGCGTTCGCGACCGGGATCACCCGCGAGCACCGGCCGATGGTGGCGATTCCGGCCATGCTCACGTCGACCGCGTCGGGCCCCGAGCTCGCACACGACCTGCAGCTGCACTACCTTGCCAACCCCGAGGTGCACGCCCAGTTCGCGCTGCTCACCGACTGGGCCGACGCCGAGTCGGCACGCACCGACTCGGACGCCGCCGTCCTCGACAGCGCCGTCGTCGCGATCCAGCGGCTCAACGAGCTCTACCCGACCCACGCCGAGGAGCCGGCGCGCTTCATCGTCCTGCATCGCGAGCGCCGCTTCGCGCCGAGCGAGCGATGCTGGATCGGCTGGGAAAGAAAGCGCGGCAAGCTCGAGCAGCTGATTGCCGTGCTCGCCGAAGGCGCGGCCGCCGAGAACCCGTTCTTCGATCTCGGCCGGACGTCGCAGGTCGCGCCCGGAACGCGCTACGTCGTCACCCTGGACAGCGACACCCGCCTGCCGCCCGGAAGGCTGCGCGACCTCGTCGGCGTCGCCGCGCATCCGCACAATCAGCCGCGCCTGGCCGCCGACGGCAAGCGCGTCGAGCGCGGCTACGGCATCCTGCAGCCGCACGTCGCGACGCCGCTGCCCGATCCCGAGGACGTCACGCTCTACCACTGGCTGTTCGCCGGCCAGCCGGGGATCGATCCTTACAGCACCGCGAGCTCCGAGGTCTACCAGGACGTCTTCGGCGAAGGCACCTTCGTCGGCAAGGGACTGATCAACGTGCGGGCGATGCATGCCGTCCTCGGCAGCCGCCTGCCGCAGGGCGCGGTGCTGAGTCACGACCTGCTCGAAGGCTCGGTGGCGCGCTGCGCCGCGGTCACCGACATCACGGTGATCGAGGACGCGCCCTTCCACGCCGACGTTGCCGCCTCTCGCGTGCATCGCTGGACGCGCGGCGACTGGCAGCTGCTGCCGTTCCTCGTCCGCGCCGGCCGGTGGCGCCTGCGCGCCATCAACCGCTGGAAGATGCTCGACAACCTGCGCCGGTCGCTGGTCGCGCCGATGTCGCTCGCGCTCCTCGTCTTCGCGCTCGCGACTGGCGCGGTGTCGCCCTGGGCGGCGCTGGCGCTGGTGGCGTTCGCGTTCTCGGGCGGACCGCTGATGGGCGCGCTCGCCGGCCTCGCGCCGAGCCGCGACGACATCGCCTTGACCCACTTCTTCCGTCAGGCCTTCGCCGATCTCGGCCGCGCCTTCGCGAGCGGCGCCTGGCTCCTGGCGCAGCTCCTGCAGCTGGCCCTGATGGCGGTCGACGCCATCGCGCGTGCGCTGTACCGGCTGCTCGTCAGCCGTCGACGCCTGCTCGAATGGACGACCGCCGCGGCTGCACAGGCCGCGGCCACGACCGAGCTGCCGGCGCTCATGCGCAAGCACTGGGGCGCGCCCCTCGCGGCGACGGTCCTGTGGCTCGGCCTGGTCTTCGGCGGCACCGGGTTCCCGGTGCTCGCAACGTTCCTCTGCGCCACCTGGGCGATGGCGCCGATATGGACGTGGTGGGTGAGCCGGCCCCGGCCGCGCCGGCGCGTCGACGCGCTCTCTCCGGCCGATCGCAGCTACATGCACGACGTCGCGCGCGACACGTGGCGGTTGTTCGAGCGCTGCGTCGTGGCCGAAGACCGCCATCTGCCGCCCGACAATCTCCAGGTCACGCCCATCGACATCGTCGCGCACCGTACCTCGCCGACCAACATCGGCCTCTACCTGCTCTCGACGGCATGCGCCAATCGCTTCGGCTGGATCGGCGGCATCGAGATGATCGAACGGATGGAAGCGACGCTCTCGACGCTGGTGACGCTGACGCGCCATCGCGGCCACTTCCTCAACTGGTACGACACGGTCAGCGGCGAGGCGCTCAATCCGCAGTACGTCTCGACGGTCGACAGCGGCAACCTGTGCACCCATTTACTCGCCGTTGCCCAGGCCTGCCTCGCGGCCTGCGAGGCTCCGCTCAACGACGACGCCTTGCGCCAGTCCCTGCGCGCGTCGGCGGCGCGCATCGCGACGCTGCGCGGCGCGGCCGGCACGTCGATCGGCGGCAGCGCCGTCGGCGGGGTGCTGGCGATGAAGCAGCCGCTCGCCGAGATCGCCAACGATGCGCGACGCGTCCGGGCGCTGGTCGAGGCCGCGCTGGCTGAGACCGCTTCGTCCGTGCAGACCGGCACCGACGATCTCGTGCCGACACCCTCGCAGCAGCTCGCGTGGGCACTCGGCGACCACCTCGCGACCCTGCGTTCGGCGCTTCGAGACGAAGCAGCGATCGGCATCGTCGGCTCGCTACCCAGGCGGCTGCTCGTGATCGCCGCAGCCTGCCGCGTGTTCGCCGAGGCGCCCGACTTCAACTTCCTCTTCGACCGGAAGCGCCGCCTTTTCCACATCGGCTATCGCGTCGGAGTCGCGCGCCACGGGCCTCTGGTCGATCGCCAAGGGCGACGTGCCGGCGGCGCACTGGTCGGCGCTCGGCCGTCCGTTCTACGCCGTCGGCGAGCTCGCCGGGCTGCGCTCCTGGTCGGGCTCGATGTTCGAGTACCTGATGCCCACCCTGATCCTCGAGGAACCCTGGGGCAGCGTGCTCCACGGCGCGACGCAGGCGGCGGTGCACGAGCACATCGCCTTCGCGCGCGAACGGAACGTGCCGTGGGGCATCTCGGAGTCGGCTTACGCCGCGAGCGACCACACCCTCGCCTACCAGTACGCACCGCAGGGCGTGCCGCGTCTGGCCCTGCGACGCACGCCGACCGACGAGCTGGTGATCGCACCCTATGCGACCGCGCTCGCAGCCCAGGTGGCGCCGCACCGGGCCGCGGCCAACCAGCAGACACTCGCGCGCGGCCGCTACGGCTTCATCGAGGCGCTCGACTACTCGCCGTCGCGCCAGTCGGGCGCCGAAGGCGTGGTCCGCGTCAGCACGTTCATGGCCCACCACCAGGGCATGACCATCGTCGCACTGGCGAACGTGCTGCTCGGTGGCGTGCCGCGCCGCTGGGGCATGGGCGACGCGCGCATCGAGGCCGTCGCATCGCTGCTGCACGAACGCGCGCCGCGCGAGGTGCCGCCCCTGCGCGAGCCGCCGGCGAGCGCCAGCCCGAGCGTGCAGCGGCGCACGCCGGGCACCTTCCGCGAGATCACGCCGGGGATGAGCGCGATCGAGCCGACCCACCTGCTCTCGAACGGCCGCTACGCGGTGGCGCTGCGCGCCAACGGCGCGGGCCAGAGCCGATGGGCCAACGTGACCGTGACGCGCGCGCGTGACGATGCCCTGCGCGACGCCTTCGGCTGGTTCTTCCACCTGCGCTGGGATCGCCAGCCGCGGCCGGTCTCGCTGACCCAGCATCCCGCCCCCGACCCCGCCGCCGACTACCAGTGCAGCTTCCACGCCGACCGCGTGGCGTTTGCAGCGACGTGGTCCGAGATCGAGGCGACGACGACCGTGTGGGTGAGCCCGGAGGACGACATCGAGTTCCGCCGCGTCGTCCTTCACAACACCGGCGAGCGCACGCTCGACGTCGAGCTGATGTCGTCGTTCGAGGTGACGCTCGCCGACCAGCGTGCCGACGAATCTCATCCGGCGTTTTCGAACCTCTTCATCGGCGCCGAGTGGCACAGCCAGCATCAGGCGCTGACCTTCGTGCGAAAGCCGCGCCTGCCCACCGAAAGGACCGTGCTGGCGGCCAACTTCCTCGCCGAGGTCGAGCCCATGGGCGCGACGGTGCGGGTGCAGGTAGACCGTCGTCGCTGGCTCGGGCGCAATCGCGAGGCGAGTCATCCGCTGGCATCGTTCGACGAGCCACTGCCCGCCGAAGGCGGCGATGCGGCGACGCTCGACACCGGTCTCGATCCCGTGGCCGCGCTCTCGGTGCGGATGCAGATCCCGGCCAACGCGAAGGTCCGGCTCACGTTCTGCACCGCCGTTGCCGACAACGCGACGACGCTGCGCGCCGTGATCGACAAGTACCGCCAGCTCGGCAACATCGAGCGCGCATCGCTGATGTCGGCCACGCTCACCGGCATCCGCCTGCGCGAGATGCGCATCAACGCCGAGAACTTCGCCGCGATCCAGACGCTGTCGACCGCACTCGCGTTGTCGCTCACGCGCACCCACCTGAAGCCGAGCGAGGGCGGCGACGTCTGCGACCGGCGCCTGCTCTGGCGCTTCGGCATCTCGGGCGACCGGCCGATCGTGCTCGTGTCGGCCGGCGTCTCGCTGGGACTCGGCCTGCTCCGCTCGCTGGCGCAGGCGCTGCGGCTGTGGTCGTGGGGCGGCACGACGTGCGACCTGGTCGTCATCAACTTCGAGCCGGCGTCCTACCTGATGGAAGTGCACCGCGCGATCTCGGCCTTGAAGGAGGCGCACACGGCCGCCGTCGGCGCGCAGCCGGGGTGCGCCGACACGGGCTTTCATCTGCTCCAGTCGAGCGACCTGCACCCCGACGAGGTCTCGACCCTGCGCGCGCTCGCGCGGGTCCGCTTCAGTGCCGACGGACGTCCGCTCGCGCATCACGTGCAGGAGCTCGGGGAGCTGCACGAGCGCGCGTTCCAGGAAAGACAGTCGATTTCGTCGGCGACCCTCTTCGGCGAAATGGGTGCGGAGATCGTGCCGCGCCCGTCTGACGGCGAGTTCGCCGCGGCCGGCGGCGAGTTCCGGTTCGACGTCACCGCGTTGCAACGGCCGACGCGGCCGTGGGTCAACGTGCTCGCCAACCCTGGTTTCGGCGCCCAGATCAGCGAATCGGGCGGCGGCTACAGCTGGGGCCAGAACAGCCGGCTCAATCAGCTCACGCCCTGGTCGAACGACGCGATCGCCGACGGCTGCGGCGAGTGGTTCCTGCTCCAGGACGTGCGCACGCAGCACACCTGGAGCGTGACGCCATCTGCGGCGGGCGACTCGGACGCGCAATACCGCGTCGCCCATGGCCAGGGCTACACCGTCATCGGCCACCGTCACGGCACGGTCCAGGTCAGCGTCACCTGGTGCGTCGACAACGAGACCGCCGTCAAGCAGGTGCGCGTGCGGCTCGTCAATCGCGGGCATCGGACGGCGCATTTGCGTCTCGTCGGCATCGCCGAGTGGATCCTGGGCGCGCAGCGCAGCGATCGTGCCAGCACCTTCACGTCGATGAGCACCGCCGCCGCAGCCCCCGGCAGCGACGTCGTCGCGCCGGGCGCCGCCAGCGCCGACGAAGGCGGCCGCGCCACCATCCTCTTCTGCACCCAGCGCGACCGCTCCGCCGGCTTCGGCGGCGGCACGGCTTTCTTCGCGCTCGCCGGCGACGCCGAAGACCTCGCCGACTGGACCTGCGACCGGCGCGAGATGTTCGACGCGCGCGGCCGCGTCGTCGTCCCCGACCACTTCGGCCAGGCCCAGGGCTGCGCGCTCGACCCTTGCGCGGCGCTGTCGACGCGGCTGGAGCTGCGCGCTGGCGACACCGTCGACCGCGTCTTCCTGCTCGGCTACGGCGCCACCGCCGATGCCGCACGCACGCTGGCCGAGCAGGCCGCCGCCGTGCCGCCGCTGCGCCGGCTGCATCAGGTGCGGGCGCGCTGGGACGAGCTGCTCGGCACGGCGGTCGTGCGCACGCCTGACCCGCTCTTCGACGCGATGGTCAATCGCTGGCTGCTCTACCAGACGATCGCGTGCCGGCTCTGGGCCCGTGCCGGCTTCTATCAGGCCGGCGGCGCCTACGGCTACCGCGACCAGCTCCAGGATTCGCTCGCGCTCGCCGGTCCGGCGCCGGCGCTGCTGCGCGCGCAGATCATCCTCGCGGCCTCGCGTCAGTTCCTGGCCGGCGACGTTCAGCACTGGTGGCATGCGCCGACAGGAGCGGGCGTGCGCACCCATTTCTCCGACGACCTGCTCTGGCTGCCCTATGCCTGCGCCCACTACCTCAAGGCGACCGGCGATCGATCGATCCTCGACGAACAGGTGCCTTTCCTCGAAGGCGCCGAGATCCCCGAAGGCGCCGAAGACGCGTACTACGCACCGACGATCAGCGAGGAGACGGCGAGCGTCTTCGAGCACGGCGCGCGCACGATCGACCGGAGCCTGTCGGTCGGCGTGCACGGGCTGCCGCTCATGGGCACAGGAGACTGGAACGACGGCATGAACCGCGTCGGCCATCTCGGCAAGGGCGAGTCGGTGTGGCTTGCCTGGTTCCTCTGCGAGGTCGTGGAGCGCTTCGCGCCGGTCGCCGAAGGTCGCGGCGAGAACGAGCGCGCGGCTCGCTGGCGCGAAGCCGAGCGCGGCTGGCGCGCCGCGCTCGAAACGGCAGGCTGGGACGGCGCCTGGTACCGGCGCGCCTTCTTCGACGACGGCTCGCCGCTCGGCTCGGCCAGCAACAGCGAGTGCCGCATCGACCTCATCGCCCAGTCGTGGGCCGTGCTCTCGCATGCAGCGCCGCAGGAGCGCGCGCGCGAGGCGATGACCTCGCTGGAGCGCGACCTCGTCGATCGCGACGCCGGGCTGATCCGCCTGCTCGATCCGCCACTGGCCGAGGCCGAGCCGAGCGCCGGCTACATCCAGGCCTATCCGAAAGGCGTGCGCGAGAACGGCGGTCAGTACTCGCACGCCGGCGTGTGGGCCCTGATGGCGCAGGCCGAGCTCGGCGACGGCGATGCCGCCTACCGCTATTTCACCTATCTGAGCCCGGCCCATCGCTCGCGCCATCCGACGCAGGGCCCGCGCTACGAGATCGAGCCCTACGTGATGGCCGGCGACGTCTATACGGCGCCGCCCTATGTCGGCCGCGGCGGCTGGAGCTGGTACACCGGATCGGCGGCCTGGATGCATCGCGCCGCGCTCGAGTCGATCTTCGGTCTGTCGCAGCGTGGCGACCTGTTCGACGTCATGCCGTGCCTGCCGGCGAGCTGGAGTCAGGCCGAGTTGCGCCTGACGCACCAGGGCAAGACGGCGCACCTGCTGTTCGCGCGTGCCGGCCATACGTCGCCCGAGCAAGACGCCGCCGCGGCTTCGGCGCGGCTGCTGCGCGCCGGCGAGACGCTCGATTGGTCGTCACTCGATACCCGCACCAACTGGCTGGTCGTGATCGGTGAGCAGCTGCCGACGCACCCCGATGTCGACAGCCATGCAGCCACGCCGGGGGGCCGAGCGTGACGCCCAGTCACGGAACTGTCCTACACCCCTGCCCGTGGCGCTCCGATGCCGCCGTCAGGGAGCGGCCGCTACATTGATTGCGCACGTGGGCGAGGCTGCGAACCTCAGGCACCCGGTCGCGTGCCAAGGAGAATCGCATGCTGAAGTGGGCCCTCATCTTCGCCGTCATCGCCCTGGTCGCCGGCCTGTTCGGTTTCACCGGACTCGCGGCGGGCGCCGCCGGGATCGCCAAGATCCTTTTCGTCGTCTTCCTTGTCCTCTTTGTCGCCGTCCTGCTGTTCGCGCTGCTCGGCGCCAAAGCGGTCGCCGATCGATAGCCACCCGAGAACACCATGAACAAGACCACCAAAACCCAGGTTGTGAAGCCGCACGCCCAGCGTCTCGAACTCGACGAGAGCGCGCTGGAAGCCGCCAAACGAAGTCTGGAGAAGGGCGCGGTCACGCCCAGCTACGGACCGTGGCGGGAGGACATCATCCGGCTGCTGAACGACGCGCTCGCCACGGAGATCGTCTGCACGCTGCGCTACAAGCGCCACTACTTCACCGCCAAGGGTGTGGCGTCGCCGAAGATCGCCGAGGAGTTCCTCGTCCATGCCAACGAAGAGACTGCGCACGCCGACCTGCTGGCCGAACGAATCGTCCAGCTCGGCGGCAAACCCGACTTCTCGCCGACCACGCTCACCGAGCGAAGCCACGCGGAATACGACGGCTCGGCCGATCTGCAGGCGATGATCCGCGCCAACCTCGTTGCCGAGCGGGTCGCCATCGAAGCGTATTCGCAGATGATCACGCTCATCGGCGACAAGGATTCGACGACCCGTCGCGTCCTCGAATCGATCCTCGCCCAGGAGCAGGAGCACGCCGAGGAGCTGAGCGACTGGCTCACGGAGTAACGATGCGCGCCGCTCGTGGCTTCGGCCCGTTCGTGGCTGCAGCCGCGATTGCGATGGGCTCGGGTTGTGCGAGCTCGCCGCGCGGGATC
>CAJDUN010000017.1_pt1 | contig 27113 bp, 24 predicted proteins | sample 7390741 | NCBI WGS metagenome assembly CAJDUN01 (sample SAMEA7055660, study PRJEB34461) | soil metagenome | biome: terrestrial ecosystem; feature: Peninsula; material: soil | place: Antarctica | collected 2016 | reverse complement strand
CGCGGCCGCCGTGCCGGCGCACCGAGCTGGCGCGGGCACCGCGCTCGTCAACATCCGCGAGCGCCTGCGCCAGGCCTACGGCAGCGGCGCCAGCCTCGAGCTCGAGCCAGCGCGGCCGCGCGGCGTGCGCGCCAGCCTGTCGCTGCCGGCCGCGTCCTGAGCCCGCCATGCCGACCGCCGTCATCGCCGACGACGAGCCGCACCTCGCGGCCTATCTTGTCGAGCTGCTCGCCAGGGCGTGGCCTGAGCTGTCGGTCGTGCACGTGGCCCGCAACGGCGTCGAGGCAGCCGAGCGCATCGCCGCGCTCGAGCCCGACTTCGCCTTCCTCGACATCAGGATGCCCGGCCTCACCGGCCTCGAGGTCGCGCAAGGCATCGAGGGCGCGACGCGGGTCGTGTTCGTGACGGCCTACGACGAGTTCGCCGTCGCCGCGTTCGAGCAGCAAGCCTTCGACTACGTCCTGAAGCCGGTGAAGAGCGACCGCCTGGCGCGCACCGTGGAACGCCTGAAGCGCGAGCTCGCGGCCTCGTCGAGCCCCGACGCCCGCCTTGCGGCGGTGCTTCAGCAGCTCGTCACCACGACACCGGCGGCCGCGCCGGCGCGGCTGCGCTACGTGCGCGCGAGCCAGGGCGAGCTCACCCATCAGATCGACGTCGCCGACGTCCTCTTCTTCCACGCCGACGACAAGTACACCTGCGTGCGCACGGCGAGCGGCGAGCACCTGATCCGCACGACCATCGGCGAGCTCGCGGCGGCGCTTGACCCGGAGCGCTTCGCGCAGATCCATCGCTCGACGATCGTCAACCTCGATCACCTCGCCGGCACGCGGCGTGACGAGACGAGCCGCCTCTTCGTGCGCGTGCACGGCCACTCGACCGAGCTGCCGGTGAGCCGCGCCTACGTCCACCTGTTCAAGGCGATGTGACGACGCGACTATCATCATGGGTTGCCGCCGAGGCATTCGCGGCGCGCCCTCACCTTCCGGAAATCTCCATGCCGATCCGCACCGCCACCGTCTCCCGCCAGCTCCGCAAGAACGGCGCACGACTCCATCTCGCCATGGCGAGCCAGGCGCACAGCGCGACCGGCACCGCCGCCAAGCCGTCCGAGCCGGTGCAGGCCCTGCTCGACGAGCGTCGCGACCTGAAGGAAGAGCGCACCGCCCGTCAGGCGCTGGCCAAGAAGCCGAAGGTCAAGGCCGTGCGGGTGGTGAAGGAGCCCAAGGCACCGAAGGCACCCAAGGCGCCCAAGGTCGCGAAGGAGCCCAAGGTGAAGGCCGCCAAAGGCGACAAGGTGTCGCGCGCCGACAAGCTCGTCAAGAAGGCGGCCAACGCCGAGGCGGCGAAGAAGGCCGACCGGAAGTCGGCGTCCAAGACCTGATCGTCGGGCCGCCTGTGCGGCGCGTCATCGCGGCGCGAAAAGCCGGCTCGCGAGCCAGCGGCAGGTCGGGCTCGACGCCTCCTCGAAGCCGTCGGTCGCGCTGAAGTGGTTGCACCCCGACTGCACCAGCAGCTCGGATGGATTGCCCGCCGCCAGCCAGGCCTCGTGGAAGCTCGTCGACTGGCGCGCGAACTCGGCGCTCTCGTGTCCGCCCCAGGTGACGAGCAAGGGCGTCGGGCACGGCCGCACCGCGAAGAGCGGCGAATTGCGGACGACGATGCCGTCGTCGAGACGGATCGACGGCTGCAGGTAGCTGTGGCGCAGCGGCTCGAGGTCGTAGATCCCGCTCACCAGCACGCCCGCGGCGATCGGATCGCGCGCGAGACCCCAGTCCTCGTCCCAGCGTGCCTCGAGGCACATTGCCGTGAGGTGGCCGCCGGCCGAATGACCGCCCACCGCGACGCGCGACGGATCGCCGCCGTGCTCGCCGATGCAACGCAACGTCCAGGCGACGGCGGCGCGGCACTGGCGGGCGATCTCGTCGATCGTCACCTTCGGGCAGAGCGAGTAGTTGACGACGACGGTCGTGATGCCCGAGGCCTGCAGGCCGGTCGCGACGCAGCTGAAGTCCTTCGACGAGAAGGCGCGCCAGTAGCCGCCGTGGATGAAGACGAAGACCGGCGCGCCCGGCGCGTCGGCGGGGAAGATGTCGAGCGTCTCGTCGACGGTCGGGCCATAGGCGATGTCGAGCTCGCAGCGCAGCCGCTCGCGCGCCGCGCGGCTGCGATCGGTGTAGCCGCGCAGATAGCGGCCGGGATCGGCCACGGCCGCACCGGCGTTGTACTGGGCGTCGATCTCGGCGCCGGTGACGAAGTCGCGGTAGAGCGGGCGGGCGGTCATCGGGCGAAGTCTACGGGCGGCCTCCCATGGATCGGTGTCAGCGCCTAGACTTTCAGCCACGACGCCGGCCTTCGCCGGCCATCACATCGCGAGGTTTTTCGTCATGAATGTCAACGCCCTGGTCGAGCCCGACCGCGTTCACAAGACCGTCTACACCGACCCGCAGATCTTCGACCTGGAGATGGAGAAGATCTGGGAGCGGATCTGGGTCTACTGCGGCCACGAATCGCAGGTGCCTGCGGCCGGCGACTATTACGCCGTGACCATCGGCCGCCAGCCGATGATCATGATCCGCCAGCCCGACCGCAGCGTGCAGGTGCTCTACAACCGCTGCCCGCACCGCGGCGTGCAGATCGTCGGCAACCTGAAGGGCAACACCGGCAGCGCCTTCGTCTGCTCGTACCACGCGTGGAGCTTCCACCTCGACGGCAGCGTGCGCGCGATCCCGCTCGCTCAGGGCTACGAGGGCACGCGCATGACCAAGGACAATCCCGACTGCCGCATGAAGCGCGCCGCCCGGGTGGCGAGCTATCGCGGCTTCGTCTTCGCCAGCCTCGTCGACGAAGGACCGTCGCTGGAGGATTTCCTGGGCGAGGCGAAGATCGCCTTCGACGACATGTGCGACCGCTCGCCGGTCGGTGAAGTCGAGGTCGTGCCGTACTGCCATCGCGTGATGCAGCACTCGAACTGGAAATTCTTCATGGAGAACCAGCTCGACGCGCTGCACCCCTCGGTGACGCACCAGTCGACCGGCATCTCCGCCGGCCGGGTCGAAAAGCGCCTCAAGGCCGAGAGCGGCTCGGCGCCGCTCTACTACCACTACCTCTCGACCTTCGCGTCGAGCTTCGAGCAGTGGGACGCCGTGCAGACGATCAACTTCCCGCACGGCCACGGCATCCTCAAGGCCTACATGGGGCTTCGCCCGCGCGATCCCGACACGCTGGAGTACGAGGCACTGCTGAAGGACGCCTACGGCGAGGCCAAGACCGAGGAGTACCTCTCGCGCAGCATCCACCACGTGCTCGTCTATCCGTACCTCTCGGTGCAGTCGCCGCTGCAGCAGCTGCGCTGCCTTCGTCCGGTCGCGGCCGACAAGACGATGTCGGAGATCTGGCACTTCCGCCTGAAGGGCGCACCCGAGGCGATCTACAAGCGAAGCCTCTGGTACTACAACCTCGTCAATTCGCCGGCGACGATGATCAACGCCGACGACCTCGAGAACTGGACCAAGGGCCAATGGGGCCTCGCCTCGAAGGGCGGCGACTGGGTAAGCTTCCATCGCTACTTCGGCGACGACCGGGAAGAAAACGGCGTCACGTACTCGAACCACGGCACGTCCGAGGCGGTGATGCGAAACCAGTTCAAGGCGTGGGCGACCTACCTCGACGGAGCGGCGGCATGAGCACGAAGGCATCGATACCGAGCGCCGGTCCCGACTTCGAGCACCTGCTCGCGCAGGAGGTCGTGATCGAGGCCGGCGAAGGCACGACGCGCACCGGCGCGCAACGCGTCGCGCCCGATCACTCGCCGCGCGCGCCGCAGGCACAGGCCGGTGCGGCGTCGTTCGCGCCGCCCGTCGCAGGACTGGTGGTAGGCGCCGCGGGCGCCGACGTCCAGCGCGAGGTCGAGCAGTTCCTCTATCGCCAGGCCGAGCTCCTCGACGGCAAGCACTGGCAGGCCTTCATCGACCTCTTCGCCGCCGACGGCGTCTACTGGATGCCGGTCGCGCGCGAGCAGACCGAGTGGGAGAGCTCGCCCTCGATCTTCGCCGAGGACAAGCTGATGATGGAGATCCGGAAGGGACGCGTCTCGCATCCCAACGCCTGGTCGCAGGCGCCGATGTGGGAGACGAACCATCTCGTCAGCCACGTCGCGATCGAAGCGGTGAACGACGCCGAGATCCGCGTGCGCTCGCGCTTTCACATGATGGAGCTCCGGCGCGACACGGTGCGCCACTTCGGCGGCAGCTATCGGCACACGCTGGTCCGCGACGACACCGGCGCGCTCAGGATCAGGCTGCAGCGCGTCGACCTCTTCAACTCTCAGGCGCCGTTCGACTACGTGCTGCAGGTCTGGGTCTGATCGACGGCGACCGTCCCGTGACCGGGCCCTGGTTTCGCGCGGTGGGCGCTGCCGCGGTCGTCGGTGCGCTTGCGCTCGGCCTCGGTCTGTCGGAGCCCGGCGCGGCCGCGTCGCATTCGCGGCCATCGAAGTCCAGGCACGCCGTACCGGCGCCCTCGCCGACGACGGCCGTGCCCGCTTCGCTGCTCACCGCCGACGACATGCCGCTCGCGATCGACGCGATCCTGCGCCGCTCGGGGCTGCCGCGCAGCGCCTTCGCGATCGATGTGCGCACGGTCGATCGCGACGACGCGCCGCCGCTCGTCGCGCTCAACGCCGACCGCCCCTACCTGCTCGCCTCGACGACCAAGCTGGTGACGACGATGGCCGCGCTCGACCTGCTCGGCCCCGACCATCGCTGGGTCACGATCGCGCAGACGACCGGCCCGTTGAAGGACGGCCGCATTGCCGGCGATCTGGTCCTCACCGGCGGGCCGGTCGGTCTCACGCTGGGCGAGCTGAGCCGCTGGTTCGCCCAGATGCGGGCGCAGGGCGTGCGCTCGGTCGCCGGCAACATCGTCCTCGACGACTTCACGCTGCTCCACGAGCACGACCCGAAGCAGGTCTCGACGACCGAGGAAGAGAGCGAAGCGCCGCCCTTGCCCGTCGCTCCATCGGTGGGCGCACGCGTCTACAACAAGGGCAACCTGCTGGTCGCCGTCAAGCCCGCCGAGGGCCCGCGCGCCGCCGTCACGGTGACGCCCAGGCCGGAGAACGCGCTCGTCGTCAACGACGTCTTCATGGGCGACGGCGGCTGCTCGGCATGGGCGCGCTGGAAGACGCCCGACGAGATCGAATCCGGTCCGCCGCTGCAGTTGTGGGTGCGCGGCCGATGGAAGGCGAGCTGCCCCGGCGTCAGCATCGGCTGGGTGACGCCGCCCGCCGACCTGCGGCTGGCCGACGCAGGCCCGTCGAAGGCAAAGACGAAGAAGCCCGCCAAGGCCGCGGCGACGGCGATCGCCGCAACGACGGCGATCGCCTCGACGCGTCTCGTCGCCGACCTGTGGGCGAAGTCCGGTGGCGCGCTCGGCGGCCGGGTCGTCGAGCTCGACCAGAAGGCGCCGCGGCCGCGCTTCACGGGCTGGACGAGCGAGCTCTCGACGCCGCTGGCGGAGGTCGTGCGCGAGATGAACAAGACCAGCAACAACGAGGCGGCGCGCAGCATCATGCTGTCGTTCGCGCAGGGCTGGACGGTGCCCGTCTCGATGGTCCACCGCCGCCCGCTCGACATCGCGCAGGAGCGCGTGCGCCGATGGCTGCGCGACAAGGGCCTTGCCGACGGCGACATCACCGTCGACGTCGGCTCGGGCCAGTCGCGCGCCGAGCGCGGCAAGCCGGAGGCGCTGGTCGCCCTGCTGCGCGCCGCCTGGCGCAACGCGAGCCTGCCGACGCTGCTCGAGTCGCTGCCGATCGCCGGCGTCGACGGCACGCTCGCGCGCCGGATGACGGCCGGCCCGGCGCGCGGCCTCGCGCACCTGAAGACCGGCACCCTCTCCGACACGCGCGCGCTCGCAGGCTACGTACGGGCCAGGAGCGGCAAGGTCTACGCGGTGTCGCTGATCGTGACTAACCCGGCAGCCGCCGGCGCGACGCGAACCCTCGACGAGGTGGTCGAGTGGATCGCGTCGGTGGGTTGAGTGCGTATTTCATCTTTTGACCTGGCCTCAGGCTCACCGCTTTCCTGTACATCGCGCTGGCTGCATGGGCAAGCCTACGCCGGCAAAACCCGGTCCACCGTCGTCCGGGTGGACCTTGCGGCCGAAACCCTCGTGCAAGTCCAGCCCGCGCCCGAACCACTCCGCGATCGGGTCATCGTCCTCAAGCACCTTGAAGTCGCTGGCGAGGCGTCCCCACTGGAATGCCGCGAGCACGATGTAGTCCGCATGACCGGGAGACGCACCTCCCAGCCAAGGCTGCTTGCCCAGCGTCAAACGTATCGGGTGGATGGCCTTGCGCAACGTCAGCACGGTCTGCTCGCGGCTGGCCTGCGCCTGCTCCAGCGTGCACCCGAGCATTTCCTCCCGCGTGCGCCGGAAATACGCCCTGTCGTTCGGGTTCATTCGATCGAAGACATCCCGCGAGACCAGTCGCAGCATCGTCGGATGAATGACCTTGTCGGTGAAGCACTCGATGAAGCGGGCCGCGCCCTTGCCCAAGACACAGCCGAACAGCGTGGGGCGATCGGCGAAGCGATCATCGAGGTATTCCGCGATCGTCCAGCTGTCCTCGACGAAGGTATCGCCGATGCGAATGGCCGGCACCGTGCGCTGCGTGCCACCCAGCTCGCCGATGTCGGGAAAGCCGATCTGCACGGACTTGAATTCCAGCCCCTTGTGCGCGAGGCCCCAGCGCGTGCGCCAGGAAAACGGACTGAATCGCGTATCGTCGGCGGCAGCGAGCTCGTACAGGACGACCTCCTGATTCATGCGCGCTCCCCGTCCTTCCTCGACACGTTCGCTTGACGCGCCAGGGCAAGAATGCGCTGCGAGGAACGCAGCACCGGCTTTTGCAGCATCAGGCCGTTGAGCACCGCCAGGCCGCTGGCGCCGCTCTCCCTGAAGGCTTGCACCGCCTGCTCGGCGCGGGCAACTTCCTCCGCGCTCGGCGTGAAGTACTCGTGCACCACCGGAATCTGCGTCGGGTGTATGCACGCCTTTCCAGTGAACCCGATTTCGGCGGCATGTTCCGCCGCCGCGCGCAGGCCTGCCATGTCCTCGAGGTCGATGTGGGGCACGTCCATCACGTCCAGCTCGAACGCCGCGCCGGCGTGTGCCACCCGGGAGCGCGCATACAGAAGCGCCTTCGCCGTGCGCTTGCAGCGAAGGTCGGCAGAAAGATCCACCTCGCCGAACAACAGGCAGACAACGCGCGGGCTCGCGCCCGCAATCTCGAAGACGTTCTCGAGCCCGAGGTTTGTTTCGACGATCACGTAGAACTTGATCGAGCCGGCGCTGCCCTGCAGGAGCTCGTCGAGCAGCTTCACCTCGGCGGCGGAACGCACCTTGGTCATCATCACGGCCTCCGGCACATGCTTCAGACACGTGAGCGCTTCGATGTCGCGCAGGCCATGAAGCGTGTCGAGGGAATTGATCCGCAGCACTCGCTCGCACCCTGATGGATTCGCTTCTTCGAAGAGCGGCAATGTCAGCCGGCGGGCCTCTTCCTTGTGGTCGACGGCCACGGCATCTTCCAGGTCGATGCAGACGGCATCGGCGCCGGACACGAAGGCCTTGCGAGCGCGGTCCGGCCGCAGGCCCGGCACGAACAGCATGCTGCGGCGGGCCACCGGGTGGGCGGTGTGTTCCATGAGCTCTCCACTTTTGAATGACAGTGCACTGTAGGAACCGCAGGTCAATGAGTACAGAGACAGTTCGACGCTTAGATGACTGGTACAGTGAACGGACCGCGCGCGCAGCATGGAACCCAACCCGCACCGGCACGCCACGACAACTTCGGGCGCGGCTCCATCGGTGGCTCAACCGCGATACCTCGAAATCGCGCATGCATTCGCAGCACGGGTCACCGACGGCTCGCTGCGACCCGGCGACGCGCTTCCTTCCCTTCGCACGGCCGCGACGCAATACCGCGTGAGCAAAGGCACGGCCATCCAGGCCTATTCGGTCCTGGAAGCGCGCGGACTCATCGAGGCTCGCCCGCAGTCCGGCTTCTATGTTCGCGCCCGACGTACTGCGATAGGCTCGGCTCCGCAACCCGGCTTGAGTCGCCCGACGATCGTTCGTGCGAGCAGCAAGGAACGGGTGCGTGACACGCTGGGCGATCTGGTCGGGTCCCGCATCACCTCCCTGGGCTCCTCGTTTCCGGACCCATCGCTGTTTCCGATGGAGAAGCTGAATCGCTGCCTCGCGTCGAGCATGCGGCACCGCTCCTACGCCAAGACCACAGCCGACCTCCAGCTCGGGCTGCCGGAGCTGAGACACGCCATCGCACAGCGCTATCTGGAGCTTGGATATGCCATTCCAATGGAGGAGATCGTTGTCACGTGCGGCGGCATGGAAGCGATCAGCCTTTCGCTCCAAGCGGTGACGAAACCGGGGGACCTGGTGCTGGTCGATTCGCCGATGTTCTTTTCCGGCATGCAACTGATCGAGCAACTGGGGCTCAATGCGCTGGAGATGCCGACCGATCCCCGGAACGGGCTCGACCTCGGCCTCCTGGACAAGACCCTGCAACGGCACAGGGTAGCGGCCTGCATGTTGATGACAAATTGCCAGAACCCGCTCGGCTTCTCGATGGAGGAAGAGAAGAAGCGGGAGCTGGTGCAACTGCTGTCAGATCAAAACGTGCCGCTCGTCGAAAACGACGTGTATTCCGAACTTCAGTTCGACTTTCGACACAGCCGGGCCGCCAAGGCGTTTGATCGGCGCGGGATGGTCTTGCATTGCGGCTCCTTTACCAAATGCCTGGCGCCGGGGTTCAAGATCGGCTGGTCAGCCGCTGGCAACTACCGGGAAGCCATCGTCAACAGAAAGTTCGCGAGCACTCTGGGAACTTCGGTGCCGCCACAGGCTGCAATCGCGCACTTCCTGCGTCACTACGCCTACGAACGCCACTTGCGCGGACTGCGGCAGGCGTTGCTCACGCGCGTGAACCAGATGTCGGACGCCATCGAGCGCCATTTCCCGCCAGGTACCCGCTTCACCAGGCCGCAAGGCGGCTATGTGCTGTGGATCCAGTTGCCCGAAGGCGTTGATTCCTTCGTGCTCTTCGAATCGGCGGCATTGCGCGACATCGGAATCGCCCCCGGACCGATCTTCTCGGCGCGGCGCGGATACCGGAACTTCATCCGTCTGAACTGCAGCCACGAATGGTCGCCGGCATTGGAGAGGACGATCCAATGGTTAGGCGAAACGGTGCGCGCCTCAAGCCTCGGCCGAGGACGTTGACGAACGGGTCCCAGGGACGAAGTCGCGGCACTGGAAATCCGCTGCGAGTGCAGCGCGAGGTCGCTGCTCACGGGTGCCACCGGCGGCGGCAAGACCTGCTGGGCGACGCGCGACCTCGCGCGGCTTGACAGTCCTGGTTTCCCGCGGCCGTCCGACAGGTCACGAGCGGGCGTCGAGTCCCCCGGCGACGCGTCCCACGGTCAGCCCCTGAACGAGCACCGAGAACACGACGACGCCGTAGGTCAGCGCGAGGATCGTCTCTCGCCCGGCGCCGGCCGGCAGCGAGAGGACGAGGGCCACGGAAATGCCGCCGCGCAAGCCGCCCCAGGTGAGGACGCGCCAGGCACCGGCCGGCAGCGAGAAGGCCCTCTTCCAGACCAGCACGGGCAATCCCACCGAGAGGAAGCGCGCGGCAAGGGTGACGAGGACCGCGGCGACGGCCGCGCCCGCGAGGCTCGCCGAGATCGGCACCAGCACCACCTCCAGGCCGACCAGGACGAAGAGCACCGCATTGAGGATCGAGTCGAGCAGTTCCCAGAACATGTCGACGTTTCGCTGGGTCGTGTCCGACATCGCCGACGCCCTGCCGTGGTTGCCGACGATGAGGCCCGCGACCACCATCGCGAGCGGGCCCGAGACGTGCAGCCGGCTCGCCAGCGCATAGCCGCCGAGGACCGCGGCGAGCGTGAGCATCACTTCTTCCTGGTAGCTGTCGATGCTCTTCAGCATGCGAAAGGTGACGTAGCCGAGGACGAGCCCGAAGGCGATGCCTCCACCGGCCTCGCGGGCGAGCAGCAGCGCCGAGCCCGACAGCGACGGCGCGGCGTTCGACGCGGCGGCGCCGAGCAGCAGCGTGAACAGCACGACGCCGACGCCGTCGTTGAACAGCGACTCGCCGACGATGACGGTCTCGATGCTCTCCGGTGCGCCTGCCGACTTGAGGATGCCGATGACCGAGATCGGATCGGTCGGCGAGATGAGCGCGCCGAACACGAGACAATACGACAGCGGCAGCGCCATGCCCAGCCACGGCAGCAGGGCCCAGATGCCGAAGCCGACCACGGCCGTCGAGACGACCGTGCCGACGATCGCGAGCCCGGCGACCTGCCATCGAAACGCGCGCAGCTTGCCCAGATCCACATGCAGGGCGCCGGCGAACAGCAGCATCGACAGCATGCCCTGCATCAGCACCTGCGAGAAATCGATCGACGACAGCAGGGAGACTTCGTAGTCGTGCAGGCCGCTGATGCCCAGCCGGTCGAGGCCGATGAGCACGAACGACAGCAGCATGGCGATGGCCATCACGCCGATCGTCGTCGGCAGGTGCAGGTAGCGGTGGCTGCAGTACGCGAGCAGCGCCGTCAGCACGAGGCAGATGACGGCGACATCGAACATGGCGTGTCAGCCTCGCGTCGGGGCCGGCGCCGAGCGGAGTTCAACGAGAGCCGCGGCGCCGTGCGCTGCGACGCCGACGAATCGCGCATGACGGCCGCGGACATCCAGGACGTCCGCCGGCGTCTTCACATCGCGCTCGGCGTCGCCGAGGATCAGGCCGGCATGCCGTCTCAGCTCGGCCAGTCGGTCCTCGTCGCGCTCGCAGGTCGCCACCGCGGTGAGCACTTCGAGCATGCGGATGAGCACGGCGGCGCTCCCCGCTGCGTTCTGGCGAATGAGGTGCAGCATCGCGTCGACCAGCCCGCCGTAGTCGACGGCGGGAACGACCAGCACGCATCGTCCGCCGCGGACGTGAACCCCGCTCGGAAGCGCAAGCGGCACGAGGTCGCACAACGCGGTGCCGAGCCGGTCGAGCGCGCTCATCGCCGTGTGCGGGTCGTTGATTCCGGGCGAGAGCGCCCGCACCGCGACCTCGACGAGCTGTCGGATGCTGTATTCGAGGTCGTCGGTGCTGGACCGGTCGGATTTCAGCGCCGTCGCGTCGACGATCGCCTCGGCCACGCCCTGCACCGAAGGCTTCGCGAGCGCGATCGCGGCGCCGGGGAAAACGTAGTCGCCGGCACGGACCAGCAGCCGGATCTGCGTCCGTCGTGCCTCGGCCCAGTCGGCGAGCTGTTCGGCGTCCAGTCGCCCGACGTAGCCGCGCCTCGGGTCGGTCACGACGTGCGCGCCGTGCCACGTGGAAGGCGCCGGCGGGCGAGACTGCGGGACATCGATGCCGACCCGCTCGATCGCGGCGTGCACTTCGCCGCTGACCAGATCGATCACGGTGTCGACGTTGATGCGCCCTGCCATGTGGCCGACGAAATACACCAGCGTGCCGACGCAGATGAACGCCAGCAGGATGCCGACGCTCATCGAGAGGTGCGGCACGAACTCGCCCTCGCTTTGCGTGCGCACGCTGCGCAACACCATCAGCGCGTACGAGAAGGTGCCCAGGAAGGCGCCGAGCGTCACTTGGTTGCCGCGGTCGCGCGTGAAGTTGCGCAGCAGGCGCGGCCCCATCTGGCCCGCGGCGAGCGAAAGGGCGGCGATGGTGATCGAGAACACGGTGCCGGCCACGCCGATGGTCGAGCCGGCGACCGCGCCGAGCAGGGTCCTGGCGCCGGTGCCGCCGCCGTTGTAGAGCCAGGCGCTGTCGATCAGCCACGTGGGAACGACGCCCGAGCGGTCGACGCTGACCAGCGCGACGCCGCCGAGGATTCCCGTGAGCACCATGAGTCCGGGGACCAGACCGAAGGAGTCGCCGAGTGCGGAGAAGAGCTGGTGCAGTGATTTCGGCAAGGTCACCGATGATGCCCGAGCTCGGGCGAGCCGATGCCAACTGCGCGCACGCGCGATCGAAGCTCCATCGCGAAGGACGGGCGGGGCCGGGCTTCGCAAGGCAGGTCCCTACAATTGCGCCGCTCCGCCGACGCCGTCGGCCGCGTCGTCATCGATCGAAAGGCCCGCACCATGCCGCAGCGCTCCACGCCCCGTTTCGCGCCCGTCGCGCTCGCCCTCGCCGCCGCGGCGCTGGCCTTCGGCCCGGCACCGGCGTCCGCCGCCGACAAGGTAAAGATCGGCTTCGTCAGCACGCTCTCGGGTCCGTCGTCGGCGCTCGGCGTCGACATCCGCGACGGCTTCCTGCTCGCCGTGAAGCTGAACGGCGGCAAGCTCGGCGGCCTGCCGGCCGACGTGATCGTCAGCGACGACCAGTTCAAGCCGGACGTCGCCAAGCAGCTGTTCGAGAAGGACATCAAGCGCGACAAGGTCGACTTCATGACCGGCGTCGTCTTCTCGAACATCATGCTCGCCGCGCTGCCGGAGGCGATCGACAACAAGACGATCTACATCAGCCCGAACGCCGCGCCATCGTCGATGGCGGGCAAGGACTGCAACCCGCTCTTCTTCGCCGTCTCGTGGCCGAACGACGCGTACCACGAGGCGGCGGGCCAGTTCGCGAACACGCGGGGCCTGAAGAGCGTCTACCTCGTCGCGCCGAACTACCAGGCCGGCAAGGACTCGCTCGCGGGCTTCAAGCGGACGTTCAAGGGCCAGGTCCTCGGCGAGAACTACACCAAGCTCGGCCAGCTCGACTACGCCGCCGAGCTCGCCGAGATCCGCGCCGCCAAGCCGCAGGCGGTCTACATCTTCCTGCCGGGCGGCATGGGCATCAACTTCATCAAGCAGTACGTCGGCGCCGGCCTCGGCAAGGACACGACGCTGCTCCTGCCCGGCTTCTCGGCCGATCAGGACGTGATCAACCCGGTCGGCTCCGCGATGGCCGGGCTCTTCAACACCGCCCACTGGTCGCCCGACTTCACGAACGCGGCCAACGTCAAGTTCGTGTCGGAGTTCGAGAAGGAATACAAGCGCGTGCCGACGCTCTATGCGTCGCAGGGCTACGACGCTGCCCATCTCATCGGCGCGGCGGTGCGCGACGTCAAGGGCAAGCTCGAGGACCAGCCGGCGGTGCTGAAGGCGCTCAAGGCAGCGCGCTTCGAGTCGGTGCGCGGTGCGTTCAAGTTCAACACCAACAACTACCCGATCCAGAACTACTACGTGCGCACGATCGGCAGCGACGGCAAGGGCGGCCTGATCAACAAGTCGTTCAACGAGCCGATCCTGAAGAACCACGGCGACGCCTACGTGCAGGCCTGCCCGATGAAGTGAAGCGGCGCACGGCGAGCCGGCTCCCTTCGATCCCGCGCTGACCGCGATGGCCGGCGTCCTCGTCCTCGAGCAGGCGCTCAACGGCCTGCAGTTCGGGCTCATGCTGTTCCTGCTCGCGGCCGGGCTGACGCTCGTCTTCGGCGTCATGGACATGATCAACCTGGCGCACGGCTCGCTCTACATGGTGGGCGCCTTCGTCGCCGCGTGGCTGGTCGCGCTCACCGGCTCGTTCGTGCTCGGGGTGCTCGGCTCGGTCCTGATCACCGCTGCGTTCGGCATGGTCCTCGAAGCCGGATTGCTGCGCACGCTTTACGCGCGCGACCATCTCTCGCAGGTACTCGCGACCTTCGCCCTGATCCTGATCCTCAACGACGGCACCAAGATGGTCTTCGGCAACGATCTGCCGCTCTCGGCGCCGGACGCGCTCGCGGGACCGGTCGAACTGCTGCCGGGATTGATGTATCCGGCTTATCGCCTGCTGATCCTCGGCGTCGGCCTGGCGCTCGCGCTGCTGCTCTGGCTCCTGGTGCAAAAGACGCGCATGGGCGCGCTGGTCCGCGCCGGCGCGTCGAACCGCGAGATGGCGACCGCGATGGGCACCGACATCCCGCGCCTCTTCACGATGGTGTTCGGCATCGGCGCGGCGCTGTGCGCGGTCGCCGGCGCGCTGCTCGGGCCGCTGCTCGCGGTGCAGGTCGGCATGGGCGAGAACATCCTGATCCTCGCCTTCGTCGTCATCGTCATCGGCGGCATCGGCTCGATCCGCGGCGCCCTCGTCGGCGCCATCCTGGTCGGGGCCATCGACACGCTCGGTCGCACCTTCCTCCAGCACGCGCTGCGCCAGACGCTGCCGCCGCAGTGGGCGAGCGCGGCCGGGCCGGCGATCGCCTCGATCGCCGTCTACGTCTTCATGGCCATCGTCCTCGCCGTCAAGCCGCAGGGCCTGTTCCCGGCGCGCGGCTGATGCGGCTTTACCTTCGCCTGCTGCCGGTCGCGGTCGCCGGGCTCGCCGCGATCGCGCTGCCGTTCGTGCTGCGCGCGCTCGGCCTCGACTACTACCTGAGCCTGGCGAGCCGCATCGTCGTCTTCGCGATCGCAGCGACCAGCCTCAACCTCGTCCTCGGCTACGGCGGCATGGTCTCGTTCGGCCATGCCGCGTTCGTGGGCGTCGGCGCCTACGTCACCGGCGTGATGATCAGCGAAGGGGTGCAGAGCGGCCTGCTCCACCTCGCCGCGACGGTCGCGATCACGGCGCTCGTCGCCCTCGTCATCGGCGCGATCTCGCTGCGCACGCGCGGCGTCTACTTCATCATGATCACGCTCGCGTTCGCGCAAATGCTCTACTACCTCGCCAACTCGGTGAAGGGCTATGGCGGCGACGAGGGCCTGAACATCCGCACGCGCTCCCTCTTCGCGATCGGCGACCGCGTGCTCGACCTGAAGGATCCGCTCGCCTTCTACTACGTCGCGCTCGGCGTCCTGGCGCTGACCCTGGTCGCGCTCGCGCGCTTCGTGCCGTCGCGCTTCGGCCGCGCCGTGCTGGCGATGCGAGACGACGACGTCCGCGCCGAGGCGATCGGCTTCCCCACCTATCGCGCCAAGCTCGTCGTCTTCGTCGTCGCGGGCGCACTCGGCGGCGTCGCCGGGGCGCTCAGCGTCAACCTGCAGGGCTACGTCAGCCCGAACGTTCTGCACTGGACGCAATCGGGCACGCTGATGGTGATGGTGATCCTCGGCGGCGTCGCGACCCTCTGGGGCGGACTCGTCGGCGCCGCGGTCCTGCTCCTGCTGCAGGAGGTGCTCGGCGGCTACACCGAGCACTGGGAGTTCTGGACCGGCTGGGTGCTGCTCGCCGTCGTCCTGTTCGCGCGCCAGGGGCTCGTCGGTCTGCTGGCGTCGCGCGCCCGCGAAAACGCGCCGCGATGAGCGACGCGCTGCTCGACGTGCGCGGCCTCGAGAAGCGCTTCGGCGCCCTCGTCGCGACCGACGGCGTCGATCTCGAGGTCCGGCGCGGCGAGGTCCACGCCCTGATCGGCCCGAACGGCGCCGGCAAGACGACCTTCGTCGCCCAGCTCGGCGGACAGCTCGCCGCCGATCACGGCCGGATCGTCTTCGACGGCCACGACGTCACCTCGCTCGCGCCGCACCAGCGCGCGCGGCGCGGCCTCGTGCGCTCGTTCCAGATCACGCGCCTCTTCAAGAGCGTGAACGTGCTCGACAACGTCGCGCTCGCGGTGCAGGCAGTCTCGGGCAGCAGCTTTCGCGCGTGGCGGCCGATGCGCGGCGCCGCGAAGGAGTTCGAGCGCGCACGCGAGGTGCTCTCGGACATCGGCCTGGCCGGGAAGGCGACGCACGCCATCGACCAGCTCTCGCACGGCGAGCGGCGCGCGCTCGAGGTCGGCATGGCGCTCGCGAGCCGGCCGCTCCTGATGCTCCTCGACGAGCCGATGGCCGGCATGGGCGCCGACGAATCGGCGCGCATGGAGCGGCTGATCGACGCGGTCCGCGCGACGAGCGCCGTGCTTCTCATCGAACACGACGTCGACGCCGTGTTCCGCCTCGCCGACCGCGTCTCGGTGCTCGTCGGCGGCCGGCTGATCGCCACCGGTGCGCCCGAGGCCGTGCGCGTCGACGCCGGCGTGATCGCCGCCTACCTCGGCGACGAGTCCGACTGATGGCCGCGCCGCTGCTCGAGCTGAGCGGCATCCACGCCGGCTACGGCCGGGCGGAGGTGCTGTTCGACATCGACCTCGCCGTCGCGCCGGGCGAGATCGTGGGCGTGCTCGGTCGCAACGGCATGGGCAAGACGACGCTTGTTCGCACCGTGATGGGCCTCGTCGTGCCGACTGCCGGCAACGTGCGCTTCGCCGGGCGCGAGATCGGTGGCTGGGCCGCGAACCGCATCGCGCGTGCCGGCATCGCGCTCGTGCCGGAGGGCCGACAGGTCTTTCCCAATCTCAGCGTCGACGAACACCTCACGGCCTTCCATCGCACTTCGCCTGAAGGCGCGAATGCGTGGACGCCGCAGCGCGTGCTCGAGCTCTTCCCCGCGCTCGCGGAACGACGCAGGAATCTCGGCAACCAGCTCTCGGGTGGCGAGCAGCAGATGCTCGCCATCGGCCGGGCCCTGGTGACGAACCCGACGCTGCTGATCCTCGACGAGGCGACCGAGGGGCTCGCGCCGTTGGTGCGCGAGGAGATCTGGCGGGCGCTCTCGCAGCTGCGCGAAGGCGGACTGGCGATGATCGTGATCGACAAGTACGTGAAGCGGCTGGTCGCGATCGGCGACCATCACGTCATCGTCGAGAAGGGCCGCATCGCCTGGCGCGGCAGCTCGGCCGAGATGGCCGCCGACCCTTCCCTCTCGCATCGCTACCTCGGCGCCTGACGGCGTCGCCGCCGCCGGCGCGCGAGATCAGCCGATCCGCCAGGCGTAGGCCCAGGGCTGCGCGAACTGGGTGATGTGGAACGCGGTGACGGTGATCTTCACCGTGCCCGCGGGAATGTTGTCCCACACGACCTGCTCGACGTTGTTGACGCGATCGAAACCCTTGCCCGTTCCCATGTTGCCGTGGCGCACCTGTCCGTTCGACGCGGTGACGATCAGGTCGAGGTCGTTCTGCAGCTTGGCGCCGGGCGGATCGGTCCAGACGAGCGTCACCTTGAGCGTGTGGCCGTTCGCGGTCGTGTGAGCGCCGCTGGAACGCTTCTTGGTCGGGACGGTGATCGTCACCGTGCTGCTCTGGCCCTGCTTGAGCGGGCCGCCTTCGCCGAAGCCGCCGTTCGGATTCGCGCCGGGCAGGATGATCGAGCCGGCGAGGTTGACGCGACCCCAGCCCGAGTTGTTGTTGGGCGACGCGCCCGCCTCGCTCGGGCTGTACTGCCCCGGCACGTTCACGGCGCCGTTGATCAGGATCGCCTTGATCACGGCCGCGCTCGGCGTCGGCATGCCGTTCTTCACCAACGTCTCGCGCACGACCGCGACGCAGCCGGCGACCAGCGGCGTCGCCATGCTCGTGCCGCCGTCGAAGAAGAACGACGGGTCGCTCGAGGTGCCGTAGTCGGTCGACACCGTGACGAGCGCACGCGAGCGCGTCGACAGGATGCAGGTGCCCGGGGCGACGACGTCGGGCTTGAAGCGTCCTTCCCGGGACGGCCCGCGGCTGCTGAACGCGACCATGCCGTCGGCGTTGTTGGCGATGCGGTCGTCATGGAGCGGGTTGGCCGGATAGTCCGAGGGCCAGTAGGCGCCGTAGGTGGCGCTGAAGCGGGGACGCAGGCTTTCCGACGCGCCGACGGAGATGCAGTTCTTGGCCGAGGCTTCGCTCGCGACCGAGCCCGGATCGACGACGCCGTTGCTGTTGCCGTCGGTGCCGTCGTTGCCGGCGGCGAAGCAGATCACGCAGTCGGGGTGGTTCCAGACGAAGTCGTCGATCTCGTTCGAGCTCGGCGAATACGCGCCCGGGCCGGAACCCCACGAGTTGGTCTGGATGCGCGCCTTGTTGCTGTCGTAGGGCGGACGGAAGAGATCGTGCAGGTCGTTGGGGATGCCGCCCAGGCCGCCGTTCTTGTCGAGCAGCGACTGGGTGATCAGCCTGGCCTTCGGCGCCGTGCCCTGGATCTTGCCGCCCATCGACGCCGAGTTGCCATCCCCGAGCACCGAGCCGGCGACGTGCGTGCCGTGACCGTCGGGATCGTCCGAGGTCGAGCGGCCCAGCGCGACGAGCTTGACGACGCGGCCGGTGAAGGCCGCGTGCGTGTTCGTCGTCGAGCCCTTGTCGAAGCCGGTGTCGTTGACGACGACGAGCTGGCCGGCGCCTTGATAGGCGGTGCCGTTGATCAGGACGTCGGCGTTGAGGATCGGCCGAGCGACGTTGTTGTAGAGCCGGTACACGGGAGCCGGTGCGAGATAGCGCACCTCGTCGATCGCGGCAACGTCGTTCAGATAGCGGTCCTGCACGCGCATGCGCACCTTGTTGCGGCTCATCTCGAGATCTTCGGGGCTGACGCGCGCCGCTGCGGCGATCTTCTTGCGCAGGGCCGGCTTGCTCGGGTCGATGCCCTTGTGGAAGACGACGTCGACCTTGTGGAACGCGCGCGAGGTCGACGGCGCCGGTGCGACGCCGCCGATGGTCGCAGAACGCGCCGTCGCGGCCGGCGCGCGCACCGTCGGCGGGATCTTGAAGGCATCGTCGTAGACACCGGCCCAGACCACGAACGGCAGCGCACGCAACTTCGCGAGGCCGGTTTCCTTGAAGGCACAGAGGTAGGTGTTGTCGGAGACGTACTCCTGGACGACGGCGCCCGTCTTCTTCAGCTGTGCACTCTGCTCGGCCGTCATCGGCCCTTCGGACTGGACCAGGATGTAATCGGAGTCCGCCGCACTCGCCTTGCCGATGGCCGCCGCCCGCGGCGCCGACGAGGCCGGGTCGAGGGAAACGCCGTTGATGGTGATTCTCAGCATGTCTCGGTCTCCTGCATGAACGATGGAATGTCCGCGAAGGGCTGCGGCGATCGCGCGGACGACGATGCGAACGAGGCGCGACTCTAGGACGGCGGTTTCGCCCGCGCATCCCCAAGAGTGTGGCCGGGGCCGGCGCCCGGATCATGCGCCGATCCGGGACGCGAGTCGCTACCGGCTCGCGTGCCTGGCGGCGTCCTCGGCGTAACGGTCGTGGACCGCGGCGATCGCGGTCTCGTAGGCGGCGCCGGCATCGTCGATGCGAGTCACCGTCATGTCGAGGTCCTGCAGCAAGCCGTTCTGCAGTCCGTAGACCCAGCCGTGCACCACGAGCTCCTGGCCGCGCTGCCAGGCGTCCCGAACGACCGTGGTCCGGCACACGTTGAGCGCCTGCTCGACGACGTTGAGCTCGCACAGGGCGTCGACGCGGCGGATCTCGGGCAGCGATTCGAGCCAGGTCGCGTGCCGGTTGCGCACGTCCTGCACATGGCGGATCCAGTTGTCGGCGAGTCCGATGCGCCGATTCTCGAGCGCCGCGATCACGCCGCCGCAGCGCGAATGGCCGACGACGATGATGTGCTTGACCTGCAGCACGTCGGTGGCGAACTGGATCACCGACAGGCAGTTGAGGTCGGAATGGACGACGACATTGGCGACGTTGCGATGCACGAAGAGCTCGCCCGGCGCGAGGTCGACGAGTTCGTTCGCCGGCACGCGGCTGTCGGCGCAGCCGATCCAGAGGTACTGCGGCGCCTGCTGCTGCAACAGAGCGGTGAAGAAGCCCGGTCGCGCGGCCTCCATCTTCGCGGCCCAGCGGCGATTGCTGTCGAGCAGCTCCTGGAGATCGGTCATGGACATGGCCGGTCGAGTGTACGGGCGTACACGAGAAGGCGTCCCTTGTAGGCCGGCGCAGCACCCGTCTGCGCCGTATCGAGCCGCTCCTCGCGCAGCGAGAAGCCGGCGCTGGCCATGCGGCGGTTGAACGCCGGCCGGTTGCCGCGGTCGGGATCGACGATCCACACCTGCGCGTCGACGCTCGCGTGTCGATCCACGAATCGCGCCAGGTCGCCGTCGGTGTCGCGCTCGTAGAGCAGGTCGCTGCCGACGATCAGGTCGAAGCGAAGGGCGTCCGCGGCGCCGCCCACACCGGGATCGGGGGTCGCCACGGCCCAGTCGCCGTGCAGGTACTTCATCGGCGAAAGGCCGTTGAGCCGCAGGTTCTCGCCAAGGAAGTGTCCGGTCAGCGGATGGCGGTCGCTCGCGGTCACGTCGGCACCGGCACGATGCGCGACGAGGCTCGCGAGCGCAAGGCCGCAGCCCACTTCGAGAATGCGCTCGCCGGGCCGGACGCCGCGCTGCGCCAGCCGTGCCGCGAGCCGCAGCTCGGAGGGCCAGATCAGGCCGAAGAGCGACCAGCCGGCCGACGAGATTCCCATCGCCTCGGCGACGCCGTCGGCGTCGGCGAACTGCTGGCGATCGAGCAGTGAGCGGACGATCAGGTCGTCCGTCCCCGCGATCGCGATGCGCTCGTCCTTGGTCTGCGCCTCGCCATCCGGAAGCTTCATCTCGCGCACGCCGAAGCCGCTCGCCGTCAGCACCCCGATCGGCCGGAACGGCCCGATCTGGCGCGGCGCGGACTCGACGATGTAGCGACCCGGCTGGAGCATGCGCGTCTTCATCACCGTCGTCGTGCCGACGCGGCTCAGGTGGATGCCACCGAAGGGCCGGGCCAGCGGATCGCCGACGAAGACGCCCTGCCCCGGCATCAGCACGCTCTTCCAGTACGCCTCGACCAGCGATTCGCCGGCGAGGTAGTGCGCCATGACGACGCCGACGTCGGGAAACTTCTGGCGGAAATTGCAGGGCTCGATCACGGCGCCGTAGCTGCCGGTCGCACCGGCCTCGAGCCATTCGAGCGCGGTCGTCTGCTGTCCGCCCGAGAGCAGGCCGCCGAGCGAGGTGAGGTGGTCGGCGATGGCGCCGTCGAGAAAGTGGTTGCTGGCGATGTCTTTCACGATGGCCCAGCCGGTGAACTCGAACATGACGTCGCTCTTGCCCACCAGCGAGTCGGCATCGATCGTCTCGATCGGGTACGCGGCCCCGAGCGCCGCCTGCACGCGCGAGTAGGTGGTGGCACGCACGTTGCGGCCGCCGTCGGTGGTGTTGAGCAGATAGGCCTTGCCCTCGGGCCAACTCTCGTCGGAGCGAAGGCCGCGGTCGATCAGGCGCTTGGCGCTCTCGGCGTCCTTGCCGGCGAGGAGCATCGCCGGCCGGATCCTGTGTTCGGTGAAGGGCGCGCTGCCCCGGGTGTTGAAGTAGCTCGACATCTTCGTCGTCAGGCAACCCTGCGCGCAGTACGAGACTGGATCGAAGCCGAGCGCGAACGCCGTCGTCACCGACTGGCACTCGACCCTGAACGGCAGGGTCCAGGCGAGCGCATACGCCTGCACGTCAGGGCCGACCTTGGCGTCGAGCACCTCCTGCACGCGCTGCCATTCGCCGAACGACATCGAGTCCCTGTTGGGCGTGAAGCGGACGTGAACGACGTGTTCCGCGGCGATGCCGCGCCTGGCGGCGTAGTAGCGGCCGACCTCCACGCTCGCCGGATCGGAGTCGTTGATGACGACCGCGACGTCCTTCGCGCGCAGGCCCACGGGCGGCAGCGAGAAATGCGCCAATTCGTCGGCGGTCGCCGCCGGAGCGGGACCTTGTCCCTGGGCCGCCCCGCACAGCGCCATCACGAGGGCCGCCGTCAGCCCGCGGCCAAAGCGCGCCGCTGCACCGACCAGGAAGCGAAACGTCATCTCAGGGTCTCCGAACAGGTCCGCCGCACTGTGCCCGAATTCGAGGGCCTCGCCGGTGGCGATTGTGCGAGGGAGTGGACGAGGAAGCCCGGGCGCATCGCTCAGCCGGTGCGCTGCCGAACGAGCAGGTCGTTCGGCGCACCTACACTGTCGCCGTGGACCTGTCACGCTTTCCGCGCCGCCGCTACACCGACGGACCGACTCCGATAGAACCGCTGCCGCACTTCAGTGCGTGACTGAACGGCCCCGAGGTCTGGATCAAGCGAGACGATCTGCTCGGCCTCGCACCCGGCGGCAACAAGACGAGGAAGCTCGAGTTCCTCGCCGCCGACGCGCTCGCCCAGGGCGCCGACACGCTCGTCACCTGCGGCGCGCCGCAGTCGAACCATTGCCGCATCATGCTCGCCGCGGCGGTGAAGGAAGGCCTCAGCTGCCGCTTCGTGATCGAGGAGCGCGTGCCCGACAGCTACCGGCTCGACGCGAGCGGCAACAACTTTCTGTTCCGCCTCCTCGGCGTCGAGTCGGTCACGGTGGTGCCGGCCGACACCGACATAGTCGCGGCGATGAAGAAGGTCGCCGACGCGCTCGGCTACCGGCAGCCGAAGTACTCGGTGCCGAACGCGAAGATGGTCGAGGCCGTGCAGGCCCTCGCACGCACCGAGGCGATCCTGCTCGACCCGGTCTACACCGGCAAGGTGATGGCCGGACTGATCGGCCTCACGCGCCAGGGACGCTTTCGCGCCGGCGAGCGCGTGCTCTTCCTGCACACGGGCGGGATGCCTTCGCTGCACGCCTACGAGGCGGAGCTGCTCGGCTCGGCGCCGGTCGCCGACTAGGGCCTGTTGACGCTATTGGAGGGCTCGCGCCCTCACCGGCGGGCGACGAAATCGATCTCGACCAGCGCGCCCTTGGCCAGCGCGGTGACGCCGACGCAGGTGCGCGCCGGTCGCCTGCCTTCGGCGAAGTAGCTCGCGTAGACCGCGTTCATGCGGGCGAAGTCCTGCTCGAACCGGGTGAGGAACACGCGCGACGACAGGACGTGACTCAACGACAAGCCGACCCCCTTCAGCACCTTTTCGAGGTTTCGGATCACCTGATGGGTCTGCGCTTCGATCCCGTCCGGATACGGCTCGTCGACCGAGGTGCCGGGAAACGGCATCTGCCCCGTGACGAAGATCCAGCCATCCGCCTCGACCGCGTGGCTGAACGGCGCGACCGCGTCGGGCGCGCCGCTGACCTGATGGAAGATCGGCGTCATCGCCCGCACCGCGCTCAGTTCTTCTCGGCGAGCTGCTCGAGGATCGCCGGGTTCTCGAGCGTCGACGTGTCCTGCGTGATCTTCTCGTCGTTGGCCACCGAGCGCAGCAGCCGACGCATGATCTTGCCGCTGCGCGTCTTCGGCAGGTTGTCGCCGAAGCGGATGTCCTTCGGCTTGGCGATCGGGCCGATCTGCTTGGCCACCCAGTCGCGCAGCTCCTTGGCGATCTTCCTGGCCTCCTCGCCGGTCGGGCGCGGCCGCTTCAGGACCACGAACGCGCAGATCGCCTCGCCCGTCGTGTCGTCGGGCCGACCGACCACGGCGGCCTCGGCCACCAGCGCCGTGTGGGAGACCAGCGCCGACTCGATCTCCATCGTTCCCATGCGGTGCCCGCTGACGTTGAGCACGTCGTCGATACGGCCGGTGATCGTGAAGTAGCCGGTCTTGTCGTCGCGGCTCGCGCCGTCGCCAGCGAGGTAGTACTTGCCCTGAAACTCTTCCGGGTAGTAGCTCTTCACGTAGCGCTCGGGGTCGCCCCAGATCGCGCGGATCATTCCCGGCCACGGCCGCTTGATGACGAGGATCCCGCCCTTGCCGTTGGGCACGTCGTGGCCCTGCTCGTCGACGATCGCCGCGGCGATGCCCGGAAACGGCAGCGTGCACGAGCCCGGCACGAGCGGCGTCGCGCCGGGCAGCGGCGTGATCATGTGGCCGCCGGTCTCGGTCTGCCACCAGGTATCGACGACCGGGCACCGGCCGCCGCCGACGTTCTTGTGATACCACTCCCACGCCGCCGGATTGATCGGCTCGCCGACCGAACCGAGGATGCGCAGGCTCGACAGGTCGTAGCTCTTCGGATGGACCTTGTCGTTGCTTTCCGCGGTCTTGATCAGCGCGCGAATCGCCGTCGGTGCGGTGTAGAAGATCGACACCTTGTGCTTCTGGATCGTCTGCCAGAAGCGGCCCGCGTCGGGATAGGTCGGGATGCCTTCGAAGACGATCTCGGTGCCGCCCAGCGCGAGCGGCCCGTAGGTGATGTACGTGTGTCCGGTGACCCAGCCGATGTCGGCCGTGCACCAGAAGACGTCGTCGGGCTTGAGGTCGAAGGTCCACTTCGTCGTCAGCGCGGCGTGGAGCAGGTAGCCGCCGGTCGAGTGCTGCACGCCCTTGGGCTTGCCGGTCGAGCCCGAGGTGTAGAGGAGGAACAGCGGATGCTCGGCGCCGACCCACTCGGGCTCGCAGCTCGCCGGCTCCTTCTCGGTGACTTCGTGCAGCCACTTGTCGCGCGGCGCCTCGAACTTCACCGCGCCGCCGGTGCGGCGGTAGACGAAGACGTCGCGGACGGCGTGGCCGGCGCCCGAGAGCGCCTCGTCGACGATGGCCTTGAGCGGCAGCGGCTTGCCGCCGCGCAGCTGCTCGTCGGCGGTGATCACCAGAACCGCGCCGGTGTCGGCGATCCGGTCGCGCAGGCTCTGCGCCGAAAAGCCGCCGAAAACGACCGAGTGCGTCGCACCGATGCGCGCGCAGGCGAGCATCGCGACGACACCCTCGATCGACATCGGCATGTAGATGACGATCCGGTCGCCCTTGACGATGCCGCGCGCCTTGAGCGCGTTGGCGAGCTTGCAGGTCCGCTCGAGCAGCTCCGAGTACGTCACCCGCGTGACGGCGCCGTCGTCGGCCTCGAAGATGATCGCCGTCTTGGCGCCCAGGCCGTTCTCGACGTTGCGGTCGAGGCAGTTGTACGACGCGTTCAGCGTGCCGTCCTCGAACCACTTGAAGAACGGCGCATCGGAGCCGTTCAGAACGGTTCGAAACGGCGTCTTCCAGCTGATCAGCTCCCTGGCCAGCCGGGCCCAAAAGCCTTCGTAGTCGCGCTCCGCCTCGTCGCAGAGGGCCTGGTAGGCCGGCATGCCGGAGACCCAGGCGTTCCTGACAGCGCTCTCGGGGGGCGGGTAGATGTGGGTTTCGGTCGTCATGGCGAAATGTCTCCGGTCGTTCGTCGGGCTGGCTCGTTTTACCTCATCCGCGAAATCTACAATTTGAGCGTATGCAAATGACTGATCCGATGACCCCGCAGCAGAACATCGATCGCCTGCGCCACATCGCCCAGGCCGGCGCCCAGCGCCGCCATTCGCCGCAAGACGGCGCCCAGGGACCCCGCACATGACCACCACCGTCCGCCACGCCGACTTCGTCGACAGCATCGCCGCCGCGCTGCAGTACATCAGCTTCTATCACCCGGCCGACTACATCGCCCACCTGGCGCGCGCCTACGAGCTCGAGCAGGGGCCGGCCGCCAAGGACGCGATCGCCCAGATCCTCACCAACTCGAAGATGTGCGCCGAGGGCCACCGGCCGATCTGCCAGGACACGGGGATCGTCAACGTCTTCCTGAAGATCGGCATGGACGTGCGCTTCCCCGACTTTCCGGGCAGCGTCGAGGACGCGGTGAACGACGGCGTGAGAAAGGGCTACCTCGATGCCGACAACCCGCTGCGCGCATCGATCGTCGGCGACCCGTACTTCGAGCGCAAGAACACGAAGGACAACACGCCGGCCGTCGTCCACATGACGCTCGTGCCCGGCCGCACGATCGACGTCATGGTCGCGGCCAAGGGCGGCGGCAGCGAGAACAAGTCGAAGTTCACGATGATGAATCCGAGCGACAGCCTGGTCGACTGGGTGCTGAAGACCGTGCCGACGATGGGCGCCGGCTGGTGTCCGCCGGGCATGCTCGGCATCGGCATCGGCGGCACGGCCGAGAAGGCGATGCTGCTCGCCAAGCAGAGCCTGATGGAAGACATCGACATGTTCGATCTCAAGCGGCGCGGGCCGCAGAACAAGACCGAGGCGCTGCGCATCGAGCTGTTCGACAAGGTCAACGCGCTCGGCATCGGTGCACAGGGCCTGGGCGGCCTGTCGACCGTGCTCGACGTGAAGATCGCGATGGCGCCGACCCATGCGGCGAGCAAGCCGGTGGCGATGATCCCGAACTGCGCCGCGACGCGTCACGCCCACTTCGTGCTCGACGGCTCGGGGCCGGCGTACCTCGATCCGCCGAGCCTCGACCTCTGGCCCGACGTGCACTGGGCGCCCGACTACAACCGGTCCAGGCAGGTGAACCTCGACACGCTGACGCGCGAGGAGGTCGCCTCGTGGAAGCCGGGCGATCGCCTGCTCCTCTCCGGCAAGATGCTCACCGGCCGCGACGCCGCGCACAAGCGGATCCAGGACATGCTCGCCAACGGCGAGCCGCTGCCGGTCGACTTCACCGACCGAGTCATCTACTACGTCGGCCCGGTCGATCCGGTGCGCGACGAGGTCGTCGGCCCGGCGGGTCCGACGACCTCGACGCGCATGGACAAGTTCACCGAGATGATGCTGGGCCAGACCGGCCTCATCGCGATGATCGGCAAGGCCGAGCGCGGTCCGGTCGCGATCGAGGCGATCAGGAAGCACCGGAGTGCGTACCTGATGGGCGTCGGCGGTGCGGCCTACCTCGTCTCGAAGGCGATCAAGCACGCCAAGGTGCTCGCTTTCGCCGACCTCGGCATGGAGGCGATCTACGAGTTCGACGTCAAGGACATGCCGGTGACGGTGGCCGTCGATTCGAGCGGCACGTCGGTACACGAGACCGGGCCGGCCGAGTGGAAGCGCCGCATCGCGAAGATTCCGCTCGTCGCGGCCTGACCGCGGTGATTGCCTGCTCCGGCGCGCAGGCGCTTTCCTCCCCGTGAACGGGGGTGTCGTCGCGCAGGATTCGGGGCTAGGCTCGCCGGCACTCCAGCCCCTGAAGATCGCGATGCCGCACCACCCTTCCCGCCGCTTGCGTTTCCTCGCCGCGACCGTGCTCGCGACCGCGCTCGGTTCGGCGAACGCCGCCGACATCGTCGTCCTCACCGGCAGCGGCTCGAGCAGCCTGAATGCGTCGCTCACCGCAGCCGGCTTCAACGTCATCAACGGCACGCTGGCCCCGGGCCAGATCGCGAGCCGCCTGACCGCCAACACGGTCGGCGTCTACATCTGGAACGACGGCTCGCTCGGCAACACCGGCAGCCCGGTCAATCCCGCCCTCTCCTTCAACGCCGCCGACCAGAGCACGCTCGTCACCTTCGCGGCGACGCACTCGAGCATCATCATGGACGGCCTCTCGTGGCGCGCCAACGGCAAC
>CAJDUN010000012.1_pt1 | contig 27330 bp, 27 predicted proteins | sample 7390741 | NCBI WGS metagenome assembly CAJDUN01 (sample SAMEA7055660, study PRJEB34461) | soil metagenome | biome: terrestrial ecosystem; feature: Peninsula; material: soil | place: Antarctica | collected 2016 | reverse complement strand
CTCGATGCGCGTGCCCGCGTCGCTCGCGCCGAGCCGGGCCTGCGCCGCGGCGACCGCCTGCGCAGGCGCCGTGCTGTAGACGAGGACCGGCTTGTGCGGCGACGCGACCCACTGCGTTTCGGCCCAGCGCCCGATGTCGTCGACGAGCGCCGCATCGCCGCCGGCGTCGAGCTCGAGCGGGTCGACACGCCGCGCGGCGCCGCCCGCCTGGACGAACGCCGCGACCTGCGCATGGGTCGCCTCCGAGCAGCTGCCCGAGACGATGGCGCTCCTGCCCTGCACCTTCGGCAGCGAGACCGCGTCGCGCGACGGCACGAAACCGAAGTTCGCCGGCAGCCCGATCGCCAGGCCGGAGCCGGCGCACACCAGCGGCAGGTCCTTGACGGCGACACCGAGACGGAAGAGATCCTCGTTGTCGACCGCATCGGCGACGGCGATGGCGACGCCGTCCTTCTCCAGCGCGCGAAAGCGATCCGTGATCGCCTCCGGCGAGGCACCTGTCGCACGATGCTCGACCAGACCGACCCGCCTCGGCGATCGGCCCCGGTGCGGTGTCGTCGACAATTGCGCCTGCAGCACGCGCACGAGGTTCGCGTCGGTCATCGGCGTCAGCGGATGGTTGCGCATGCCGCTGTCGGACAGCAGCACGTCGCCGACGAAGAGATGGCCCTTGAACACCGTGCGGCCGTTGTCGGGGAAGGCCGGCGTCGCGATGGTGAAGCGGCAGTCGAGCTCGTCCATCAGCGCCTCGAGCACGGGGCCGATGTTGCCGCGTGGCGTCGAGTCGAAGGTCGAGCAGACCTTGAAGTAGATCTGCGTCGCGCCTGCCGCCTTCAGCCACCGGCACGCGGCGAGCGACTGCGCCACCGCGTCGGCGGGCGGCGAGGTGCGCGACTTCAGGGCGACGACGACGCCGTCGGCATCGATGGCGGCCTCGTCCGCGCCGGGCACGCCGATCGTCTGCACCGTTCGCATGCCGGCGCGGACCAGGTTGTTCGCGAGGTCGGTGGCGCCGGTGAAGTCGTCGGCGATGCAGCCGAGCTGGATCGTCATGCCTTGGCGCCCGGCAGCGTGATGCCAGGAAAGATCTTGATCACGGCCGAATCGTCTTCCTTGGCGAAGCCGGCTGTCGAGGCCTGCATGAACATCTGGTGCGCCGTGCTCGCGAGCGGCAGCGGAAACTTCGTGGCGCGCGCCGTGTCGAGGACGAGACCGAGGTCCTTGACGAAGATGTCGACGGCGGAGAGCGGCGTGTAGTCGGCCTTCAGCACGTGCGCCATGCGGTTCTCGAACATCCAGCTGTTGCCGGCGCTGTGGGTGATGACGTCGTAGAGTGCGGCCGCGTCGACGCCTTCGCGCAGGCCGAGCGCCATCGCCTCGGCGGCCGCGGCGATGTGCACGCCGGCGAGAAGCTGGTTGATGATCTTGACCTTGCTGCCGTTGCCGGCGCGGTCGCCGAGGCGGTAGACCTTGGCGGCCATCGCATTCAGCAGCGGCTCGGCCTTGGCCCAGGCCGCGTCGCGGGCTGCGCCCATGACGGTCATTTCGCCAGAGGCGGCCTTGGCGGCGCCGCCGGAAATCGGCGCGTCGACGTAGAGCAGGCCCATCGCCTCGAGGCGACGCTCGAAGGCGATCGAGATGTTGGGATCGACGGTCGAGCACATCACGAAGACGCTGCCCGGCCGCATCGCCGCTGCCGCGCCCTGCCCTGCGTCGCCGTCACGGCCGTCGCCGAACAGCACCGACTCGGTCTGCACCGCGTTGACGACCACCGAGACGACGACCTCGCAGGCCGCCGCGAGCGCCGCCGGCGTCGCGTCGGCCGTGCCGCCCTCGGCCGCGAACGCCGCCGCGACGCCGTCGCGAACGTCGCAGACGTGGACGTCGCAGCCGGCGCGCCGGAGCGATCCGGCCATGCCTGCGCCCATCGCGCCGAGGCCGATCACGCCGACCTTGCGGCCGCGCACGGAAGAATCGTTCATCGGCGTTTCCTGTGGACTGCCGGGAACGATCATAGGTCGTCGTCGTCGTCGCGCGTCGACGACGGCCGGCTCAGCTCACTCGTGACCGATCACGGGATGCGGCACGTACGGCGCCTCGAGCTCGGCGATGTCGTCCTTCGACAGCACGAGCGAGACCGCGGCGACGGCGTCATCGAGCTGCTCGAGCCGCGTCGCGCCGACGATCGGCGCCGAGACCTCGTCCTTGGCCAGCACCCACGCGAGCGCGACCTGCGCGCGCGGCCGTCCGAGCCGCGCCGCGACGGCGGCGAGCGCTTCGGCCACCTTGCGATCGGCGTCCGCCGTCTTCGCATAGAGCGACTTGCCGAAGCCGTCAGTCTCGGAGCGCGCGCTCGACGCATCCCAGTCGCGCGTCAGCCGGCCGCGTGCGAGCGGGCTCCACGGGATCACGCCGACGCCTTCGGCCTTGCAGAGCGGCAGCATCTCGCGCTCTTCCTCGCGATAGAGCAGGTTGACGTAGTTCTGCATCGTCTGGAAGCGCGCCCAGCCGTGCGTGTCCGACAGGTGCAGCGCCTGAGCGAACTGCCACGCGAACATCGACGAGGCGCCGATGTGCAACGCCTTGCCGGCGCGCACGACGTCGTTCAGCGCTTCGAGCGTCTCCTCGATCGGCACCGTGTAGTCCCAGCGGTGGATCTGGTACAGGTCGACGTAGTCGGTGCCGAGCCGCTTCAGGCTGGCATCGATCTCCGCGAAGATCGCCTTCCTCGACAGGCCCGCGCCGTTCGGCCCCTTGTGCATGCGGCCGTTGACCTTGGTCGCCAGCACGATCTCGCCACGGCGCGCGTACTCGAGCAACAGCTTGCCGGTGATCTCCTCGCTCGAGCCGGCGGAGTAGACGTTGGCGGTGTCGAAGAAGTTGATGCCGAGGTCGAGCGCCTTCTTGAAGAACGGCCGGCTCGCCGCTTCGCCGAGCGTCCAGGTGTGCGAGCCGCGATCGGACTGGCCGTAGCTCATGCAGCCCAGGCAGATGCGCGAGACGTCGAGGCCAGTGCGACCGAGTTTGATGGTGTCCATCGGCGCACTCTACGCCGCGCGCTCGATGCGCGCAGCGCAACTGCGCGATTCAGGGCAGCTTCGCCGCCACCTGTGCCGCCGCCGAGCGTGCGATCGCGTCGACCGCGCCGGCGCTCTTCCACACCTGCACCGAAGCGACCGTGCTGCCTTTGCGGAAGGTCAACGTGACGATCTTCACCGGGGAGCTCGGCAGCACGGTCGGCTTGAGGTAGGCGCCGTCGCCCAGCGCGCTCACCTTGACGATGCCCACGCCCGCCGTCGCGCTCACCATCTGCGTCTGCATGTCCAGCACGCCTTCGTAGAACCGCCTGGCTGCATCGGCACTCGGCAGCGAGTGCAGCTCGACCAGAATGCCGCGCTCTGGCGGCGCCTGCGCGCTTTCGAGCTTGTAGCCCTTGGGAAAGCGTCCGCACGACGACTGGCGGTCGTTGCCGTTCTCCTCGGCCGGCTTCACCTGCGAACGCGCCGTTTCGGGGAGTGGCGCGCCGAGCAGCTTGACGGCGTCCGCTTCGGGCAACGTGTCGCAGGCATTCGCCGGCGCACTCGTCGCCATCGACGGGGCCGCAGCCAGGGCCAGTGCTGCGAGCAGCATCGACAGATCAGTTCGGGTCATGACGGGTCTCCATGTTCGTGCACGGTGCGTTCACAGGTTCAGGGCGCCGATGTTCGCCGTCGACGTGCTGAGGCGCAAGCCGTCAGCGCCGTTGCCAGGACGTCGCAAAAGCCGGGCAGGCCCGACTCGGAAACGGTCGGCACGTCGGGGTACTGCGGCATGCGCCTGGGCGAAGGCGTCGCGACGATCGCCCCATCAGCGCGCGGCGTCGCCCGAGATGAAGAACGGCGCCCAGAAGTACGGATGCCGGTAGAGCGCGCCGTACTTGCCGGCGATCATCTCGCGCTGCGTCTTCACGAGAGCGTCGGACTTCGACGCGGCGGGATCGGCGGCGAGGTTCCTGAAGAGACCCACTGTCAGCTCCTTCGCCGACTCCGACTCGACCGCCCACTGCGTCGCCAGCACCGTGCGCGTGCCGGCGGCGAAGAAACCGCGCGCGAGCGACGACATCGAATCGCCCGCGGTGCCGCTCGCCAGGCCGGTGTTGCAGGCCGACAGGATGACCCAGTCGGCGTTGAGCCGGAGGCCGACGATGTCGTCGATCGTCAGCACCGAGTCGGGCGTGCCCTGGCCTTCGTACGACAACGCCAGCCCTGCCCGCAGCATGCCGGGCAGCTCGCCCGGCAGCAGGCCGTGGGTGGCGAACTCGATGACGCGGACGTCGGAAAGGTTCTCCTTCATCACCCGGCTGCGCGACGCCGCCACGCCGCGGATCACGCTGTCGTCGCCGGCGTTGAGCGATGCGCCGATGGCGCGCGCTTCGTCGAAGGTCTCCGGCAGGCGGTTGAGCTTCTTGTACTCGGCGCCCTGCGTCGCCGTGTTCTTCGCCAGCGCGGAAGCGCGCACGCCGCGCGTCGCGCCAGCGACTGCCGGCGCGACCTCGCGGCCGTCGAAGCTCGGGTCGGCGAAGGCGACGAAGGGCTGCTTCGCGCGCTGCCCGCTGTGGGTGCGCTCGAGCACCAGCGACGACGCGCTCGGCATCTGCACCGGCGAGATCTGGCTTACCCACCACGTCGCGTCGGCAAGCGTTCGCGCCGGCTGGGTGACGAGCACCGACCACGGCAGGCTGCTCAGCGGCCCGCCGGCCGAGATGTAGACCGTCGTCGCGCCCTGGAGCTGGTCCTTGATCGGCGCAAGCCAGGCGGCATAGAGCGCGGCACTCGCGGCGAGATCGAAGCCGCCGAGATCGCCCTCGCGCTCGGGCGGCGTCGATGCGTCGAACGGCTGGCGCAGGTTCGCGATCAGGCTCCTGGTCTTCGCGCGGGTGATGTCGAGCCGCGTCGCGGTGAGCTTGCCGCCCGGCGCGACGACGAAGGCGAAGCCGGAGTTGGCGCCCGAGTAGAGATTGAGATAGACCTCGCCGGGCTTGAGCACGGCGCCGATCTTGGCGGCGCTCGGCACGCTCGGGCTGACGAGCTCGCGGTAGACCGGGAACTGCGCCGAGATCTGGCGCCGAAGCTGCTTCAGCTTGTCGTTGCTCGCCTCGACCACCTTTTCCTTGTCGGCGACCTCGGCCTGGCGTCGCTTGGCGATCGCCTCGTCTCCACTGTCGGCCGCACGCGAGCGCTCGAGTCGGTTCGCGGCGATCGCAAAGGTCCTTCGGCTCGCGTTGCGATCGGAGCGGAGCGCCTGCTCCTGCTCGATCAGGCCGCGCAGCTTCGGGTTGCCGGCGGCGAGCTTCGATGCGCCGTCGGCCAGAGCTCCCTGCGACGAGCTGCTGCGCAGGAGTTCGGAAATGCGGAACGCGAGCGCGGTGGCCGACTCCGTGGGGTGTCCGTTCGCCGGGATCAGCTTGCCGAGCGACGACGAAAGCGCGCCGTCCTCGACGTACGAACCGCGGTAGCTCGCGTCGGCCCAGTCGCCGTCGTCGTTGGCGAGCGTGGCGACGAAGCGCTCGATCTCGCTCTGCACGTCGGGGCGGGCCGGATCGTTGAGCACGTAGAGCATGAACATCGCCGACCGGTACTTGTAGAACGGGCTCTCGGTACCGATCACGCGCGCGTCGTGGTCGAGGCGGCTGCTCATGCGATCGGCGGCCTCCTTCCACTGACCGCGCGAGGCGAAGGCGAGCGAGTCGGACTCTTCGGCCGGCAGGGTTCCCGAAAGCACGGGGTTGCTGCCGCGTCCTCGCGTGAGCGAGTCGGCATCGGCACCGTATTCGGTGATGCGCCCGAGAGCCAGCGCGACCATCAGCCGCATGCGCATCGCCAGGCCGTAGGAGAGATCGAACTCCGGCGTCTTGATGCGCGTGAGCTTGGCGACGTCAGCGTCGATCGCGACCAGCGCCGCGTCGTAGTCGTCCTGCGAGGTGAGAGCAACCGACAGCGCGCCGTCGATCGATGCGAGCTGATGCGTCGTCGTCTTCAGGTCGGGCCGGGTCGCGATGCGCTCGCGGATCTCGGTGATGTAGCTCATCGCCTCGTCGCGACGGTTGTTCTGCACCAGGAGCCGGGTGTGGACGTCGACGTCGCCGAGCATCTCGGCCGCCGCCGCCTGGCGACGCTTCTCGCTGAGCGAGGTGTCGTTGAAGTTCGCCCAGGACAGCTCGGCCACCTCGCGCGACTTCGTCAGCGCGAGGTCGTGCCGACCTTCGAAACGGCGGTAGATCTCGGCCTCGGCGTGAAGGAAGGCGTAGGCAGGCTCGCGCGGCAACTCCTCGAGCTCGGCCGGCGTGGTGTCGCGCGCCAGCGCCTTGGCGCGGCTGACGTAGCGCTGGCTTTTGGGGAGGTCGTTGGCGAGCGCCCAGCTGAGCGCGAGGGCCGAGGCACGCAGCGAGCGGCGGCCGGGGCTGATGAGCTTGTCCTCGACGATCTCGTCGCCGACCTTGAACGATTCGGCCACCCGGCCGGCACGGTAGAGCTCGTTGGCGAGACCGGTGAGCAGGCGGAAGTGCTCGGCAGGATCGGTCGACGTCGCCAGCTGCTGGTGCACGGCGACCGAGCGCGCGTCGAGCGCGGCCCGCGCCGCGGCGCTTCGGTCTTTCTCGCTGACCTGGGGCGGCGCTTCGTCGCCGTCTGCCGCGGTCTGCGCGAGCGCACCGCCATGGAGGACGGCGACCACGAGACAGGCCATCAGGCATCGAAAGGGACGAAACGGCACGGCGGCTCCAGCAATCGAGGGACGACCGGACATTATCGAGGGCGCCTTCGGTCAGAATGGGTCGACAAGATGAGACTTCGACAACGCCTGCTTTCGCTCTTCGGCGCATTCCTGGGCGTGATCGCCCTGGTGCATGCGCCGGTGGCCGCGCAAGGGACTGATGCGGCGCGCGCCGCGTCCCGGCCGCTGGCGATGGTGGTCGACCGGACCGGCACGGTATCGCTCGGCGAAGCCGCCGCCCTGCGCCCGGTCGTGACGCTCGCGGTGCTCGGCGCCGGCACGAGGCTGCAGCTCGAAGCCGCGTCCAGCGTCACCCTGCTCTACGTCGCTTCGGGCGACGAATACATCGTCACCGGCCCTGGCGCGGCGCAGCTCGACCCGGCGGGCGTCTCGACGTCGCAAGGCGCGGTCGCGAAGCGACGCGTCTCGGGGGGCTCGAAGCCGGCCCAGCTGCGCGTCGAGGCCCTGGCGATGGGCGGAGTCGTCATGCGCGGCGGACACGCCATCGTCGCCTTGCGCGCCCGCGTCCCGGCCGGCGCGCTGACGAAGGCGCCGGAACAGTTCGTCTGGGAGTCGTCGGCAGCCGACGCGACCTACGCCGTCGAAGTGCGCGACGAGTCCGGCGCCGTCGTGTTCGAAGCGCGCACCCAGGGCTCGACGCTCGCCTTCCCGGCAACGCTCGCGCTCCGGCCGGGCGAGCGCTACACCTGGACCGTGACGGTGCTCGGCGATCGCGTCGGCGTCGCCAGTGCGCGCCAGGACTTCGGCCTCGCCGCCGACGACGTCGGCGCCGAAGCGCGCCGCGTCAAGCCCGCTGACGACGCGCCCTTCTCCGACCGGCTCGTCTACGCGCTCTGGCTCGATCAGGCCGGCGCCACCGGCGAGGCACGCCAGGCGTGGCAGGCGCTCGCCGGGCAACGTCCCGACGACGACGCGCTCGCGGCGCGCGCCCGGCGCTAGTCGAGCGAAACAGATGCCGCCGTTGCCGGTGACGCGCGGCGCGTGGCTCGGCGTCGCCGTCGCCATGCTGCTCGGCGCGCTCTGGTCGCTTGCCGGTCTGGCCACGCCGCTCGACGGCCGCGCCTGGGACGCGTCGTTCGCTCTCCTGAACCGGCTGCGTCCCGCGCCGGCCGCGGCCGACATCGTGATTGTCGGCCTCGACGAAGCGACGCTCGCCGCAGTGCCCGAGCCGCTCGCGCTCATCCACCCGCATCTCGGCGCCGTGCTGGAAGCGCTCGCGCGGGGCGACGCGCGCGCGGTCGCCCTCGACCTCGTGCTGCCCGATCGCAGCTTCGAGGAGATCGCCCCCGGCGCCGACCTCGCGCTCCTGCGCGGCCTGCTCGCGATGCGCAGCGCCGGCGTCCTGGTGCTCGCGCGCACGGTCGACGACGGTGGCCGCGAGCGCGCGATCCACGCGCCCTTCCTCGCCGCGGCCGGACCGGACGGCAGTGGCTTCGCGCTCCTGAAGGCCGATCGCGACGGCGTGGTGCGACGCATCGACGAGCACCTCGGCGCCGACGGCGCGGCGGTCGCGACGATGACCGGCGAGCTCGCGCGCCGCCTCGGTCACGCGGTGTCGGCCGGGCTCATCGACTACGCGCGGCCGATCGGCGTCGAGCCGGTTTCGATGCTGGAGGTGATGAACCGGGCGAAGGCCGGCGACGTGACCGCGCTCAGACGGGCGTTCGCCGGCAAGGTCGTCTTCGTCGGCGCGCTGCTGCCGTTCACCGACCGCCATCGGGTGCCGGTTGCGCTGGGCACGAGCGGCTACGCGCCGGCGGCCATGCCCGGCGTGCTCGTGCAGGCGCAGGCGTACCGCACGCTGGCCGAGGGCGGTGCCCTGCCCGTCCGGCAGGCGCCTGCAGCGCTGCTGGCCGCCCTGTTGTCGGGCCTCGCCTGGTATTTCGCCGTACGTTGGCGGCCGGCGCTTGCGGTCGTCGGCGGCGGCCTTGCCGTGCTCGCCCTGATCGCGCCTGCCGCCATCGCTTCGGGATTCGCGGTCCCGGTCGCCGGCGCAGCGACGGCGCTCCTGGCCAGCGCCGCGCTGCGCTTCGGCCTCGAGCTGCGCGCGGACGCCGAAGCGCGACTCCGCTTGCGCCGGCTCTTCGGCGGCTACGTCAGCCCCGACGTCATGGCCGAACTCGAGGCCGGCCGGCTCGACGGCATGACCAGCCAGCGCCGCTTCGTCTGCGTCATGTTCATCGACGTGCGCGGCTTCACGACGCGGGTCGAGAGCGACGCGCCCGAGAGGGTGACGGCCCTCCTCAACACGCTGTTCGAGACCGCGACCGAGGTCGTGCACCGGCACGGCGGCACGGTCAAGGAGTTCATGGGCGACGGCGTGATGGCGTTCTTCGGCGCGCCGCGCACGCTACCCAATCCGGGCCAGGCCGGCTTCGACGCCGCACGCGCGATGCTGGCGGAACTTTCGCGCATCAACGACGCGCTGACGGCACGCGACGAGGCACCGCTCGCGATCGGCATCGGCCTGGCCTCGGGCGAAGCGGTCGTCGGCCACATCGGCTCGGCGACGCGCCATGCCTACGGCGCGGTGGGCGATTGCGTGAATCTCGCCTCGCGGCTCGAAGGCCTGACCAAGACGCTCGGCCGTCCGATCCTGATGTCGGCCTCGGTGCACGCGGCGATCGCCGAAGGCGGCGCGGCCGAGGCGCTAGGCGAGCACGCCATCAAGGGCCACTCGGCGGTGGTCGTCTACGGCTGGCGCTGAGGTGCGACCGAGACGATCCGCTTACGCCGCCACGCTCGCCCGAACCGTCGGCCGCAGCAAGGCCGCGAGCAGCGCGCACGCCGCCAGCGTCCAGACGACGACCGCGCCGGACGGCAGGTCGAAGAGCGCGGACAGCGCGAGGCCGAGCGCATAGCCGACCGCACCGACCGCATACGCAACGCCGTAGCGCTGCCTTCCGCGCCAGGCGCGCGTCGCGAGCGCGGGAATGATCAGGCTCGAGAACACGAGGTACACGCCGACCAGCTGCACCGACGCGGTGACGGCGAGCGCGAACACGGCATAGAAGCCGAACCGTCCCAGCCGCTTGACCCAGCCGAGCCGGAGCGCCGCGAGCAACGCGACGGAGAGTGCCGCGAGCCACGCGATCTGGGTCGTGTTGACCCACAGGATCTGGCCGACGAGCAGGTCCTTCAGGTGCTCGCCGCCGTGAGGATTGCCGGCGAGCACGAGGATGCCGGCGCACGCGGCGAGGATGAACATCACGCCGATCAGCGCCTCCTGCTGCTGCGGCGCGCGCCGTTCGGTCCAGGTGAGCAGCCAAGCACCCAGGAGCGCCGCCGAGACCGCGGCGGCCTGCACGGCGACTCCGCCTTCGGGCAAGCCCATCGCGTCGGCGGCGATCACGCCGAGGCCGGCGATCTGCGCGATCGCGAGGTCGATGAAGACGATGCCGCGATCGAGCACCTGCATGCCGAGCGGCACGTGCGTCGCGAGGACGAGCAGGCCGGCGACGAGCGCCGGGCCGAGGATGCCGGCGTCGAGCGCGCTCCAGTTCATGGCTTCGCGGCCGCGCCGGCGAGGAGACGCGCGACCGTGTCGTCGAAGAGCGAGAACAGGTCCTTCGCGGCGTCCGTGCCGCCGACCGTGAACGGGATCTTGACGACGGCGATGCCGGCGTTCTTGCCCAGCCACTCCGACGGCCGCGGGTCCTGGTAAGCGGCGTACAGGACCATGCGCGCCGGGGTGGCCTTGAGCGTCGCGAGGACCTCCTGCAGGTGCGAAGCGGTCGGCTCGACGCCCGGCTTGGGCTCGAGCACCGCGACCTCCTTCAGGCCGAGCCAGTCGTAGAGGTAGACGAAGGCCTTGTGCTGCGACACCACGGGCAGGCCTCTGAGCGGCGCGGCCTGGGCGGTCCAGCGGGCGATCGCCTGCTGCCAGCGCCGGCTGAAGTCGGCCTGCTGCTTCTCGTACTGCGCTGCATGCGACGGATCGATCTGGCGCAGGCGCGCGCCGAGCGCGGCCGCGACCAGCGCGATGTTCCTCGGATCGGTCTGGATGTGCGGATTGCCGGCTGCGTGCACGTCGCCCTGCGAGCGGTCGAGCTGGCCGGGCAGCTCGAGCTTCTTCACGTAGTCGGCGGCGGCGAAGTTGCCCGGCTGGCCCGGCTGGACCTTGGCGTTGCCCGACTGCTGCAGGAGCACCGGCAGCCAGCCGATCTCGAGCTCGGCGCCGGTGCAGGCGACCAGGTCGGCGTTGCGGGCGCGCGCGATCAGGCTCGGCTTGGCCTGGATCTGATGCGGGTCCTGGAGCGCGTTGGTCGCGACCGAGACGTCGACGAGCGGGCCACCGAGCTCCTGGGCGAGCGCGCCCCACTCGGGCTCGCAGGCGAAGACGCGCAGCGCCGCGCCGGCCGGCATGGCGAACCCGAGGGAAGACGCCGCGAGCAGCGCGGCGACGAGCGGACGATGGAAGGTCATGATCGATTCTCCGGAGGAGCGAGGCGGTTCAGTAGCTGTGGGCGCCGTGCGCGCCCAGGCTCATCTGGTACTGGAGGAAGAGCTGCTTGTCGGTGACGCCTTCGCGCGAGCGGTCCTCGGCGAGCTGCAGGCGCACGCGCGAGAACTCGCTCGGACTGAAGTCGAGCATCAGCGTGTTCTTCTTCGGCCGGTAGCCGTCGTTCGCGAACGAGGCCGCGTTCAGGCCGTAGTCGGGCGAGCCGGCGTCGAGCTGCTCGGTGCGCAGCCCGACGCGCCACCGCGGCATGAACTGGTAGACGCCCTGCACGTACCAGCCCGACTGGACGGCGCGGTAGCTGCCGACGCGATCGGCGTTGCCGACGTCGTAGGTGAGGCTGCCCCGACGCGTGCTGCGCAGGTATTCACCCTGCAGCTTGAAGTTGGTGCGCGTCGCGTTGCCGTTCGGCGCCCACTTCCAGATCGCGTCGGCGATCCAGACGCGGGTGCTGCCGTTGAACGCGTCGAGCACCGGATCGCCGCCCGCGTTGGTCGCGACGAGCCCCTGGTCGCTCGCCTTCGCGTTCAGCATCGATAGCCCGGCGCGCCAGCTGCTGCTCACGCCGATGTCGTCGCCCGTGTGCGCGGTGACCGCGGTCATGCCGGCGCCGTTGCGCGAGGTGTCGGTGCCAGGAAAGCTGCGGCCCCGGCCGAGCTCGACGCCGAGCTCGACGTAGCGATCGAGCGGCGCGATCCAGGTAAGCTGCACGCCGTCGTCGCCGTATTGCGTGCCGAGCATCGCCTGGTAGGCGAGCGGGTTGTCGACGAAGTCCCAGGTGTGCGAGTGCTGCGGATTGAGATAGCCGACGTTGGAGAAGAAGCGCCCGCCCTTCAGCGACAGGCCGCCGCCGAGCGACGTGGTCTGCACGAAGGCCTCCTCGACCGAGACGCTGTTGTCGGGAAGGATCGAGATGTTGGCCGCGCCGCGCAGCCAGGGGTCGATGCTGGCGGCAAAGCCCAGCTCCGACTCGGCGAGGCTGAGGCCGCGCGTGCCGGGGCCGACGTCGGCGCCCGTCGGCAGGGGAAAGCCGGTGATCGCGTAGCGCGCCGGGTCGCGCGAGGTCCGCGCGTAGAGGCCCGAGAGGATCAGGGACATCGACGGGTTGAACGCGTTCGCGCCGCCGCCCGGCGCCGCCACCGGAGACGGTGCGGACGACGCGACCGCGGCCACGGGGTCGGGCGTCGCCGCGACGGGAACCGGGACGGTCGCCGTCGTCGCCGCGGTGGCGGGCGCAGCCGGCGCGATGGCCGCCTCCGCCCGCTGCACTCGGCTTTCGAGCGCCTGCAGCCGTGCTTCGTAGTTGGCGCGCATCGCCTCCATCTGCTGGCGCAGCGTGGCGAGGTCGGACGGGGTGTCGGCGCGAGCGCCGAGGGGACAGGCGATCGCCAAGGCGATGGCCGCGGGCACGAGCTTGTGCATCAGTCGCTTCCGGAAAGGATCGATGAGCGCGCGCCGCCGCGATGCGGCGAACGAGCGAAGACGAGCGATCAGGAGGCGAGGACGGGAGGCGCGCGGCTCCGGTAGGCGAGGACCGTTGCCACCGAGCGCGGCGCAGCGACGAAGCCCGCAGGCAGCGACGAGGGCCACGTCGGCGCGACGAAGGTCGCGACCGCCGCGGCCGGCGCGGCACCGCCGATCGCCGCGGCCGTGAGGCAGAGGTCGCAATGGACGAGGTGCGGCGCCTGCGGATGGGACTCGTCGCTCGTGCTCGCCGGACGTGCGTGCGACAAGGCGTGGGCCGCCGCCGCCAGCTGCGCCACGGGCAGCAGCAGCCCGAGCCACAGCAGCCAGGCGAAGCGGCGGGTGGCGAAGCGGCGGATGCGGGCGAGCGGCATGGTCACGGGCATCTTAGACCGTGGGCCCTGCGCGCGCTCGACCGGCACGTGTCGCAGTTGGCACGGTACGGCGGCGACAAGCGTTTCACGCCCGACGAGTCGTGGCACATTGACGGAGCCCTCATGCACGACCCTCGCACGTGACTCCCACCCAGCTCGCCATCTACGCGGCCGAGGTCAAGCTCATCATGACCGGGCTGGCCTTCCTGGCCGCCCTGTTCTTCGCGGCCGCGCTGCTCTTCGCCTTCTTCTTCGGCACCGTCAATCCGCGCCTGCGCCGCGCCGTGGACCGCAACCGGCGGCTGACGAAGGAGAACGCGGCGCTCCGTGCATCCGCCAAGTCGATGAAGGGCGAGGTCGCCGCAGGCGGCGGACGGATCGCCGCGCTCGAGAAGATGGTCGCCACCTTCGAGCGCGAGATCCATCGCCTCGACGGCATCCGAAAGCGCACCGACAGCTCGCTGCTCGAGACCAAGACGCTGCTCGCTCGCCTGCAGGACAGCGCCATCGCCGCCGACGACCTCTGAGACGGTCCGCGGGGCTCGGCGCCCTACTGGTGGATCGCCTCGATCTGGATCAGCAGCTTGACGTCGTCCGGCGCGACGGCCGCGAAGTTTCCGAGGCCGAACTGGCTGCGCTGGATCGTCGTCTCGAAGTCGCCGCCGCAGACCTGGCGCTTGAGCTGGTTGTTCTCGTAGCAGTTGAAGCGCGTCGCCTTCAGCGTCGCCGGCTGAGACTTGCCCATGATCGTGAGCATGCCGGCGACCGAAGCGACCTTGTCGCCGTCGAACGTGACAGCGTCGCCCACGAAGCGGGCGGTCGGGTTCTGGGCGACGTTGAACATGCGCTCGCCCTTCAACACGCCTTCGAACGACGGCACGGCCACGCTCACGCTCGCGACGTCGACCGTGACGTCGACCTTGCCGGTCCTGGCGGCGCGATCGAGCGTGACCGTGCCCTCCTTGGCCTGCATCCGGCCGCGGTGAGTCGAGGTGCCGAAGTGCGTGATCTCGAACGTGACCACCGCGTGGCTCGGGTCGACCGCGTAGGTCTCCGGCGCCGCCGAAGCGGCTGCGCCAGCCATGACGATCACGAAGGCAACGAGGATCTTGGACATGGGCAGAGCCTTTCAAAAAGGTGATGGACGAACGAGCCGGCCTATAAATTCCCGAGGCCGGTGAAGACGAGCTTGAAGCGAACGCGGACGTCGTTGGCGACGAGCGAGAGGTCGGCCCATTCGCTCTCGCCGACCCTGAAGTCGAGCCGCTTGACCACGAACTCGCCGGTCGCCGTCGAGAGCGGACCGGACTGGACGATGGCGACCGGCACGACGAGGTCCTGCGTCGTGCCCTTGATCGCGAGCTTGCCGACGGCCTCGAAGCGGCCGCCGCCGAGCCCCTTGATCGCGCTCGACTGGAACGTGGCGCGCGGGAACTTCGCGCTGTCGAACCACTTCGCGCCGGGCAGCTCGGCATCGCTCTCGGCAAAGCCGACGGTCGCGCTGGCGCTGTCGATCGACAGCATGACCGAGCCGGTCCGCGGCGCCTTCGGGTCGAGCACGAGCTGGGCGTCGAAACGCGCGAACCGGCCCTCGATCGGCACGCCGCTCTGCCTGATCTGGAAGCGGATCTCGCTCTGCGCGGTGACGAGCCTGGCCGGCGCCGGCGTCTGCGCCGATGCGCCGATGCAGCCGATCGCGGCGAGAACGAGCGCCACGAGCTTCGAGGCGGTCATGGACGACTCCGGCTCGGCCACCACGGCCACATGCGGACGAGGAGATGGTCGCGATCGACCCATTGATGCTTGAGCGCCGCGGCGACGTGCAGCACGACCAGCACCGCGAGCGCATACGACGTCAGGGCGTGCAGCGGCTTCAGCACGCCGTCGGCGAACGGCTTGTCGACGCCGACGAGGTCGGGCAACGGCAGCCAGCCGAACCACACGACCGGCACGCCCACGGCCGACGTGTACAGCCAGCCGAGCAAAGGCACGGCGAAGAAGAGCACGTAGAACGCGACGTGGGTGGCGCGATAGGCCGCGAGCTGCCAGCCGGGCACGCCGGGCGGCAGCGCCGGCGCGGGATGGCCGACTGCGCGCCAGGCGATGCGCGCGAACGACAGGGTCAGCACGCCCATGCCGGCCCACTTGTGCCAGTTGAAGAGACGAAAGCGCAGCGGCGAGAAGTGGAGCCCGACCATGTACAGGCCGGCGAAGAAGCTGGCGGCGATCAGCGCGGCGAGGATCCAGTGCAGCGACACCGCGACCGGATCGAAGGCCAGCGCACCCTCGCGAGGGAATGAAAGATCCGACATCCGCCGTGGCACGACCCCGCCATGAGACTCACGGATTCTAGGCACCGACCCGTGCGGGACCGGCCGCGCGTCAGCGCTCGTGAATCACGAGCAGCATGTCGAGGTCGGCCCGGCGCGCGCCGGGTGGGCTCGGGTCAGGCGTCGGTGCGCAGATCGATCTGGTGCATCCCCTCGGCGACCCCTTCAGGGCTCTTGGCGCGCAGGTTGTCGTCGAGGCTCAGCTCGTGCGCGAGGTCGAGCGCGTGCTCCGCCGTGAGCCCCGGATTGAGGCCGACGAGCCGCTTCGAACAGCGCGCGCACCAGTCGATGTTGGAGCGGATGTACTCGGCGCCCTCCTGGTCCCAGCGCGAGGGCTGCGGAAGCGTCTGGTCGAACGAGGTGTGCATCGCGAAAGCTCGGCGTTGAAGATGCGCAAGTGTCTCGCGACGACGGCGACGGCGACCCGCCTGCGCCAACCGTTCGTCCGCCGATCGCTGTAACACGACGCAAAAACGTGAAGTGTTCGGCGCTTCGCACGCGTGGCGGCGTGCTCGTGGATACTTTCGTTCCCGCTGCGCACTTTCAACGGAGGCCGCGCATGAATGCACCCACCGAACTGTCCCGACTCGTCCCCGATCTCGAGGGCCGCGTCCCGGCCGAGGAATGGCAGGCCCGCGTCGACCTCGCCGCCGCCTACCGGCTCGTCGCCCTCTTCCGCTGGGACGATCTGGTCTTCACCCACATCACCGTGAAGATCCCCGGCACCGAGCACTTCCTGATCAATCCCTATGGCCTGATGTTCGAGGAGATCACGGCGTCGAGCCTGGTGAAGATCGACATCGACGGCAAGGTGCTGCAGGACACGCCGTTCCCGATCAACCCGGCCGGCTTCGTGATCCACAGCGCGGTGCACTCGGCGCGTCACGACGTCTCGTGCGTGATGCACACCCACACGATCAACGGCGTGGCGGTGTCGGCGCAAAAGCGCGGCGTCCTGCCGATCTCGCAGTTCTCGATCGCCGTGCTGAGCAGCCTCGCGTACCACGACTACGAAGGCATCGCGCTGCGCGACGAGGAGAAGCCCCGCCTTGTCGCCGACCTCGGCGACAAGACCTTCCTGATGCTGCGCAATCATGGCCTCCTGACCGTCGGCAGGACGGTCGCCGATGCCTTCGCCGCGATGTACTTCTTCGAGACGACGTGTGCCGTCCAGCTGCGCGCGCAGGCCGGCGGCACGCTGGCGAGCGACGACCTGATCGAGGTGAATCCGGCCATCGTCCAGGGCGCCGCCGCGGCGGCGCGCGAGGCGACCCGGGGCATGGGCGCCGGTGCCCTGATCTGGCCCGGCCTCCTGCGCCGGCTCGACCGCGTCGACGCGAGCTATCGCCACTGAGGCACGTGGGGCTGCACTCGCCGAACCTTCGCATGGCCACGCGCAAGAAGCCGCCTGCCGCGCCGCGTCGCATCGCCGAGGAGTGCATCCTCGTGCTGCAGGGCGGCGGTGCGCTCGGCGCCTACCAGGCCGGCGTCTACGAAGCGCTCGCGACGATGGGCCACACGCCCGACTGGGTCGCGGGCATCTCGATCGGCGCGATCAACGCCGCGCTCATCGCCGGCAACCCTCCGGCGCGGCGCGTCGAGCGGCTGCGCGAGTTCTGGGAAGGCGTGTCGTCGTCCCCGTTCACGCCGCCGCCACTGCTGCATCTGACGCCTGGCGTGGACGGTGCCCGTGACGCGCTGAACGAGACCAGCGCGAGCATCGCGATGCTGTTCGGCGTGGCCGGCTTCTTCACGCCGCGCATTCCGGCGGCGCCGTTCCAGCCGCCGGGCACGCCTGCGGCGATCAGCTACTACGACACCGAGCCGCTGCGTCGGTCGCTCGAGCAACTGGTCGACTTCGACCTTCTCAACGATGGTCGAGTGCGCCTGTCGGTCGGCGCGGTGAGCGTGACGAGCGGCAACTTCTGCTATTTCGACACCGCCGAAACGCGCATCGACGTACGCCACGTCATGGCCAGCGCCGCGCTGCCACCGGGCTTCCCGCCGATCGAGATCGACGGCGAGTTCTACTGGGACGGCGGCATCGTCTCCAACACGCCGCTCCAGTACGTCCTCGACGAGCCGGGCAGCGCGCCGCGACTCGTCTTCCAGGTCGACCTGTTCGCCGCGGGTGGCGAGATGCCGGCGACGCTCGGCGAGGCGAGCGAGCGCGAGAAGGACATCCGCTACTCGAGCCGCACGCGCCTGAACACCACCTATGAGCTGCGCCGCCAGGCGACGCTGCAGGCGACCCGGCGCCTGCTCGCCAAGCTGCCGCCGAGCCTGCGCAGCGACCCCGACGCGAAGGCGCTGGCCGCGCTGCATTCGGAGAGCTCGGTCGACGTCGTCCACCTCATCTACCGCAGCAAGCACTACGAGAGCCAGTCGAAGGACTACGAGTTCTCGCGCACCTCCATGCTCGAGCACTGGTGCGCGGGCCTCGCCGATACCCAGTGCACGCTGGAGGATGCGCGCTGGCTGGGCCGCGACCGCCGCGCCGAAGGCGTGCACGTGTTCGATCTCGCCTCGGCCTCTGCGACGGCCACCAAGACCATCACCCCGACTACCGGCTTCAAGGCCGACGCACCATCATGAGCAAACAGCTTCAGGACAAGATCGCGATCGTCACCGGCTCGGCCAGCGGCATCGGCAAGGCAATCGCCGACGTCTACGCCGCAGAAGGCGCCAGGGTCGTGATCGCCGACCTCAACATCGCCGCGGCGCAGGCCGCCGCCGAGCAGATCAAGGCCACCGGCGCGCAGGCGATGGCCGTGGCCATGGACGTGACCGATGAAGCCCAGGTCGACGCCGGCGTCGCCGCGGTCGTCAAGGCCTGGGGTGGTGTCGACATCCTGGTGAGCAACGCCGGCATCCAGATCGTCCATCCGATCGAGGACTTCCCGTACGCCGAGTGGAAAAAGATGATCGCGATCCATCTCGACGGCGCCTTCCTCACCACCAAGGCCTGCCTGCCGCACATGTACGCCTCGGGGCGCGGCGGCAGCGTCATCTACATGGGCTCGGTGCACTCGAAGGAAGCGTCGATGCTGAAGGCGCCCTACGTCGCCGCCAAGCACGGCCTGATCGGCCTGGCCAAGGTGATCGCCATGGAGGGCGCCAGGCACAAGGTGCGGGCGAACGTGATCTGCCCGGGCTTCGTGCGCACGCCGCTCGTCGACAAGCAGATCCCCGAGCAGGCCAAGGTGCTCGGCATCAGCGAGGACGACGTCATCAAGAAAGTGATGTTGAAAGGGACCGTGGACGGCGAGTTCACGACCACCGCCGACGTCGCCGCGACCGCGCTTTTCTTCGCCGCCTTCCCGACCAACGCGCTCACCGGCCAGTCGCTCGTCGTGAGCCACGGCTGGTTCATGCAGTAAGGGCGGCCGGCGCGATCGACGGTGGTGATCGAGGCATCCCGACGAGTCGTGGCCGCCCACGTGACGAAGGCGTCTTCGCCTACCGTGGCCGAAGCGCAGTGTCCTTAGTCTCCGTCCGCGACGTCCGCCTTCGCGGATCGAACATGGGAGACCTCGATGACGCTCGGAACCATCCTGTTGATCGTGTTGATCCTGTTCCTGGTCGGCGCGCTGCCGACCTGGGGCCACAGCCGGAACTGGGGTTACGGCCCGAGCGGCGGCCTCGGACTCGTCCTGGTGATCGTCATCGTCCTGCTGGTGCTCGGCAAGATCTGACCGCGTCGATGCCGCCGCAGGGGCGTCTCGACGCCTCGGGCGCGCGCGGCAGCGCATCTGTACCATGATCGTCTGGCCGCACACGCCGGCCGGCATGTGAGCCTTCATGGACAGTCTCGATCTGCAGGTGCTTCAACAAGCGCGCGACTGGCGCGCGCAGGACCGCGCCGTCTGGCTGGTCAGCGTGATCGAGACCTGGGGCTCGGCGCCGCGTCCGCCCGGGGCGCTCCTGGCGATGCGCGACGACGGCGTCGTCGTCGGCTCGGTGTCCGGCGGCTGCGTCGAGGACGACCTCATCGAGCGTGTCCGCCAGGGCGAGCGCGTCGCCACGCCGTCGCTCGTCACCTACGGCGTGAGCAAGGAGGAAGCGGCGCGCTTCGGCCTGCCGTGCGGAGGCAACCTGCGCCTGGTCCAGGAACCGCTCGTCGATACCGGCTGGATCACCGAGGTGCTCGATCGCACCGCCCGCCACGAGCTCGTCGCCCGCGTCGTCGACCTCGAGAGCGGCGCCGTCCGTGTCGAGGCCGCCCACCGCGGCGACGCCTTTCGCTACGACGGCAAGACCATGCGCGCGCTCTATGGCCCGCGCTGGCGCATGCTCGTGATCGGCGCCGGCCAGCTGTCGCGCTCGCTCGCGCAGATGGCGCTCGGTCTCGACTTCGAGGTGATCGTCTGCGATCCGCGCGAGGAATACAGCCTCGTCTGGGACGTGCCGGGAACGACATTCAGCAAGGCGATGCCCGACGACCTGGCGATCGAGTTGCGCCTCGATCCGCACACCGCCGTGGTCGCCGTCACCCACGACCCGAAGCTCGACGACCTCGCGCTCCTGGAAGCGCTGAAGTCGCCGGCCTTCTACGTCGGCGCGCTCGGCTCGCGCGGCAACACCGAAAAGCGCAAGGAGCGCCTGGCCCTCTTCGACCTCAGCGCCGCCGAGATCGCTCGCCTGCACGGGCCGATCGGGCTCGACATCGGCAGCAAGACGCCGGCGGAGATCGCCGTCGCGATCCTCGCCGAGGTCGTCGCGGTGAAGAACGGCGTCGCCGTCACGCAGAAAAAGCCGACGGCGGCGGTCGCCGAGCATTGAGCCGAGCGGCGTGATCCGCTGGCTGAAAAGCGCCGACCAGCCCTTGCCCGACCCCGAGCTCGCGCAGCCTCGAGGCAGCGAGGTCGCCGGCCTGCTCGCCGCGGGCGGCGAGCTCACCTCGCGCCGCCTCGCGGAGGCCTATTCGAAGGGCGTCTTTCCCTGGTACAGCGACGGCCAGCCGATCCTGTGGTGGTCGCCCGACCCGCGCATGGTGCTGCTGCCGGCGGAGTTCAGGCTGAGCCGGTCGCTCAGGAAGACGCTGCGCCGCTTCGTCGCCTCGCCGGGTGCCGAGCTGCGCATCGACAGCGCGACCGACCTCGTCATCGAGAGCTGCGCCAGGGCGCCACGAGATGGCCAGGACGGCACGTGGATCGTTGCGGAGATGATCGCCGCCTACCAGGCCTGGCATGCCGAGGGCCGCGTGCACAGCTTCGAGACCTGGATCGACGGCGAGCTCGTCGGCGGTCTCTACGGCGTGAGCCTGGGTCGCATGTTCTTCGGCGAGTCGATGTTCGCGGATCGCACCGATGCATCGAAGATCGCGCTCGCGGCGCTCGTCGCCTTCTGCCGTGCACGCGGCATCGAGACGATCGACTGCCAGCAGCGGACCGGGCACCTCGCGTCGTTCGGCGGCCGGGAGATCCCGCGCCGAGACTTTCGTCAGCGTCTCGGCATGGCGCTTGCGCACGACGATGTCACCGATTGGTCCTATGATTTAAGGCTGTGGGGGCAGATCGGCATCGAGTGATCGGAGCCTTGGTCACCCAACGCCCTCGAGGACACCCGCCCGTGACCCATCCGAAGGAGCTACCGCTCGCGTCGCTGCAGTTCTACGCCACGGCGCCCTATCCGTGCAGCTACCTGCCCGGCCGGATGGCGAGGTCGCAGGTCGCAACGCCGAGCCACCTGATCCACGCCGACGCCTACTCGGGCCTGGTCGCGAACGGCTTTCGGCGCAGCGGCATGTTCACCTATCGGCCCTATTGCGACGGCTGCCGGGCCTGCCTGCCCTTGCGCGTGCCGGTCGCGACGTTCCGGCCGACGCGCAGCCAGCGCCGCGCCCGGCGCGCCCACGGTCACCTCGAAGCGCGCGTGCTGCGCCTGTGCTTCGTCGCCGAGCACTACCAGCTCTACCTGCGCTACCAGGCGGGCCGCCACATCGGCGGCGGCATGGATCACGACTCGATCGACCAGTACACCCAGTTCCTGCTGCAGAGCCGCGTCAACTCGCGCCTGGTCGAATTCCGCGAGCCGAGCGCCGACGGGCTCGGCGCGCTCAAGATGGTCTCGATCCTCGACGTCCTCAACGACGGCCTGTCGGCCGTCTACACGTTCTTCGAGCCCGAGCCGAAGATGAGCTACGGTACCTACAACGTCCTCTGGCAGATCGAGCAGACCCGGCAGCTCGGCCTGCCCCACGTCTACCTCGGCTACTGGATCGACGGCAGCGGCAAGATGGCCTACAAGGCCCAGTTCGGCCCGCATGAGCTGCTCGTCGGCGCGATGGAATTCGACGTCACCGGCGAGCAATGGATCGATCGCTTCGCGATGCACCTGAGCCGGCTCGAGGTCGGCGCCGAGCCGGGCGATTTCCTCGCCCTCGCGCGCCGCCTCTTTGGCACCCACGGGCACCTCGATCCCGTGACCGTCGCCGACGACGAGTTCGCGGCCCGGCTCGAAACCGGTTCCGTCACCGGCGTGCGCACCCGCCCGGCTGCGCTCGACAGCGCGGCCGAGTCGAGCTTCGAGCGCACCGAACGCATTCCGGTCGAGCGCCTCACGACCGGCGGCGAGTACGTCCGCGACAACGACGAGTGGATCGCCCGCTGCCTGCACCGCGTGCTCGAGCTCGATCCGATCATCCGCTCGGACGAGGCCCGCCGGTCGGTCGCCGAGCTCGCCGAGCTCGAGCGCTGGCGCCTGATGAAGCCCGAGGCCGCCGCCGAGCAGCTCTACACGCCGATCCGGCCGAGCAGCTGACAACGCGGGACCGGGCCGCGCGTTCCGGCCCACGGCAGAATCGCCGCCATGCATCCTCGACTCGCGTTCCTGCTTCTCCCCTACACGCGCGCCGAGCTGCCCGGCTGGGCTCGGGTGATGCGCGCTTTCGGCTACGGCGCCGCCCTCGGCGGTGCGGAGCGGATGAAGCCGGAGTGGAGAGAGCTGCCGACGGCCATCGTCACAGGCAAGCGCCACGGCTTCCAGATGAAGCTCGACCGTTCCGACTGGGCGCAGTGCACGACCTGGTTCCTCGGCCGCTATTTCGAGCTCGGCGTCCAGCGCTGCCTCGACCAGCTGCTGCACGAGGGCGACACGATGGTCGACATCGGCGCCAACATCGGCATGATCGCGCTCCACGCCCGATCGCTCGTCGGCAAGACCGGCCGCGTGATCTGCTTCGAGCCGAACCCGGAATGCGCCCGCGCGGTCGAGGAGCACATGAGGATGAACGGGATCGGCAACGTCGAGGTGCGGCGTTGCGCGCTCGCTGCGATGCCTGGCACGCTCACCCTCAACCTCACGTCCGAGCACTCCGGCACGGCGACGCTGGCGCCGGTCACCGGCAGCGTCGTCAAGTCGATCCAGGTGCCGGTGCGTGTCGGCGACGACGAGCTGGAACGGGTGACGCCGAAGGTGATCAAGATCGACGTCGAAGGCTTCGAGCTGAATGTGCTGCAGGGGCTGCGTCGTACGCTCGCGAAGCACAAGCCGATCCTCATCATCGAACTCATCGACGAGCATCTCGCCCGCGCCGGCACCAGCACCGACGAGATCCACGAGTACCTGCAGGAGTTCGGCTACACGCCCTACGGCATCGACACCGCGCGTTCACCGATCCGGCACGACGTCGTGCTGCGACCGCGCGCCGCGCCGTCGCCGGAGTTCTCGGACTGGCTCTGGAAGTGACGGGGCCGGACCCGGCGGTCGCCGACCCGGCATGGCCGCGATACGTCTTCTGGTGCGGCCTCGTCGCGATCGCCTGCGTCTGGTTCCTGACGCTCGACGCGCGCCATCTCCTGCGCTCCGACGAAGGCCGCTACGCCGAGATCGCGCGCGAGATGGTCGCGAGCGGCGACTGGGTGACCATCCGCTACAACGGCATCAAGTACTTCGAGAAGCCGCCGTTCCAGATGTGGATGACGGCGCTCGCGTTCGAGGCCTTCGGCATCGGCGAGTGGCAGGCGCGGCTCTGGGTCGCGCTGAGCGGCGCGTTCGGCCTGGTCGTCACGGTGATCGCCGCGCGGCGCTGGTTCGGCCCGGGTGTCGCCATGCTCTCGGGCGCCGTGCTGCTCGCGGCACCGGGCTGGAACCTCGGCAGCCACTTCAATTCGCTCGACATGGGCGTCTCGGCCGCGATGACCGGCGTGCTCGCGGGCGTGCTGATCGCGCAGCATCCGTCGGCCTCGTCGGCGTCGCGACGCCACTGGATGTGGTTTGCCTGGGCGTCGATGGCGGTCGCGGTGCTGACCAAGGGCCTGATCGGCATCGCCCTGCCCGGACTCGTGCTCGTCCTCTACAGCGCCATCGCGCGCGACCTCGCGATCTGGCGTCGCATCCACATCGCGAGCGGTGCGCTCGTCCTGCTCGCGATCGCAGCGCCCTGGTTCGTGCTGATCTCCTTGCGCAATCCGGAGTTCGCGCACTTCTTCTTCGTCCACGAGCATTGGCAGCGCTACCTGTCGACCGTGCACCGGAGGGACGGCGCATGGTGGTACTTCGTGCCGCTGCTGGTCGGCGGCTTCCTGCCGTGGATCGGGCTGGCGTGGCGCGTGCCCGCCGTCGTGCGCGACGGCTCGCGCGGCACCGGCTTTCGACCCGTGCTGCTGCTCGCGATCTGGTCGGCGGCGATCTTCGTCTTCTTCAGCGCGTCGAGCAGCAAGCTTCCCGGCTACATCCTGCCGGTGTTTCCGGCGCTGGCCGTGATCCTGGCGCTCGCGCTCGACCGCCTGTCGCCGCCGCAGTGGCGGCGTCATCTGATCGGCGCAGCGGTCGTCGTGGTCGCGGTGCTGGCCGCGGCGCCGTTCGCCGATCGGCTGGCGAACGCGCCAGCGCAGGCCGCGACCTATCGCAGTTTCGCGAGCTGGCTCGCCCTCGGCGCTGCGCTGGCGATCTTCGGCCTGGCCTTCGCCTGGCGACTGCGCCGCGGCGATCCGCGCGCAAGCAAGATCGCCTACGCGCTGGCGTTCTTCCTGATGGCCACCGCGGCTCTGCGTGGCCACGAGGCGTTCGGCCGCAAGAGCTCGGGCGCTGACCTCGTGCCGGCGATCGAGGCCTTCGCAGGACCCGGGGTGCCGCTCTATTCGGTACGCATGCTCGATCACACGCTGCCCTTCTACCTGCGCCGCACCCCGATCATGGTCGACGTCGACGACGAGCTCGAATTCGGAATCGCCCAGGAGCCCGGACAATCGCTGCCGACGCTCGACGATTTCGTCGGGCGCTGGACTTCGGGACCGCATGCCCTGGCGCTGATGGGACACGACACGTATGCGACCCTGAAGGACCGCAAGCTGCCGATGACGCCGGTCGCCGAGGACGACCGGCGCGTCGTCGTCGCCAACTTCGAAAGCCCACATCGATGACCCTGCCCACCTTCCTGTTCCTCCTCACCGGCGTGCTGCTGAACGCCGGCGCGCAGTTGTTGCTCAAGGCCGGCGTGAAGCCGCTCGGTGCCCTGAGCATCGAGATGTCGACGCTCGTCGACACGACCGCTCGCGTCCTCACCCAGTGGCCGATCCTCGCCGGCCTCGCCTGCTACGTGATCAGCGTCGGCGTATGGCTGATCGCGCTCTCGCGCGTCGAGGTCTCGATCGCCTATCCGATGCTGTCGCTCGGCTACGTCGTCAATGCCGTCGCGGCCTACTGGCTGTTCGGCGAGGCCCTCGGGCCGGCGCGCTGCGCCGGCATCGCCATCATCCTCGTCGGCGTCTACGTCGTCGCCCGCAGCTGAGGGCCCCGCTCATGCCCGATCCCTCGTTCCTGCCCTTCGCCCGGCCGGTCATCGACGCCGCGACCATCGCCGCCGTCGGCGAGGTGCTGGCCTCCGGCTGGATCACCTCCGGGCCGAAGATGCGCGAGTTCGAGTCGCGGCTGTCGGCGCTCTTCGGCGGCCGCGCGGTGCGCGCCTTCGCCAACGGCACGGCGACGATGGAAGTCGCGCTGCGGATCGCCGGCGTCGGCCCGGGCGACGAGGTGATCACGACGCCGATCACCTGGGTCGCGACCGCCAACGTCGTCCTCGCCGTCGGCGCCCGGCCGGTCTTCGTCGACGTCGATCCGCGCACGAGAAACCTCGATCTCGACGCCGTCGAAGCGGCGATCACGCCGCGCACGCGCGCGCTGATGCCGGTCTATCTCTCCGGCCTGCCGGTCGACATGGATCGGCTCTACGCGATCGCGAAGCGCCACGACCTGCGCGTGATCGAGGACGCGGCGCAGGCGATCGACTCGCGCTGGAACGGGCAGCTCATCGGCAGCTTCGGCGATCTCGTCAGCATCAGCTTCCAGGCCAACAAGAACATCACCTGCGCCGAAGGCGGCTGCCTGGTGATGAACAGCGAGGTCGAGGCCGAGCGCTCGGAGCGGCTGCGCCTGCAGGGCGTCGTCCGATCGGGCGAGGACGGCATGGAGGTCGAGGAGCCGGGCGGCAAGTTCAATCTCACCGACATCAATGCGGTGATCGGCCTGCACCAGCTGCAAGGGCTCGCCGAGGTGACACGTCGGCGCGCCGAGCTGGCGCGGCACTACTTCGCGTGCGCCGAGCGATCGGGCCTGGCCGCGCTCGGCATCGAGCTGCCGCTGCCGTTGCGAAAGACCGGGGCGATCACCAACTGGCACATGTTCCAGGTCGTCCTGCCCACCGAGCGGCTGCTCGGTGGCCGCGCCGCCGTCATGGCCCGGCTGCGCGCGCTCGGCATCGGCACGGGCGTGCACTATCCGGCCGTGCACAGCTTCCGGCTCTATCGCGACCTCGGCTGGAAGGACGGCATGCTGCCGCAGGCCGAGCGCATCGGCCGGAGCATCCTGACGCTGCCGCTCTACCCGAGCCTCGCCGAGAGCGACGTCGAGCGCGTGTGCGACGGCCTCGCGAGCACTTGCCGGAGCCTGCTGACATGACCTCGCCCGTCCTCTCGATCGTCATCCCCGTCTACAACGAGGAGGACGTGCTCGCCGCGCTCTTCGACCGGCTCTACCCGGTGCTCGACGGCATGGGCGAGGCCTACGAGATCGTCTTCGTGAACGACGGCAGCGTCGACCGCTCGGCTCAGCTGCTTGCCGACCAGTTCCGGACCCGTCCGGACGTCACCCGCGTCGTCCTCTTCAACGGCAACTTCGGCCAGCACATGGCGATCCTCGCCGGCTTCGAGCACGTGCGCGGCGAGATCGCGATCACCCTCGACGCCGACCTGCAGAACCCGCCCGAGGAGATCCCGAAGCTCGTCGCCGCGATCCGCGCCGGCCACGACTACGTCGGTACGTACCGGCACGCACGCCAGGACAGCGCGTTCCGTCGCGTCGCCTCGCGGATGATGAATGCGGTCCGCGAGCGCACGACGAGCATCCACATGACCGACCAGGGCTGCATGCTGTGCGCCTACGACCGCACCCTCGTCGACACGATCAACGCCTGCCAGGAGGTGAACACCTTCATCCCGGCACTGGCCTACACCTTCGCGGCGCGCCCGACCGAGATCGAGGTCCGGCACGAGGCCCGCCACGCGGGCGAGTCGAAGTACTCGCTCTACAGCCTCATCCGCCTCAACTTCGATCTGGTGACGGGCTTTTCGACCGTGCCGCTGCAGCTTTTCTCGCTCATCGGCACGGTACTCGCGCTGCTCTCGGGCGCCCTCTTCATCCTGCTGCTCGTGCGCCGCTTCCTGTTCGGCGCCGAGGTCGAGGGCGTGTTCACGCTGTTCGCGCTCCAGTTCTTCCTCACCGGGATCATGCTGTTCGGCGTCGGCCTGATGGGCGAGTACATCGGCCGGATCCAGCAGGAAGTGCGGCGCCGTCCGCGCTACCGGATCGGCGCGGTGCTCGAGAAGACCGGCGCGGCCGACGGCCTGCGAAGCCTGCCCGAGACCGCGAAGGTGAGATGAAAGCCGTCGTCTTCGGCTATTCCAACGTCGGCGATCGCTGCCTTCGCGTGCTG
>CAJDUN010000022.1_pt1 | contig 27618 bp, 20 predicted proteins | sample 7390741 | NCBI WGS metagenome assembly CAJDUN01 (sample SAMEA7055660, study PRJEB34461) | soil metagenome | biome: terrestrial ecosystem; feature: Peninsula; material: soil | place: Antarctica | collected 2016 | reverse complement strand
CGGCGCGCCGCCTCGGCCGCCGATGGCGCGGCCTCCGGCCACCGGCGTCGCTCGCCCGACGACCTCTCGGGCGCCGCTTCCGCTCCCGCCTCTTGAGTCCGTCGCGTCCCTTCATCCAGCGGCCGGTGGCGACCTCGCTGCTGATGCTGGCGATCGTCCTTGCCGGCCTCGTGGGCTTCAGGTTCCTGCCTCTGTCGGCTCTGCCGCAGGTCGACTATCCGACGATCCAGGTGCAGACGCTCTACCCGGGCGGCAGCCCCGAGGTGATGAGCAACACCGTCACCGCGCCGCTCGAGCGCCAGTTCGGGCAGATGGCCGGCCTCGACCGGATGAGCTCGACCAGCGCCGCCGGCGTCTCCATCGTCACGCTGCAGTTCAGTCTCGGGCTGACGCTCGACGTCGCCGAGCAGGAAGTGCAGGCGGCGATCAACGCCGGCGGCTCGCTGCTGCCGGCCGACCTGCCGGCGCCTCCCGTCTACGCCAAGGTCAATCCGGCCGACGCGCCGGTGCTCACGCTCGCCATCACCTCCGACACGCTGCCGCTCACCGAGGTGCAGAACCTCGTCAACACGCGCCTGGCGCAAAAGATCAGCCAGGTCTCGGGCGTCGGCCTGGTGTCGCTGAGCGGCGGGCAGCGGCCGGCGGTGCGGATCCAGGCCAACACCCAGGCGATGGCGGCCAAGGGCATCGGCCTCGACACCCTGCGCACTGCGATCAGCAACGCCAACGCCAACGGCGCCAAGGGCAGCTTCGACGGCCCGAAGCGCTCGTACACGATCAACGCCAACGACCAGCTCGTCACCGTCGACGACTACAAGAACCTGATCGTCACCTACAAGAACGGCGCCCCGGTGCGCCTGACCGAGGTCGCCCGCGTCGTCGACAGCGCCGAGAACACGCAGCTCGGCGCCTGGGCCGGCATGGCCTGCCCGAGCGGCGCCGCGGCGTCGAACGCCGAGGCGCCGAAGTGCGTCGACGGCCACGTGCTGGCGCCGGCGATCATCCTCAACGTCCAGCGGCAGCCGGGCGCGAACGTGATCGGCACGGTCGACGCGATCAAGGCGCAGCTTCCCGCGTTGCGCGCCGGCCTGCCGAGCAGCCTGCGCGTCGACGTGCTGAGCGACCGCACCAACGGCATCCGCGCCTCGGTCGAACACGTCGAGATGGAGCTGGCGCTCGCCGTCGTCCTCGTCGTGCTGGTGATCTTCGCCTTCCTCGGCAGCCTGCGCGCGACCGTGATCGCCAGCATCGCCGTGCCGATCTCGCTCGTCGGCACGTTTGGCCTCATGTACCTGCTGGGCTACAGCCTCAACAACCTGAGCCTGATGGCGATGACGATCGCCACCGGCTTCGTCGTCGACGATGCCATCGTGATGATCGAGAACATCTCGCGCTACATCGAGAGAGGCGAGCCGCCCATGCTGGCCGCCATGAAGGGCGCGACGCAGATCGGCTTCACGATCATCTCGCTCACCGTGTCGCTGATCGCGGTGCTGATCCCGCTGCTCTTCATGGGCGACGTGGTCGGGCGCCTGTTTCGCGAGTTCGCGGTGACGCTGGCGATCACCATCCTCATCTCCGCGGTCGTCTCGCTGACGCTGGTGCCGATGATGTCGGCGCGCTGGCTGAAGCGCGCCGAAAAGAAGAAGAGCGGCCTGGCCGCCCGGGCCCAGGCCTTCTTCGGCGCCATCATGGGCCGCTACGACCACGCCCTGGTCTGGGTGATCGACCACCAGGCGATCACGCTCGCCGTCGCGCTGCTGACCTTCGTCGTCACCGCGCTGCTCTACCTGGTGATCCCGAAAGGCCTGTTCCCGACGCAGGACACCGGCCAGCTGCAAGGCCGCCTCGAGGCCACCCCCGACGTCTCCTACGAGCGCATGGCGCTGCTGCAGCGGCAGGCGGCGCTGGCGATCCTGCAGGATCCCGACGTCGAGAACCTCAGCTCGTTCGTCGGCGTCGACGCCGCCAACAACACGATGCTGCATACCGGCAGCCTCCTCATCGACCTCAAGCCGGGCCACGCGGACCAGCAGCTCGTGATGGACCGGCTCCGCCAGCGCGTCAGCCGGATCGCGGGAGCCTCGCTCGAGCTGCAGCCGACGCAGGACCTGACGATCGACGCCGAGACCGGCCCGACGCAATACCGGGTTTCGCTCGAGGCCGTCGACAGCGCCACGATCACCCTGTGGATGAACCGGCTGGTGCAAAAGCTCCAGTCGGTGCCGCAGGTACGAAACGTCAGCAGCGACGCCGGCGCCCAGGGCCTGGCGGCCTACGTCAACGTCAACCGCGACACGGCGGCACGCCTGTCGATCACCGCCAGCTCGGTCGACGACGCGCTTTACAGCGCTTTCGGCCAGCGCATCGTCTCGACCATCTTCACCGAGACGAACCAGTACCGGGTCATCCTCGAGGCGCAGCCCGACAGCGTCAGGACGCCCGAGGCGCTCGGCCAGCTCAACCTGATCGCCGGCTCGGGCACGGCGACGCCGCTGTCGGCGATCGCCAGCATCACCGAACAGAACGCGCCCCTGCAGATCACCCACGTCGCCCAGTACCCGGCGAGCACCCTCAACTTCGACACCGCCAGCGGCGTCGCCCTCGGCGCGGGGGTCGACGCGATCCGCAAGGCGGCCAAGGACATCGGCCTGCCGAGCTCGGTGAGGATGACCTTTCTCGGCGCCTCGAGCGCCTACGAGCGGTCGCTGTCGAACCAGCTCTGGCTGATCCTGGCGGCGGTCGTCTGCGTCTACATCGTCCTCGGCGTCCTCTACGAGAGCTACGTTCACCCGCTGACGATCCTCTCGACGCTGCCCTCGGCGGGCGTCGGCGCGCTGCTCGCCCTGATCATCACCGGCCACGACCTCGACGTGATCGGCATCATCGGCATCATCCTGCTCATCGGCATCGTCAAGAAGAACGCGATCATGATGATCGACTTCGCCATCGATGCCGAGCGAAACCAGGGCATGAGCGCGCGCGACGCGATCCACCAGGCGGCGATGCTGCGCCTGCGCCCGATCCTGATGACGACGCTGGCGGCGCTGTTCGCGGCGGTGCCGCTGATGCTCAGCTGGGGCGACGGCGCCGAGCTGCGCCGGCCGCTCGGCCTGGCGATCTTCGGCGGCCTCATCGTCAGCCAGATGCTGACGCTCTTCACGACGCCGGTGATCTACCTCGGGTTCGATCGGCTGGGCGGCGGCACGGCGCGCCTGCGCGGCGACGAAAGCGAAGAGGGCGGCGAGGCGGGCGACGCAAGCGCGCCGGAGCCCGCGCGGTGAACCTCTCGCGCCCGTTCGTGCGCCGACCGATCGGCACCGTCCTGCTGACGGTGGGCATCGCCCTGGCGGGCATCGCCGGCTTCTTCGAGCTGCCGGTCTCGCCGCTGCCGCAGGTCGATTACCCGGTGATCTCGGTCAGCGCCAGCATTCCCGGCGCCAGCCCGGAGACGATGGCGACCAGCGTCGCGACGCCGCTCGAGCGCCACCTCGGGACCATCGCCGGCGTCAACGAGGTCACCTCGTCGAGCAACACCGGCAGCGCCCGCGTCACGCTGCAGTTCGACCTCAGCCGCGACATCGACGGCGCCGCCCGCGAGGTGCAGGCGGCAATCAACGCCAGCCGCATCGACCTGCCGGCGACGCTGCGCAGCAACCCGACCTACCGCAAGGCCAACCCGGCGGCCTCGCCGGTGATCATCCTGGCCCTGACCTCGAAGACGAAGTCGCCGGGGCAGATCTACGACGAGGTCTCGAACATCATCAGCCAGCGGCTGTCGCAGGTCGACGGCGTCGGCGAGGTCGAGGTCGGCGGCGGCTCGCTGCCGGCGGTGCGCATCGAGCTGCTGCCGTTCGCCCTCAACAAGTACGGCATCAGCACCGAGGACGTCCGTGCCGCCATCCAGGCGAGCAACGCGAATCGGCCCAAGGGCGCGATCCAGGGCGACGGCCGGCGCCTGCAGATCTACACGCAGACGCCGGCGCTGAAGGCGAGCGACTATGCGCCGATGGTCATCGCCTGGCGCAACGGCGCCGCGGTCCGCCTGCAGGACGTCGCCCAGGTCCTCAACGGCGTCGAGGACACGCGCACGCTCGGCCTCTTCAACGGCGAGCCGGCGATCATCATCCTGGTCACGCGCCAGCCTTCGGCCAACATCATCCAGACGGTCGACTCGGTGCGCGCCATGCTGCCCGAGCTGCAGGCCGAGCTGCCTGCCGACGTGACGCTGCAGGTCGCCTCGGACAGCACCAACACCATCCGCTCGTCGCTGCACGAGGTCGAGATCACGCTGATCATCTCGGTCATCCTCGTCGTTCTCGTCGTCAGTGCCTTCCTGCGAAACCTGCGCGCGACGATCATCCCGGCAGTGGCGACGGTGGGGGCGCTGCTCGGCACCTTCGGCGTGATGTATCTGCTCGGCTATTCGCTCGACAACCTGAGCCTGATGGCGCTGACGGTGGCGACCGGCTTCGTCGTCGACGATGCCATCGTCGTGCTCGAGAACACCAGTCGGCACATCGAGGCCGGCATGACGCGCATGCGCGCGGCCTTACTCGGCGCGCGCGAGGTCGGCTTCACCGTGCTCTCGATGAGCCTGTCGCTGGTGGCGGTCTTCATTCCGCTGCTCTTCATGGGTGGCCAGGTCGGAAGGCTCTTTCGCGAGTTCGCGGTGACCCTTTCCGTGGCCGTGATGATCTCGCTCGTCATCTCGCTGACGACGACGCCGATGATGTGCGCGTGGCTGCTGCGCCCGGACGCCGACCGGGAGCGTCCGCCCGGGCGGTTGACGCGCTTTTTCGAGCGCGGCTACGCCTGGGTGCTCCGCCGCTACGAGCTGAGCCTCGACTGGGCGCTCGACAGCAAGGCGCTGGTCATGCTGATCCTGGTCGCCGTCGTCGGCCTCAATGTCTATCTCTTCAGCGTCGTGCCGAAGGGGTTCTTCCCGCAGCAGGACAGCGGCCAGCTGATCGCCGGCCTGCGCGCCGACCAGAGCATCTCGTCGCACGCGATGGGCGACAAGCTGCGCCAGGTCGTCGACATCATCCATCACGATCCGGCGGTGGCGACGGTCGTCGGCTTCACCGGGGGCTCGCGAGCCGGCGGCGGCTTCATGTTCGTCAATCTCAAGCCGTCGAACCAGCGCACCGACAGCGGCAATATCGTGATCGCGCGGCTGCGGCCGCAGCTGGCGCAGATCACGGGGCTCTCGATCTTTCTCAGCCCGGTGCAGGCGGTGCGCTCGGGTGGCCGGCAGAGCAACTCGTCGTACCAGTACACGCTCAAGAGCGACAACCTCGCCGACCTGCGCAGCTGGGCCGGCAAGCTGGCCGATCGGATGAAGACCGAGAGCGCGCTGACCGACGTCGATACCGACCAGCAGGACAACGGCGTGCAGACGATGGTGCAGGTAGACGGCAACAGTGCCGGTCGCCTCGGCCTGACCGCGAGCGGCGTCGACGCCGCCCTTTACGATGCCTTCGGCCAGCGCCAGGTGGCGACCATCTACACCGAGCTGAACCAGTACCACGTCGTCATGGAGTGGGCGCCGGGCTACACGCGCGGCCCCAATGCGCTCAACGACGTTTACGTCCCCGCAACACGCACGGTGCAAAGCGGCGGCAAGGCGGTGAGCGTCGAATCGACCGCGGCGACCGCCGCGATCACCGGCAACACGACGCTGCCGGTGTCGGCGAATCCCGCCCTGAAGTCGGCCTCGACCGGCAACGTTCTGAGCAACAGCGCCGCCAACCTGGTGCCGCTGACCTCGGTCGCGAAGTTCTACGAGACCTCGGCGCCGACCTCGGTCAACCACCAGGACGGCGAGCTGGCGACGACGATCTCGTTCAACCTTGCCGACGGCCGAAATCTCAACGACGCCAAGGATGCGATCAGCCAGGCCGAAGCCGACATCGGCATGCCGACCAACGTGCGCGGCGCCTTTGCCGGCACGGCGGCGAGCGCGCAGCAGTCGCAGGGCCAGCAGCTGATGCTGATCTTCGCCGCCCTCGTCGTCATCTACATCGTCCTCGGCATCCTTTACGAGAGCCTGATCCATCCGGTGACGGTGCTGTCGACGCTGCCCTCGGCAGGCGTTGGCGCGGTGCTGGCGCTGATGCTGTTCCGCATGGAGTTCTCGATCATCGCCCTCATCGGCGTGTTCCTGCTCATCGGCATCGTCAAGAAGAACGCCATCCTCATCATCGACTTCGCTCTCGAGGCCGAGCGCGCGCGGGGTCTCGACTCGCTCGCCGCGGTGCGCGAAGCCTGCCTGCTGCGCTTTCGCCCGATCCTGATGACGACGCTGGCCGCGGCCCTCGGCGCCCTGCCACTGGCGATCGGCTTCGGCGACGGCTCGGAGCTGCGCCAGCCGCTCGGCGTCGCCATCATCGGCGGCTTGATCGCGAGCCAGCTGCTGACGCTCTTGACGACGCCGGTCGTCTATATCCTTCTCGACAAGCTGCACCGCCGTGCTCCCGACGAGCGTCATCTCAGCCGAGGCGGCGGCGGCGACGCCGTGGTGGCTGCCGGACTGACATGACCATGCGTTGCTTCCCGCTCGCCCGAGTGGTCACGCCGGCCCGCGTGGCGCTGGCCGCGCTCTTCGCCGCGGCCCTCGCCGCCTGCACGATCGGGCCTGCCTACGTGCGCCCGAGCGCGCCGACACCCGCGACCTACAAGGAGACGGCCGGCTGGCAGCCGGCCGAGCCGGCCGATGCGCTGGAGCGCGGACTCTGGTGGACGCTCTTCGGCGACGCCGAGCTTGATCGACTCGAGGCGAAGGTCGAGGTCTCGAACCAGAACGTTGCCGCCGCGGTGGCCAACTATGCTCAGGCGCAGGCCCTTGTTCGCGTTGATCGGGCAGCGTTGTTCCCGGCGCTCGGCGCCACCGCCGGAGCGACGCGCTCGGGCGCCGGCGGCGGCAGCGTCTCGCGCACCGGCAACTCGCTGCAGGCCGGCATCGCGGCGAGCTGGGAGCCGGATGTGTGGGGTCGCCTGCGCCTGACCGTGAGCGGCGCCGAAGCGAGCGCCCAGGCGAGCCAGGCCGATCTCGCGGCGGCCAGGCTCTCGGCCCAGGCGCTGCTCGCCACCAACTATTTCGCGCTGCGCGAGGCCGACGCGGAAGAAGGCCTGCTGCGCACCACCGTCGCCGGCTATGAGCGCGCCCTGACGATCACCCGGAACAGCTACGACGCCGGCATCTCGGCGAAGACCGACGTGCTGCAGGCGCAGACGACGCTCGAGAACGCGCGGGCGACGCTGATCGGCCTGACCCGCCAGCGGGCGCAGCTCGAGCATGCCATCGCCGTGCTCGTCGGCCAGCCACCGGGCGACTTCAGCATCGCCGTCGCGCCCTGGACCATGAACGTGCCGACGGTGCCGCCGGGCGTGCCGTCGACGCTCCTGCAACGCCGGCCGGACATCGCCGCAGCCGAGCGCGCCGTGGCCGCAGCCAATGCGCAGATCGGCATCCAGCGCTCGGCGTATTTCCCGAGCCTGTCGCTGAGCGGCTCGTTCGGCTTCGCCAGCTCGACAGCAAGCAGGCTCCTCAGCGCTCCGAGCAGCCTCTGGTCGGTCGGCCTCTCGGCGGCGCAGACCGTCTTCGACGCCGGGAAGGATCGCGCCGCCGGGCCTCGGCCGCGGCCGACCTGGTCGAACAGCAGCTCCTCAATCAATACCGCGCCGGCCAGGTCGCGTACACCAATGTCGTCACTGCCCAGGCATCGGCTCTCAGTGCGAGACAGACGATGGTGCAGCTCGTGAGCAGCCGACAGGCGAGCGCGATCGCCCTGGTCCAGGCGCTCGGCGGGGGATGGCACGCGCCAGAGGCGTTCGACGCGGCCGCCTCGGCGACGCGTTGACGGCGCGCCGCGATGTCCGATCCCTGCCCGCGAGGCTCGCCGCGTCGCGAGTCCGGGGGATATCGAAACTACCCTAGTGCCGGCCGAGGTGCCCGCCCAGAATCTGAGCAACCCCACAAAGGCTCGGATGGAAAAGATCTGGCTGAAGCAATATCCCGCGGGCGTGCCGGCGGAGATCGACGTGAACCAGTATTCATCGCTGGTCGGGTTGCTCGACGACAGCTTCCGGCGCTACGCCGATCGTCTGGCCTTCAAGTTCATGGGCAAGGCGATCAGCTTTGGCCAGGTCGACCAGGCCTCGATCGCGTTCGCGGCCTGGCTGCAGGCGCAGGGCCTGGTACGCGGCGATCGCGTCGCGCTGATGATGCCCAACGTTCCGCAGTACCCGGTCGCGATCGCCGCCGTGTTGCGCGCGGGCCTTGTCGTCGTCAACGTCAACCCGCTCTACACGCCGCGCGAGCTCGAGCACCAGCTGAAGGACTCGGGCGCCAAGGCGATCGTCATCCTCGAGAACTTCGCCGGCGTGCTGGCGCAGGTGATGGCCGCCGTGCCGACCAAGAAGGTCGTGCTCGCGTCGATGGGCGACATGCTCGGCTTTCCCAAGTCGCTGATCGTCAACTACGTCGTGCGCAAGGTGAAGAAGATGGTGCCGGCGTTCGACCTGCCCGGTGCCGTCCGCTTCAACGATGCGCTCGCCGAGGGCCGCGGCAAGACCTTCAAGCCGCAGGCGATCGGGCCCGACGACATCGCCGTGCTCCAGTACACCGGCGGCACGACCGGCGTGAGCAAGGGCGCGGTGCTGCTCCATCGCAACCTCGTCGCCAACATCCTGCAGTCCGAGGCCTGGTACCAGCCGGCGTTGAAGAAGATCCCGGCGGGCGAGCAGATCGTCACGATCTGCGCCTTGCCGATCTATCACATCTTCGGCTTCAACATCAACGTGATGCTCTCGATGCGCATGGGCGGCGCCAACATCCTGATCGTCAATCCGCGCGACCTGCCCGGCGTGTTCAAGGAACTGCAGGGCGAGAAGTTCCACAGCTTCCCGGCCGTGAACACGCTCTTCAACGCCATGGCCAACCACCCCGACTTCTCGAGCGTCGATTGGTCGGGCCTGGTGATCTCGGTTGGCGGCGGCATGGCCGTGCAGAGCGCGACGGCCAAGCTCTGGCTCGAGAAGACCGGCTGCCCGATCGTCGAGGGCTACGGCCTGTCGGAGACCTCGCCGTCGGCGACCTGCAACCCGGTCGACAGCACGGCCTACAGCGGCAACATCGGCCTGCCGATGCCCAACACCGAGCTCAAGCTCCTCGACGACGAGGGCCACGAGGTGCCGATGGGCACGCCGGGCGAGATCGCGATCAAGGGTCCGCAGGTGATGGCCGGCTACTGGCAGCGGCCCGACGAGACCGAGAAGGCGATGACCGCCGACGGGTTCTTCCGCAGCGGAGACATCGGCACCGTCGACGAGCGCGGCTATTTCAAGATCGTCGACCGCAAGAAGGACATGATCCTGGTGAGCGGCTTCAACGTCTACCCGAACGAGGTCGAGGATGTCGTCACGCAGATGCCCGGCATCCTCGAATGCGCGGCCGTCGGCATCGCCGACGCCAAGGCGGGCGAGGCCGTGAAGCTCTTCATCGTGCGCAAGGACCCGTCCATCACCGAGGCGGCGGTGCGCTCGTACTGCGAGGCCAACCTCACCGGCTACAAGCGGCCGAAAGTGATCGAATTCCGCACCGAACTGCCGAAGAGCCCTGTCGGCAAGATCCTGAGGCGTGAACTGCGCGACAAAGCCTAGCGCCGGCAGGGTGGAAGGTCGTTCCCTGCTACTGCATGCTGATACATTTCGCGGATTGTCGAAGTCGCGCGCCGGCGAGCGCGGGCATGACTGAAACGGGAATGGGAACCGATCGGTGATCTGGGTCAAGACCGACGCGGGCCGCGCCGAGATGCAGACGAGGGCGCTGGTCAAGGAGCGGGCCCGGCGCAACCTGCTGCTCCTCATCGACGGAAGCAAGTCCGAGGAGATGCTGCTCGCCAACCTGGCGGGCATCAGCGCCGAGGACTTCCAGGAGCTGAGGAAGCTCGACCTCATCGCGCCTGCCGCGGGTGCCGTGACGGTCAATGCGTCGCGCCCGGTCCACGCTGATCCGGCCCGTCCAACCGCACACTCGCCGCTCGAGGCCAAGGCCCTCGACTACAGCGAGTTCACCGCCGCTCTGACGCAGATCATCTCGAGCCAGCTCGGCCTGCGCGGCTTCACGCTGACGCTCGCCGTCGACAAGGCCTCGACGATCGAGGAGTTGCGCGACGTCGCCAGGCGCGTCATCGACCAGGTCCGCGATCGCAAGGGCGAATCTGCCGCGCTCGAAGCCAGAAAGACGCTCTACGGCGGCTGATCGGCGCTCCTTACCGTAGTCTGGCGACGCTGGCCCCAGTGAAGATCATCACCGCCTCGTGGCGCGTGCTGCGGGCGGTCCTGCTCGGCCTCGCCGGGCTCGTCATCTTCCTCGAGGAGTGGGGCTGGCGGCCGCTCACCGCGCTGGTCGCCCGTCTGTTCGAATGGCCACCGCTCGGCCGCCTCGAAAACCGGGTCGCCTCGTCGCCGCCGCGCGTCGCCCTCGCGCTCTTCCTGGTGCCGACGCTGCTGCTGCTGCCGGTCAAGCTCGGCGCGTTCTGGCTGATCGAGGCCGGCCGGCCGGGCCTCGGCTTCCTCCTTGTCCTGGCCGCCAAGCTCGTGGGCACCGCCTTCGTCGGGCGCCTCTTCATCCTGGTCGAGGCTCAGTTGATGCAGTTTGGCTGGCTCGCCCGCTTCATCGAGGGCTGGCGCGGCGTCAAGCTGCGGGTGCGGGTGGTTCTGCGCGCTTCGGCGCTGTGGCAGGCGATGTGGGCCTGGCGTCGCAGCCTTCGTCTGTGGCTGCAGCGCGGGGTGGGGTGATGGCGCTTGCGCCCCGCTTTCACGTTGCCGTTGCGCTCGCGTCGGGCCTCGAGCTCGAGCTGCCGGTTGCCGTGGCGCGCCACGTCCAGGTGTTGCGACTGCAGCCCGGTGCACCAGTCGTGCTCTTCAACGGCGACGATGGTGTCGAGTGGCGTGCGGAGGTGCTCCACATGGGCAAGGCCAGCGTGGCGGTGCGGCTCGGCGCCCCGGTTGCGGTCGATCGGGAGCTGCCCTGGCAGGTCACCATCGCTCTCGGCATGCCGGCCAACGACCGCATGGATGCGCTGGTCGAGAAGGCCTGCGAACTGGGCGCAGCCGCGATCCAGCCTCTGGTCTGCGAGCGCTCGGTGCTGCGGCTCACGGGCGAACGGGCAGAAGCCAAGCGCCGGCATTGGGCCGGCGTTGCGGCGTCGGCGAGCGAGCAATGCGGGCGTGTGCGGGTGGCGAGCGTGCTGCCGGTGCGCAGCCTGCTGCCGTGGCTCGATGATGCGGGCCGGGTCCATCCCGCGCCCCTTCGCCTCGTGCTCAGTCTCGCGCCCGACGCGATTTCGCCAGCCGCCACCTTCGACGTGCCGCGCTCGCCGGATGCCGCCGCACAGGTGCTGGTGCTGAGCGGGCCCGAGGGCGGGCTCAGCCCGGCCGAGGAGGCCGCTGCGGTGGCGCTCGGCTTCACGCGCACCCGCCTCGGTCCGCGCGTGCTGCGTGCCGACACGGCGCCGCTGGCGCTGCTGGCCTGGCTCGGACTGGCCGCCGACGCACAGAGGCGGTCATGAATTCGCGCGGTGTTGCAAGCGCTTCGGCGCGGTGCGCGTGATGGCGACCGGTGTCGTCCTCAACCTGGGCTGCATCGGCGTCGCACTGTCTGGCGTCGCGCTGGAGCGCTTCCTGCTGGCGCTGTTCGCGCTCGGCGTGGGCTGTAATTTTCTCTACATCGGGGGCACCGCGCTCTTCACCACGGCCCTAGCCACTGCTTTTGCGCGCCGAGCCGGCCACGAGGTCGAAGCGGAACAAGCGGCACTCGATCGGCCCGTTCCACATCGGCACGCGGCGCGACTCCTTCAGCCGCATCGCTCCCGGCAGCTTCATGTCGGGGCTGAGGATCCAGGCGGTCCAGCCGGCGGGATGCGAGGTATAGGCGCGCTTCCAGTGCGTGGCCAGGCGCGGAAAGAAGTCGCTGACCGCTTCGCGGTCGGACGTGGGCGCGGCGGCCTTGCCGGCGACCTCGATGCGCTCGCCGTACGGCGGGTTCACCATCAGCGTGCCGTGAAGGTCGGGTGAGATCTCCGGCGCCGGACGCTCGAGCGCGTCGCCGCCGTTGAACACGATGGCGCTCGCGACGCCGGCGCGCTCGGCGTTGCGGCGGGCGAAGTCGACCATGCGAAACGAGACGTCGCTCGCGAAGATCGGCACGGCCGAAGGACGGACGCGCGCGGCGGCCTTGGACTTCATGCGTTGCAGGTCGGCACGTCGCTCGGCGCTCGCGAAAGGCAGCAGCCGCTCGAACGCGAAGCGGCGCAGGCGGCCCGGCGCCAGCCCCATCGCGATCTGCGCCGCCTCGATCGCGATCGTGCCCGAGCCGCAGCACGGGTCGTGCAGCGCGCCGCCGCTGTCGGCCGTGCCGCGCCAGCCCGCGGCCGCGAGCATCGCCGCGGCCAGCGTCTCCTTCAGCGGCGCGTCGCCCTTGTCCTCGCGCCAGCCGCGCTTGAAGAGCGACTCGCCCGAGCTGTCGACGTAGATCGCGGCGCGCTCGGTTCCGACATGGAGGACGATCTGCAGGTCGGGTCGCACGGTGTCGACGTTCGGTCGCTCGCCGTGCTCGTCGCGCATCCGGTCGCAGACGCCGTCCTTCACGCGCAGTGCGGCGAAGTTGAGGCTCTTGAGCGGACTGCGCTGTGCCGTCGTGTCGACGCGCAGCGTCTGGCGCGGCGTGATCCAGTCCGACCACGCCACCTCGTGCGCGAGCGTGTAGAGATCGGTCTCGTCGCGATACGGACCCTCGCCGACCTCGATCAGCACACGCTGCGCGAGCCGGCTCTCGAGGTTGAGCAGCATCACCTCGAGCGGCTCGCCGGCGAGCGCGATGCCGCCGCGCATGGCATGGATCGGCGTCTCGGGCAGGAGCGCCCGGACCTCGGCCTCGAGCAACGCTTCGACGCCCGCGGCGCAGGGCAGGAACAAGGGCAACGGCATGACGGGGATGGTGCGGCTTCGCGACGGCGAGCGGCTACATCGTCTTTCGCAGCTGGGTCGGCGCGATCTTGAGCGCCTCGCGGTATTTCGCGACCGTGCGCCGCGCGACGTGGATGCCCTGCTCCTCGAGCATCAGCGAGATCTGGCTGTCGGAGAGCGGCTTGGCCGGGTCCTCTGCCGAGACGATCTGCCGGATCAGCGCTCGCACGGCCGTGCTCGAGGCCGCACCGCCCGAGTCGGTGCCGAGCGAGGAGCCGAAGAAGTACTTGAGCTCGAAGGTGCCGAACGGCGTCGACATGTACTTCGCGGTGGTCACGCGCGAGATCGTCGACTCGTGCAGGCCGAGCTCGTCGGCGATCTCGCGCAGCACGAGCGGCTTCATCGCGATCGCGCCGTGGGTGAAGAAGCTCCTCTGACGCTCGACGATGGCCTGCGAGACGCGCTGGATGGTGTCGAAGCGCTGCAGGATGTTCTTCACGAACCAGCGCGCCTCCTGCAGGCGCGAGTTGAGGCCCGGGCCGGCGCCGTTGAGCGCGCCGGTGCCGCGGTGCTGGCGGATCGCGCTGGCGTAGAGGTCGTTGATGCGCAGCTTGGGCATCACGTCGGGGTTGAGCAGCACCTTCCAGCCGCGCCCGGCCTTCTGCACGATCACGTCGGGGATGACGATGTTCGCCTCGGCCCGCGCGAACGGTCGCGCCGGCTTGGGCTCGAGGGCGACGATGAGCGCCTGCGCCTCGCGCAGCAGCGTCTCGTCGGCGCCGGTCACGGCCATCAGCTTCTTCAGGTCGCGACGCGCCAGCAGCGCCAGGTGGCTGCGGCAGACGATGATCGCGATCGCCTGCGCCTCCGAGCGCTCGACGGCGCGCAGCTGCAGGATCAGGCATTCGGCCAGGTCGCGCGCGCCGACGCCGGTCGGCTCCATGCTCTGCAGGTAGCGCAGTCCGCAGCGAAGGTGAGCCAGGAGCGGCGCGACGTCGTCGTCGCTGTCGAGTTCGACGTCGAGGACGAGTCCGCCTTCGACCAGGCGCGCGGCGATCTCCTCGAGCGGATCGGAAAGGTAGCCGTCGTCGTCGAGCGAGTCGATCAGCACCAGCACGGCGGCGGCGTCGGTCGGCGAGAGGCGCATGCCGGCGAGCTGGGCGCGCAGATGGTCCTGAAGGCTCAGTGCCGCAGAGTCGCGGTCGCTGTCGTCGGGGTCGTCGAAGTCGTTGTTGGTGCGCGACTTGCCCGGCGTCTCGCGGATGCCGTCGAAGTCCTCGCGCTCGGTGCCGTTCTCCCAGTCGTCGCGCTCCGCGGCAGCGAACTCGGTGCCGTCGAGCGCCGCCGGCTCGGCCGCCTCGGGGCTGTCGCCGCCCGGCTCCGCGGCCCGCTCCGACTCGCGCTCGCCGGCGCGCTCGGCGCTCGACAGCCGCTCGACCATCGGCTCGAACGCCGGCGCCGAGTCTTCCTCGGCCTCGAGGAACGGGTTCTGCTCGAGCATCTGCTCGACTTCCTGGTGCAGCTCGAGCGTCGAGAGCTGCAGCAAACGGATCGACTGCTGCAGCTGGGGCGTGAGCGCCAGATGCTGGGAAAGTCGGACCTGCAGCGTCTGCTTCATGGACCAATGCGGCCGGCCGGGCGCAGGGCCGCTCCCAAGCCCGGCCGCGCCCCCTCGGGGGGCAGCGACCGGAAGGAGCGGAGCGACTGATGCGAGCGTGGGGGCACCATGTCACATCCGGAAATGCTCGCCGAGATAGACCTTGCGGACGTCGGCGTTGGCGACGATCTCGGCGGGCGTGCCTTCGGCGAGCACCCGTCCCTCGCTGATGATGTAGGCGCGGTCGCAGATGCCGAGCGTCTCGCGCACGTTGTGATCGGTGATGAGGACACCGATGCCGCGCCCCTTCAGGAAGCCGATGATCCGCTGGATCTCGATCACGGCGATCGGGTCGATGCCGGCGAAGGGCTCGTCAAGGAGGATGAAGCGCGGCTGCGTCGCCAGCGCCCGCGCGATCTCGACGCGCCTTCGCTCGCCGCCCGAGAGCGCCGGCGCCGGCGAAGCGCGCAACTTCTCGATCGAGAGGTCGCGCAGCAAACCGTCGAGCAGCCCGTCGATCGTCGCCTTCCTGAGCGGCTTGCCGTCGGCACCGACCTGCAGTTCGAGCACGGCGCGCACGTTGTCCTCGACGTTGAGCTTGCGAAAGATCGACGGCTCCTGCGGCAGGTACGACAGGCCCAGGCGCGAGCGCTGGTGGATCGGCATGCGCTCGACGCGCCGGCCCTCGATCGTGATCTCGCCGCCGTCGGCACGGACGAGGCCGACGATCATGTAGAAGCTCGTGGTCTTGCCGGCGCCGTTCGGCCCCAGCAGACCGACGACCTCGCCGCTCTTCACGCTGAGCCGGACGCCGTCGACGACCAGGCGCGAGCCGTACGACTTGCGCAGGCCGTGCGCTTCGAGCCGGTGCGCCGTGGCGTCGGCCGCTGCCGTCGTCACTTGCCGTCCCCGAGCGACGGAGCGGTGCGCAGCGACGGCGTGGGTGCGGCACTCGCGGCGCGCGCCGCCTCCGCTGCGGCCGCGCTGCCTTCCCTGGGCGTGAGCACGGCGCGGACGCGGCCGCCCGGATTGGTCGCCGACGGTGTCGCGCCGCCGCTGACGTTGAAGACCTCGCTGCCGCTGTCGTAGGTGACGAGGTTGCCCGAGATCTCGTCGCTGACCTCGCTGCCGCGCAGGCGTTTCACCGAGGCGTTGTTGACGAAGCGGATGACGTCCGACTTGCCGTCGTACTCGAGCCGCTCGGCATCGCCGGTGATGTATTCGTCGGGCGCGTCGCGTTTCTGGCGGAAGGTGGCGTGCTGGGTGGGCGAGCCGAAGGCGATCGCCGAGTGATAGCCATCGGGCAGCTCGCGGACCTCGATCCGGGCAGCGCGGATCACCATCGAGCCCTTGGTGACGACGACGTTGCCGTTGAACACGACGATCTGCTTCAGCAGGTCGATCTTGCCCGGCAGGTCGGCCTCGACGTTGAGCGGCTTGAAGCGGTCCGACTTCTCGGCGCGCAACGGCGTCGTCGCGCCGGTCGCGAGCAGGGCGGCGAGGATGGAGAGCAGGATTCGGGGCAGTGGCAGAGGCACGGGAGGGATTCGGTCGGTGCGAAGGTGTCGCGAATCAATCGGCATGAAACTTGCATGCCATTCTATGCCAGTGCTCGGGCGCAGGGTGTGCTTGCGAACCCGATTCGCCGTCGGCGACCGCTGCGCCGGTCAGCCGCGAGGGGCCCGGCGCACCTGGTTCAGCAAGGCGTCGACGACGGTCAGCATGCGCTCGTTCGCCCCGCCGGCGACCCCTCTGTTCGCGAGCATGCCGTTGGTGAAATAGCGGCCCTGCACGCCCATCGACGGCACGCCGTCGACGCCATAGGCGCTGGCGATCTTCCGGGCCTGCTCGGCTCTCGACCGCACCGCGGGCGAGTTGTAGACGGTCATGAAGCGCACCGGGTCGAGATCGTTGCTGAGCGCGAAGGCAGCGATGTCTTCGGGCGTGCGCAGGCGGACATGCTCGTCGTGGATCACGCGAAAGACCTTGCGATGCAGCTGCGGCACCAGTCCCAGCACGTCGAGCGCATAGAACAGCCGCTGCTGGGGCCCGAACGGCTCCTCCCGGAACCACACGGGCACGCGCCGGAAGGCGACGTCGTCGGGCAGGCGCCTGCTCCAGGCGTCGAGCGCCGGCTCGAACGCGTTGCAGTGCAGGCACTCGTACCAGAAGAACTCGATCACCTCGATCTTGCCGGGCGTCGCCGTCGGCACGGGCGTGGCCAGGCGAAGGTAGTGGGTGCCCTCGACCAGTGCGAGCTGCGCCTGAGCGCGGCCCGGCGCCAGCGCGCCGGCAAGACCGGCCGCGACGACGCCCAGGGTCAACTCACGTCGGGTGGCGTCCATCGCCGCAATGTAGGCCGCTCGCGACTGGAATGGGGAGCCCCGATGGCACGGGATCGGCCGGGGCGTGAGTTACTTCTGAACGGCGACGAGCGCCGCGTCCACGCCGGAGGCGCCGAGCTTTTCCTTGGCGCTTTCCGCGTCTTCACGGCGGTCGAACGGACCGACCCGGACCCGGTAGACCAACCGGCCGCCCTGCTCGCGCTCGGTCAGCTTGCTCTGGATGCCGAGCATCGCCAGCTTGGCACGCTGCTGCTCCGCATCTTCCGTACGTGAGTAGGCGCCCGCTTGCACGAAATACGAGAAGGGAGAACCGGCGGCTGCGGTGGAGGTCGCGGCCGGCGAAGCGCGCGTGGCCGCGGTTTGCGCCGCCGGCGTGCTCGCCGCAGCCCGCGCCGGACGGGTGGCCTCCGGCAACGCTGGTGGAACGGGATCGATCACCGTCGGCGCGACGAGCGTCGGGCGGCTCGACGACGCCGGGCCGGCCTCGGCGCCGGCCCCGGAGGCACCGGGCGCCGGATTGCGGCCGGCGAGGGCGCTGTTCGGGTCCCAGTTGCGGTTGCGCTCGATCTCGGCCGCGTCCTGCGCCTGCGAGCGCGAAGGCACCTTGTTGATGAACGGGATCGGCGCCTTGGTGACGTAGAGGGCGACGCCGAGCGCGCCCGCCAGGCCGATGAGCAGGCCGACGATCAGGCCGATGAAGAAGCCGCCACGCTGGCGGGCTGCCGATCGAAATGCTTTCATGCGGGCTCTGTCTCTCTGTTCATTCGTTCCGGCGCGCTCACGCCGAGCACGGCCAGCGCGTTGCGGATGACCTGGCGCGTCGCGGCCAGCAAGGCGAGCCGGGCGCGGGCGAGCGCGGCGTCGTCGACGATGAAGCGCTCCGCGCCGTAGTAGCTGTGGAACGCCGCCGCGAGCTCGCGCAGGTAGAAGGCGACTTCGTGGGGTGCGAGGCCGGCGGCGGCGGCGGCGAGCATCGGACCGTAGTCGGCGAGCTTGCGCATCAAGGCGATCTCGCTCGGCGCGTCGAGCCGCGACAGGTCGGCTTCGGCCAGGTTCGTCGCATCACCGCCCTGCGCGGCGTACTGCTCGAGCACCGAGCAGATGCGCGCGTGGGCGTACTGGACGTAGAAGACCGGGTTCTCGTCGTTCTGCTTGAGGGCCAGGTCGACGTCGAAGGTGAACTCCGTGTCGGCCTTTCGGCTCAGCATGAAGAAGCGCACCGCGTCGCGGCTGGTCCAGTCGATGAGGTCGCGCAGCGTCACGTACTGGCCGGCGCGCTTCGAGATCTTCACTTCCTCGCCGCCGCGCTCGACCCGCACCATCGTGTTGAGCACGTAGTCGGGGTAGCGCGCCGGGACGCCGGCGTCCGCCGCCTGCAGGCCGGCGCGAACGCGCGCGATCGTGCCGTGGTGGTCGGTGCCCTGGATGTTGATCGCCTTCGTGAAGCCGCGCTCGAACTTGGCGAGGTGGTAGGCGACGTCGGGGACGAAGTAGGTGAACGTGCCGTCGGACTTGCGCATGACGCGGTCCTTGTCGTCGCCGAACTCGGTCGTGCGCAGCCAGAGCGCGCCGTCGCTCTCGTAGGTCTTGCCGGAGGCGACGAGGCGCGCGACGGTCGTCTCGACGCGCCCGCTCGAATACAGGCTCGACTCGAGGTAGTAGTTGTCGAAGCGCACGCCGAAGGCCTGCAGGTCGAGGTCCTGCTCGTGGCGCAGGTAGGCGACGGCGAACAGGCGGATGCCGTCGGCGTCGTCGCGCCGGCCGGAGGCGGTGAACTCGCGGTCGTCGGCGTGCACCGTCTTCTTCGCGAGGAAGTCGGTCGCGATGTCGGCGACGTAGTCGCCGTTGTAGGCCGACTCGGGCCAGCCGGTCTCGCCCGGCTTCAGGCCGTCGAGCCGGGCCGTGACCGAGGCCGCGAGGGTCGCGATCTGGACGCCCGCGTCGTTGTAATAGAACTCGCGCACGACCCGGCGGCCCTGCGTCTCGAGCAGGTTGCAGATCGCGTCGCCGAGCGCGGCCTGGCGCGCGTGGCCGACGTGCAGCGGCCCGGTCGGATTGGCCGACACGAACTCGACCATCACCGGCTCGCCCTCGGCCGCGCGCGCGCCGAAGGCGTCGCCGGCGGCGAGGACCTCGGCGACGATGCGCTGACGTGCGGCCGCGCGCAAGCGCAGGTTGATGAAACCGGGTCCGGCGACGTCGATCGACTCGACCCAGCGCTCGACGGCGGTCTTCGCCTGCAGTGCCGCGATCAGCTCGGCCGCCACTTCACGCGGGTTCCTGCGCTGCGCCTTGGCCAGCGGCATCGCAGCGGTGACGGCGAGGTCGCCGTGATCGGCCTGGCGCGGGGTCTCGAACGTGGCGTCGAGCGTGTGGCCCGGGCTGACTTCGGCCATCGCGGCGCGCAATGCGTCGAGCAGTTCGTCACGGGCCGACATCATCGACGGAATTCTACGAGGCGGCCTACGGGCGCGATCGATCGTGACAAGAAGTCACCGCCAAGCGTGAATATGGCGGGATCGGCGCCCGCGCGCCCGAGGCGGCGATGCAAGAATGACCGTCCCTCGCCCCGCCTCACAGATGTCCGTCGCGCTTTCCGCCCAGCTCGCCGCCGAAGCCTCGGCCAGCATGCCTCCCTTGCCGACCCACATCGGCAAGTACCGCATCCTGGGTCGCCTCGGCGACGGCGCGACGAGCGAGGTCTTCCTGGGCTACGACGATTTCCAGCGTCGCAACGTCGCGATCAAGCGGGTGCGCGGCGCGTCGGCGTCCGGCGACCCGATCGACGCCCACTACTCCGAGCGCTTCTTCGCCGCCGAGGCCGCGCTCGTCGGCCGGCTCCAGCATCCCAACGTCGTCCAGATCTTCGACGCGGTGCCCGATCCGGTCGCGCCGTATCTGGTCATGGAGTACGTGGCGGGCAGCACGCTCAGGCCGTATTGCCGCGCCGACCAGCTGCTCTCGCTCGAGCTGATCGTCGAGATCGGCTTCAAGTGCGCGATGGCGCTCGGCTACGTCTACCGCCAGGGCCTGATCCACCGCGACGTCAAGCCGGCGAACCTCCTGGCCGTGCTCACCAACGGCACGATCACCGACGTCAAGATCAGCGACTTCGGCAGCGTCCTGAACCTCGGCTCGGACGTGACCCAGATCCACCGCGTCGGCTCGCTCGCCTACATGTCGCCCGAGCAGCTCGACGGCGGCACCATCGACTGCCGCGCCGACGTCTACTCGCTCGGCGCCGTGCTCTACCACCTCATCGCCGGCCGGCCGCTCTTCGATGCGCAGGTCCAGTCGGCCATGATGCATCAGATCTACAACGTCAAGCCTGCGCCGCTGACCGGCGTGCGCGCCGGCGTCTCCGAGGCGCTCGACCAGGTGATCCAGAAGGCGCTCGCCAAGCAGCCGGGCGACCGCTACGGCGACTGGGGCGAGTTCGCACAGGCGATCTCCGCGCTGGTCACGACCCAGCAGGTGCCGCGCGGCCAGTTCCAGGGCGTCCTCGACTCCGAGCGCTTCACGCTCCTGCGCACGCTCGAGTTCTTCGACAATTTCGGCGACGTCGAGCTCTGGGAAGTCGTCCACCGCGCCAAGTGGCAGCGCTTCCATTTCGGCCACGCGCTCTACCGCAAGGGCGAGGAAGGCAACAGCTTTCACATCATCGCCCAGGGCGAGGTCGAGGTGTTTCGCGACGGCAAGAAGGTCGTCAAGCTCGGCTCGGGCACCTCGGTCGGCGAGATGGCGTACCTCGCGCCGAGCGCCGAGCTGAAGAAGCACAGCACCGACGTCATCGTCACCGAGCCGGCGACGACGATCTCGTTCACGCCCGAGACGCTGATCCAGCTCAGCCCGAACACGCGCCACCTGTTCCACGACTCCTTCATCAAGGTGCTCGTGCGACGCCTGCACTCGGCCCACGAGCAGCTCGCCCACCCGCGCCGCATCTTCTAGCGCGCCCGGTCGTTCCGGCCCGCGCTTGTCCGCCGCCCGGGCTGCATGCTCCAATCCTGTCGTCCATTTCGGCGGTAGCCGCGTTGAGTCCATTCCAACGGAGGATTCCCATGAAGCAATTTCTCACCCTGTCGGCCGTCCTGGCTCTGGCCTTGTCCACGTCGGCGTTCGCCGCCTCGCACAAGATGGCGCCCGAGATGTCGGCGAGCGCGCCGATGACCAAGCAGCAGTCCAAGATGGGCGAATGCAACAAGTCCGCCGCCGACAAGAAGGGCGACGACCGCAAGGCGTTCATGAAGTCGTGCCTGTCGGGCGACACCGCCATGGCGGCCCCGGCCCAGCCGATGACTCAGCAAGACAAGATGAAGAAGTGCAGCGGCGAGAACAAGGGCAAGAAGGGTGACGAGTACAAGGCCTCCATGAAGACCTGCCTCTCGGCCTGATCGACCGCGCGGATCGGCCGCGGGCACGAGCCCCGGCCGCGGCGACGCCCGATCGCGAGCGAGCGACCGGCGCGTTCGCATAAATTAGCGGCATGGACGCCTATTCCGGTCGTGTGCCGCGCGCCGTGCTGTTCGACGCGTACGGCACTCTGTTCGACGTCTACAGCGTCGGCCTGCTCGCTGAGCGCCTGTTCCCGTCTTTCGGCGAACGGCTCGGCATCGTCTGGCGTGACAAGCAGATCGAGTACACCCGGCTCACCTCGATGAGCGGCCGGGTGCGCAGCTTTCGCGACTGCACCCGCGCCGGCCTGCGCTACGCCGTCGCCCGCTTCGGCCTGACGCTCACCGAAGGCGGCGAGCACGAGCTGATGCAGGCCTACGAGCAGCTCACGCCGTTCCCCGAGAATCTCGGCGTCCTCGTCGAGCTGCAGCGGCTCGGCGTCCGCGCCGGCATCCTCAGCAACGGCGACCCCGACATGCTCGAGGCCGTCGTGCGCCATGCCGGCTTCGCCGAGCTCATCGCCCCGGTGCTGAGCGTCGAGGGCACGGGCGTCTTCAAGACCGATCCGGCCGCCTACGCGCTCGGCACGACCGCGCTCGGCCTCGACGCCGCCGACGTCCTGTTCGTGTCGAGCAACTGCTGGGACGCGATCGGCGCGACCTGGTTCGGCTACACGACCCTGTGGATCAACCGTTTCCAGTTGCCGCTCGACGAGCTCGGTGCGCGCCCCACCCGCATCGGCACGCAGCTCGGCGACGTGCTCGAATTCCTCGCTTCAGAAAGACCTTCCCCATGACCACCACGCTCGACCTCCCCGACGGCCTGCAGATCAACGCGCCGATCCTGCCCGGCTTCGAAACCATCCTGACCCCGGGCGCGCTCGCGTTCGTCGCCAAGCTGCACCGCGCCTTCGACCCACGCCGCCAGCAGCTGCTCGCCGACCGTCGCGAGCGCGCCAAGCGACTCGACGCGGGCGAGCGACCGGACTTCCTGCCTGAGACGAAGTCGATCCGCGAGGGCGACTGGCAGATCGCGCCGGTGCCGAAGGCGCTGCAATGCCGGCGCGTCGAGATCACCGGTCCGGTCGACGCGAAGATGGTCATCAACGCCTTCAACTCGGGCGCGGACTCGTACATGACCGACTTCGAGGACTCGAACTCGCCGCTCTGGACGAACCAGATCCAGGGCCAGATCAACATTGGCCAGGCGATCCGGCGCACGCTCTCGTTCGAGCAGAAGACGGCCGCCGGCACCAAGAGCTACAAGCTCGACGAGAAGATCGCGACGCTGCAGGTGCGCCCGCGCGGCTGGCACCTCGACGAGAAGCACGTCATCGTCGACGGACAGCGGGTATCGGGCGGGATCTTCGATTTCGCGCTCTTCATGTTCCACAACGCCAAGGAGCAGCTGGCGCGCGGCGCCGGTCCGTACTTCTACCTGCCCAAGCTCGAGAGCCATCTCGAGGCGCGCCTGTGGAACGAGGTGTTCGTGATGACGCAGAACGAGCTCGGCCTGCCGCAGGGCACGATCAAGGCGACCGTCCTGATCGAGACCATCCTCGCCGCGTTCGAGATGGAGGAGATCCTCTACGAGCTGCGCGCCCACTCCGCCGGCCTCAACGCCGGCCGTTGGGACTACATCTTCAGCTGCATCAAGAAGTTCAAGCTCGACAAGAGCTTCTGCCTCGCCGATCGCGCCAAGGTGACGATGACGGCGCCCTTCATGCGCGCCTATGCGCTGCTGCTGCTCAAGACCTGCCACAAGCGCGGGGCGCCGGCGATCGGCGGCATGAGTGCGCTGATCCCGATCAAGAACGACCCGGCGAAGAACGAGGCCGCGATGGCCGGGATCATCGCCGACAAGCGCCGCGACGCGACCGACGGCTACGACGGCGGCTGGGTCGCTCACCCCGGGCTGGTCGAGGCGTCGATGAAGGAGTTCGTCGACGTCCTCGGCGACCGGCCGAACCAGTTCGCGAAGCAGAAGCCCGAGGTGAAGGTGGCGGCTGCCGACCTGCTCGACTTCAAGCCCGAGAAGCCGATCACCGAGGCCGGGCTGCGCATGAACATCAACGTCGGCATCCACTACCTCGGTGCCTGGCTCGCCGGCAACGGCTGCGTGCCGATCCACAACCTGATGGAAGACGCGGCGACCGCCGAGATCAGCCGATCGCAGGTCTGGCAGTGGATCCGCAGCCCCAAGGGCGTGCTCGACGACGGCCGCAAGGTCACGGCGGAGCTGGTCCGCGCACTGGTGCCCGAGGAGCTGGCGAAGATCAAGGCCGGCGGCTTCGAGGGCAAGTTCGACCGTGGCGCCGAGATCTTCACGACCATGAGCACGCAGGACGCGTTCGCCGAGTTCCTGACCCTGCCGCTGTACGAGGAGATCTGAGCCGGGGCGCGATCCCCGGGGCGGGCCAGCACGGCCCGTCCCGGCGAATCCGCAGGTCATCGCATCGCTGCCGTCCGGGCCTTGCACCCTCGCCTACAGTCCGGCTCTTTCGCGCCGGCCGACCGGGCTGGCGCGAAGTCGCGCGGACCACCCGTCCGCCAGGAGGCCGCTTGAAATCGTTCCCGCTTCTGCTCGCCGCGCTCGCCGGCGCGCTCATCGTCGTTCCGCCCGCGTTCGCCGCGGACCCGCCCTCACCGACCTCGGGCGTCGACCGGGCCTCGTTCGATCCGTCCGTCAGGCCGCAGGACGACTTCTTCCGCTACGTCAATGGCGGCTGGCTGAAGCGCACCGAGTTCCCGGCCGACAAGGCGTACATCGGCTCGTTCGACGTCATCAACGAGCGCATCCAGGGCCAGCTGCGCGGGCTCGTCGAGGCGGCGGCGAAGGCGCCCAAGGACGCCGACGCGCGCCGCATCGGCGCGCTCTACACGAGCTTCATGGACGAAGCCGCTGTCGAGAAGGCAGGCCTCGGAGCGCTCGAAAGCGAGCTCGCGGCGATCGACAGGCTCTCGTCGCCCAAAGAGGTCGCCGGCGCGATGGGGCATCTCACCAGCCTCGCGATCGGCATGCCGATCGACGTCGAGATCAACCAGGATGCGCGTCACGCCGAGCGCTACGTGCCCAACCTCGGCCAAGGCGGCCTCGGCCTGCCCGACCGCGACTACTACCTCGTCACCGACGACGCCAAGTTCAAGCTCGCACGCGAGCAGTACGTGATCTACATGGCGCGGCTGCTCACGCTTTCGCGTGCGCCGGGCGACGCCAAGGCATCGGCCGAGGCCGTGCTCGCGCTCGAAGCGGCGCTCGCCAAGGTGCAGTGGACCCGGGTCGAGAACCGCGACCCGGTGAAGACCTACAACCGCGTCGATCTCGCCGGCCTCGCGCCGCTCGCGCCCGGCTTCGACTGGCCGTCGTGGCTCGCGGCGACCCGCCTGGCGGGCAGGACGGGCGACGTCATCGTCGGCCAGCCGAGCTATCTGCAGGGCCTCGCGAGGGAGCTCGCGGCGACGCCGCTGCCGGTCTGGCGCAGCTACCTGCGGGTTCACCTGCTCGACGGCTTTGCGCGCTACCTGGGCAAGGACTTCGTCGACGCCCGCTTCGCCTACGTCGGCCGGACCCTGTCGGGAACGACCGAGCAGCTGCCGCGCTGGAAGCGCGGCGTCGGCCTCGTCGACGGCGCGATCGGCGAGTCGCTCGGCAAGCTCTACGTCGAGGCCTACTTCCCGGCGGAGTCGAAGCTGCGGATGGAAAAGCTGGTCGGCCACCTGCTCGCCGCCTACCGGGAGAGCATCGACTCGAACGACTGGATGAGCCCCGCGACGAAGAAGGAAGCGCAGGCCAAGCTCGCCACCTTCATGCCGAAGATCGGCTACCCGAAGCGCTGGCTCGACTACAGCGCGCTCGAGTTCAACGCCGACGATCTCGTCGGCAACGTCGTGCGCGCACGCGCCTTCGAGTACCAGAGAAACTTGAACAAGCTCGGCAAGCCGATCGACCGCGACGAGTGGGGCCTCAACCCGCAGACCGTCAACGCGTACTACAACCCGCTCCTCAACGAGGTCGTCTTCCCCGCCTCGGTGCTGCAGCCGCCGTTCTTCGACCCGGCCGCCGACGACGCGATCAACTACGGCGCGATCGGCGCGATCATCGGCCACGAGATCAGCCACGGTTTCGACGACGAGGGCAGCCAGTACGACGGCACCGGCAACCTGCGCGACTGGTGGACCGCCGAGGACCGGCGGCGCTTCGACGCGAAGACGAAGATGCTGGTCGCACAGTATTCGGCGTTCAGCCCGTTCGCCGGCTATCACGTCAACGGCGAGCTCACGCTCGGCGAGAACATTGCCGACAACGCCGGCGTCGAGATCGCCTACAAGGCCTACCGCCGGTCGCTCGGCGGCAAGGAAGCGCCGGTGATCGACGGCGCCAGCGGCGACCAGCGCTTCTTCTACGGCTTCGCGCAGGCGTTTCGCAGCAAGGTGCGCGACGCCGCGCTGCTCGCCCAGATCAAGTCCGATCCGCACTCGCCCGACGAATTCCGGGTCAACGGCGTCGTCCGCAACCACGACCCGTTCTACCGGACCTTCGGCTTGAAGCCGGGCGACGGCCTCTACCTGCCGCCGCAGCAGCGCGTCTCGATCTGGTAGAGGCCAGCGACAATCGGCCGGGCCTGCCGGCCCCGTCCTCGTCCCGTGCCCGATTCCGATCCGATCCATTCCCGCGCCGCGCTGGCCGAGCGCTTCGGCCCCGGCTACCGCTGGCGCGTGCTGGCGACGGTGATGATCGGCACGGTCGCGGCGATCATGGCCTCGACCATCGTCAACGTCGCCGTGCCCGACATGAGCCGCTTCTTCGGCCTCGGTCAGGACCGCGCCCAGTGGCTCTCCGCAGGCTTCATGGGCGCGATGACGCTGTCGATGCTGACGACGCCGTGGCTGCTCGAGCGCTACGGCTACCGGCACACCTACACCGGCGCGGTCGTCCTGCTGATGGTGGGCGGGATCGTCGGCGGCCTGAGCCCGTGGTTCGACCTCGTCCTCGCCATGCGCGTCGTCGAGGGCCTCGCCGCCGGCGTGCTCCAGCCGATCCCGGCGATCGTCATCCTGCACGCCTTCGGCAGCGGCGAGCGCGGCAAGGCGATGGGCATCTTCGGCTTCGGCGTCGTCCTCGCGCCGGCCATGGGGCCGAGCGTCGGCGGCATCCTCGTCGAATGGTTCGGCTGGCGCTCGATCTTCTTCGTCGTCGCGCCGTTCTGCGTCGTGGCACTGGCGATGGCACAGCGCTACCTCCCGGTCGGCGCGCCCGGCGGCATCCCGGTGAGCCGCGCCGGCGGCCGGCTCGACGTCGTCGGCCTCGGCCTGATCGCGGCCGCGGTGCTCGCGCTGCTCAACGGCATGGTCCACCTCAATGCCGAGACGCTCGACCTCGGCCTGGCGCTCCTGGCCTGCTGCCTGATCGCGACGATCGGCTTCGTCGTGCACCAGCGGCGCGGCGCCAAGCCGCTGATGGCGCTGCGCCTGTTCGACTACCGCGCCTTCTCCATGGGCGGCACCGTCGCCTTCATCTACGGCATGGGCCTGTTCGGCTCGACCTATCTCGTGCCGGTGTTCATGCAGGAGGCGATCCACCTGCCGCCGTCGCAGGCCGGCGCGGTGCTGCTGCCGGCCGGGATCGTGCTCGCCATCACGATCCCGATCGCCGGGCGGATGTCGGACCGCGTCGCCGTGAGGTGGCTGGTCAGCGCCGGACTCGTTCTGCTTGCAGTCTCGTTCTTCCTGATGCTCGGCGTCGGCCTCGGCACGTCGCTCCTGGTGATCACGCTCTGGGCCGTCGTCGGCCGGCTCGGTCTGGGACTCATCCTGCCGTCACTCAACCTCGGCTCGATGCAGGGCGTGCCGAACACGCTGATCTCGCAGGGCTCGAGCACGATCAACTTCCTGCGCCAGCTCGGCGGCGCGGTCGGCATCGGCCTGGTCGGCAACGTGCTCGCATGGCGCCTGCGCGCGCACGCTGGCGCGCCGCTTTCGGCTTACCACGAGACGTTCGCGCTGGTCGGCACGATCACCGCCGCCGCCGTGCTCGCATCCTGGCGCATGGGGCCGAGCCCTGCACCGGCAACGACGCACCACGGCCCACGACCTTCATGAACCTCGACCTCGATCTTCTTCCGGAACGCTGCGACGCGATCGTCGTCGGCGCCGGGCCGGCCGGCGCCGCCTGCGCCCAGCTGCTCGCCCGCGCCGGCCGCGACGTCGTCGTCGTCGACGCGCAGGCCTTTCCGCGCGACAAGGTCTGCGGCGACGGCCTCATCCCCGACGCCCATCGCGCGCTCGAGCGGCTCGGCGTGCTCGAGGCGGT
>CAJDUN010000020.1_pt2 | contig 27773 bp, 25 predicted proteins | sample 7390741 | NCBI WGS metagenome assembly CAJDUN01 (sample SAMEA7055660, study PRJEB34461) | soil metagenome | biome: terrestrial ecosystem; feature: Peninsula; material: soil | place: Antarctica | collected 2016 | reverse complement strand
GACCTATCGCGCCCAGGCCGGCGATCGCGTTCCCGCCGCCGCCGGCGGACTGGCGCCGCGCGCCTTGCCGACGGCTGCGCTGCTCAGGGAGCCGACGCCGCTCAATCGGGGCGAGCTGGTCTGGCGCGTCGGTCTGGTGCTGGCCGCCGCCAACATGCTGCTCCTGGGCATCGGCATGTCGGCGTCGAACCCGCGCCATGCGAGCAACTGGAACCTGCTCTTCGCGCTGCTCGCCTTCTTCGTCTACTACAACCTCATCAACCTGTCCCAGTCGTGGGTCGGCAGCGGCAGGGTCGGTCTGGGCGTCGCGCTCGCCGGCCTGCACGGCACGGCGTTCGGGATCGCCATCCTCCTGATCTGGTGGCGCGAGAACGGCATGCGCCGGGTCGCGGTGACGCGCCGGAACCGGCCGCGACCGGCCGCGGCGGCGACGTCCGCATGAGGACCGTCCGGCGGCTCTTCTACGTCGACATCGCTTCTGCCGTCGTCTTCGTCGGCGTTTCCTTCCTCGCCCTCTTCTTCTTCATCGATTTCGTCGACGAGCTGCGAGACGTCGGCAAGAACGGCTACACCGCCGCGCACGCCGCCGCCTACTCGCTGCTCCACGCGCCGAGCCATCTCTACGAGCTGATGCCGCTGGCGGTGCTGATCGGCACGATCTACGCCCTCGCGCGTCTGGCGCAGACGTCGCAGTACACGATCCTGCGCACCGGCGGCCTCGGTCCGGCGCGTGCCCTCTGGCTGCTCGGCAGCCTGGCGCTCGTCTTCGGCGCCTTCACCTTCCTCGTCGGCGACTACGTCTCCCCCTTCAGCGAGAAGATCGCGAGCCAGCTGCGTGCCGGCTACGGCGGTGGCCTGAGGCTCGGGGGCTCGGGCGCATGGATCAAGGAGCACGCGGTCACGGCCGAGGGCGAGCACAGCTACTCGATCAACGTCGGCTCGGCGGAGCGCGGCACTTTGCTGCGCGACGTCCGGATCTTCGAATTCGACGGCGACGGCCGGCTCCTCACGCGCACCGCCGCCGCCCGGGCGACGGTCGCCGCCGACGGCACCTGGAGCCTCGTCGACGTCACCATCACGCGCTGGGTCGAGGCCGGAGCCGCGTCGAGCGCACGCGAGGAGCGACTTCCGAGGCTCGAGTGGCGCAGCACGCTGTCGCCGGCCGTCGTCGCGGCCGCGGTGCTGCCGGTCTCGACCATGTCGACGCTCGATCTCTGGCGCTACATCGGCCACCTCGACGAGAACGAGCAGGCGACGCAGATCCAGCGGATCCAGTTCTGGAACCGCGCCCTCTACCCGTTCGCCTGCCTGGTCATGGTCGGCCTCGCCCTGCCCTTCGCCTACCTGCACGCGCGCTCCGGCGGCGTGAGCCTGAAGGTCTTCGTCGGCATCATGCTGGGCGTGAGCTTCGTCCTCCTCAACAACGTCTTTCGCCATCTCGGCCTGCTCGGCAACTGGACGCCGTGGGTCGTCGCGGCGACACCGGGAGCGGTCTACCTTCTCCTCTCGTTCGCCGCGTTCAGCTGGCTGGTTCGTTTCCGCTGACCGGAGGCCCGAGACCCGATGAGCCGCGCCCTCGTCCTCTTCGCCCACGGCGCGCGCGACCCGCGCTGGGCCGAGCCGTTCGAGGCGGTCGCCGAGCGCGTCCGCCGCGCCGCGCCCTCCCTGCCCGTGCGCCTGGCCTTCCTGGAGATGATGGTGCCGACGCTCTTCGATGCGGTCGACGCGCTCGCCGCCGACGGGGCCACGACGATCGACGTCGTGCCGCTCTTCCTGGGCACCGGCGGGCACCTGCGCAAGGACCTGCCGCCGCTGGTCGAGGCGGCAAGAGCCGCGCACCCCGGCCTCGTCGTCCGCCTCCACGCCGCCATCGGCGAGGACGCGACGGTGCTCGACGCGCTGGCCCGTGCCGCCCTCGACGCGACCGGGCTTCGGTGAATAATCCGCCGCTTCCATGAACCTCCACCAGTTCCGGTTCGTCCAGGAAGCGGTCCGCCGCGACCTCAACCTCACCGAGACCGCCAAGGCACTGTTCACGTCGCAGCCGGGCGTCTCCAAGGCCATCCTCGAGCTCGAGGGCGAGCTCGGCGTCGACATCTTCGCGCGCCACGGCAAGCGCCTTCGCCGCGTCACCGAGCCCGGCCGCGAGGTGCTGAAGGCGATCGAGGTGATCATGCGCGAGGTCGGCAACCTGAAGCGCATCGGCGACGAGTACTCGAAGCAGGACGCCGGCACCCTCTCGATCGCGACCACGCACAGCCAGGCGCGCTATTTCCTGCCGGCGCCGATCGCGCAGATGCGAAAGCGCTTTCCGAAGGTGAACATCAGCCTGCACCAGGGCACGCCCGAGCAGGTCGGCAAGATGGTGTTTGAGGAGGTGGCCGACTTTGGTCTCGCCACCGAGTCGCTGGACCAGTTTCCCGGCCTCGTCACGCTGCCGTGCTACGCCTGGCAGCACGTCCTGGTGCTGCCGGCCGGTCATCCGCTGGCGCAGGTTGAACGGGTCTCGCTCGAGGACCTGGCGCCGCTGCCGCTGATCTCCTATCACCCGTCGTTCTCGGGGCGACGGCGCATTGACGCGGCTTTCGCGACCCGCAAGCTCCAGCCCAACGTCGTGCTGGAGGCGATCGACGCCGACGTCATCAAGACCTATGTGCGGCTCGGCCTGGGCGTGGGCATCGTCGCCGAGATCGCGATGCGCGAGGAAGGCACGACCTCGGACATCGTGGCGCGACCGGTCGGGCATCTGTTCGGCCAGAACGTCGCGCGGATCGCCTTCAAGCGCGGCGCCTACCTGCGCAACTTCGTCTACGCTTTCGCCGAGATGACGTCCGACCGCCTCACCCGCCCGCTGGTCGAGCGCGCGATGGCCGGCGACGCCCACGACTACCAGCTCTGACATGACGCCCCCACGCTCGCTTCGCTCACTGCCCCCCGAGGGGGCGCGGCCGGCCTTGGGGCGGCCCGGCGGCCGACCGGCCGCCAAGGCGGCCCGGGCGCGCACGCCGAAGATCACGAGCCGCCTGCCCAACGTCGGCACGACGATCTTCACCGTGATGTCGGCGCTGGCGCAGGAGCGCGGCGCCGTCAACCTCGGCCAGGGCTTCCCCGATTTCGATTGCGACCCGGCGCTGGTCGACGCCGTCGATGCGGCAATGCGCTCGGGCCTCAACCAGTATCCGCCGATGGCCGGCGTGCCGATCCTGCGCGAGCGCATCTCGGCGAAGGTGCAAGCGCTCTACGGCCGGCACTACGACCCGGCGACCGAGGTCACGGTGACGGCCGGCGCGACCCAGGCAATCCTCACCGCCGTGCTCGCGTTCGTCGGCTCCGGCGACGAGGTCATCGTCCTCGATCCCTCCTACGACAGCTACGCGCCCAACGTCGAGTTGGCGGGCGGCAGGCCGGTGCATGTGCCCCTCACGCCGCGCACCTTCCGCCCCGACTTCGAGCGCATCGCTGCCGCCCTCGGTCCGCGCACCAAGGCAATCATCGTCAACTCGCCGCACAACCCGAGCGGCACCGTCTGGACGGCCGAGGACATGCTTCGCCTCGCCGAGCTGCTCCGGCCCACCGACGTCGTCGTCATCAGCGACGAGGTCTACGAGCACATGGTCTACGAAGGCGAGCACCAGAGCGCGTCGCGCTTCCCCGAGCTCGCCGCGCGCACGGTCGTGATCTCCAGCTTCGGCAAGACCTACCACGTCACCGGCTGGAAGGTCGGCTACGCGGTCGCGCCGGAGGCGCTGAGCACCGAGTTTCGCAAGGTGCACCAGTTCAACGTGTTCACGGTGAACACGCCCATGCAGCATGGCCTGGCCGCCTACCTCGCCGACCCGTCGCATCACCTCCGGCTGCCGGCCTTCTACCGCGTCAAGCGCGATCGCTTCCGCGCCGGCCTGGCGTCGACGAAGCTGAAGCTCCTGCCGTGCCAGGGCACGTATTTCCAGTGCGTCGACTACTCGGCGGCGAGCGATCTGGGCGAGGAGGCTTTCTGCCGCTGGCTCACGGCCGAGATCGGCGTCGCGGCGATCCCGCTCGCGGCCTTCTATGTCGATGGCTTCGACCAGCGCATCGCCCGCCTCTGTTTCGCCAAGAAGGACGAGACGCTCGATCTCGCCATCGACCGCCTGCGTCGTCTCTGACGCGCAGGGATCGTCGCGAAAGATCAGCCCCCGGCGCCGCGCCGGCCGACCGAGCGGCGGATGACGAAGCCTTCGGTCGGCTCGCTGCCCGGCCAGTCGGAGACGTCGAGATCGACGGCGAACATGCTGTCGCCCGAGACCGGCATCGGCTCGGTGGGCGCGTCGTCGAGCGGCAGGAGCAGATCGATCGGTCCATGCTCGGTCTCGACGGCGCCTGCGCGATCGCGGGCGATCGAGTAGAGGAACAGCAGGTCGCGGTAGGCCGGGAAGTCGAACGATTCGTCGTCCTCGCTGCGCCGGAACAGCAGCCCGTCGAGCGACTCCATCGCATGCAGCGGCATGCCCCAGATCGCCTGCAGCCGGGCGACGGCCTGCGGGTACTCGTCGAGCGAGCGGCCGAAATGGATGTCGGAGCTCCACTCCGGCGCGAAGGCCTTGAACTGGCGCTCGAACGACTGGCGCACCTTCTCGTAGGCGAGCTGGTCGCCGCGCCGCTGATGGATCTCGAGCAGCTGCAGATACGGCAACGGGCTGGTCGCGCCGACCGAATGGAGATGGCTCTCGATCAGCGCGATCGCGGCCTCGTCCTGACCCAGGACGGCGAAGAACTCGGCCTGCTGCTCGAGGTCGATCAGGTCTTCTATCGGCGACGACAGCGGACGCGTCTCCTCGCCGGGAGTCGATGCGTTCGCCGAGGCCGCGGCTTCCGACATCCGCGCGTAATGCGACTGCGGCGCGAGCACGGTCGTGACCTCGAGGCCGCCGATCGTGGCCGGCGTGGTGACCATCGTTGCGGGCGCGCTCTCGCCCCACTGCGACGGGTGCTGGCTGATGGCCGGCGCGACCGAAGGCACGGCGCCGACCGCGCCAACCGCGCTGATCGCCGGCGCCGGGCTCCCGCCGGCGGCCCGGGCGACTCGTTCGCGCCGAGCGGCTTCGTCGAACCAGCGCGCACGACGACGCTGACGCGGTCGCACCAACCAGAACGCGACCGACAGCAGGACGAAGAACAGCATGCCGCCCGACAACGCATAGACCAGGCCGTTCGCGTAGCGCTCGCCCTCGGCCTGGCGCAGGCGCGCCTGCAGCTCGAGCAGCGTCTTCTGCTGATTGTCGGAGTCGCTCTTCAGCTTGGCCATGCCGGCTTCGAGCAACTGGATGCGATCGCGCTCACGACCGAGCGCAGCCGATGCGGCATCGACCGCCGCCTGCGCCGCGACGATCTGCGCGCCCGAGGGTTCGACCGATGCGATCGCCGGAATACCGGAAGGCAGCGGCGCATTCGCGATGGCCGCACGCGAGGCCGGCGCAAGTCCTGATGCGGCGTCGAGGCGCAGGCGCGGCGTTGTACGCGCCGCCGCCATCACGCCGCCCGACAGCGCGCGGACCGTTGCCGGCGCGCGTTCCTTGCCGGCGCGCACCGGACGCAGGGGTTCGTTGCGTGCGACGAGCGTTGAGGCGGCGCTTCGATCCATGCGGTTTCGTGCGCGCTTCGGTGCCTTGTCGGGATTCGCGGACGCGAGCCGCGACGTGGCGGGCTCTCGCTTCGGCTCGAAGCGACGCGACGCTTCGGCGTTGCGGACGATGTCGAGCAAGGGCACGACCTGGTTGTCGACGCGCTGTGGTGGCAGCGATTCGATCGCCGCGCTCGCCAGGTTCACCATCGGCGGATCGATGAAGGCGACGAACCGGCGCGACACCTGCGACTGGCAGCCGACGGTGACGTTGACGGTGACGATCGGCTCGTCGACGGCGACCCGGGTCGTCACGCGAACGCGACGCTCGCCCGAATCGCCCACGGTCTCGAGGGTGACGCGGACATTCTCCGGCGACACCCTGGAATCGCCGATGAGCACATCGGCGGCAACGCACTCGCGCGCCAGACTCTCGTCGGCATCGAGTGTGACGAGGGCGGCGAAATTGAGCGGTTGGCCGAGCGTCGTCGCGGTGATGTTGCGACCGAAACCCATCGCCTGGGCGGCGGGCACGGCCAGCAGCGAGAACGCAGCGCCGCAGGTGACAGTGAGCAGGGCTCCGCGCATCGACAGGGTTCGACTCGAAGTTCAAATTCAATGTAGCACGCAGGTCCGCCCGAAACGGTCACGCGACGCCCTGTGCAGACGTGGCTGCGTGACACAATTCCTCGAATGGCGAAGACGTTCCGGACATCCCTCGAATAGCGCCGCAAATACCTCCCAGATGCCCTCCGAACTGCTGACCGAGCGACGCGGCACGACCCTCGTGCTGACGATCAGCGATCCGGGGTCGCGCAACACGCTCTCGGCGCAGGTGATCGCCGCCGGCATCGAGGCGCTCGGCGTCTCCGAGTCGAGCCGCGACGTGCGTGCGGTCGTGCTCCAGGGCGCCGGTGCGCACTTCTGCGCCGGCGGCAACGTGCAGGGTCTTGTCGAGCGGCGTGCCGCGGGCGAAGCGGCGCAACGGACGATGCTCGATCACCTGCACCACTGGATCGAGGCGATCGCGGTCTGCCCGAAGCCCGTCATCGCGGCCGTCGAAGGCGCGGCCGCGGGCGCCGGTTTCTCGCTCGCGCTGGCCTGCGATCTCGTCGTCGCCGCCGAGGACGCGCGCTTCGTGATGTCGCACGCCAAGCTCGGCCTGTCGCCCGACGGCGGCGCGACCGCGCGTCTGGCCGGCGCGCTGCCGCCGTCGCTCGTGAAGCGATGGCTCTGGCTCGCCGAACCGGTGTCGGCGGCGACGCTGCTCCAGCACGGCCTCGTGACGACGATCGCGAAGCCCGGGCAGGCGCTCGACGAGGCGCTCGCCCTCGCCGATCGGCTCGCGGCGATGGCAAGCGGCGCGATCGCCAGCGTCAAGGAGCTCGTCGCGCAGGCGCCGGGCCGCTCGCTCGTCGATCAGCTCGGCGCCGAGCGCGCTCACTTCCTCGCGAACCTGTTCGGCACCGATGGCGGCGAAGGGCTGCAGGCCTTCGTCGAAAAGCGTGCGCCGCGCTTTCGCTGAAGCATTCCCGATGCTGTCACCTCAGGGACCGTCGATGCATGCCCCTGTTCTTACACTCGATGAACAGCAGAACATCGAATCGGGGTCGTGGTTCTCGAAACTCTCCCAGCCGTTGCGCGATGCGATCCTGGAACGGGCCGTCGTCCGTCGCGTCGAGGACGGCGCGGTCCTCTCGGCGCGCGGCTCGCCGGCCGAGGAATGGTGCGGTGTCGCACGCGGCGCGGTGCGCGTCGGCCTCGTGTCACTGTCGGGCAAGCAGGTCACGCTCACCTATGTCGAGCCGGGCACCTGGTTCGGCGACATCGCCCTTTTCGACGGCATGCCGCGCACGCACGACGCGAACGCGCACGGCCAGACGACGCTGCTCGTCGTCAGGAAGCCCGATTTCAAGGAGCTGCTGGCGCAGCACACCGAGCTCTACGAGGCGCTGCTGCGCCTCAACTGCCGGCGCCTGCGCCTGCTCTTCGACACCGTCGAGGACCTCAACACCCGACCGCTCTCGGCGCGCCTCGCCAGGCAGATCCTGCTGCTGGCGCGCAGCTACGGCGTGCAGCAGGGCGAGGAGATCCGGGTCGGCCTGCAGCTCGCGCAGGAAGACATCGCCCAGCTCCTCGGCGCCTCGCGCCAGCGCGTCAACCAGGAGCTGAAGGGCTTCGAGCGGGAAGGAGCAGTGCGAATCGAGCCGACGCGGCTGGTCGTGCTGTCGAAGGCCAAGCTGCTCGCGATCGCCGACCGCTGAGGCCGGCGCAGCACGGGGGCAATCCCGCAGGGATCCGCGCTTCGACGCAGGATGACAATGCGGCGATGAGCACGCCCGAAGCCAACACCGGAACCAAGCCCGTCGCCGAGCAGCACGCGTTCGACATCGCCGCGCTCGAGCGCCATCTCGTCGACCGCATGCCGGGATTTCGCGGCCCGCTGCGCGTCGAGCAGTTCAAGGGCGGGCAGTCGAATCCGACCTATCAGCTGATCACCCCCGATCGCTCGTACGTGATGCGCTCCAAGCCGGGGCCGCTGGCCAGGCTGCTGCCGTCGGCGCACGCCATCGAGCGCGAGTTCACCGTCATGCGTGCACTCGCCGACACGGCCGTGCCGGTGCCGCGGATGCACGTGCTGTGCGAAGACGAGAGCGTGATCGGACGCGCCTTCTACGTCATGGAGTACGTGCCCGGCCGCGTCTTCTGGGACCAGTCGATCCCGTCGCTCGACCGTGCCGGCCGGGCCGCGATCTACGACGAGATGAACCGCGTCATCGCCGCGCTGCATTCGATCGTTCCGGCGAGCGTCGGACTCGAGGGCTACGGCAAGCCGGGCAACTACTTCGAGCGCCAGATCGGCCGCTGGACTAAGCAGTACCAGGCGTCGATCACGCAGCCCATCGACGCGATGGATCGTCTGATCGAGTGGCTGCCTTCGCACATCCCGCCGAGCGCGCGCGACGACACGCAGGTGAGCATCGTCCACGGCGACTACCGGCTCGACAACATGGTCTTCGCCGCCGACGCGCCGCAGGTCGTCGCCGTCCTCGACTGGGAGCTCTCGACGCTCGGCCATCCGCTCGCCGACTTCAGCTATCACTGCATGGCCTGGCACATCCCTCCCGGCGCCTTCCGCGGCATCGGCGGCCTCGATCACTTCGGCCTGGGCATCCCCGACGAGAAGAGCTATGTCGCCCGCTACTGCGAGCGCACCGGCCGTGCCGATCCCGACGCCGTCATGGCCGACTGGAACTTCTACCTCGCCTACAACCTGTTCCGCATGGCCGGCATCCTGCAAGGCATCGCCAAGCGGGTCGAGGCCGGGACGGCGTCGAGCACGCAGGCCCGGCAGTCGGCCGCGGGCGCGCGGCCTCTGGCCGAAATGGGCTGGCGCATCGCCCAGCAGAGCTGACACCGCGCCCTGCCCTTCACCCTCACTCCCGGAGACACCATGGAATTCGAGTATTCACCCCGCACCCAGGAACTGCAGAAGCAGCTGCTGCGCTTCATGGACGAGCACATCTATCCGGCCGAGGCGCGCTACGAGCAGGAGATCGCCGACAACACCAAGGCCGGCAAGCGCTGGACGCCGCTGCAGACCATCGAGCAGCTCAAGCCGAAGGCTCGCTCGCAAGGCCTGTGGAACCTGTTCCTGCCGCCGACGGCCGGCGGCAAGGACTCGAAGTCGAACGGACGCGAGTTCGGCCTTTCGAACGGCGACTACGCGCCGCTCGCCGAGATCATGGGCCGCGTGCCCTGGTCGAGCGAGGTCTTCAACTGCTCGGCGCCCGACACCGGCAACATGGAGACGATCGAGCGCTACGGCTCCGATGAGCTGAAGAAGCAGTGGCTCGAGCCGCTTCTCGACGGCAAGATCCGCAGCGCCTTCGCGATGACCGAGCCCGCGGTCGCCTCGTCGGACGCGACCAACATCGAGGCGCGCATCGAGCGAGTCTCGGGCAAGAGCGGCGACGAGTACGTCCTCAACGGCCGCAAGTGGTGGACCAGCGGCGCCGGCGACCCGCGCTGCAAGATCTACGTCTTCATGGGCAAGACCGACCCGGACGCGCCGCGCCACTCGCAGCAGTCGATGGTGCTGGTGCCCGCCGACACCAAGGGCATCACGATCGTGCGGCCGCTCAGCGTGTTCGGCTACGACGACGCGCCGCACGGTCACATGGAGGTGCTGTTCGAGAACGTGCGCGTGCCGACCGCCAACATCCTGCTCGGCGAAGGCCGCGGCTTCGAGATCGCGCAGGGCCGCCTCGGGCCGGGACGGATCCACCATTGCATGCGTCTGATCGGCCTGGCCGAGCGCTCGCTCGAGCTGATGTGCCGACGCGCGTCGAGCCGGGTCGCCTTCGGCCGCACGATCGCCGAGCAGGGCGTCACGCGCGAGCGCATCGCCGAGGCGCGCTGCCAGATCGACATGGCGCGCCTCCTGACGCTGAAGACGGCGTGGCTGATGGACGTCGCCGGCAACAAGGCGGCCAAGTCGGAGATCGCGATGATCAAGGTGGTGGCGCCGAACATGGCCTGCCAGGTGATCGACTGGGCGATTCAGGTGCACGGCGGCGGCGGCGTTTCCGACGACTTTCCGCTCGCCGGCTACTACGCCGGCGCGCGCACGCTGCGCTTCGCCGACGGCCCCGACGAGGTCCACCGCAACGCCATCGCCAAGATGGAGCTCGGCAAGCACCTCTGATCGAGACGCCGCGCCCGCCGGCGCGCGGGCGCGGCGTTCGCGCTATCGCTGCGTGTCCGGCGGCAGCTTCTGCCAGGCGGAGCTGTTCTTCGACCCCTGCCAGGCGACCGGCGCGTCGCCGCGTGCGCGGGCGACCCGCAGCGCCTCCTCGGCGGCGATCTCGAACAGCTCGAGCGCGGCGACGATGTCGCTCTCGTCGGGCTCGGCGAGCTGCATGCGCAGATAGAGGCGACCGCGCAGCGTCATGAGCAGAAACGGCGGCGAGGCGCTCAGCCACTTGCCCGCGGCGCGCTCGAGCGACTTTGCGAGCCTGGCTTCGAGCCATGACCCGCCTTCGTAGTCGAGGCTGGACACGCCGGCGTAGTGGTTGCGCAAGGTCTTCGACTGGTTGAAGACGATCTTCGGAAACATCACCAGCCAGCGCGTCTCCTCGAGCACGGTGTCGCCGACCAGCGTCTGGTTGCTCTGCGTGCCGAGCTCGAACGCCTCCTTGGCGAGCGCTTCCTCGAGGCCCCGCGTCATGACGAGCATCTGCAGGTCAGGCGGCAGGTCGAGCACCATGCGGATACGCAGCTCGTGACCCTGGATGTAAGGCCGCTGCGGCAGGCCCCACTCGATGCGCCAGGGCGCCGTCGGCGAGACGCCGTCGATCGCGAACCCGTCGCCCTCCTTCTCGCACTTCCAGCGGTGGCCGTTGCGTCGGGCCCAGGCGGCGATCGCAGCCATCTCGGCGTTGCCCGTCGATCTGGTCAGGAAGCGCTTGATCGCTTCGAGCATGGTTGCCCCCGATCCACTAGAGTCGTGCGCCGGGCCGGGATGCCCTTTTTCTTCGAGGATGCGACGCGATGATCGAAGTGTATTCGTGGGCTACGCCGAACGGCCACAAGGTCCACGTGATGCTCGAGGAATGCGGCCTCGCCTACCGCGCGATCCCGGTCGACATCGGCGCTGGCGACCAGTTCAAGCCCGACTTCCTCGCGATCAGCCCCAACAACAAGATCCCCGCCATCGTCGATCCCGACGGCTCGGACGGGCAGCCGATCTCGGTCTTCGAGTCGGGCGCGATCCTGATGTATCTCGCAGCCAAGACCGGGCGCTTCCTGCCGGGTGACCTGCGCGGCCGATACCGCACGCTCGAATGGCTGATGTTCCAGATGGGCGGCGTCGGACCCATGCTCGGTCAGGCGCATCACTTCCGCATGTACGCTCCGGAAAAGATCCCCTACGCGATCGACCGCTACAGCAACGAGGCCAAGCGCCTCTACGGCGTGCTCGACAAGCGGCTGCAGGCGAGCGAGTACGTCGCCGCCGACGAGTACACGATCGCCGACATCGCCATCTTTCCATGGCTGCGTTCGTGGCAGAACCAGGGCATCGACTGGAACGACTTTCCGACCTTGAAGGTCTGGTTCGACAAGATCGCCGCGCGGCCTGCGGTGCAGCGCGGCGTCGAGGTCCTGAGTCACCTGAGAAAACCGCTGCGAACCGAAAAAGAGCGCGAGGTGCTTTTCGGCGCGACCCAGTACCGCCGGCATTGACGGCGCTCGCTCCAAGCGGATCCAAACCTTAAGGCAGCGAAGACGGGGGTTTTGACCCGGTTTTGCGCGGCTTATCGCCGGTTTCGAGTCAAACTGTCGATGCTAATATCGGCAAAGTTCCCTTTGATCCGGCTCTGTGCGCAGTCGACCCATTGCGCGAATGGCCGCCCCGATTCGCAGCCATGCCCGTCATCGCAGTAGTCAACCGCAAAGGCGGAAGCGGCAAGAGTACCTTGGCGACGCACCTCGCGGCGTATTGCGCGCACGCGAAGCTGCCGGTGATGCTGGGCGACATGGACCGGCAGCAGTCGACCCAGTCCTGGCTGCGAACGAGAACCAGCCGTCCTGGCCCGCCCTGCCCGCCGATCATGGGGTGGTCGGTGGACCCGCGCAACGTCCTGCGTCCGCCAGCCGGCATTCAGCAGGTCGTTCTCGATACGCCTGGCGGCCTGCGCGGGTTCGATCTGGCCCGCGTCTCGGTCTATGCCGACGCGATAGTGATGCCGATCTGCCATTCCGCCTTCGACCGCGAATCGACCGCGGAATGCTTCGCCGAGCTCATGACCCTGCCGCGGGTCGCCAGCGGCCAGTGCAAGGTCGCCGCGGTCGGGATGCGGATCGACGGCCGGACCCGCGCCGCCGACGTGCTCGAGGATTGGGCGGCCGATCACAAGATCAAGTTCCTCGGCGCGCTGCGGGAGACCCAGGCCTACGTGCGCTGCGTCGAGCAGGGTCTGACGCTGTTCGACCTGCCGCCGGCCCAGACCCAGATCGACATGGCGCAGTGGGCGCCGATCCTGGAATGGGTCGAGCCCGTGCTGCGATCGACGCGGCGGCCTCCGGTCGGACTCGAGTCTCGTACGCCGCGGGTCGAGAGCGCGAGTCTCGAGCGCTCGCGCCCGACGCCGCTGGCGATCACGCCGCGCGCGCCGGGCTCGCTCAGCCGATCGCTGCCGATCATCGCGCCGGCGAGAGCCGGCCGCACCACGCCGTTCGGCGCTGCCGGCCTCTTCGGCTGGCTGCCGATCCCGCGCTTCCTGCAGCGCAACGCCTGAGGGCATCAAGCGTTGGTGCGATTCGACGTGCACCACGCCCGTCGATGGCCTGCCCGGAGGGACTCGAACCCCCGACCTGTTGCTTAGAAGGCAACTGCTCTATCCAGTTGAGCTACGGGCAGTGAGGCCTGGAGGCCGGGGCGGATCTGGTCGGGGCGGCGGATTCGAACTCGCGACCTACTGGTCCCAAACCAGCGAAAGAGCGAGATTCTATGCGGGCCTCCGACGATTCTTTCCAGCCGCGGCACGGCGATTCCAGGAGGTCCGACCGGGCTGACGCCGACACCGTTAGAAAAGCGATGGCAGCGATCAGACCATCCGTCACGCTGGGGAAAGCACGATCCCATCCGCAGCGCGTCATGCCTGACCATTGTTCGCGCGCCGCGCACGTCGATACGTCCACTCTGACCACGAAAGACGGAGTCCCGTGAAGCCCATCCTTGTCGCGCTGGTCCTCGCCACCACTCTCTGCGCCGCTGCCGCCTCGGCCCAGCCGCAGGCGCGCGACGAATTCTTCTGGCTTGGCGAGATCAACAAGGCCAGCGCCGTCATCAACACCGACGAGGGCCTGCTCGACAAGGCCATTGCGCCTCGTGTCGCGGCCGGCGTGGCGCAGGTCATCAAGCAGGGCAACGAACCCGGCGGCAAGCGTCCGTCCACCGTGATCTCCTTCGAGCCGCTGATGATTGCCGCGGCCGGCGAAGACGTGACACTGCTGCATGCCGGCCGCTCCAGCCAGGACATGCACGCGACCTACCGCGCCGCCATCCTGCGCGACGACATGCTCAACCTCGCCGACGCGCTCAACAAGACCGCCCGCACTCTGGTCAGGCTGGCCGAGAAGCACGTCGACACGGTGGTGCCCAACTACACCAACGGCGTGGCCGCCCAGCCCAACAGCTACGGCCACTACCTGCTGGGCCACGTGGCCGGGCTGGAGCGCGACGCCCAGCGCATCCGCCAGGCCTATGCCCGCATCGACCGCAGCGCCATGGGCACCACCGTGCTCAACGGCACCAGCTGGCCGCTGAACCGCCAGCGCATGGCCGACTACCTGGGCTTCGCGGCGATCGTCGACAACGCCTACGACGCCAGCCAGATCTCGTCGATGGACGAACCTGTGGAAGCCGGCGCAGTGGTCACCGGCATCGCGCTGCACATCGGCAACTTCGTCGAGGATCTGATGACCCAATACGCGCAGTCGCGCCCATGGATCCTGCTGCAGGAAGGCGGCGACAACACCTACGTGTCCAGCGCCATGCCGCAAAAGCGCAACCCCGGCCTGCTCAACGACACGCGCAGCGACGCATCGACCGCGATCACATTGGCGCTCGGGCCGGTGCTGCAGACGCACAACATCACGCCCGGCATGGCCGACCCGAAAGCGGTCAAGGCCAACAGTGCGATGGTCAACAGCGCCGTCAAGGCCCTCAAGAGCTGGGACCGCGTGCTCAAGGCGCTGATCATCAAGCCCGATCGCGCACTGGAGGAGCTCAACAGCGACTGGACCGCCTCCCAGGAACTGGCCGACGTGCTGATGCGCAAGTACAAGCTGCCCTTTCGCGTCGGTCATCACTTTGCCTCCAACGTGGTGGAGTACGCCCGGGACAAGGACATCAAGCCGCTCGACTTCCCGTACGCTCAAGCCCAGCGCATCTACGCCGAGACCGTCAAGGGCACCAAGTATGCGCAGGCACTGCCGATGCCCGAGGTCGAGTTCCGCAGCACGCTCGACCCTGTGGCCATCGTGCAAAACCGTGAGACCGTCGGCGGACCGCAACCGGCCGAGATGCAACGAATGCTGAAGGTCGCCAACGATCGACTGGCCCAGCAGGACCAGTGGATCAAGACCCGACGCGAGTACATCAGCTCGTCGCTGACGCGGCTGGACGGCGATTTCGACCAGTTGCTGAAGAAGAACTGATTCACGGCCTCTCTCGGGTAGCTGTTCGCTTCGCAGTCGAAGCACCCGGTTTCGCCTCGGCTGCCGCTCCCAGCGCCAGCGAGATGCGCCGCACCGTGGCAAGCAGGGCCCGACGCGCGGCGGCCACCGAAACCTCGACATCGCGCTGTTGCAAGTAGGGCAAGGTCAGGGCGGCTACCGCGCCTTTGCTGTGGTCGAAGACGGGCGCGCACAGGTCGATGACGCCTTCGGTCGTGTCGCTCGGCGCCATGTAGATGCCGTTCCTCGCGATCTCCGCGAGCTCACCGCGCACGTTTACCGCCGTGATCGCGTGGGCGCTGTTGGCGAGCAGTTCCTCGATGAGTTCATGTTGCATCGTTTCCGGCTGGAAGGCCGAGAGCACACGTGAGGAAGCCCGGTCGGGGCGAAAGGGAAAGTGCGCACCGAGACGTACCGCGAATCCCATCGGCTCGGGGCTGTCGACCTGGGCGACCACGAGGATGCGGCGCGCAAAGTGGACGACGAGGTGGTTCGATTGTCGCGTCGCCTGCGCCAGCTCCTGCATTGCCGGAAGGGCGACCGTGAGCAGGCGCTTCAGCGGCGGCTGCTGGTGGGCCAGCGCGAACAACCGCAGCGTCAGCCGATACCCGCCGTCGAGCTCGCGCGTCACGTAGCCACGCCGTTCCAAGACGGCCAGCATCCGGAACAACTCGGTGGTGTTGCGGGCCAGACGCTGCGCGATGGCGGTCTGCGTAATGCCGCCACTTTCCCCCGCCAGGAGTTCCAGTATGTCGAGGCCCTTCTCGAGAGCCGGCGCCGTGTAGGCGGCGCCCGCCGGCTCGTGGGTAGGGGCTTGCGGGCCGGGCACGGCAGCGCGGCGCCTCCTAGGGGAAACGACAGGGGGCATCCATAGGTTTTACATGCGAAACTGACTTTTATCAATGAAGTCGGCGTGCTCACATGCGCATCGCCGCAGGAGGCTTTGTGATGTCGGCAATGCTGACGCCAGCGCAGATCGAGACGTATCGCGCTCAGGGGATCGTTCATCCACTGCGCGCCCTATCCGAGGGCGACGCTGCCGGCATCGACGAGCGCTATCAGGCCCAAGCCGGCTTCCTCACGGGCCGCAACAATCAAAAGCCGCATCTGCTCTTCACCTGGCTCGACGCGATGGTTCGCGACCCGCGCATCGTCGATCCGATCGAGTCGCTGCTCGGCCCGGACCTCTTCTGCTGGGGCGCCCAGTTCTTCGCCAAACCGGCGGGCGACGCTTCCTACGTGAGCTGGCACCAGGACGCGACCTACTGGGGTCTTTCTTCGCCCGATGTCGCCACCGCCTGGGTGGCGCTGACGCCGAGCACCCGCGAGTCGGGCTGCATGCAGGTCGTGCCCGGAACTCATCGCGTACAGGTCCCGCACGAAGACCGCTTCGACGACGCCAACCTGCTCTCGCGCGGCCAGGAGGTCGCGGTCAAGGTCGATCCGGCCAGCGTCGTCGACGTCATGCTGCAGCCGGGCGAGATGTCGCTGCACCATGTGCTTCTCTTCCATGGCTCGGAGCCCAATCGCTCGAGCCAGCCGCGCATCGGCTTTGCCATCCGCTACGTGCCGACGCACGTGCGCCAGCTCTCGCCGATCCGCGACAGCGCCCTCCTGGTGCGCGGCCACGACGCCTACGGCCACTTCGATCACGAGCAGTCGCCGCAGAGCGACCTTCACCCCGACGCCGTGGCCGCCCACGGCGCGGCCATCGACCGCCAACTGCGCATCCTCTACGCGGGTGTGCAAGCTCGCGGCAAGCTCAACCCGGCGGCACGCCCGGGCATCAAGGAGACGACATGAAGACCATCCGTTTCGGCCTCGCCGCCCTGGCGCTGGCCGCTGCCTTCGGCGCCACGGCGCAGGAGATCAAGATCCGCTTTGCGCATTCGCTCTCGCCGACCGAGCCGGCCCATCTGGCCGCCGAGTATTTCGCGAAGAACGTCGCCGCGCGGACCAACGGCCGGGTCCAGATCACGGTCTTTCCCGCCGAGCAGCTCGGCCCCGGCAAGGACGTGAACGAGATGATCCGCCAGGGCGCCAACGTGATGAACATCACCGACCCGGGCTACCTTTCCGACTTCGTGCCCGACGTCGGCGTGCTGAACGGGCCCTACCTCATCAAGACGCCGCAGGAATACGAGAAGCTTCTCGCCTCCGACTGGTTCAAGGGCATCGACCAGAAGCTGGAGGCCGCCGGCTTCAAGCTCATCATGGCCAACGGCTTCTTCGGCCAGCGCCACCTTATCTCTGACAAGCCGGTCAGAAAGCCCGAGGACATCGCAGGCATGACCGTGCGGGTTCCACCCAACACGATGTGGATCGAGACCTTCAAGGCGATGGGGGCGCGGCCGACGACGGTGCAGTGGTCGGAGGTCTACAACGCCCTGCAGCAGCACGTCGTCGAAGGCGCCGAGGCGCCCCTCGGCTCGCTGTGGGGCTCGAAGCTCCAGGAGACGCGAAAGGTGATCTCGCTGACCGGCCACTTCACCGCTTTCGTGATGTGGCCGATCAACGCCACCTTCTTCAACAAGCTGCCCAAGGACATCCAGCAAGTGTTGCTGGAGGAAGGCAAGAAGGCCGGCGCCGAGATGACCCGGCTCACGCTGGCGAGCCAGGACGACTACATGAACAAGTTCAAGGCCGCCGGCGTCACCATCGTGAGCGACGTCGACATCCCGGCCTTCCAGAAGGCGACGGCCAGCGTCTACAAGGCGTTCCCGAAGTGGACGCCGGGCCTGCGCGAGACGGTGCTCGCGAACCTCAAGTGACGCCCGAGAGCGGACCCCGCGGCGGGCCGCTCTCCTACGTCGAGGAGGCGGTGGCAGGAGCCGCGCTGGTCGTCGTCGTCCTCTCCACCTGCTGGGGCGTCGTCACGCGCTATGTCACCGAGCAGCCCGCCACATGGTCGGGCGAGGTCGCCGGCATCGCGTTCGCGTGGCTGGTGTTCTTCGGCGCCGCGGCCGGCTTCAAGTACGGCATGCACGTCGCGATCGACATGCTGGTGCTCGCGTTGCCGACGCCGCTGCGGCGCTTCCTGATGGCGTTCGCCGACCTGCTCGTGCTGGCCTTCCTGGCCATGCTGTTCGTGCTCTCGGTCCAGTTCTCCATCGACGCCTGGAGCGACCCGACCTCGGTGCTCCGGCTGCCACGCAGCGTGACCTACGTGTCGGTCGTTCTGGGCAGCGCCTGCATGGCCGTGCGCTATGCGCAGGCAGCCTGGCGGCGCTGGCACGGGCTGCCCGCGGCCTGGCTGCAGCTGCCTGGCTCGGCCGACGCGGCGCTCTGAGCGGATCGCCGCCCCGCCATGGAGTTCCTGCCCGCGCTGCTGATGTTCCTGCTGTTCGCGATCGACGTGCCGATCGCATTCGCCATCGCCATCGCGGCGCTGTCCTTCTTCTGCTTTGCCGACGGCCTGCCGCTGCGCACCTTCGTGCAAAAGCTCGTGCAGGTCACCGACTCGTTCCCGCTGCTGGCGGTGCCGTTCTTCATCTGCGCCGGCTCGATCATGAACCACGCCGGCATCACCCGGCGCCTGCTCACTCTGGCCGATGCGCTGGTCGGGCACTGGGTCGGCGGGCTCGGCCAGGCCAACGTGGTGCTGGCCACGCTGATGGGCGGCCTGTCGGCGTCGGCCAATGCCGATGCCGCCATGCAGGCCAAGATGCTCGGCCCGGAGATGGTCAAGCGCGGCTACTCCGCCGGCTTCGCGGCGGCGATCACGGCCTGTGCCGCCGTTGTCACGCCGATCATCCCGCCCGGCATCGGCCTGATCATCTACGGCTACCTCGCCGACGTGTCGGTGGGGCGGCTCTTCATCGGCGGCATCGTGCCCGGCATCCTGCTCGCGCTGTCGCTCATGGTGGCGGTCCACCTCATCTCGAAGCGGCGCGGCTACCTGCCGACGCGAGCGCACCGCGTCGGCGCCACCGAGCTGGGCCGTGCGCTCGTCGACGGCCTGGGTGCGCTCTCGATCGTCGCCTTCATCCTGGTCGGCATCCGCTACGGCATCTTCACGCCTACCGAAGCGGGTGCCATGACCGTCGTGTACGCCTCGCTGATCGGCACGCTCTGGCACCGCGAGCTGAAATGGCGGGCGGTGCCGGCGATCGTGATCGAGACCGTGCTCGCGACGGCGGCCGTGATGATCATCATCTGCGCTGCCAGCGCCTTCGGCTTCTACATGTCGTGGGAGCGCATCCCGACGCGCGGGGCGCAGTTCCTGATCGGGCTCACGCAGCAGCCCTGGCTGCTGCTGCTGCTCATCAACGTCGGCCTCATCCTGGTCGGCATGCTGATCGAAGGCACCGCCGCCCTGATCCTGCTCACGCCGATCCTGGTGCCGGCGGTGTCCAAGCTCGGCATCGACCCGCTGCATTTCGGCCTCGTCATCGTCGTCAACCTCACGCTCGGCGGCGTGACACCGCCGGTGGGCACGATGATGTTCACCACCTGCTCGATCATGCGCGTGAAGATCGAGACCTTCGTCCAGGAGGGCTGGCCCTTCCTGGTCGCGATGTTCGCGGTGCTCATGCTCATCACCTACGTGCCCGCCCTGGTCGTCTGGCTGCCGACGCGGCTGATGGGACCGTGACCCCGCCGCTGTCTCCGTTCCGTGCCGCGGTGCTCTCGTCGATGGGGGCACCGTTGAGCATCGAACGCGTCACGCTGGCGCCGCTCGCGCCCGGCGACGTGCTGGTGCGCAACCGCGCGAGCGGCCTGTGCCACACCGACCTCGAGGTCATCGAGGGCAGCCTCGCCTATCCGCTGCCGATCGTGCTCGGCCACGAGGGCGCCGGCGTCGTCGAGGCGGTCGGCTCGGCGGTGACGCTGGTCAGGCCCGGCGACCACGTCGTCGCCTCGTGGAATCCGCATTGCGGCCATTGCTACTACTGCGAGCGCAGCCTGCCGATCCTGTGCGAACCGTTCACGCGCGAGCAGCCGCGGGGCAACCTGCTCGACGGCACGTCGCGCCTGAGCTGGAACGGGGCGCGACTGAACCACTTCTCCGTCGTCTCCTCGCATGCCGAGTACTTCGTGGTGCCCGAATCGGGCGCGATCGCCGTACCCGATGAAATGCCCTTCGACCGGGCCTGCCTGCTCGGCTGCGGCGTGATGACCGGCTTCGGCGCGGTGAGCCGGCTGGCCCGCGTCGAGGCGGGCGCCAACGTGGCGGTGATCGGTTGCGGCGCCGTCGGCCTGAATGCCATCCAGGCCGCCGTGCTCGAGCAGGCCGCCGTCGTGATCGCGGTCGACCGCGATCCGGCCAACGCGCTGGCCGCGCGCTTCGGCGCGACGCACTGCCTGCTGGCCGGCGAAGACGCGATCGACGCCGTCCGCTCGCTCACGGCCGGCCGGGGCGCCGACGCGGTGTTCGAGGCGGCGGGCGCCGAAGCCTCGCTCCGCCTGGCGCTCGAGGTCACCCGGACCGGCGGCCAGCTCGTGATCCTGGGCAAGACCGAGGTGAACCGGTCGGTGGCGCTGCGCTTCGGCTCGCTGATGGGCGAAAAGCGCATCGTCCGCTCGAGCTACGGTGGCGCGCGGCCGCGTCGCGACTTTCCGTGGCTGGCGCAGCTCTACCTCGATGGCAAGCTCGAGCTCGATGCGCTGATCTCGTCGCGGCTGCCGCTCGAACGCATCAACGAAGGCTTCGACGCGATGCGCCAGGGCAGCGGCGTGCGCCACGTCGTAGTCTTCGGCTGAGGGGGCGGAATGCGCCACCCGCCGCTAGTGCCGGGCTGGACAACTCGTACCTGAGCAAGTCTGCCTCGGCGGATGCGGCGCCGCGGTCTCATACACGGCTCGCGAATGCGGGAGTGAGCCGGCGCGTCGCTCCGATACAGTGATTGGCAGCGATCAGCTCCCGGCGACGTCGCTCCTCCAACATGAAACGTGAATTCGAATCCGACGAGCTGCTTGCGCCCCCGGCGGCGCAGGTCGAGTTCGAACTCGCCCGGATCGAGGGCAGCGCGGCGTTTCGCAGCTCGCCTCGCCATCGGGCGCTGCTGCGTCATCTCGTCACCCGTTCCCTCGCCAACGAGAAAAATGCGCTCAAGGAGAGCGTGATCGCCGTCGAGGTGTTCGAACGACCGGTCGCGAGCTTCGATCCGCGCATCGACTCGATCGTGCGTGTCGAGACCCGCCGCCTGCGTGCCCGCCTGGCCGAGTATCGGGAGGCCGAGGGTCGCGACTCGGCCATCCGCATCGAGCTGCCCGTGGGCAGCTACGTGCCGCTGATCACATCGCACCCTGCGGTGGCCCGCGACGAGTCTGTCACGCGTCGCGCGCGCGATCTCGTCGAGCGCGGTGACCATTTCCTTCGTCAAGCCCTGTCACGGCGCACGCTCGAAGAGGCCCTCGAGCGATTCGAGCTCGCCCTTCGGGAATCACCGTCCTATGCGCTGGCGTTCATCGGCGCCGGAAGGGCCTGGTTCAATCTCGCCACCGGCTGGCATCATGATCCCGCTGTCGCTTCCGAGCACGCCGCCGAAGCCTTGCGGAGAGGCCTCGAGCTCGACCCGCACAACGCCATCGGGCACGTCCTGATCGGCGCCGTCGAGCATCAGTTCGAACGCGACTGGCCGGCCGCGAAGGCGAGCTTTCAGCGCGCGATCGCCGCCGGGCCGCAGCAGGCCTTCGTCCACTCGGCCTACGGCGCGCATCTGATGATGCACGGGGGTTACGAGGCAGCGGACCAGGAGCTCGCGCTGGCACGCCAGCTCGACCCTCACTATGTCAACACGCGCATCCACATGGTCAACCTGCGCATCGCGCAAGGGCGGCTCGACGATGCGCAGGCCGAGATCGAGGCCATGCGCGACATCGCGACCGACACGCTGGCGGTCGTCGGCATGCACGCCGCCCTGGCCCTGTTCCGCCGCGACGCCCATACGGCCATCCGCCTGTACGAGCGCGCGTGCGAGGTGGCGCCGGACTATTCCGGCTGCTTCATCGCCCTGGCCGGCGCCCACGCGATGGCGGGCGACGTCGAGACCGCAGATGCACTGGTCGCCGCCACCCGGGCGCGCTTCGACGAGCGTCTCATGTCGCCTTACGTCATGGCGATCTTTGCGACGCGATGCCGGCGGCCGGACGAAGCCTTCGCCTTGCTGGAGCGCGCACTGCGTGAGCGCGATCCGAACGCGGTGCAGATCGGCTTCGACAGCAGCTTCGAAGATCTTCGCGACGACGCGCGCTGGTCGGCGCTGGTCGCGGGAATCGCTCGTTCGTCGTCTGCCGCCTGAAGCGGGCTCATGGCCTGGTGCGGCGCCGCTGCAGAGCGCCCACCACGCCCAGGCCAGCGAGCATCAGCGCCCAGGACTCGGGCTCGGGGACCGGCACGACCGGAACCGAGACGAGCTCGACCGAGACGGCATCGAACATGGGATCGTTGTTGCCGGGCGAGCCGGCGATCGCCTGCAGGACGAAGCTCAGCGTCGTCGTCGCCGCCGTGGCGTTGAAAAGGAACGTCTCGGCATTGAACGCCCGCGTGAAAACTCCAGTGCCGGTGGGTGTCAACGCGAAGTCCATGAGCGCATCGCCCGCCGTCACCCGAACCGTCTCGACCGACGAGCCGAGGTTTTCGCCGCTGAGCCCGAACGTGAGTCGGTAGGTCGCGCCGATGAGGCTCGCGAACGTCTGGCCGAGACCCTCGCCGATCGAGGCGACGCCGTTGTTGTGCGCCCCGAGGTCGTAGAAACGCAGGCCCTCGTAGACCGGCTGCATCGGATGTCGCTGTACGTGAGCACACCGTTCGAGGCGCCGATGTTGAACCATCCGGTGGGAGTCGCGATCTGGCTCGACGAATCCTCGAAGCCGCCGTTGACGAGCAGGTTGGCGGCCTTTGCGGGCATCCAGGCCGCCGCCACGCATCCCGCGACCAGCACCGCATTCACCACTTTCGACATGTGATCTCTGAGGTTTTGGACGAATGCGGCCAGTGTAGGAACCGCCTTCGGCTTGACACGCGCCCAGGAGTGACATGGGGTGACATGACGACCGCGACCGCACCGTTCGACAGACGAAGATCAGATCCGTGGGCTCAAAGCTCGTGAAACGGGCGAGGTGATTGGCGATCTGGGTGACGACCGGCACGGTCAGCGCACCCGTGCCGTCGGCGTTGTGGCCGACTCCCATCGCACTGGTGACGCGCGAACCACGCTGTCCGTAGCTCGTGCAGCTCGAGGCCAGCGCCGGTATCGCCGCGATCGGGCACTTGACCGACGAGCCGTTGAAGCCGACCTCCGCTGGCGTGATGGTGATGCCGAGCGAGGCAGAAAGGTCCTCGACCCAGACGTTGCCGAGGATGTTGGTGTCGGGCGCATCGTTGCTCGTCTCGTTGGTCGTGAACTTGCCGCCGAAATACGGCGGGGGGTCATTGCCGGCGAGCGATGTGGCCGGCGCATAGCTGCCGACGTCGCTCAAACTATCGCCGAAGGAGGCGATGCAGACCCCGTCAGCGCGGCGGCAGCCCGATCTCGGCGAGCGCGCCGCGCAGCCGCTGTCGCTCGGCCGGGTCCGTGAGGGGATAGGTGGCGAGCCACGTGTCGGCGCGGAAATCAGGCTCCAGGGCATGGATCTCGTTCACCTCCCAATGCGCCGCGTCGCGGTCGCCTTTGCGCCAGAGCGAGGCGGCGAGATAAACCCGCGCTTCCAGGTTTTCCGCGTTGCGCTCGAGCGCCTGCCCAAGGTTGAGTTGAGCCTGTTCGTCATCGCCGAGGAAGTAGTACGCGCGGCCGAGCAACAGGAAGTACAGCGACCCGGCTTCCGGATTCAGGCGTTGGGCGAGCCTGAGGAGAGCGACGCTATCGGCTGGGCGCCCAAGGTAGGTCTCGATGCCCGCCTTCAACGCATATCCATCCGCGAACGAAGGGTTGAGCCGCAGGGCATCGTTCACGTTCTGCAGCGCCTCTTCAGGTTGACGGCGCTGAGTGTGAGCAAAAGCCAGCACCCAATGGGCCTCCGGCAGGTCGGGATTCATTTTGACAGCGGTCTGTGCGAACTCGAAGGCTCGCGCCAGCGCACCCTCGGTGTTGCCAACCCAGCCCTGCTGCGCTTGAAGTGCGTACGTCATCGCCAGCCCGGCGTAGGCGCGCGAAAACGCTGGGTCGAGCCGGATCGCGTCCCAGTAGAGGGCTCGCGCTCGCTCGTTCGACTCGGATCGTCGCACCAGAAGCGCCGCCTGCGCCTGGACGAATTGCTCCCAGGCCCGAAGGTTGCGCGTGCTTCTCTTCGCGATGCGAAGTGTCTCGGCTTCGCTCACCTTCACCGGCAGCGACTTCAAGATGTTCCTGACCAGTTCATCCTGGACGCTGAACAAATCCGTGACGTGGCGGTCGAACCGATCCGACCACACGGGGCGCCCGGTCGCCGATTCCGTGAGGAGCACGTTCAGGCGCAGCCTGTCGCCGCTGTGCTGCACCGCGCCGGTCAGCACGTATCCCGGGTGCTCGGTCTCGCCACTGCGGGCCGCCTCACTGCCGCCGCCGATGACGCGGATGCCCGAAACCTTCGAGAGGTCGGTCATGAGGTCGGCGCTGATCGCGCGCGCCATCACGGGTCGGTTCGGTTCCGGATCGATCTCGTCGAAGGGGCGCACCGCGACCGTTGGCGCCGTGGTGTCGGAAATCCGGTCGCTCTGCAACTGTGCGGGTTCGGGGCCGCGTGCCTTCGACACGTAGCCTGCGACGACGGCGACGCCCACAGCGATGGCGGCTGCCGCGAGCCACCAACCCGATGCCGGGCGCGAGGTCAGCGTCGGTGCAGACGGCGTCGACTTTGACGGACCCGGCGACGGGGCGACGCCCGTCGTTTCGTCGGGGCGCTGCACCGTCGCCACCAGTCGGTAGCCCTTTTTCGCGATCGCCTGAACATAGCTCGGCTCGCGCGCCGTGTCGCCGAGCGCCTTGCGCAGCTTGATGACGACCTGGGTGAGCGCGTTGTCGCCGACGACGACCCCGGGCCACACCGCAGCCATCAGCTCGTCGCGGCTCACCACCTCGCCCCCGCGGGTGGCCAGCACCACGAGCAGCCCCATCACCTTGGGTTCGAGCGTGACGATCTGGTCGTCACGCTCGATCTGGTTCAAACCGGGCGCGACCCGCCAATGCCCCACGTGCCACGGCACGCGCGCCGCGTCGTCGGGAGTCCTGAAAACCTGCTCCGAAGCCCCTGTCATCGCTTCCTCATCGAAAGCTCACCGTTTCAAAGGGACGTTCCCCGTTCGGGTGCGTAGCGTCGCCGAGTCCCCTTCTAGACGGAGCACCCTCATGCGTCTGCCTCTCGCGTTCCCCATGATGGGCCTCAATCGGTTCAGCAAGCAAGTCGCCGCTTCCGTGGTATTGGTGTGCGTGGCCGCCTGGCCGGCGCCGTCGACCGCCGCCGGCCCCGCGCCCTACACGGTCAAACCGCTGGCGCAGAAGAAGATCAAGGAACTGCCTGCCGGTCCGTTGTATTGGCGGATCGAGACGTTTGCGACCCTGGCGGATGCCAAAGCCGCGGTCGGTCCGGACGGCTGGAACCCGGCATCGGTCCGCTACGAGACGACGACTTCGCTGATCGTCGAAGTCGCGGGCAAGGTGTGGGTGTTGACGCTGGGGCCGATGGGCGCATCCACGCCGGGCGGAGCCGAGGTTGCCGAGATCGGCCCCGTGCCGTCGCTCCCCGCCTCGGAGTACCTGCTGCGCGTGAACCAGGGGTCCGGGCCGCCGGGATCCCAGACGGCTGTTCATTCGCATCCGGGGTCGGAGGCCTTCTACGTCATCTCGGGCACGCTCGGACAGCGGACGCAGCACGGCGTGACGCGCATCGAGGCCGGCCACGGCATGAACGGGCACGATGCCGGGACGGCGATGCAGGTGTTCAACGACGGCTCGGCCGACCTGACGACCCTGATCATGTTCGTCGTGGATGCCACCAAGCCGTTCTCGGAGCCGGCCAAGCTGGAGTAGTCGCGGCGCCGCAGGTGTCGCGCCGCTCGACACGGCAATGACTGAGTTGGTCGGGGCGGCGGGATTCGAACTCGCGACCTACTGGTCCCAAACCAGTTGCGCTACCAGGCTGCGCTACGCCCCGACGAGCGAGATTGTACGAGTCGACCCTGGAATTCGAACCTGCGGCCTACGTCTCAGCGTGATTCGTCGGCCGCCGTCGATGCGGGCAGCATCAGCTGGCGCGAGATCGAGACGCATTGCTGGATATGCTGCTCGCAGACATAGCGAAGCGACGAATAGGTGAGCACGGCCGACACCGCCTGACCGGCGATCGGCACGAACTTCGCCGCCTGCTGCGCCGACAGGCGCACGCCAACGAGGCGCAGCAGCTTCATCACGAGGTCGCGCGTGACGATCCTGCCGATCACCATGCCGCCGCCGGCCGAGATCGCCTTGTAGACGACGACCCGACGGTCCGGCGCGAGGCGCTCGATCTGCGACGGCGTGAGCCCGAACGCCTCGTTGATCTGCGGGATCAGGCGCATCAGCACCGCGACGTCGGTGACCCAGTCGATGCCCGGCAGCGGGACGACGGCGACGCCCGCGGCCATCAGCGCACGGCGGCTGACGATGCGGCGACAGTGCACGATGACCGCGTCGATCTCGCGCGTCGTCGCCGGCACGACGGCCCAATCGACTTCGGGCTTGCGCTCGAAGCGCTTCAGGAAACTCGGCTTGGGCATGGCTTCGACTCGGGCAAGCGGCGTTCCGTTCCAGGGCGACCGGTCAGGCGAAGGCCTGCGCCCAGATTTTGTCCAATCGCTTGGCGCTGACGGGTTGCGGGGTCTTCAGCTCCTGCGCGAAGAGGCCGACGCGCAGTTCTTCCAGCCACCAGCGGAACTCGTCGAGCCTGGCGTCGCGCGCGCCGCGCCGCTCGGCGAGCTTCCTCAGGTAGCGCTGCTCGAGCGGTCGCAGCTCGGCCAGGCGCGACGTGTCGCGCGCCGGATCGGCACGCAGCTTGTCGAGCCGCATCGCGATCGCCTTCAGATAGCGCGGCAGATGCGCGAGGCGTTCCCACGGGGTCGCGGCGACGAAGCGCTTGGGCACGAGCCGGTCGAGCTGCGCCGCGATGTCGTCGGCGACCTCTTTCGGTGCCCTCGCCTCCTTGAGCTTTCGCTGCGTCGCGGCGAGCTCGCCGAGCACCACGGCCGCGAGTCGGCCGACTTCCTGCGCGATCAGCGTCAGCCGGCCGCGCCCTTCGTCGACGCGGCGAGCGAACGTCGCCGCATCGCCGGGCAGCGGCTCGGCGAGGAAGGCACGATCGAGCGCGACCTCGAGGATCTGGGCGCGCAGCTCGTCCGCCGTCCCGAGCGGCATGTAGGCCACGGCAAGTCGCTGCACCTCCGCCGTCAGGTTCTTCTCGACCGACTTGAGCGCGTCGCGGATCTGCAGCGCGACCAACCGGCGCAGGCCGGCACGGTGCTTCGCCGAGGCGACCTCGGGCTCGTCGAAGACCTCGATCTCGACATGCGTGCCCTTGTCGATCAGCGCCGGATAACCGATCAGCGCCTGCCCGCCCTGGCGCACTTCCATCAGCTCGGGCAGGTCGCCGAAGGTCCATGTCGTGTAGCGCGCCGTCGCTCGATCCGCGAGGGCCGTCGACACCGGCGCGACCTCGGGGCCGCGATCGACGCGCGCGCGTTGCGGGTTCGCTGAGGTCGCGACAGCTGACGGCTCGGCCTGCGCTGGCGCGAGCCGGAGCGCCGCCAGCGCCTGGAACGCCGAGCGCGCCTGCGCGCCGAGGTTCGCCTTCAGCTCGCCCAGCCGGCGCGACTCGCCGAGCTGGCGACCGTGCTCGTCGACGACGCGCAGGTTCATCAGCAGGTGCGGCGCGAGCTGCTCGTGCTTGAAGTCGGCGCGGCGCAGCGGCAGGCCGGTGCGCTTGGCGGCATGCGCGGCGAGCGCGTCGACGAGGCTGCCGTCCTCCGCGAAGGCGACGT
>CAJDUN010000007.1_pt1 | contig 28081 bp, 27 predicted proteins | sample 7390741 | NCBI WGS metagenome assembly CAJDUN01 (sample SAMEA7055660, study PRJEB34461) | soil metagenome | biome: terrestrial ecosystem; feature: Peninsula; material: soil | place: Antarctica | collected 2016 | reverse complement strand
GAGCTAACGATGTCAATGCACGTAGGCGGCGCTGGAGAGCCCGAAGTGATGATGGATATCAACACCACGCCGCTCATCGACGTGATGCTGGTGCTGATCATCATGCTGATCATCACGATCCCGGTGCAGCTGCACAGCGTCAACTTGAACATGCCGGTCGGCACGCCGCCGCCGCCGCTCAAGGAGCCGGTCGTCGTGACGATCGACATCGACTTCGACGGCACGGTGCTCTGGAACGGCGAGGCGGTGCCGGATCGCGGCGCGCTCGAGGCGCGACTGTCTCGCGCCGCGGCCGAGCCCGATCAGCCCGAGGTCCACATCCGGCCCAACAAGCTCGTCGAATACAAGTCGGTGGCGGCGGTGCTGGCCTCGGCGCAGCGCCTGGGCGTCACCAAGCTCGGAATGGTCGGCAATGAACAGTTCGTCAAGTAGATCCCTGCGCGCCGGCGCCATCGCGATCGTCGTGGCGTGCGGTGGGCTGTTCCCGGTCGCGTCGCCGGCCCAGGAAGGGCTGCGTCCGGAGATCGGCAAGCCGTTGCAGGCCGCCGAGGAGATGATCAAGCGCGGCCGCTACCGCGAGGCTCTGGCAAAGATCCACGACGCCGAGGCGGTCGGCGCACGCAACGCCAACGAGACGTACCTGATCGAGCGCATGCGCCTGGCCGCGGCCTCCGGAGCTGGCGACGCAGATGCCGCGGCGCGATCCTTCGATGCGCTGAGCGGCTCAGGCCGCATCTCGGGCGCCGACAAGCTGAAGATGATCGAATCGATCGCCGGTAACTTCTATCGAGCGCAGCAGTACGCGAAGTCGATGCAGTGGAGCCAGCGCTACTTCCGCGAGGGCGGCACGAGCCCCGCGATCCGCACCATGCTGATCCAGAGCCAGTACCTGAGCGGCGACTTCGCCGGCGCGACGAAGGAGCTGATGGTCGAGGTCCAGGGCGCCGAGCGGGCGGGCGCGGCGCCGGCCGAAGATCGTCTGAAGCTGCTGCTCAACGCCGCGTCGAAGCAGGGCGACAACAACGCCTACGTCTTCGCGATGGAAAAGCTGGTCACGTACTACCCGAAGAAGGAGTACTGGGTCGACCTGCTGAGCCGCATGCAGCGCAAGACCAACTTCTCCGATCGCCTTTCGCTCGACGCCTATCGGTTGTCGCTCGCTACCGGCAGCATGACCGCACCGGCCGACTACATGGAGATGGCGCAACTCGCGCTGCAGGCCGACCTCGCGAGCGAGGGCAAGCAGGTGATCGCCAAAGGGATGAGCAGCGGCGCGCTGTCCACCGGCGCCCAGGCCGATCGGGCCAGGCGCCTGCAGGTTCTCGTCGACAAGAGGCTCGCCGAGGCGACGGCTTCGCGAGTAGAAGACGAGAAGCAGGCTCTTGCCGACAAGACGGGCGACGCGCTGATCGGGGTCGGCATGAACCTCGTCTACGCCGGCCAGGCCGCCAAGGGCGTGCAGTTGATCCAGCAAGGCATCGCCAAGGGCGGCCTCAAGCGCCCGGAGGATGCCAAGCTCCACCTCGGCATCGCCCAGCTCGCGGCCGGCGACAAGGCCAAGGCGCAAGCCACGTTCAAGACGGTCCAGGGCGCTGATGGCACGGCCGACCTGGCGCGCCTCTGGACTCTCTACGCGCGCCGCGGCGCGGCCTGACGACGCTCTACTTCGGGGCGAGGCGGATCGCGCCGTCGAGGCGGATCACCTCGCCGTTCAGCATCTCGTTGGTGACGATCGCCTGCACGAGCTTGGCGAAGTCCTCCGGCGTGCCGAGACGGCTCGGGAAGGGCACGCTGGCGGCGAGCGCCTGCTGGACCTCGGCAGGCATGGTGAAGAGCATCGGCGTGCCGAAGATGCCCGGCGCGATCGTCATGTTGCGGATGCCGCTTCTCGACAGGTCGCGAGCGATCGGCAAGGTCATGCCGACGATGCCACCCTTCGACGCCGAATAGGCGGCCTGGCCGATCTGTCCGTCGTAGGCGGCGACGCTCGCGGTCGAGATCAGGACGCCGCGCTCGCCGGTCGGCTCCGGGTCGTTCCGGCTCATCGCCTCGGCCACGAGGCGGATCATGTTGAAGCTGCCGATCAGGTTGACCGTGATGACCTTGGCGAAGAGGCCGAGGGCGTGAGCGCCTTCCTTGCCGACGGTGCGCGATGCCGGCCCGATGCCGGCGCAGTTGACCAGCCCGAAGAGCTTGCCCCAGCCCGTCGCCTCGGCGACGACGCGCTGGCCGTCGGCTTCCTGGCTGACGTCGCAGCGTACGAATCGTCCGCCGATCTCGGCGGCGACCGCGGCACCGCGCTCGGCCTGCAGATCGGCGACGACGACCGATGCACCCTCGCGCGCGAGCATGCGCGCCGTGCCTTCGCCCAGACCCGAGGCGCCTCCGGTGACGATGAATACCTTGCCCTTGATCTCCATGCCAATCTCCTCGTTCAGGTGAGCGCGGCGAGCGCGCGCGCAGTGATGTCGTCGACGCTGCCGGTCCCGTTGATCTTGCGATACGCCGGCGCTCCCGGCTCGCCCGAGGCGGCCCACCGGGCGTAGTACTCGACCAGCGGTCGCGTCTGCTCGGCGTACACCGCCAGGCGCTTCTTCACCGTCTCCTCGAGATCGTCGACACGCTGGATCAGCGGCTCGCCGGTGACGTCGTCGATACCCTCCACCTTGGGCGGATTGAAGTGCACGTGGTACGTGCGGCCCGAGGCCACGTGGACGCGGCGACCGCTCATGCGCTCGACGATCGCCGAGTCCGGGACGTCGATCTCGACGACGTAGTCGAGCATGATGCCGGCGCTCTTCAGCGCATCGGCCTGGACGATGGTGCGCGGGAAGCCGTCGAAGAGGAAGCCGGCGGCGCAGTCGGCCTCTGCGATGCGTTCCTTGACGAGGCCGATGATGATGTCGTCGCTCACCAGCAGGCCGGCGTCCATCACCTTCTTGGCTGCGAGTCCGAGCGGCGTCCCGGCCTTGACGGCGGCGCGCAGCATGTCCCCGGTCGAGATCTGCGGGATGCCGAAGCGTTTGCAGATGAAGGTCGCCTGCGTCCCCTTGCCCGCTCCCGGCGCTCCTAGCAGGATCAATCTCATGGCGTGCGCTCGATGCTGGTGGGAGAGGCCGGAATAATAGGCGGCGGCTGTCGTCGGCGCCGTGCCACAGCACGCGCAGCTGCTCGAGCCGCTCGATGGCTTCCAGCGGGCTCGCGGACAGGCGCGGAAAGCGGCGCAGGAAGCGCGCGCGGTACGCATAGAGGCCGACGTGCCGGAGCGGGGCGGCGCCGAGCGGCGCCGGGCGCTGGAACGAGTCGTCGTCGCGCGGCCAGGGAATCGGCGCGCGCGAGAAGTAGAGCGCGCGTCCGCTCGCATCCAGCACGACCTTGACGATGTTCGGATTCTCGAAATCGGCGCGGTTGTCGATCGCATGGGCGGCCGTGCTCATGACGCAGTCCGTGCGTGCGGCGAGCAGATCGGCGCAGGCATCGATGAGCTCGGGCTCGATCATCGGCTCGTCGCCCTGCACGTTGACGACGATCTCCTCGTCGCCGATCGCGAGGGCGTCGCAGGCTTCGGCCAGGCGGTCGCTGCCGCTCGCATGGGCGGGCGAAGTCAGCACGCAGGTGACGCCGTGCGCGGCGCACGCGGCGACGATCTCGGCATCGTCGCCCGCCACGACCACGCGCGAGGCGTGCGACCTCGCAGCACGCTGCGCGACACGCACCACCATCGGCACGCCGCCGAGCTCGGCCAGCACCTTGCGGGGCAATCGCGTCGACGCCAGCCGCGCCGGGATCAGCACCGTGAAGGTCACGCCGGCCTCAGGGAGGTGCGGTCGGCCCGGTCTCGTGGCCGAGAGGACGCGCTTCGCCCTCGAGCATCACGGGGATGCCGTCGCGCACGGGAAACGCCAGGCCGTCGGCGCTGCAGACGAACTCCTGGCGCTCGTGCTGGGGCGGCCGCCAATGCTGAAGCGGTCCCTTGCAGAGCGGACAGACGAGAAGGTCAAGCAGGCGGGTTTCCATGCGACGGATCGACTGGGGAAGAAGTCGGAGCGGAGTGAGGATTCGGCGGCGGGAGCAGAGCGAGCACCGCGGCATCGAACGCGACCTCGGGAGCGAAGTCTAGCCGCGCCACCCAGACCCGCGTACCCATCCGACGCGAGGGCGGCAGCTTCACGGCGTCCTTTTCCGTCACCACCACATCGGTCGCGTCGGCGGGCCAGGGCAGCGTTGCGAAGTTGGCATGGTCCGGCAACGGCAGCTCGCGCACGTTGAGGGCTTCGGCGCGGAGCATGGCGAAGAATCGCTCCGGCTGGGCCAGCCCGGCGACGGCGACGATCTCCTTGTCGCGCAGCACCGCGAGCGAGTCGCTCGCTGGCCGGACGCCCGCCCACCACTCGGCGAGCGGCACCACGCCCGCGAGGGTGCGTCGCGCGATGAAGCCAGGCAGCGGCGTCGTCGGGCCCGGCGCGTTGTAGAGGACGATCTGGCGTGGCGACGTCACGCTCGGCAGGCGTTCGCGCATCGGCCCGGCGGGAAGGAGTCGTCCGTTGCCGGCGCCGCGCTCGTCGAAGACCAGCACCTCGACGTCGCGGTCGAGGCCGAGGTGCTGCAAGCCGTCGTCGCTGACGACGACGTCGATCGCCGGATCGAGCAACAGCAGCGCGTGACCCGCCGCGACCCGATCCGCACCGACGACGACCGAGACGCCGGTGCGGCGGCTGATCAGCAGCGGCTCGTCGCCGACCCGGTCGGACGAGGCATCGGGGCTGACCGCGACGATCTCTTCGCCGAACCGTCCGTAGCCGCGCGAGACGACGCCCGGCGTGTAGCCGCGCCCGCGCAGCATGTCGACCAGGGCGATGACGGTCGGCGTCTTGCCGGCGCCGCCGACGATGAGGTTGCCGACCACGATCACCGGCACCGGCAGGCGAGAGACCTCGCGCATGCCACGGCTGTACAGGTGCCTGCGCAGGGCGCTGCCCGCCTCGAAGCCCCAGGCGATCGGCAGGAGCAGGGTGCTGAGCGGGCCGCAACCGCTCCAGGTGCGGTTCATCGCGATCTCGATTCGCTCGGCCAGCGGCGCGCGCGCCGAACCGGACATCGGCTCAGCGCGCGGCGCCCGTGGAGGACTGCGTCGCGAAGGTGAGCTTGGCGATGCCCGCGCGCCGCGCCGCGTCCATGACGTTGATGACGCTCTGGTGCGCCGCGGTCGCGTCGGCGGAGACGATGAGGATCATGTCGCTCGAGCCGCCGGCGGCCGCCGTCAACTCGGTGGCGAGCGCCTCGACGCTGCGGCCGTCGACCGGCTTCTTGTCGACGGCGTAGCGGCCGTCGGCACTGACCGCGACGATGATCTCGTGCGGTCGGTCGCGCGCCTGCTCGGCATCGGCGACCGGCAGCGTGATCTGCAGCTCGGTGAACTTCGAGTACGTCGTCGACAGCATCAGGAAGATGAGGATGACGAGTAGGACGTCGATGAACGGGATCAGGTTGATCTCGGGCTCGTCCGGGCGGGTCCGCCTGAAATTGAGCGCCACCGATCAGCCTCCGCGCGGCACGGCGAAGCGCATGAGATGCGGGACGAGGCGGTCGGACGCCTGCTCCATCTCGAGCGTGTAGGCATCGACCAGGCCCCGGAAGTAGCGATAGAACATCAGCGCCGGGATCGCGATCATCAGGCCGAGCGCGGTGTTGTAGAGCGCCACCGAAATGCCGTGCGCGAGGAGCGCCGGGTTGTTGCCGCCGCTCGGCGTCTGCGACCCGAAGATCTCGATCATCCCGATCACCGTGCCCATCAGGCCGAGCAACGGGGACGCCGACGCGATGGTGCCGAGCGTGTTGAGGTAGCGCTCGAGCCGGTGCACGGCGGCGCGACCGGCCGACTCGAAGACCGCCCTGAGGCTGGCCTCGGTGATGCGCGGCTCGGCGATCACGGCGCGCAGGCCGGAAGCGAGCACGGTGCCGAGCACCGAGTTCTCGGCCAGCTTGTTGACGACGTCGGACGAGGGCAGATGGGCGCGCGTGACGGAGACCACCTCATCGAGAAGCCGAGGCGGCGCCACCCGCGAAAGGCGCAAGCTCGAGAAGCGTTCGATGATCAGGGCCAGGGCGGCGATCGAGCAGATGAGCAGCGGCCAGATCGGCCAACCGGCCGCTTGTATGATCGAAAGCAATATGACCCTTTCCGACGACGAGGTGCCGCGAGCCGCACCGGTCGCGCGGATTATGGCGTGCGTGGGACGGTCCTCTTTTCGCGCCGCCGACGCTTGCCAAACGGGTCACGCATCCCTCGTCCTCGACGCTCCGAACTGACTTCGCCGACCGGTGGAAAACTTTGTGGATAACACGGCCGTCTCGTGGCCGCGAATGACACGGTTCGGCCTTCGGCTCGAATTGCCCAAAAAAGCGGCATGGAAAAGCGCTTTAGAATCAACAACTTGACTCCAAGTCGTGCGGCTTTGCGAGGCGAAACCGTTCTGATCGCCAGTCCTGACGCGGCTGTGGACTTCTCGCGCCGCGCCAGCACTGGCGTTCACCATGGTTGAGCCGCTGCGGATGCGTCCGATGGGCCAGGTCTGGAGCGTCGGCGCGCTCGTCGCCGCGGTCGCCGGGGTCGTCGAGCAAAGCTTCTCCGCGTGCGCCGTGAGCGGCGAGATCTCCGGACTCTCGCGTGCGGCCAGCGGCCACTGCTACTTCACGCTCAAGGACGCGGCCGGCGCGGCCACCCTGCGCTGCGCGATGTTCCGGCGCGCCGCATCGATGCTCGACTTCGAGCCCGGCGACGGGCAGCAGGTCGAGGTCCGCGGGCGCCTCTCGGTGTACGAGCCGCGCGGCGAACTGCAGTTCGTCGTCGAAGCGATGCGGCGCTCGGGTGCGGGCGCGTTGTACGAGCGCTTCCTGCGCCTGCGCGTCAAGCTCGAAGCAGAAGGCCTGTTCGACCCGGGCGCGAAGCGGCCTCTGCCGTCCTTTCCGATCGCGGTGGGCGTCGTCACCTCGCTCGGCGGCGCAGCGCTCCACGACGTCGCGACGACCCTGGCAAGGCGCTCGCCGCACGTTCGCGTCATCGTCTATCCGAGCGTGGTGCAAGGCGCCGATGCGCCTGCCGCGCTCTGCGCGGCGATCGCCGCGGCGACCCGTCACGGCGTCGTCGATGTCCTGATCGCCTGCCGCGGCGGCGGTTCGCTCGAGGACCTCTGGGCGTTCAACGACGAGCGTGTCGTGCGCGCGATCCGCGCCGCGACGATGCCGGTCGTGAGCGGCGTCGGCCACGAGACCGACGTCACCCTCGCCGACCTCGCCGCCGACCTGCGCGCGCCGACACCCACCGCTGCGGCCGAGTTGGTCGCGCCGGCGACGAGCGACCAGCGTCAAGAGCTCGATCGGCTGGCGCAAGCGCTGGCGCGGCGCATGTCGGGTGCGCTGGACACCGAGGCGCAGCGCCTCGATCGGCTGTCGCAGCGCCTGGCCCGGCCGGGCGAAAGCGTGGCGCGTCGAGCGCAGGCGCTCGTGTCGCTCGAGCATCGGCTGGACGCTGCGCTGATGCGGTCGGCCACTGCGTCGCGCGCTCGTGCTCTCGCTGCCGCGACGCGGTTGCGCCACGCGTTCGAGCTGCGTCGCACCCGTCTCGCCCATCGCCTCGACAGTGCCGCGCTGCACCTGCAGGCGCTCGATCCCGATCGCGTCTTGGCGCGCGGCTACGCCATGCTCGTCGACGGGGCCGGCCGGCCGGTGACCTCGATCGCGCGACTCGTGGTCGGAAGCGGCGTCGCAGCGCGGCTCGCCGACGGCGAGGCCGCGCTGCGCGTCGAGTCGACTGCACCGTTCGAGCGCTGAGCCGGGAACGCCGGTTGCCTGCCTACAATCGTCAGCCAGAACCCCAGCACCCGAGAGGAAAGTCATGGAACGCACCTTGCCCCCGTTGCCCTATGCCATGGACGCGCTCGCGCCGCACCTGAGCAAGGAGACGCTCGAATACCACTACGGCAAGCACCACAAGGCGTATGTCGACAAGCTCAACGAGTTGCAGAAGGGCACGGAGTTCGAGGCGGTGGCACTCGAGGACGTTGTCAAGAAGGCCACCGGCGGCATCTACAACAACGCGGCCCAGATCTGGAACCACACGTTCTTCTGGAGTTGCATGAAGCCTTCGGGCGGCGGCGAACCGAAGGGCGCCCTGGCCGCCGCGATCAAGACGAAGTGGGGTGGCTACGCCGCCTTCAAGGAAGCGTTCACGAAGAGCGCGGTCGGCAATTTCGGATCGGGCTGGACATGGCTCGTGAAGAAGGCCGACGGCAGCGTCGACATCGTCAACATGGGCGCCGCGGGCACGCCGCTCACGACCGGCGACACGGCGCTCCTGACGATCGACGTCTGGGAGCACGCGTACTACATCGACTACCGCAACCAGCGTCCCAAGTGGGCGGAGACCTTCATGACGTCGCTCGCCAACTGGGACTTCGCCGCCAAGAACTTCGGCTGATCTCCTGCGCGGTCACGCCCGAGGCCGCGCGTCGAGCGCGGTCAGTGCGCGAAGGGCGTGCCGCGCAGCTTGGCGCCAGGCTTGAGCCCTCGCTTGGCGAACCACCCGTCGTTCATCTCGAGAACGAATCGCACCGGCTGCGTCGAGCAGTGCGGATCGAGCGTCTGAGGCTTCATCGCCTCGACGTTGACGATGCTGCCGTCGTCGGCCACGAACGCCGCCGACAGCGGAATCAGCGTGTTCTTCATCCAGAAGCACTGCTGCCCCGGGCGATCGAAGGTGAAGAGCATGCCTTCGTTGGCGCCCATCGTCGGTCGGAACATGAGGCCGACCTCACGCTGCTCGGGCGTGGTCGCCATCTCGGCGTTGATGACATGGATGCCCGCCGTGAGCTTGATCGCCGGCAGCTTCTGCGGCCCGCTCTGCGCCCCTGCGGCCGCAGCGACTCCGAGCGCCAGGATGGCGGCCAGGCAGGACTTCGAACTGTCATTCATGGTGGATCATCCGACTTAGAATTTGCGCTTGCATTCCCGCACGATCGCAGCGACGGAGCTCCATTTTCATGTATCAGCACATCAAGGTGCCCGAGGCCGGGCAGAAGATCAAGGTCAACGCCGATTTCTCGCTGGTGGTTCCCGACCATCCGATCATTCCCTACATCGAAGGCGACGGCACCGGGCTCGACATCACCCCGGTGATGATCAAGGTCGTCGACGCCGCGGTCGCGAAGGCCTACGGCGGCAAGAAGCAGATTCACTGGATGGAGGTCTACGCCGGCGAGAAGTCGACCCGCATCTACGGCCCCGACGTCTGGATGCCGCCGGAAACCCTCGAGGCGGTGCGCGAGTACGTCGTCTCGATCAAGGGCCCGCTCACCACACCGGTCGGCGGCGGCATCCGCTCGCTCAACGTCGCGCTGCGCCAGGAACTCGATCTCTACGTGTGCCTGCGACCGATCCAGTACTTCAAGGGCGTGCCGTCGCCGCTGAAGGCGCCTGAGAAGACCAACATGGTCATCTTTCGCGAGAATTCGGAAGACATCTATGCCGGCATCGAGTTCGAGGCCGAGAGCGAGAAGGCCAGGCGGCTGATCAAGATCCTGCAGGACGACTTCGGCGTGAAGAAGATCCGCTTCCCGAACACCTCGGGCATCGGCATCAAGCCCGTCTCGCGCGAAGGCACGGAGCGGCTGGTGAGAAAGGCCATCCAGTACGCCATCGACCACGACAAGCCGACGGTGACCCTGGTGCACAAGGGCAACATCATGAAGTTCACCGAGGGTGGATTTCGCGACTGGGGTTACGGCCTCGCGCAAAAGGAATTCGGCGCCGAGCTCATCGACGGCGGCCCGTGGTGCAAGTTCAAGAACCCGAGGACTGGCAAGGAGATCGTCGTCAACGACGTCATTGCCGACGCGTTCCTGCAGCAGATCCTTCTGCGCCCGGCCGAGTACTCGGTGATCGCGACCTTGAACCTGAACGGCGACTACATCTCCGACGCGCTGGCGGCACAGGTTGGCGGCATCGGCATCGCGCCCGGCGCGAACATGAGCGATTCGGTGGCGATGTTCGAGGCCACGCACGGCACGGCGCCGAAGTACGCCGGCAAGGACTACGTCAATCCCGGCTCCGAGATCCTCTCGGCCGAGATGATGCTGCGCCACATGGGCTGGGACGCCGCCGCCGACCTCATCATCAGCTCGATGGAAAAGTCGATCCTGTCGAAGAAGGTCACGTACGACTTCGCCCGCCTGCTCGAAGGCGCGACTCAGGTTTCCTGCTCGGGCTTTGGCCAGGTGATGATCGACCACATGTGAGCGTCGGGTCAATGCTCATCGTGCGCGTTTTTCGGTGACGGAAGAGCCGCGGGTTCTTGGCGATGAACCGGTCTGTCCAGACTTCGATGAACGAGCGTCGATCGCGTCTCAGGTGCCACCAGCCGAACGCGCTGATGACCGCCGCACCCAGGGTATCGACGATCAGGTCCCACATCGTGTCGGTCAGCCCCGAGGGGTCGCCGAGCATCGGCTTTTGCATCCGCATGCCGAAAAGCTGATCGGCGGCGAACTCGAAGATTTCCCATAGCGCGCCGACGGTCACCGCAAAGGTGAACGCGAACAGGGCCACGAAGCCCGGGCGCATGTGCATGTCGATGCGCCGGCTTTCGTTCAGCACGTAGACCAGCAGGAAGCCGACGATGCCCAGCAGCAATCCGGACGTGCTGTGCAGCACGATGTCCCACCACCAGAAGCGTTCGTAGTAGCTGTGGAATTCGCCCAGGAACAGCGAGGCGAAGACGAACAGGATCGCCAGCAGTTCGTATTCGGCCGGAATGCGCACCGGCAGCCGAGGTCCCAGCAGCGAGGGCGCGCCAGTGACCGCCATGATCGCCAGCAGCCATACGCCGCTCGCCCATGACCCTTGCATGAGCAGCGCGCCCAGCTCCACGGCCATGATGCCCTGCAGCATCAGCACGATGCCCGGGCGGATGCGCGCGGCAGCGCCATGCGGAGCCGACGTCGAAGTGTCGACAGATGGCGGCGGCGGGCTCACGATCGTCGATTGTGGGTTCACGGCGGCAGCAGGCCCGGTCAATCGGTGCCGGCATGCGTGGCCGGGACCACGGCATCCCGGCGAGAGCGCCGCGGTTGCCGTCGTACACCTTGAACTCGCGCTTGTTCAGCCCGCGGATGTGGTGGCAGCCGGCCGACTGCGCGATGCGCACAAGCGGTTGGGTATGACAGGTGTCGGCGACGGAGGGCCGGGGCGTCTTGAGTCGGGGAGTCGATGAGGGTGGAGTTCCTGTCGTTGAATTTCGGTAGCGCTTTCACGTCGGCAGCAGCTGGCGCAGCACCATCTGCAGGATGCCGCCGTGGCGGAAGTACTCGACTTCGGCCGGCGCATCGATCCTGACGATCGCCTCGAAGCTCATGTGCGAACCGTCCGCTCGCGTGGCGGACACCTTGGCCAGCTGCCTGGGCTCGATGCCGGCGGCGATTCCGGTGATCGTGAACGTCTCTCTACCGTCCAGGCCGAGCGAACTGGCCGAGTCGCCGTCCCTGAACTGCAACGGCAGCACGCCCATGCACACCAGGTTGCTGCGGTGGATGCGCTCGTAGCTCTCGGCGATGATGGCCTTGATGCCCAGCAGCGCGGGGCCCTTGGCCGCCCAGTCGCGCGAGCTTCCCGATCCGTACTCGCGTCCGGCGATGACCACCAGCGGTGTGCCTTCCTGCTGGTAGCGCATCGCGGCGTCGTAGATGCTCAGCCTCTCGCCGCTGGGCAGGTGCACGGTCCACGGTCCTTCGCTGCCGGCGACCATCGCATTGCGCAGACGGATGTTGGCGAAAGTGCCGCGCATCATCACTTCGTGGTTGCCGCGCCGGGAGCCATAACTGTTGAACTTTGAAGGCGGCACGCCATGCTCGAGCAGGTACTTGCCCGCGGGCGAATCGCTGCCGATCGCGCCGGCCGGCGAGATGTGATCGGTGGTGATCGAGTCGCCCAGCAACGCCAGCATGCGCGCGCCGTCGATGTCGGCCAGCGGGGCCGGCCGGGCCGCAAAATCGATGAAGAAGGGCGGCTCGCGAACGTAGGTCGAATCATCGCGCCAGTCGAAGATCGTTCCGGTAGGCGCCGGCATGCTCTTCCATTTTTCGTCGCCTTCGAAGATGCGGCCGTATTCCGTATCGAACTGCTCCGACAGCACCGACGAGGCGATCAGGGTTTCGATCTCTTCTGCGCTCGGCCAGATGTCCTTCAGATAGACAGGCTCGCCGTTCGTGTCATTGCCCAGCGCGTCCGCGCTCAGGTCGCACAGCACGGTGCCGGCCAGCGCGTAGGCCACGACCAGCGGTGGCGAAGCCAGGTAGCTGGCCTTGACCTGGGCGTGGATGCGCCCTTCGAAGTTGCGATTGCCCGACAGCACCGCAGCCACAGCCAGGTCGTTGTCGGTGACGGCTTCGGCCACTTCTTCGGGCAACGGCCCCGAGTTGCCGATGCAGGTGGTGCAGCCGTAGCCGACCAGGTCGAAGCCCAGCGCTTGCAGGTAAGGCGTCAGACCTGCCTTTTCGAGGTATTGCGTGACAACACGCGAACCGGGCGCCAGCGAGGTCTTGACCCACGGCTTGGATTGCAGTCCGGCCTGGACCGCCTTGCGTGCCAACAGACCCGCGGCAATCATCACCGCAGGGTTGGAGGTGTTGGTGCAACTGGTGATCGCCGCGATGACCACCGAGCCGTGGGTCAGGGCCGCGGCGGCATGCGGCGCTTGCAAGCGCTCCGGTGGCGCCTTCAGCACCTCACCCGCTTCGAGGTCGCTTTCATCGTCGAGCCGCGAAATCTGCTTGGCGCTGACCTCGGCCGCTGCCCCGCCCATGCCGGACCGGAACGACCGGGCGACGCCGGCCAGCGACACGCGGTCCTGCGGCCGCTTCGGGCCGGCCACGCTCGGTTCGACCCGGCTCAGGTCCAGTTCGAGAACCTCGCTGAAATTCGGCTCCACATCGGCATCGCTTCGGAACAGGCCCTGTTCGCGCGTGTAGCGTTCGACCAGATCGACATTCGTGCCGCGCCCGGTCAGGCGCAGGTACTTCAAGGTGTTGGCATCGACCGGGAACAACGTCGCCGTGGCGCCGAACTCGGGCGACATGTTCGACAGCGTCGCGCGGTCGGCGATGCCCAGGCTCGTCAAGCCGGGGCCGAAGAACTCGACGAACTTGCCGACCACGCCGTGTGCCCTGAGCATCTGCGTCAGGGTCAGCACCAGGTCGGTGGCGGTGGTGCCCGGCGGAAGTTGCCCGCGCGTGCGCACACCGAGCACGACCGGCTTGGACAGGAACATCGGCTGGCCGAGCATCGCCGCTTCGGCCTCGATGCCGCCGACGCCCCAGCCGAGCACGCCCAGGCCGTTGATCATCGGGGTGTGCGAATCGGTGCCGACAACAGTGTCCGGGAAGACCCAGCCGTCTCGCTCGATCACCACCTGCCCCAGGTGCTCGAGATTGACCTGGTGGCAGATGCCCATGCCCGGTGGCACGACACGGAAGCCCTCGAATGCCTGCTGCGCCCAGTTGAGCAGCGCGTAGCGTTCGCGGTTTCGCTCGTATTCCCATTGCAGGTTGGCAGCGTAGGCATCGGCACTGCCGAAACGATCGACCTGCACCGAGTGATCGATGACCAGGTCCACCGGCACGAACGGATTGACGCGCCTCGGATCGCCGCCGGCACGTGCGACCGCGCCGCGCATCGCGGCGAGGTCGACGACGGCGGGCACGCCGGTGAAGTCCTGCATCAACACGCGCGCCGGCATGAACGCCAGCGACGCATCCACGCCGTCCGGCCAGCGCGCCAGGGACTTGACGTCGGCCTGCGACACGTCGCGCCCACCGGCGCGGCGGGCGATGTTCTCCAGCAAGATCTTCACGGTGTGCGGCAGGCGTGCCAGGTCGGTCCCGGTTTTGCCCACGAGCTTTGCCAGGCTGATGTAGCGCGCATTTCCCGATGCCGTCTTCAGGGTCGCGATGCTGTCGAGTGCGTTCATGGGTTCTCCTTCTGTGACGATCAGATGCCGCTCAGCGCGAGCTCGGGTGGTCGCGTCTGTCCCTTCGTCCCTGCGGCCCACCCTCGAGCTCGGTGTGGCCGGACCTCGAGGGTCGCGGTGTCGGCGAACGCCGCTTGCCGTGGAACTCCAGCGGGTTCAGTCGCTTTTCGCTCGGGTGCGTGAGGTAGTCGGTCATGGTCTGCGGGTCGAGCAGGAGCTCGGGATCGATGCTCCTGGCCACCACGTCGGCAGTCTGCCGAACGGTCCACATCTGTTGGAGGATCATTGCGACCCAAGGATTGGGGAAGCTGCTTTTCATGTGTGGCTCCTGTTGATTGAACAAGTGTCCGGTGGACTTGTCGCGCCCTTCATCCACCGGCGCGGCGGGATCGGCCGTGCTGGCCGGCCGTGAATGCTTCTGCAAGCAGCTGCGATCGCATCCACGAAGAGCCTTGCGCCACAGGCGCCCGAGAGGCCCGAGAGGCCCGCGCACTGCCGATGCGGGCTGCCGTTGCCACTGGCCGCGGTGCTGCCATGGCTCGCGGATGCCGCGGATCGCGCAACCGGCGCGGGACGATCAACACGTCACAGCGTGAGCGCGCCAGCAGGCTGTTGATATTGCCCAGCACTGAAGTGAGCGATCGACCGTGCCGCTCTCCTGCGGCGACCAGCAAGTCGGCGTTCAGGCTTTGTGCCTGTCGCAGGGTGGCCTTCACCGGCGAACCACGTCCGAGGGCAAAGCTCAGCCGGCGGCTGTCCAGCCCGAGTCGCGTCATGCTGCGCCGCATGCGCGCCAGCAGGGCCACCTCTGTCCTGAGCCGGCGTTCAAAGATGCCGGACTCGCTGACGTCGGCTTCGCCCATGACGGACTCCCCGGCCGAATCGAAGGCATGGAAGACCTGCAGGTCGATGTCGCTCGCCACCTTCGCGGCGACCACCGCCGCTGCGTCCGACGCGGAGCTGAAGTCGATGGGCACCAGAGCGCGGCGATACCCCCAGCTGGCCAGCTGCTTGACCACCAGCACGGGCCGCGTGCTGCACTGCACGAGGCGCTGCGCGGTACTGCCAAGCACCATCTCGGCCAGCGAACGTCTTTGCCGCTGTCCCATCACCAGCAGGTCGGCGCGTGCCAATGCACGATCCAACTCCTGGAGAACGTCACCGGTGCGCACCTCAGGGTGGGTCGTCACGTCGTATCGATTCGTCAGATCCGCGGCCAACCGGTCCAGCGTGTTGCGGGCGTCGGCGACCCTGAGATCGAGATCGATCGGCGGCGAGAACCACCCGCCAAACGGTCCGCGATTCGCTTGAACGACCACATGCACGATGCCCAGGCGGGCGCCATGCTGCTTGGCCAACAGCGCGGCGCGGCGCACGACGTTGTTCGCTGTCACGGAAAAATCGGTGGCCACCAGAATGGATTTGAACGGGGTCATCTCAATTGCTCCTCATGGGTCGGCGACGCGTTGCAAAGCGCCGCACGAGCACAAGCGTCGCACGAGCACAAGCGTCGCCGCGGGCAGGCTGCGCTCGAAGTTGCTCGGGTTTGATCGGTCGCCGTGACCGGCGGAGGTGACGGCGCGCAGCGCCGAAGCGCTGGGGCGTGTGACTACATCGCGAAGTCGCCGCTCGACTCGGGCTGGAACAGGACATCCAGGATCTCCGCCGACAATGTGCCGCCCGCTGGTGTCGGCCAGAACACGGTCGCGCCCACCTGCTGGCCGAGCAGGCTCCAACCCACCGGCGACAGCACCGACACGTACGCCGCGCTGGCGTCGGCATCGGCCGGATAGCACAACGTGAGCTCGTTCTCAGTGCCGGTCTGCAAGTCCTTCAACAGGACGCGCGAGTGCATGGTCACGACGTCGGCCGGCACTTGGCGCCAAGGCACGACGTCGGCTTCGCCAAGCACGTGTTCGATCGGCATCCGGGCCGTCGAGACACGCCTGCCGTACTTGTGGCGTTGAACGAGATTGGTAAGCCGGACGTGATCCAGTTCGGTGAGCGTTCGCTCGAGTGCCAAGACTTCCATGATGCGACCCTTCAGATGCTGACGCACTGCATTACCGGCAATGAACGCGGGCGACGCAGGCTATGGCGCGGGCTTGAGGACCCGGCGATCTGGGGGTTTGCGCAGTAAGGTGGAAGTGATCGCCGGGCTTAGGAATGTGCGGCCGGCAGACAGGTGGCAGTCCCCATCCCGGCCCGCGCCGGAGCGCAAGCACACATCGCAGGCGACCGTGGTGGTTGCCTGTTCTGGTGCGATCGGGAGAGGGTCGAAGGCATGATGAGCATTTTATCGCCAGCACCGTTTCGGAGTACTCAACGCGAGACAAGTCGCACTGCACTGTAGGCGTATTGGACGAACGTTGACCTTCGTCGCGAAGTCCCGCGCCTTGCGGCCGCATCCGCCGGCGATCAAGTCGTCAGACGGCAGACGTGCTTCGACCGGATGACGACGTCGGTCCGTCGCCGCCGATCAGCGGGCCGACCGCCGGGGTCGCCAGCCCCTGCACCGGAGCAATCGACGTTCCGGCTCGCGAGCCGCTCGTTCGCCGGCTCCCATTGTCCGGCCCCCGCCGAATGGCGGGCTTTTCAAGCTCCGAACCGGTGCAATCTGGCATGGATGCCGCAGCCGACGACCACCTCCCGTCTCGTGAACTCCTGCCGAGGACCAATATGCCTCGGGACGGCGCGAGATGCCGCCGACTCGATAGAATGAATTCATGCCCGCCGATCAGTCGCCACCGCCGGCTCCGCCTGTCACCCGTCCGGACGACGGTCAAGGAGCCGCGGTCGTCGAGCGCAAGCCGCAGAAGACCGAGCCCCCGCGGATGTACCAGGTCGTCCTGCTCAACGACGACTACACGCCGATGGAGTTCGTCGTGATGGTCCTGCAGGAGTATTTCAACCGTGATCTCGAGACGGCGACGCAGATCATGCTCAAGATCCATCACGACGGCCGTGGCGTGTGCGGGGTCTTTTCGAAGGACGTGGCCGCGACCAAGGTCGAACTGGTCCTCGCCGCCGCACGACGCGGCGGCCACCCGCTGCAATGCATTATGGAGTCCGCATGATTGCCCAAGAGCTGGAAGTCAGCCTGCACATGGCCTTCGTCGAGGCCCGCCAGCAGCGCCACGAATTCATCACCGTCGAGCACCTCTTGATGGCGCTGCTCGACAATCCGTCGGCCGCCGAAGTGCTGCGCGCCTGCTCGGCCAACCTCGATGACCTGCGCAAGAGCCTGCTCGGCTTCATCAAGGAGAACACGCCCACCGTCGGCGGCGCCGACGAGGTCGACACCCAGCCGACGCTCGGCTTTCAGCGCGTGATCCAGCGCGCGATCATGCACGTGCAGTCGACCGGCAGCGGCAAGAAGGAAGTCACCGGCGCCAACGTGCTCGTGGCGATCTTCGGCGAGAAGGATTCGCATGCCGTCTACTACCTGCACCAGCAGGGCGTGACCCGACTCGATGTCGTCAACTTCATCGCCCACGGGATCAAGAAGAGCGATCCGCCGGAATCGGCCAAGCCGGGCGAGGGCAGCGGCGCAAGCAACGAAGGCGACAAGGAGGAGGGCGACGGCAAGGGCTCGCCGCTCGACCAGTTCACGCAGAACCTGAACCAGCTGGCCCGCGACGGCAAGATCGATCCCTTGATCGGCCGCGAGCACGAGGTCGAGCGCGTCATCCAGATCCTGTGCCGCCGGCGCAAGAATAATCCGCTCCTCGTCGGCGAGGCCGGCGTCGGCAAGACCGCGATCGCCGAGGGCCTGGCCTGGCGCATCACGCAGTCGGAAGTGCCTGAAGTGCTGGCCGAGTCGGTCGTCTACTCGCTCGACATGGGCGCGCTGCTCGCGGGCACCAAGTACCGCGGCGACTTCGAGCAGCGCCTGAAGGGCGTGCTGAAGAACCTCAAGGACCAGCCGAACGCGATCCTCTTCATCGACGAGATCCACACCCTGATCGGCGCCGGCGCGGCGTCGGGCGGAACCCTCGACGCCAGCAACCTTCTCAAGCCCGCGCTCAGCTCAGGCGCGATGAAGTGCATCGGCGCGACCACGTTCACCGAATACCGCGGCATCTTCGAGAAGGACGCGGCGCTGTCGCGTCGCTTCCAGAAGGTCGACGTCGTCGAGCCGTCGATCGAGCAGACCGTCGAGATCCTGAAGGGCCTGAAGTCGCGCTTCGAGGAGCACCACAGCGTCAAGTACGCGCCTGCAGCGTTGCAGGCGGCGGCGGAGCTCTCGGCCAAGTTCATCAACGACCGTCATCTGCCCGACAAGGCGATCGACGTGATCGACGAGGCCGGCGCCGCCCAGCGGATCCTGCCCAAGAGCAAGCAGAAGAAGACGATCAACCGGTCCGAGGTCGAGGAGATCGTCGCCAAGATCGCGCGCATCCCGCCCGCGAGCGTGTCGAGCGACGACCGTTCGAAGCTGAAGACCCTCGACCGCGACCTGAAGAGCGTGGTGTTCGGTCAGGATCCGGCGATCGACGCGCTCGCTTCCGCGATCAAGATGGCGCGCTCGGGCCTCGGTCGGCCCGACAAGCCGATCGGCTCGTTCCTGTTCAGCGGCCCGACCGGCGTCGGCAAGACCGAAGTCGCCAAGCAGCTCGCGTTCGTGCTTGGCGTCGACCTGATCCGCTTCGACATGAGCGAATACATGGAGCGCCACGCAGTGAGCCGCCTGATCGGCGCGCCTCCGGGCTACGTCGGCTTTGACCAGGGGGGCCTGCTGACCGAGGCGATCTCGAAGAAGCCGCATGCGGTGCTGCTGCTCGACGAGATCGAGAAGGCGCATCCGGACGTCTTCAACGTGCTGCTTCAGGTCATGGACCACGGCACGCTCACCGACAACAACGGCAGGAAGGCTGACTTCCGCAGCGTCATCATCATCATGACGACGAACGCCGGCGCCGAGACGATGAACAAGGCGTCGATCGGTTTTCTGAACACGCGCGAGTCGGGCGACGAAATGGCCGACATCAAGCGCCTCTTCACGCCGGAGTTCCGCAATCGCCTCGATGCGACGGTGAGCTTCAAGTCGCTCGACGAGGAGATCATCCTGCGCGTGGTCGACAAGTTCCTGCTCGAGCTCGAGGGCCAGCTGACCGAGAAGAAGGTCGAAGTCACGTTCACCGACGGTCTGAGACAGAACCTGGCGAAGAAGGGCTTCGATCCGCTGATGGGCGCCCGGCCGATGCAGCGCCTGATCCAGGACACGATCCGCCGGGCGCTCGCCGACGAGCTGCTGTTCGGTCGCCTGGTCGACGGCGGCCGCCTCACGGTCGACGTCGACGCGGACGGCAAGCCGCTGCTCGACATCCAGCCGGTGAAGAAGAGCGACAAGCCGAAAGCCGAGCCGGCCACCGCCTAGCGCGCGGGCGCGGATCGGTCGAATGAAGGGGGCCTCGCGGCCCCCTTCATCGTTCTCGCGCCGGGTCCTGCTTGAAGAACGACTGGAGCAAGGCGTAGGTGCGTGGCTCCTCGTCGAGCAATTCGTTGGGCGCGACGAAGAAGGCTTCCGATGCGACCGCGAAGAACTCCTCGAGCGCCTCGGCGCCGTAGGGATCGATGAACGTCTCCTCGTCGGCATCGACCCTCGCGGTGAACTGCTCGTATTCGTCCGCGAGCGCGTTCAGCCAGCGGCCGTGTTCGGTCGCCGGATCGGCGGTCTCGAGCCCGGCGGTGACGTCGCGCCGCATGTCGATGACGTGGACGAACTCGTGGACGACGACGTTGTATCCGTCGACCGCCGATTCGCCGGCCTCGTCGACGTCGCGCCAGGCCAGCATCACCGGTCCGCCGCTCATCGCTTCGCCGCTCAGCTCCTCGTCGAAGGCGTGGACGATGCCGTCGTCGTCCTCGATCTCGCGGCGGGCGACGACCGCATCGGCATGGACGACGATGCCGACGAAGCCGTCGTACCACTCCAGTCCGAGCTCGAGCGCGGGCAGACAGGCCTGCGCGGCGATTGCGACCGCCATCTCGTCGCTGACCTCGAGACCGCGCACGCCATGGAATTCCTTCTGCGCCAGGAACAGCGTCGCGAACTCACGCAATCGCTGGGCGCTGTCGTCGCCGCGGGACGCGAGGAAGGGGTAGCGCGCGAGCGTCAGCTGCCAGAGCGCTTCGGGGATCGCGCGACGTTCGAGCGTTCGTGACCGGCGCCAGCGGTGCCACCACCCGGTCACGACGGCCGGGCCGCATCGGATGCGGGCCCGGTGCGCGGCGCGATCCGCTCGAATCCCGCAGAGGTCCAGCGCATGACTTCGGCGCGCGGTGCGCTGCTGCCGTCGAGTTCCCAGTCGCTCAGCACATGGCGAGCGAAACCCGGCGCGAGCGCATGGCTCGCGGGAGCGTGAGTGTGGCCGTGGACGAGCGTCGGTGCGTGTGCCTCGCGCAGCAGGGCCAGCGCCGACGTGGCATCGACGTCGACGAAGCCGCCTTGCGCACGTGGCTCGCGCCGACCGCTGCGGCGCCGAACGGCGGCGCCGATGCTGCTGCGCATCGCCAGCGGCAGCGCGCCGAACAGCCGCTGCACGACCGGCTGGCGCACGACGGCGCGATAGCGCTGGTATGCGACGTCGTCGATGCACAGCGCGTCGCCATGCGAGAGCACGACGCGCTGCCCAAAGGCCTCGACCAGCGTCGGATCGGCGAGGCGGGCGACGCCGGCCGATTCGAGCATCGCATCGCCGACCAGGAAGTCGCGGTTGCCGGGCATGAAGGCGACGGTCACGCGCCGGGCGGCGTCGCCCAGGACCTCGACGCAGCGCGCCTCGAAGCCGCGCTCGGCCATGTCGTCACCGACCCAGACCTCGAACAGGTCGCCGAGGATCAAGACCGCGTCGGCATCGGTATGGCGCAGATGCGCGGACCAGGCGTCGAAGACCCGCGGCGTGCTCTCGGCGAGATGCAGGTCGGACATCAGGTCGATGGCGCGCCAGTGCGCCGGCGCCGCGAAGGTCGGCGACGCTGAGGTCACAGTCGGCGTCGACACGGCCCGGGCGCGATGATGGAGACCTCGCGCGCGGATCGGTCGATCCTCAGGAGACGACCGTCGCTCGCGTGATGGTCACGTCGTCGAGCGGCACGTCGCCATGCCCGCCCTTGTGGCCGGTGCGGACCTGCTCGATCTTGTCGACGATGTCCTGCCCGGAGACGACGCGGCCGAAGACTGCGTAGCCCCAGCCCTGCGGTGTCTCCGACTTGAAGTTCAGGAACTCGTTGTCGGCGGCATTGATGAAGAACTGGGCGGTCGCCGAATGCGGGTCCGAGGTGCGTGCCATCGCCAGCGTGTAGCGCTCGTTGCGAAGGCCGTTGCTGGCTTCGTTCTGGATCGTCGAGCCCGTGGGTTTCTGCGACATGCCGGGCTCGAAGCCACCGCCCTGGACCATGAAGCCCTTGATGACCCGGTGGAACACCGTGTTGTCGTAGTGGCCGTTCTCGACGTTGGTGAGGAAGTTCTTCACCGTTTCCGGCGCCTTCACGTCGTCGAGCTCGACGCGGATGGTGCCGTGACTCGTTTCCAGATCGACTTGCTTCATGCTCTCACTTCTCCACGGTTGCGCGTTTGATGACGATCGGCTGCACGGGCACGTCGCCCGGGCCGGTCGGTGTGACCTTGATCTTGTCGACGACGTCCATGCCTTCGATCACCTTGCCGAACACGGCGTAGCCGTTGCCGTCGCGCGAATTCGCCTGGTTCAGGAAGTCGTTGTCCTTGACGTTGATGAAGAACTGCGCGGTCGCGGAGTTCGGATCCGAGGTGCGCGCCATGGCGAGCGTGCCACGCTGATTGGTGAGGCCGTTCCGGCTCTCGAGGCCGATCGGCGCGCGCGTCTCCTTTTCCTTCATGTCGGGCGTCATGCCGCCGCCCTGGATCATGAAGTTGGGGATCACGCGGTGGAAGATCGTCCCGTCGTAGTGGCCCGCCTTCACGTACTGGAGGAAGTTGGCCACCGACTTCGGCGACTTGGCGGCATCGAGCTCGACGACGATGTCGCCGGCGGTCGTCGCGAGCCTGACCTTCTGCGCGAACGCCGGAGCGCACGCGAACGCGGCGAGGCTCAAAAGTACAGCGGCAAGGTGTGAGGATGAAAACCGCATCGATGTCTCCGATATTGATATGGAATGCTGAGGCAGGTCGAAGGTTAGCGCTTCGCGGACGACGCGGGATGCGCCGGGTCGATCGCCTTCGGTACGGGCTCGGCGACGATCTGCCGGGCCAGCGCCAGCTTCTTCGGCAGCGTCGCGCTATACGGCTCCAGGCGAAGCGCCTTCGCGTACGACTGTGCCGCGAGCAGCACATGCACGTCACCGAGGTTTTCCTGCGCCGGCGCGTAGCCCGGCTTCAGGCGAAGTGTCTCTTCGAGCTCGCTGCGCGAGCGGCCGTAATCGCCGCTCGCGGCGTAGAGCGCCGCCAGGTTGTTGTGCGGCTCGGCGAGCTCGGGATACTCCTGGACGAGCTGCTGGAGGATCGTCTGCGCCTCGCTCGCGCGGCCCGTGTCGGCGAGGATCACGGACTTCAGGAAGCGCATCTGCGCATCCTTGGGGTTCGCGGCGAGCGCCTTGTCCGCACGCGTCAAGGCGGCGTCCGACTGCCCCGCGTGATGAAGGCGCGTAACCTCGGCGAGCTCGTCGGCGACGGCGGCCTGGACGGGAGCGACGAAGGCCGCAAGCAGCAGCAGCGCAGCGGCGAGGATCCGGAATGACATGGTTGGAAAGCGCCGCGCTCGGCTCGATGTGGCCGCACATCTTTGCGCGGCAGACGGTGCAATGGACGCCGCTATACTGAATCGATTGTAGGGTACGCACACGTCGCCGGTAGCCCTTTGCGCCGCGCGGCGCGAGGTGCGAAGCAGGCCCCCGCTGCATGACACTTCGCATCCATAACACGTTGACGCGCGCGACCGAGGCCTTCGAGCCGATCGAACCCGGCCACGTCCGGCTCTACGTCTGCGGCATCACGATCTACGACTTCTGCCACATGGGCCACGCGCGCTTCATGCTGGCCTTCGACGTCGCGCAGCGCTGGCTCAAGACGCTCGGCTACCGCGTCACCTACGTCCGCAACATCACCGACATCGACGACAAGATCATCCGCCGAGCCGGCGAGCGTGGCATCTCGATCCGCGCGCTCACCGACGAAATGATCGCCGCGCTCCAGGAGGACGCCGACGCCCTCGGCCTCGAGCGCCCGACCGCGCAGCCGCGCGCGACCGACTACGTGCCGCAGATGCTCGACATGATCGAGACGCTCGAGAAGAAGGGCCTCGGCTACCGCAGCACGAACGGCGACGTCAACTTCGCGGTGCGCAAGTTCCCCGGCTACGGCAAGCTCTCCGGCAAGTCGATCGACCAGTTGCGCGCCGGCGAACGGGTCGCCGTGCTCGACGGCAAGGACGATCCGCTCGACTTCGTCATGTGGAAGTCGGCCAAGGCGAGCGAGCCCGACGACGCGAAGTGGCCGAGCGGGTACGGGCCGGGCCGCCCGGGCTGGCACATCGAGTGCTCGGCGATGTGCAAGGCGCTGCTCGGCGAGCACTTCGACATCCACGGCGGCGGTCAGGACCTCCAGTTCCCGCACCACGAGAACGAGATCGCGCAGAGCGAAGGCGCGAGCGGCGGGCCCTTCGCCAACGTGTGGATGCACAACGGCCTGCTCAACGTCGACAACGAGAAGATGTCGAAGTCGCTCGGCAATTTCTTCACCATCCGCGACGTGCTGAAGCGCTACGACGGCGAGACCATCCGCTTCTCGATGGTCCGCACGCACTACCGCAGCCCGGTCAATTTCAGCGACGCGGCTCTCGACGACGCACGCAGCTCGCTGCGGCGCCTGTACACGGCGCTCGATGCGGTTCCCGTCGATGCGCCCGCGACGATCGACTGGACGGAGCCTCGCGCCGCCGCGTTCCGCGACGCGATGAACGACGACTTCAACACGCCGATCGCGGTGGCCGTGCTCTTCGATCTCGCCGCCGAGGTGAACCGTCACCGTCGCACCTCCGATGCGGCCCTGCTCAAGGGCCTGGCGGCGACGATCGGCCTCCTGCAACAGGCGCCGCGCGCGTTCCTGCAGGCCGGCGCCGGCCTCGACGAAGCGCGCATCGACGCGCTCATCGCCGAGCGGCGCGAAGCGAAGTCGCGCGGCGACTATCCTCGCTCGGATGCGATCCGCAACGAGCTCGCGAGCCAGGGCGTGGTTCTCAAGGACACCGCGCAGGGCACGACCTGGGTGAAGGGATGATGTCCAAGGACGTCGAGGAGCCGATCGTGGCGGCGGACTTCTGGGACGATGCCTGCAGGCATCTCGCCCGGCGCGACCGGGTGATGAAGAAGCTCATCCCGCGCCTGGGCGAAGGCCGGCTCGAGAGCCGGGGCGATGCGTTCACGACACTGGCGCGCTCGATCGTCGGCCAGCAGATCTCGGTGAAGGCGGCGCAGTCCGTGTGGGACCGCTTCGTCGGCCTGACATCGGGCCCGACCCATCGGCTCGCGCCGCAGGCGGTGCTCGCTCTCGAGGGGCCGCAGATCCGTGCTGCCGGGCTCTCGGCGCGCAAGGTCGAGTATCTTTGCGACCTCGCCGAGCACTTCCAGTCGGGCGCGGTGAGCCCGTCGCGCTGGCAGGCGATGGACGACGAGGCGATCATCGACGAGCTGGTCGCGATCCGCGGCATCGGCCGCTGGACGGCCGAGATGTTCCTGATCTTTCATCTCCAGCGCCCGAACGTGATGCCGCTCGACGACGTCGGCCTGATCAAGGGCATCAGCGTCAACTACTTCAGCGGCGAGCCGGTGTCGCGCGCCGAGGCGCGCGAGGTCGGAGATGCCTGGGCGCCTTACCGGTCGGTGGCCACTTGGTACATTTGGCGCAGCCTCGATCCGCTGCCTGTGAGTTACTGATGTCGAAGCGTCACTTCCTTGAATTCGAGCAGCCCGTCGCCGAGCTCGAGGCGAAGATCGAAGAGCTGCGCTACGTGCAGAACGAGTCGGCCGTCGACATCTCCGAGGAGATCGATCGCCTGAGCAAGAAGAGCCTGCTCCTCACCAAGGACATCTATTCGGGGCTGACGCCATGGCAGGTGACGCAGATCGCGCGCCATCCGCAGCGGCCCTACACCCTCGACTACGTCGCCGACGTCTTCACCGACTTCCAGGAACTGCACGGCGATCGTGCCTTCGCCGACGACCAGTCGATCATCGGCGGCCTGGCACGCTTCAACGGCCAGGCCTGCATCGTCATCGGCCACCAGAAGGGACGCGACACCAAGGAGCGCGGCGTGCGCAACTTCGGCATGTCGCGACCCGAGGGCTACCGCAAGGCCTTGCGGCTGATGAAGCTCGCCGAGAAGTTCGGCATTCCGGTGTTCACTTTCGTCGACACACCCGGCGCCTATCCGGGCATCGGCGCCGAGGAGCGCGGCCAGTCGGAGGCGATCGGCCGCAACATCTTCGAGATGGCCCAGCTCGAAGTGCCGATCGTCGTCACCATCATCGGCGAAGGCGGCTCGGGCGGCGCGCTCGCGATCAGCGTCGGCGACCAGCTGCTGATGCTGCAGTACTCGATCTATTCGGTGATCTCGCCGGAGGGCTGCGCCTCCATCCTCTGGAAGTCGTCGGAGCGCGCGGCCGACGCGGCCGAGCAACTCGGCATCACTGCGCATCGACTCAAGGCGCTCGGCCTGGTCGACAAGATCGTCAACGAGCCGGTCGGCGGGGCGCATCGCGACGTCAAGCAGATGGCCGCGTTCCTGAAGCGTGCGTTGAACGACGCCTTTCGACAGGTGAGCGACATGCCGGTGCGCGAGCTGCTGCAGCGCCGCTACGAGCGGCTGCAATCCTACGGGCGCTTCAGCGACACCACGGCGCGCTGAAGACCGGGCGGCGCCGCGCGCCGTCGCGGTCGCCTACAGCGGAGGGCGCGACTCGACCGCGCTCCTGTACGCCACGCTCGAGGCTGCTGCGCCGCTCGGCCTCCACGTCGTCGCGCTCCATGTCCATCACGGCCTGAACGACGGCGCAGACGCGTGGCTGTCGCACTGCAAGGCGACTTGTCGCCGCTGGGCGCGCGCCGGTCGGCCGATCGCCTTCGAGGCGCGTCGTCTCGAAGGCCGTCCGGCGCGCGGCGACAGCGTCGAGGCGTGGGCTCGGCGCGCCCGCTACGGTGCGCTGCGCGAGATGGCGCAGGAGCACGGCATCGACCTCGTCCTGCTCGGCCACCATCGACGCGACCAGGCCGAGACCTTCCTGCTCCAGGCCTTGCGCGGCGCTGGCGTCGACGGCCTCTCGGCGATGCCGGGCCTGGTCGTACGCGACGGCGTCAGCTGGGCGCGGCCGTGGCTCGAGTCGCCGCGCGAGGCGATCGATGCGTACGTCCGCACGCACCGCCTGGGTCACATCGAAGACGCCAGCAACGACGATCCCCGGTTCGACCGCAATCGCTTGCGAGCGAGCGTCTGGCCGTCGCTCGTGCAAGCCTTTCCCGGTGCCGAGGCTTCGCTCGCCGATGCGGCGCGGCGCGCCCAGGACGGTGCCGCGGGATTGGCCGAATGGTCGCGAGTTGATCTTGCGACGGCAGGCGAAGGTGAGACGCTCAACGTCGGGCGATGGCGCTCGTTGCCACCCGTGCGTCGCTCGAACGTCCTGCGCGCCTGGCTGCGCGAGCGCTGCGGGCGAGCTCCACCGGCGACATTGTCCGAGCGCCTGCTGCGCGAGCTCGGCCGGACGACCTCGGGTCGCTGGCCGGCGCCGCCGGGCGAGCTGCGATTCCACCGCGGACGCCTGCGCTACGAAGCGTCTCCAATCGACGAATTGCCGCCGCCGGGTGCGACATCGTCGATCGCCATCGACCTGCACCGCGTGGGCGAGCACCGGCTCGACGCATGGTGCGGCACGTTCGTCGTTCGCCGCGTCGACTCGGGCGGCGTCGCGGCGATGGTCGCGCGTTCACTCGAATTGCGCGCCCGTCGCGCGGGCGATCGCTTCCAGTCCGGCGTCGGACGACCGCCGCGCGGCCTCAAGCTCCAGTTCCAGGCCGCCGGCGTGCCGGCCTGGCAGCGGAGCGGACCGATCGCGACGAGCGCCGACGCGGTCGTCTACGTGCCCGGACTCGGGCTCGATGCCCGCGCTGTCGCGATCCCGGGCTCGCCTCGCGTCGCGATCGACTGGCGCCCCGATCGTCCGAACGCCGTCAGCGACGAGGACCCGGGCGTGCGCCGATAGAATCCGTCGGCTCTCGAACCGGAACGGTCTGCGCCACGGCTCTCCGGCCCCTCGACGGCGCACTTTCCCCATGGCACTCATCGTTCACAAGTACGGCGGCACCTCGATGGGCTCGCCGGAGCGGATCCAGAGCGTCGCCAAGCGCGTCGCCAAATGGGTGCGCGCCGGCCATCGCATGATCGTCGTGCCTTCCGCCATGAGCGGCGAGACCAATCGCCTGCTCGCGCTCGCCAAGCAGCTCGCGCCTGAGCGCACGACCCAGGAGTCGCTGCGCGAGCTCGACGCGATCGCAGCGACCGGAGAGCAGGTCTCGGTCGGTCTTCTCGCGCTCGCGCTCCATGCCGAAGGCGTGCCGGCAGTGAGCTACGCCGGCTGGCAGGTGCCGATCGCGACCGACGTCTCGTACACCAAGGCGCGCATCCAGAGCATCGACGACGCGCGCATCCGCACCGACCTCGATGCCGGCAAGGTCGTCGTCATCACGGGTTTCCAGGGCGTCGACCCTCAGGGCCACGTGACGACGCTCGGCCGCGGCGGCTCCGACACGTCGGCGGTCGCGGTCGCCGCGGCGCTGAAGGCCGACGAGTGCCTGATCTACACCGACGTCGACGGCGTCTACACCACGGATCCGCGCATCGTCGCCGACGCGCGGCGCCTGAAGAGCATCAGCTTCGAGGAGATGCTCGAGATGGCGAGCCTCGGCTCGAAGGTGCTGCAGATCCGCTCGGTCGAGTTCGCCGGCAAGTACCGCGTGCCGCTGCGCGTCCTGTCGAGCTTCACGCCGTGGGACATCGCGATCGAGGAAGAAGCCCGCTCGGGCACGCTCATCAC
>CAJDUN010000013.1_pt1 | contig 29224 bp, 24 predicted proteins | sample 7390741 | NCBI WGS metagenome assembly CAJDUN01 (sample SAMEA7055660, study PRJEB34461) | soil metagenome | biome: terrestrial ecosystem; feature: Peninsula; material: soil | place: Antarctica | collected 2016 | reverse complement strand
CGCGACGAGCGCTCGGCGCCGGCGCGTCGTCCGGGCCCGGCGGCGTTCAAGGGCCGCGGCAAGCCGCAGCGCCCGCGCGCCGGCGGGTTCTCGCGCTGAGCTAGCGGCGCCGCACGGCGACGGCCACGGTCATGCCGAGGTAGTCGTCGCTTTCGCCGAACCAGCTGCCGGAAACCGGCGCCGCCTGCGAAGGATCGCGGGCCAGGCCGACGCGGATCAGCTGCGTGCCGCCGAGCAGGTTGTTGGTGGGATCGAACGGCACCCAGCCGGCTCCGGGAAGATAGGCCTGCAGCCACGCGTGCGTGTAGCCAGCGCCGACGGTCTGCTCGGCGGGCGCGCTGCGGCCATCGAGCGCCGGGTCGTAGAGATAGCCCGACACGAAGCGCGTCGCGAAGCCGAGGCGGCGTGCGCCTTCCATCATCAGGAGCGCGAAGTCGCGGCACGAGCCGCTGCCGAGCTTGAGCGTCTCGACCGGGCCCTGCGTGCCTTCCTCATCGCGACCGAGGTAGCGGAACTGCTCGCGGATGTGCTGGTTCATCGCGACGAGAAGGTCGCGCGTGCCGGTCGGGCCGTCGGTGCGAATGAACTGTCGCGCCCAGGCCGTGAGCTCGCCCTCGGCATCGTCGTGGTACGGCCGCAGGTAGTGCTCGAGGTCGTAGCGCTCGTCGAGCGAGTACGAGAACGGATAGAACTCGGCGTGCGGCGAGAGCGGCAGCTCGAGGTTGTTGCTGTGCGCGTGCTCGATCCGGAAGCTGCACACGATCTGGAGCGTGTCGGACGCCGTGCGCGGCTGGACGAGCGCGACCGAATTCGAGAGCGGGTCCTGGATCAGCCGCACGGAGGCATCGGGGCTCACGTCGAGGTCGGTCGCGAGTACGCGCAGGTCGTGGCTCTCGCGCGGACGGAACATCACCCGGTGCTCGCCGAAGCGCACCGGCTGGCGATAGCGATAGATCGTCGTGTGGGTGATGTCGTAGCGGATCGGCATGGCAGGTGCCTGGGCGGCAGCGCGCTTCGACGGTGTTGTCAGGCGCGCAGCAGCTCGACTTCGAACATCAGCGTCGCGTTCGGCGGGATCGCGCCGCCGGCGCCGCGCGCGCCGTAGCCGAGTTCGGGCGGGATGACGAGCACGCGTGTGCCGCCTTCCTGCATGCCCTGGACGCCTTCGTCCCAGCCGCGGATGACCATGCCGCCGCCGAGCTCGAACTCGAACGGGTCGTTGCGGTCCTTGCTCGAGTCGAACTTCTTGCCCTTGACACCGTTTTCGTAGAGCCAGCCGGTGTAGTGGACCGAGACGTTGCGGCCGGCTTCGGCACGCTTGCCGCCGCCGGTGATGGTGTCGTCGTACTGGAGGCCCGAAGGTGTGTTCTGCATGGGATTCCTTGTGTCTTCCGTGAGTCGTGAGGGAGCGTCGCGCGCGGGTTCGCGCGACGCAAAGGACGAATCATGCCCGATGGAGAACGCAGGACGTCTCCCGCTCAACGGGCGCCGAAGCGCGCGCTCCAGGCGTCGGTCGCCGAGTCGAGCCACGCGGCGACCGCGCTGCCACGGCACTCGATGCCGAGCGCCGCGCCGGCACGCTGGAGCGCATCGAGCGGCGAGCTCAGGTCGAGCGCCGTCGCGCCGGTCTGCTTGGAGAGCTTGCTGCCGTCGGCGGCGAGCACGAGCGGCGTGTGCAGGTAGCGCGGCGTCGGCAGGCCGAGCAGCCGCTGCAGCAGGATCTGGCGCGGCGTGCTGTCGACCAGGTCCTCGCCGCGGACGACGTCGGTGATGCCCTGCGCCGCGTCGTCGACGACGACGGCGAGCTGATAGGCCCAGACGCCGTCAGCGCGCTCGAGGACGAAGTCGCCGACATCGCGCGCCACTTCCTGACGCCGAAGGCCGAGCCGGCGATCGGTCCACGAGACGGGCGTGCCGTCGCCGTTCACCCGCAGCCGCATCGAGCGCGCCGCCTTGCCGCCGAGGCCGTCGCGACAGGTGCCGGGATAGACGCGTTCGCCTCGTCCTTCGCCGTCGTCGACCGGCGCGCCGGCCAGGCGCTGCAGATCGCGCCGGCTGCAGCCGCAGGGATAGGCGCGTCCGATCGAGATCAGTCGCTGCTGCGCCGCGCCATAGAGGGCAGTGCGCCCGGACTGGAGCACCACAGGCTCGTCAGGCCTCAGGCCGCATCGATCGAGCTGATCGAGGATCGTCTGCGCCGCGCCCGCGACGTTGCGCGGCGCGTCGAGGTCCTCGATGCGCACGAGCCAGCGTCCGCCGTGCGCACGCGCGTCGAGCCACGAGGCGAGCGCGGCGACCAGCGATCCGGCGTGCAGCGGGCCGGTCGGCGAAGGTGCGAACCGGCCGCGGTAGACGCCGTCGTCCACGTCGACCCAGGCTCAGGCGTCGACGCCGCTGCGGCTGCCGTAGCGGTCGAGGAGCGCCCGCCGGGTCTCCGCATGCTCGAGCCGATCGAGCCACCAGCGCAGGGCGAGACCGGGCTGCGCTTCGCCGCTGCCACGGCCCGCGGGCAGGCGCCAGGCATAGCCCAGTCGACCCGGCTGGCGCGCCCGTGCGACTTCGCGCACGACCAGCTTTCCCGCCGCGATGAAGTCGCGCACCATCGGCTCGGGCACGAAGCCGCAGCCGAGGCCGCGGAGCTGGGCCGCGATCTTGGCCTGCATGTCGCTCACCGTGAGCACGTCCTGGCCAGGCAGGAGGTTGACCGTGATGGGCGTCAGGCGGCTGGCCGAGTCGGCGACCGCGACGGCGCGGTGGCGGATCAGCTCGGCGTCGTCGATCGGTGTCGTGAAGCGCGACAGCGGATGGTGCGGCGCGACCGCGAACACGAACTCCGTCGGCCCGAGATCCTTCATCGCGACGCCCTTGGGCAGCTCGCCGCCGCTGCCGACGCCGATCGCCAGGTCGGCCTGGCCGGTGACCAGCGCCTCCCAGGTGCCGGCGAGCACCTCGTTGCGGATGCGCAGGCGCGTCGGCGGCGCCGACGACTGCAAAGCGTCCGTCGGCGCTTCCGGCCCGCGCGCCAGCGTCGTCGCCGAAGCGTAGAAGTCGGCGCACAGGTCGAGGATCGTCGAGCGCGAGCAGATGTCGTCGACGACGACGGTGAGCTGCGTCTCCCAGCCGGTGGCGACGCGCTTGACCCGGTTCGCGACGGCGTCCATCTGGTCGAGCAGTCGTCGGCCTTCCTCGAGCAGCTCCTGGCCGGCTGCGGTGAGCGTCGCCTGGCGCGAGCGCCGGTCGAACAACAGCACGTCGAGCGCGTCCTCGAGCTGGCGCACGTTGTAGGTGAGGGCGGAGGGCACCTTGCCGAGGTGGCGCGCCGCGGCGGCGAAGCTGCCGGTGCGGGCGATGGCGTCCATCATGGCGAGCGCCTCGGGGGTCAGCGCGTTGCGCGGGTCGGACATGGCATCGGCGGGTTGCTTCATCTTATTTGAACGGAAGCGACAGCGCACGGACCCTGTCGGGCGCCGGGCGCGCCTCTACATTCTTCTCTTCACAAGGAGTCCCTCTCGATGATCGCCGTTCGCAAATCGTCCGATCGCGGCCAGGCCGACCACGGCTGGCTGCAGAGCCGCCACAGCTTCTCGTTCGCCGACTACCACGACCCGCGCTTCATGGGCTTCGGCAACCTGCGCGTCATCAACGAGGACAGGATCGCGCCCGGCACCGGCTTCGGCACGCACGGCCACCGCGACATGGAGATCGTGAGCTACGTCCTCACCGGCGAGCTCGCGCACAAGGACAGCATGGGCACGGGCGAGGCCGGCTCGGCGAGCGGCGTCATCCGCCCCGGCGACGTCCAGCGCATGAGCGCAGGGCGCGGCGTGCGGCACAGCGAGTTCAATCACGCACCGAACGAGACGACGCACTTCCTGCAGATCTGGATCGAGCCCGCGAAGCTCGGCATCGAGCCCGGCTACGAACAGAAGCACTTCGACGACGCGTCCAAGCGCGGCCGGTTGCGCCTGATCGCCTCGAGCGACGGCCGCGACGGCTCGGTGACGATCAACGCCGATGCCTCGATCGCCGCCGCGCTCGTCGACGGCGACGAAGCGGTCGAGCGCGAGATCGCGCCCGGCCGCAAGGTCTACGTGCACGCGGTGCGCGGCAGCGTCGACGTCAACGGCCAGCGGCTGTCGGCCGGCGATGCGGTCGCGCTGACAGGCGAGCGCGCGCTATCGATCGCGCACGGCGACAAGGCCGAGGTGCTCGTCTTCGACCTCGCCTGAACGCGATCAGGCGTCGCGCTCGGCGGCGTAGCGCCCCGCGAGCGGCTCGCGCGGGCCGGCGCGCAAGGCGAAGTCGGGCAGGGTCTTCATGGGCGGGATCCTCGACGTCGGGGCGCTGTGCGGGAGGGGTCTGGAGGGTAGCCGAACTCGTCGGCCAGCGCATCGTCGGCACCTGTGGCAGGCGCCATGCCCCGGGTTCGGCGCGACATCGGCGCGGTCTTCGCGAGCGCAGGGTCCCGCTCTCTAGAATGCGTCGCATGGCCTTCGTCCACTTGCGCGCACACACCGAGTTCTCGGTCGTCGACGGCACCTTGCGCATCGACGACGCCGTCGCCGCGGCGGCCGCCGACGGCCAGGGCGCGCTCGCCATCACCGACGTCAGCAACCTCTTCGGTGCGGTGAAGTTCTATTCCGCGGCGCGCAAGGCGGGCGTCAAGCCGATCCTCGGCGTCGAGGTGCTGATGGCCGCCGAAGCCGGCGAGAAGGGACCGAGCCGGCTCGTCCTCCTGGTGCAGAACCGGACCGGCTATCTCCACCTCTGCGACCTGCTCTCGCGCGGCTGGCTGGAAGGTGCGAGCAGCGGCCACGCGACGATCGAATGGCGCTGGCTGCAGGAGTGCGGCGAGGGCCTGATCGCGCTCTCGGGCGCCGATGTCGGCGCGATCGGTCGTGCGCTCCTGGCCGGTGACGCGGCGCGTGCCCGCGGCGTCGCCGAGCGGCTCAACGAAATGTTCCCGCGCCGCTTCTATCTCGAGCTGCAAAGGAGCGGCCTGCCCGGCAACGAAGCGCACGTGCGCGCCGCGGTCGAACTCGCGGCGAGCCTCGCGCTGCCGGTGGTCGCGACGCACACCGTGCAGTTCCTCGGCGTCGACGACTACGAGGCGCACGAGGCGCGCGTCTGCATCGCCGACGGCGAGATGCTCGCCAATCCGCGCCGCGTCAAGCGCTTCAGCCGCGAGCAGTACTTCAAGACGCAGGCGCAGATGGAAGCGCTCTTCGCCGACCTGCCGAGCGCGCTCGCCAACACGGTCGAGATCGCGCGCCGCTGCAGCCTGAGCCTGGTCCTCGGCAAGCCGCAGCTGCCCGACTTCGAGACGCCGCTGGTGGACGGCGCGCGCGTGCCGATCGCCGAGTACTTCCGCCTCGCCTCGCACGAGGGTCTCGCGGCTCGCCTCGCGCATCTCTATCCCGATCCGGCCGCGCGCGAGCGCGAGCGGCCGCGCTATGTCGAGCGGCTCGAGTTCGAGATCGAGACGATCCTGAAGATGGGCTTCTCGGGCTACTTCCTGATCGTCGCCGACTTCATCAACTGGGCGCAGAAGAACGGCTGCCCGGTCGGCCCGGGTCGCGGCTCGGGCGCGGGCTCGCTGGTCGCCTATTCGCTCAACATCACCGGCCTCGATCCGCTGCGCTACAAGCTGCTGTTCGAGCGCTTCCTCAACCCGGAGCGGGTGTCGATGCCCGACTTCGACATCGACTTCTGCCAGGCCAACCGCGACCGCGTCATCGACTACGTCAAGGCCAAGTACGGACGCGACGCGGTGAGCCAGATCGCGACCTTCGGCACGCTCGCGGCGAAGGCGGCGCTGCGCGACATCGGCCGCGTGCTCGGCATGAGCTACGGCCACGTCGACTCGATCGCCAAGCTCGTGCCCGCGCCGCCGGGCAAGACGGTGACGCTCAAGCGCCCACCCGAAAAGCCCGACAACAGCGTCATCTACGCGCGCCGCGAAGCGCCCGAAATCGAGCAGCGCGAGAGGAACGAAGAGGAAGTCGCCGAGCTGCTCGCGCTCGCCGAACGCGCCGAAGGGCTCGTGAGGAACGTCGGCATGCACGCCGGCGGCGTGCTGATCGCGCCCGGCAAGATCACCGACTTCTGCCCGCTCTACCTGCAGCCTGGCGCCACCAACGCGGTGAGCCAGTTCGACAAGGACGACGTCGAGGCGATCGGCCTCGTCAAGTTCGACTTTCTCGGCCTGGCGACGCTGACCATCCTGGAGCTGGCGAAGGACTTCATCGTCGCGCGCCATCCCGAGCGCAAGGACTTCGACTACGACGCGCTGCCGCTCGACGACAAGAAGGTCTACGCGCTCTTCACCGACGGCAGGACCGAGTCGGTGTTCCAGTTCGAAAGCGGCGGCATGCGGCGCATGCTGAAGGACGCCAAGCCGAACCGCTTCGAGGACCTGATCGCGCTCAACGCGATGTTCCGGCCGGGGCCGATGGAGAACATCCCGAGCTTTTGCAACCGCAAGCACGGCCGCGAGGAGGTGAGCTATCCGCACCCGCTGCTCGAGACCGTGCTCGGCGAGACCTACGGGATCATGGTTTACCAGGAACAGGTGATGCAGGCCGGACAGATCCTCGGCGGCTACTCGCTCGGCGGCGCCGACCTGCTGCGCAAGGCGATGGGCAAGAAGAAGCCCGAGGAGATGGCGACCCATCGCGCGATCTTTCGCGACGGGGCGGCGAAGAAGGCCATCTCGGCCGAGACCGCCGACGAAGTCTTCGACCTGATGGAGAAGTTCGCCGGCTACGGCTTCAACAAGGCGCACGCGACGGCGTACTCGCTGCTCGCGTACCACACGGCGTGGATCAAGGTCCACTTCGGCGCCGAGTTCTTCGCCGCCAACATGTCGATCGAGATCGACAACAGCGACAAGCTGAAGGCGCTGGTCGTCGACGCGAAGACCTTCGGCATCACCATCGAGACGCCCGACGTCAACGTCGGCACCTACCGCTTCGAGCCGGTCGACGACCAGACCGTGCGCTATGGCCTCGGTGCCATCAAGGGCACGGGGCAGGGCGCGATCGAGGCGATCGTCGCGGCGCGCGACGAAAGCGAAGGCTCCTCCGAGCCGGGCGGTGCGTTCACGAGCCTCTTCGACTTCTGCGCCCGCGTCGACCGTGGCCGCATCAACCGCCGGGTCGTCGAGGCGCTCGTCAAGGCCGGCGCCTTCGACCGCCTCCATGCCGGCCGGTCGTCGCTGCTCGCGAGCGTCGGCCTGGCGCTCGACTGGGCCGAGACGCAGGCGGCGCACGCCGACCAGGGCGGCCTCTTCGACGCCTTCGCCGCCGACGACGACGCGCATGGCGCGAGCACCGAGGAGCCGCCGCTCGTCGCCGCGCGCGAGTGGAGCATCAAGGAGCGCCTGACGCTGGAGAAGTCGGCGCTCGGCTTCTACCTCTCGGGCCATCTCTTCGACCAGAGCGCGGCCGAGGTGCGGCGCTTCTGCAAGCTGAAGATCGCCGACCTGATCGACAGCCGCGAGACGCTCCTTCTCGCCGGCATCGTCGGCGACTTGCGCGTCGTCAACGGCCAGCGCGGCCGCGTCGCGATCTTCAAGCTCGACGACATGAGCGACTCGATCGAGGCGGTCGCCAACGAGGACCTGCTCAATGCCAACCGCGACCTGCTGAAGGACGACGAGCTCGTCATCGCCCAGGGCAAGGTGCAGCCCGACCGCTTCAGCGGCGGCGTGCGCTTCAACGTGTCGGCCGTGTGGGATCTCGCCGGCGCGCGCTGCCGCTTCGGCAAGTACCTGCGCGTCGAGGTCAACGGCAGCGTGCCTCCGGTGGCCGAGGTGCTGCGCGACTTTCCCTCGCGCCGCTCGCAGACCGAGCACGGCGAGATCCAGGAAGGGCTGCGTGTGCGCCTGCAGCTGCACCGGCGCGACGCGACCGGCGAGCTCGACCTCGGCGACGCGGTGCGCTTCTACCCGAGCGACGGCGCCCTCGAGCGCTGGCAGACGAGCGCGGCACACGGCCGGATCGCGATCGTCTACGAGTGACCTGCCGCGCCTCGGCGCGTGCGATCGGTCACGGATCGTCGTCGGCGCGCCGACAGGCGGTCGGCCCTCGAAATCGTCGATTTCCGCTCGTCAGGCCTTCGCGACCGTCCGTCGGCCCCCCCTCAGTCGGGGGGGAAGGAGGCCGATGACGATGACGTGCAGCCCGACATCCCGTCCCCCGGCGTTCGCGTCGCTCATCTTCGTCGCCGCGTCCAGCGACTGAAGTCCACCGGTTTCAGCCTCGTCGAGATGGTCACGACGATGAGCGTGCTGGCGATCCTGCTCGTCGTCGCCTCGCCCGGCCTGGCCTCCCTCACCTCGGCGAACGCCCTGTCCTCGGCCCAGACCGAGCTCGCGGCGGCGATGATGGTGGCGCGCGGGGAGGCGATGAAGCGCGGCGTGCAGGTCGGGCTCGCCGCGCTCGCGCCGGTGGCCGGCGCCGAGTTCAGCGGCGGCTGGACGATTTTCGTCGACAGCAACGGCAACGGCCAGTTCGACGCCGGCGAGACGATCGTCCGGCAGCAGCCTGCGTATCGCAGCGACGTGGTCATCGCTACCTCCCCCCGGGCGACGACGATCGTCTTCAACTCGCGCGGCTTCCTGGTGCCGTCGAGCCTCGTCACCTTCATGCTTTGCTCGAGCTCGGCGAGCAAGGGCTACCAGGTCCTGGTCGAGCCCGTCGGCCTGGCCGACGTCACCGAGCTGACCGGCTGTCACTGATGGGCGCCTCGCTGCAGCATCGGCGCTCGCAGGGCGGCTACGTGCTGCTCGAGGCGCTCATCGCCGTCGTCATCGCCGCCGTCGGCTTCATCGGCGCGGCCCGGATGCAGACCTTCGGCCTGGCGATGAACAACAGCGCCCAGGTGCGGCAGAAGGCGATCCTGCTCGGCTACCAGATGGCCGACCGGATCCGCGCCAACCAGGCCGGCGTCACCGCCCACGCCTACGACAGTCCGGTCGCCGGCGACACCGCCTGCCTCGCGGCCGCATCGGGCTGCACGCCGGTGCAGCTCGCCGCCGCCGACATGGCCGAATGGCAGACCGAGATCGCGGCGCAGCTTCCGGGCGCCACCGGCGTCGTCTGCATCGACAGCACGCCCGACGACGGCGACGCCGGCGCGCCGCAGTGCGACGGCGCCGGCATCGTCGTCGCCGTCAAGCTCTGGTGGGTCGACAAGGTCGGCACGCCGCGCTTCGTGGTCAGCGTGAGGCCGTGACCATGCGCCAGTCGACGCGCGGCTTCACCCTGGTCGAGCTGATGGTCGGCATGGCCGTCGGCCTCTTCGTCCTCCTGGTCGCGGTCTCGATCTTCGTCAGCACGCGCATGCTGCACAGCGTTGGCGCAGCGTCGACGCGGATGAGCGAGAACGGCCGGCTGGCGATGGACATGCTGCAGACCGATGTGCGCAACGCCTCGTTCCTCGGTTGCCGGCCGCTCCTCAACGATCCGCCGGTGACGGTGCTCAACGCCGGCAACGGTGCCTTCCTCACCACCGCTGCCGGCCTGCAGGGATTTCGCGGCACCGGCGGCGGCTTCTCGCCGGCGCTGGTCGGCCCGCTGGCGGCGATGCCCGCCGCGTCCGCGCCGCTGCCCAACAGCGACGTCATCACGGTGCGCGTGCCGTTCGATCCCGACGGCCTGGGCGTCGTCGCCGCGATGGCGAGCACGCTGGCTGCGCCGCAGGTCGCCGCGAGTGCGCCGAACAACACGATCACGGCCGGCGACATCGTCCTGGTCGCGAGCTGCAAGGCCGCCGCCATGTTCCAGGTGACCGAGGCGAACCCGGCCGCGACCGGTGTGCTCACCCACGCCCTGGGCGGCGGGTTCGTTCCCGGCAACGCAACCGCCGATCTGCAGCAGCGCTTTCGCACCGACGCGACCGTCTACCGGATGCAGACGCGCCACTACTTCGTCGCGCCCAGCGCCCTGCATCCGGGCACCAACTCGCTCTGGCGCCTGGCCGTGCCGGGCGCGCCCGATCCGGAAGAGATCGCCTCGGGCGTCGACCGGCTGTCGATCACCTACGGCATCGACGGCGGCGCCTCGACGGGCCAGCAGAACGTCGATCACTATGCCGCGGCGGACGGCGTGACCGCGTGGGACAAGGTCGTTGCCGTGCGCGTGCAGATGCTGATCGCGACCGCCAAGGACAATGTCACCCGCAGCCACCAGAGTGTCGACTTCGCCGGCGCCACGATCATCCCGGTAGACCGGCGCCTGCGCAGCGTGCTGTCGGAGCTCGTCACGGTGAGGAACAGCGCGCCATGAAGCGCGGCAGCCTTCGCCCGACCCGGAGCGCGCATCGCCAGCGCGGCCTGTCGCTGGTCACGACCATGGTCCTGATGCTCGCCACCCTCGGCCTCGGCGTCGCCGTGATGGGCGTCAACGCGATGGAAGAGCGGATGATCGCCAACACCAAGGATCGCGACCTCGCGCTCCAGGCGGCCGAGGCGGCGCTGCGCGACGGCGAGCAGGACGTCTCCATCAACGTCAGTCCGACGAGCGTCTTCACCGACGCCTGCGCCAGCGGTCTGTGCACGCCGCCGGCGCAGCGCGACGCCATGGGGTCGCGGGCCTCGCTGCCGGTCACCGATCCGCTGCTCGGCTTCGACTGGGCTGCCAACGGCATGGTGCGCCAGTACGGCCAGTACACCGGCGCGCCCCAGTTCCCGAGCGTGTCGCAGCAGCCGCGCTACGTGATCGAGAAGTTCAGCTATCTCGGCACGCCTGCCGGAGAGAGCGTCGTCCTCGGCTCCGAGCCGGTCGCGCCCGGGGTCGGCTACCGGATCACGGCGCGCGGCGTTGGTGCCCGGCCGGAGACCGTCGTCGTCCTGCAGTCGATCTATGCGACGCGCTAACGGAGCTTCCATGACATCCGCCTCTGAATTCTTGCGCCGCACCGCCTCGACGCTTCTGATCGTGCTGCCGCTCGGCGCCGCCGCGGCGCCGCCGTTCGCCTTCGCCAGCTATCCGCTCTTCCTCGCGCCGGCGATCAAGCCCAACGTGATGGTCATCTTCGACAACTCGGAGTCGATGGACGCGACGATGGCCGGCAAGGTGATCAGCGGCGACGATCCGACGACGCGCGGCAACATCGCGCGCGGCGTGGTCCGCTCGCTGCTGCAGACCTATCGCGATTCGTTCAACTGGGGCCTGTCGACGTTCGAGACCAGCGGCAACACCCTCTACAACACGCATGCCTATTACGTCGGCAACGCGACGACGATGGTCTACACCAACGACTGCGTCGCCGGACGGTCGGCCAGCAACGGCGGCCTGCGCTGCATGGCCAATCCCGACGCCGGCGTCAACGGCTTCAGCTACCTCACCTACAACCAGTCCGGCGACGACGCCGACATCAATGACGTCCTCTACTCCGGCAGCACCGCGTCGGTCATGTACGGCGTCGGCGACTCCGGCGTGTCGTACTTCGTGCAGGGCTCGCCGCGCGGGCCGGGCACGGCCTGGGCGCGAGCGAACTTCCCCGTCGCCGGTCCGTTCGGCAACGGCTCGATCCCGTTCTTCCCGACCGACGCCGGCTGGCTGCCGCAGGCGGCGACGATGCCGCGCCAGATCTGGATCCGGCGCGGCTGGGGCTACGGCAACAACATCACCGGCAACGGCAAGATCGTCGAGAAGGTGCAGGCCGACAGCACGACCCACTTCAACAACCTGATCGCGCTGCTCGGCAGCGAGACCAACACCAACAGCAGCGAGATCAAGAACTCGGCCTTCTACACCCCGCTCGCCGGCACGCTCAACACGGTCAAGCAGTACTTCAACAACAGCACCAACCAGACGCCGATCACGCAGACCTGCCAGCGCAACTTCATCGTCATGGCGACCGACGGCAACCCGACGGGCCGGACGAACGGCTCGCAGTACGACCCGAGCCAGTGGGTCAACACCTACAACGCCGGCACCAGCACCTGGAGCTGGGGCCAGGCGCAGCTCGACGTCTTCGCGCAGCTGACCGCGCTGCGCTCGACGACGGTCGCGGCGAAGGCGTACGACATCCAGACCTACGTCGTCGGCATGGGCGACACGGTGGCCAATCCGAGCTCGATCGCGGCGCTGAACCGGATGGCCGTCCTCGGCGGCGGCTATGACAGCGCGTTCGTCGGCAGCGACGCGAGCGTCCTGAGCAACGCCTTCCAGACGATCGTCGGCGACATCCAGCTCAAGACCAGCGCGGCATCCTCGGTGGCGCTCAACACGGGCTCGTGGACGACCGGATCGTCGCTTTACCAGGCCAAGTTCAACAGCGCGGACTGGTCGGGAACGCTGATCAACTACGCCGTCGCCGGCAGCGGCGCGATCAGCGCCGTGGCGACCTGGGACGCGGGCGCGCGGGTCAAGGCGCAGAACTGGGACAACGGCCGCAGCATCATCACCTACAAGCCGTCGGCGGCCGCGGGCCTGCACGGCATCCCGTTCCGCTGGCCGACCCTTCCGGCGGCACCCCTCGCCACCGAGCTCGACACCGCGCAGAGCACCGCGCTCAACATCGCGCCGGGCGGCGGCAACGACGGCTTCGGCGCGCAGCGGCTGCGCTTCCTGCGCGGCGACCCGACCCAGGAGGCGCGCAGCTGCGCCGTCCCGCCATGCGCCGCGCCGCAGTTCCGAAACCGCAACGTGACGCCGCTCGGCGACGTCATCAACTCGTCGCCGTATTACGTCGGCGCGCCCAACTTCGGCTACTACGACGACTTCGAGACGGCCCGCTACAGCGCCTTCGTCGCTGCCAACCGTGCGCGCACGCCGGTGATCTACATGGGCGCGAACGACGGCATGCTGCACGCGGTCAACGCGACCAACGGCAGCGAGCTGTTCGCCTACGTGCCGTCACCGGTCGTCTCCGCGCTGCCGCAGCTCACCGACCTGAACTACGTGCATCGGTATTACGTCGACGGCTCGCCGACCGTCGGCGACGTGTTCTACGCCGGCGCCTGGCGCACGATCCTGGTCGGCGGCATGCGTGCCGGTGCCAAGGGAATCTACGCGCTCGACGTCACCGATCCGACCCGCTTCTCCGAGGCGAACGCGACGCAGATCGTGCGCTGGGAGTTCCAGGACGCCGACATGGGCTACGTCTTCGGTCAGCCGCTGCTGGTGAAGACGAACAACGGGCGCTGGTCGGTGGTGGTGAGCGGCGGCTACAACGTCGGCAACGCCAACGGCCACGCGATGCTCTTCGTGATCGACGCCGAGACCGGCGCGCTGGTGAAGAAGATCGACTCCGGCTCCGGCACGGCGGCGAGCCCGAACGGCTTGTCGTCGCCGGCGGCGATCGACATCAACGGCGATGGCATCGCCGACATCGTCTACGCCGGCGACCTCGACGGCAAGCTCTGGAAGTTCGACATCTCCGCCGCCGCGCCCGCGAGCTGGGCGCTCGGCAACGGCGCGCTGCCGCTGTTCGACGCCGGCGCCGGCCACGCGATCACGGGCCGGCCCGACATCACCAAGTTCATGGCCGGCGGCTACCTCGTCGCCTTCGGCAGCGGCCGCTACATTGCCGGCGCCGACAACTCCGACGCCACCGCCCAGCGCGTCTACGCCGTGCGCGACACCGGCATCAGCGGCACGGTGGCGCTGGGTTCGCTGCTGCAGCAGACGATCCTCGGTGTTGCGAGCGGCGCCGACGGCAACCAGTACCGATTCAGCACGCACGTCGTCGACCCGCCCAAGGACTTCGCCGCGCCGGGCGACAACGCGATCACCAAGGCCAGCTACATCACCGACAAGCGCGGCTGGTACGTCGAGCTGCCCGACAGCGGCGAGCGCGTCGTCGCCGACGCGCGCTTTCGCGGCGGGCGCGCGATCTTCACGACCATCATTCCAGACGTCAGCTCGCCGTGTGCCTACGGCGGCTCCGGCTGGGTGATCGAGTTCGACGCGATGACGGGCAACCGCTTCGACAGCGCGACCTTCGACACCAACGGCGACAACATCCTCACCACGTCGGACTACCTGAGCCGCACCGGCCTCGCCTCGCAGACGATGAACACGAGCGGCCGGCGGATCGGCGCGATCCCGGCGGCGCCCGGCTTCATGAGCAACCGCTCGGGCGGCGTCAGCGGCCTGGAAGACAAGTTCATCAACACCTCGGACGGCTCGGTCGTCCGGGTGCGCGAGACTTCCGGCGCCGGCCGCGAAGGACGCGTCATGTGGCACGAGGTACGTTGAGATGCAGACATCGAACAAGCGGCAGTGGCGTGGCGGACCGCTCCTGATCGCCGCGCTCGCCGCGTGCGCCGGCCCGGTTCTCGCGGCGGGCGTCGTCGGTGCGCAGGCGCCTTCGGCCGCCACGGTTCAGGGCCTGGCACCGCAGCCGGCGCAGGTGCAGACCGACGAGAGCGCGAGCCTGCGCCAGGGCGCGATCACGGCGCTCGACGCCGGCGGCACGCGCCTTCAGGTGCAGGGCATCTGGCTCGAGATCGTCGACGGCAAGACGCTGGCGACGCGCAACGGCAGGCCCGTCGCGACGGCTTCGCTCAAGGTCGGCGAGACGATCCGCTTCACGGTCGCGCCGGGCAGCGCGGAGGCCGCATCGCTGCGGTTGATCTATGCGCCCTGAGCCCACGGGGATGTTCACACGGGCGTGCGCACGGCGCCGCGGCTTCACCCTGGTCGAGCTGATGATCGTCGTCGCCATCGTCGGCCTGCTCTCGGCGGTGGCGCTGCCGTCGTACCAGAGCTCGGTGCGCAAGGCGCGCCGCGCCGATGCCCGGTCGGCGCTCGCGACGACCGCGCAACTGATGGAGCGCTTCGCGACCGAGCATGGTGCGACCGGCTACGGGACGGCGACGATCAGCGACGCCGGCGGACCGACCGTGGTGGCCAAGGCCACGACCGAGAACGGCTACTACCTGCTCTCGTTCTCCAACCTCACGGCGACCGCTTTCACGCTGCGCGCCGTGCCGCAGGGCGCGCAGGCGCGCGACGACTGCGCGACCTTCACGATCGATGAGCGCGGCGTGCGCGGCCTCGTCGGCACCACGCACACCGTCGCCGAGTGCTGGTAGGGCGCAAGATGGCTGACCTATCATCGCCTCGGCTGGTCCCCGGCCGCCAGCGCGCGCCGATGACGGATACGACCACGACCACCGGGCTCGTTCTCACGGGAGGCGGCGCCCGCGCGGCCTACCAGGTCGGCGTGCTGAAGGCCGTCGCGCAGATCCGGCGCCAGAGCAACGCGCCATCGGCCAATCCGTTCCCGGTCATTGCCGGCACCTCGGCCGGCGCGATCAACGCCGCGGCGCTCGCCTGCCGCGCCGACAGCTTCGATGCCGCCGTCGACGGCCTCGTCCACGTCTGGGAGAACTTTCGCGCCGAGCAGGTCTATCGCACCGACTCCTTCGGCGTGATCCGCACCGGCGCGCGCTGGCTGACGATGATGTCGATCGGCTGGATGATCGCGCGCTGGCGCCGGGCCCGGCCGCGCTCGCTGCTCGACAACACGCCGCTCGATCACCTTCTGCATCAGCTCGTCGACACCACGCGGCTGCACCAGGTGATGGCGGGCGGCCATCTGAAGGCTCTCGCGATCACCGCGTCGAGCTACGGCTCGGGACTGCACGTGACCTTCTACGACGCGGTCGACGACATCGTGCCGTGGACGCGCTCGCAGCGGATCGCCGTGCGCACGTCGATCGGCGTGTCGCACCTGCTCGCGTCGTCGGCGATCCCGTTCGTGTTTCCTGCCGTGGCGCTCGACATCGCCGGCCACACGGAATACTGCGGCGACGGTTCGATGCGCCAGGCCGCGCCGATCTCGCCGGCAGTCCATCTCGGCGCCGAGCGGATCCTCATCGTCGGCGCGGGCCGCATGCACGAGCCGCCGGGCGAGCGTGCCGGCAGCAGCGAGTATCCGAACATCGCGCAGATCGCCGGCCATGCGCTCTCGAACATCTTCCTCGACGCGCTGGCGGTCGACGTCGAGCGTCTGCAGCGCATCAACACCACGCTCGCGCTCCTGCCGCCGAGCGCCCGCGCGGCGACATCGCTCAAGCCGCTGCAGGTGCTCGTCATCGCGCCGAGCGAGCGACTCGACGACATCGCGGCGCGCCATCTCGGCGACCTGCCGCTGCCGATCCGCGCCATGCTTCGCGGCGTCGGCGTCTCGGGCGAAGGAGACAGCGCGCGCGGTGCGGCGCTCGCCAGCTACCTGCTCTTCGAGTCCACCTACACGCGCGAGCTGATCGAGCTCGGCGTGCGCGACACGATGGCGCGCTACGACGAGGTCCGTTCCTTCTTCGGCTGGACCGACGCGGCCCTGCAACGTACGGCCTGAAAGCGAAGCGGGCCTCGCGACCGCGCGGAGCGCGGAGGCGAAGCCCGGCGAGTCGGAGTCGAAGTCTTACTTCTTCGGCGCGCTCGCAGCCTTCTCGGCCTTCATCTCGGCCTTTTCAGCCTTCTTCTCGGCGCGCTTGGCCTTGGCGTCGGAGACGTTCTCCTTGAGGGCGTCCTTCTCCTCCTTGGCGTTCTCCTTGACGACCTTGGCGGCGCCCTTGACGCCCGACGCGGCCTTCTCGGCGCCGGTCTTGACGGCCTCGCCGGTCTTGGCGGCGACTGCCTTGGTCTTCTCGACGGCCTTCGCGCCCGTCGACTTGGCCGGAGCGGCCATCGCCGGTGCGCCGGCATACGCCTGGCCGCTGACGGTCAGGCCGCCCTCGGAGAACTTGGCGGCGCTCTTGTCGCCCACGCCCTTGACCCGGGTGACGAAATCGGTCCAGTCCTTGTAGTCGCCCTTCTTGCGCTCGCTGATGATCAGCGACGAGATTACCGGGCCGATGCCCTTGATCGCCTCGAGTTCGGCCTGGCTGGCCTTGTTGGCATCGACGGCCGCGAACGCCATCGTTGCGGCGAACCACATCGCCAGGACGGCAAGAATCTTCTTGAGCATGGGAAATCCTCCAGGGTTGAATGAAAGCGCGCGTCTTGGCGCGCCCATGAGCGCACCTCTCGTCGGGCGCGACACCCACCCGTAACGGGCCCGGTCGCCCCCGGGTTGACCCGGCCCCGCGATCAGCCTGTCGCCGCGCCGAGCGCGGCGGCGTAGCGGGCGACGCCGGTCGCCACATCGGCGAAGGCGTGGTCGCAGCCGGTGCCGCGCAGCCGGGCCAGATCGGCCTGCGTGAAGCACTGGTACTTGCCGACCAGGGCCTCGGGAAAATCGATGTATTCGACCGTGCCGTCGGCGACCATGTCGGCGAGCGGGAGCGCCGGCTCGCCGCGCCCGCCGCGAGCGGCGTTGACGACGGCGCGCGCCACGTCGTTGAAGGGCTGGGCACGACCGGTTCCGAGATTGAAGATGCCGCTGGCCTCCGGATGGGCGAGGAACCAGAGCTTCACCGCGACGACGTCGCCGACGTGAACGAAGTCGCGCGCCTGCTCGCCCGCCCCGTAGCCACCGTAGGGGCCGAACAGGCGCACCCGGCCGGTGTCGCGCAGCTGGTTGAAGTGGTGGAAGGCGACCGAGGCCATGCGGCCCTTGTGCTGCTCGTGCGGGCCGTAGACGTTGAAATAGCGAAAGCCCGCGACCTGCGAGGTCGTGGTGGCGAGCTGGCGCCGCACGACCTGGTCGAAGAGCAGCTTCGAGTAGCCGTACACGTTGAGCGGCCGCTCGAACTCCGGCTCCTCGCGAAACGTCGCCGAGCCGCCGTAGACCGCGGCCGACGACGCGTAGAGGAGGCGCACGCCCTGCTCCTGGCAGGCGTCGAGGAGCGTCTTCGAATCGCGGTAGTTGAGGTCGAGCATCAGCCGGCCGTCGTGCTCCATCGTGTCGGAGCACGCGCCCTCGTGCAGCACGGCCTCGATCCGGCCGAGCTCGCGGCGCTGGAAGCGGCCGTAGAAGTCGCGCCGGTCGAAGTAGTCGCTGATCGCGGCGCCCGACAGGTTGGCGTATTTCGCACCCAACGTGAGGTCGTCGACGGCGACGATGTCGTCGATGCCGATCGCGTTCAGGCCGCGGATCATGTTCGCGCCGATCATTCCCGCCGCGCCGGTGACGACGACTCTCATGACGATTCTCCGGCGAACAGCTCGTCGTAGGTGACGCTGGCGGTGCCGAACTTGCCGACGACGATGCCGCCGGCCCGGTTGGCGATGGGCAGCGCCTCGCGCAGGGTGAGCCCGCAGGCGAGCATGGCGGCGAGGGTGGCGATCACGGTGTCGCCGGCGCCGGTGACGTCGAACACCTCGCGCGCGTCGGCATCGACATGGGCGTGGCCCTGGCCGTCGAACAGCGACATGCCGTCTTCGGAACGGGTGAGCAGCAAGCCGTCCAGTCGCAGTTCCGAGCGCAGGTTCTGGGCGCGCTCGTGCAGCTGCGCCTCGCTCGTCCACGGCCCGATCACCTGCGCCAGCTCGGCACGATTGGGGGTGATCACGGTCGCGTCCCGATAGCGGGCGTAGTCGTGGCCCTTGGGGTCGATCAGCACCGGCCGGCCGGCGCGTCGCGCCAGCGCGATCATGTCCGTGATGTGGGTGAGGCCGCCTTTTCCGTAGTCGGAGAAGAGGACCGCGTCGCGGACCTCGAGCGCCTCGCTGTACAGCGGCAGCAGGCTCTGCAGCACCTCGTGGTCGGGCTCGTTCTCGAAGTCAATCCGGATCAGCTGCTGCGACCGGCCGATGACGCGCAACTTCACGATGGTGCGCAGCTGCGGATCCTCGCGAAACAGCGTCTCGATCTGCTTCGTCTCCAGCAGCGAGACGAGCGTGCGCCCGGGCTCGTCCTTGCCGACGACGGTCAGGAGCGTCGTCTGCGGCCCCAGCGACTGGACGTTGAGCGCCACGTTCGCGGCGCCGCCCAGGCGCTCTTCCTCGCGGCCGACGCGCACCACCGGCACGGGCGCCTCCGGCGAGATGCGCTCGACGGCGCCGAACCAGTAGCGGTCGAGCATGGCGTCGCCGACGACCAGGACGCGGGCCGCCGCGACACGTTCTCGGCTGGGGGTCGTGGCCATCACAGGTCCTCGAGGCGCTGGGGAGGATACGTGTCCCAGCCGAGGCAGCCGGGACATTGCCAGAAGTAGTGCTCGGCCTCGAAGCCGCACGCGGCGCAGCGATAGCGATGCAGCGGCCGCGCGGCACGGCGCACGGCCTCGCGCACCGCGACAGTCTGCGCGGCGTCGAGCACGGAGGCGTTCGTGGCCGTCGATGCGGCCGTCGGCGCGGCGAGGAGGGCTTGTGCCGCGGCCAGCGTCGGATGCTCGCGCAGGTGGGCGAGCAGCTGGTTCTGGCGCGCGCCGTCGTCGGGCTGGAGCGAGGCGATGGTCTCGAGCAGATCGAGCGTCGGCGCCTTCTCGTAGAGCGCCTGCAGCCGGATCAGCGCGCCGGCGGCATCGCCGGTCGCGCGAGCGCTCGCGGCGTAGCGCTGGGCGACGAGGTTGAAGGCGGTCGGGCGAACCGCCATCAAGGTGTTCCAGAAACGCAGCGCCTCGGCATGATCGCCACGCGCGGCGGCCTGCTCGCCGGCAAGCACGAGCGGTCGCGCATCGGCCGGGGCCGCCTCTCGCGCGCGAGCCAGCGCTTCGGTCGCCGCCTCGGGCTGGCGTGCTGCATCGGCCTCGAGCGCGATCTCGCACCAGTAGTGCGCGATGCGCGAGGCGAACGAGCCGGCGCCGCTCTTTTCCAGCTGTTCGGCGACTGCGACCGCAGCCTTCCAGTCGCGCGAACGCTCGTGCAGGTCGAGCAGGGCGAGGCGTGACTCGGTGTCGAACGACGTGCCCGCGAGCGCCAGGTATGCGGCCTCGGCGCGATCGAAGAGGCCGGCCTTCAGGTAGTCCTGGGCGAGACCGTGCTGGGCCCGGTCGCGATCGCTCTTCGGCAGGTCGGCGCGACCGAGGACGTGCTGGTGCACGCGCACCGCGCGCTCGTATTCGCCGCGCTTTCGGAACAGGTTGCCGAGGGCGAGATGCAGCTCCGACGTATCCGGGTCCTGCTGCACGGCTGCGATGAAAGCATCGATCGCCTTGTCGTGCTGCTCGTTGAGGAGGAAGTTGAGGCCCTGGTAGTAGACTTTCTGCGAGCCCTCGAGCTCACGCCGGCGCTGGCGCGCGTCCCAGCCGCGCGCGAGCCAGCCGAGCGCGAAGGCGATCGGCAGGGCCCAGAGCAGCCACTGCTGGTCAAAGTCCATCGCGCGGCGGATGAACGAGCGCGGACTCGGCGCCGACAGCATGAGCGGCAGGCGTCGCGGTGGCTGACGAGCTCGGCATGCGCTCCGCGCCGCGACGCGCGGTGCGGCGGTGGCGCCACCAGCTCGGCACCATCGCGACGATGCCGAAGGCGACGCCGAGCGCGAACACGGCCAGGACGATGAAGACCATCGGCGCCTGCCACTCGTAGCCGAAGAAGAGGCTGATCTTCGACGTCTCCCGGTTGTTCAGCGCGAACACGAAGAGCGTGAAGAAGACCGCCGCCCGGATGAGCCAGACGAGGATCCGCATGGGTGAAGCTCTAGTCCTTGGCCTTGACGGCGGTGTCGGGACTGGCCGGCGACTCGGCCTGGCCGCCCCGGCCGTCGACCGCTTCGCGCAGCGCCTTGCCGGGCTTGAAGTGCGGCACGAGCTTTTCCGAGATGATGACCTGCTCGCCCGAGCGGGGATTGCGTCCGACGCGCGGCGGCCGCCGGTTGATCGAGAAGCTGCCGAAGCCGCGGATCTCGATGCGATGACCGCGAGCGAGGGCCGAGGCCATCGCGTCGAGGATCGTCTTGACCGCGAGCTCGGTGTCGCGATGGGTCAGCTGGCCGAAGCGCTCGGCCAGCTGGATCACGAGGTCCGACCGGGTCACGGTGAAAGCCGCCGCGCCGAGCAGGAACCGGTCAGGAGTCCTGGCTCTCATGCCTTCCTGGGCGTCGGCGTTGTCCTTGGCCTTGATCGACAGCTGGATCGAGCGCGCCTTGCGGTCGACGTTGATGATGATCGCCGAGACCTCGTCGCCTTCCTTCAGCACGTTGCGCGCGTCCTCGACGCGGTCGCGGCTGATCTCCGAGGCTCGCAGGTAGCCGGTGATGTCCGGGTTGAGCTGGATCTCGGCGCCGCGCGCGTCGACCGTGATCACCTTGCCGGTGACGCTGGCGCCGCGGTCGTTGACCGAGCTGTAGCTCGTGAACGGATCGCTGTCGAGCTGCTTGATGCCGAGCGAGATGCGCTCGCGGTCGACATCGACCGCCAGCACGATCGCCTCGACCTCCTGGCCCTTCTTGTAGTTGCGCACCGCGGTCTCGCCGGGCTCGTTCCACGAGAGGTCCGAGAGGTGGACGAGGCCGTCGATGCCGGCCGCGAGGCCGACGAAGACGCCGAAGTCGGTGATCGACTTGACGGGGCCCTTGACCTTGTCGCCACGCTGCACCGTGGACGAGAACTCCTCCCACGGATTGGCCTTGCACTGCTTCATGCCGAGCGAGATGCGGCGCTTGTCCTCGTCGATCTCGAGCACCATGACCTCGACTTCCTCGCCGAGCGCGACCGTCTTCGAGGGAGCGACGTTCTTGTTCGTCCAGTCCATCTCCGAGACGTGGACCAGGCCTTCGATGCCCGGCTCGATCTCGACGAACGCGCCGTAGTCGGCGATGTTGGTGACCTTGCCGAACAGGCGTGTGCCCTGCGGGTAGCGGCGCGAGACGCCGTGCCACGGGTCGTCGCCGAGCTGCTTGATGCCGAGCGAGACGCGGTTCTTCTCGGCGTCGAACTTCAGCACCTTGGCGTCGAGCTCCTGCCCGACCTGGACGACTTCGCTCGGGTGGCGGACACGGCGCCAGGCCATGTCGGTGATGTGCAGCAGGCCGTCGATGCCGCCGAGGTCGACGAAGGCGCCGTACTCGGTGATGTTCTTGACCACGCCGTGGACGATCGCGCCTTCGCGCAGCGTTTCCATCAGCTTGGCACGCTCCTCGCCCATCGAGGCTTCGACCACGGCACGGCGCGACAACACGACGTTGTTGCGCTTGCGGTCGAGCTTGATGACCTTGAACTCCATCGTCTTGCCTTCGAACGGCGTCATGTCCTTGACCGGACGCGTGTCGAGGAGCGAGCCGGGCAGGAAGGCGCGGATGCCGTTCACGAGCACCGTGAGGCCGCCCTTGACCTTGCCGTTGACGGTGCCGGTGACGAACTCGCCCGACTCGAGCGAGTTCTCGAGCGAGAGCCACGAGGCGAGGCGCTTGGCCTTGTCGCGCGACAGGATGGTGTCGCCGTAGCCGTTCTCGACCGCGTCGATCGCGACCGAGACGAAATCGCCGGGCTGCACTTCGAGCTCGCCCTGGTCGTTCTTGAATTCGTCGATCGGAACATAGGCCTCCGACTTGAGGCCGGCGTTGACGACGACGAAGCTGTGCTCGACGCGAACGACCTCGGCGGTGATGACTTCACCGCTGCGCATTTCTGCCTTCTTGAGCGAGTCCTCGAACATGGCCGCGAAGGAATCGGGCGCGAAGGACGGCGTGGCAGCTTGAGCTTGAGACATGTGACTTGGTTTTCCGTGCGACCGGAGTCGCGGGTTAGGTTGTCGATCCGACGCCTCGAGATGCCAGGAGGCACGCGGAGGGGAAGCGTCGGGCCATTTCTCTTTGCAGATCCCTTTCGGGATCTTCCGCCTTCACACCGCCGGGCGGTGAAAAGGCCTGCGTTCTTCCCAGGTTTCGAGCACCACAGCGACCGAGGCTTCGATCGTGAGCGCGGAGTTGTCCAGGAGGAGCGCACCTTCGGCGGGCCGCAAGGGAGAAACGCTGCGATTCACGTCGCGAGCGTCACGCGCCTGGAGGTCTGCACGAAGACTGTCGATGTTAGCGGAAATCCCCTTTGAAATCAACTGCTTGTACCGGCGATCGGCACGTTCGGAGGCGCCCGCGGTGAGGAAGACCTTGAGGGTGGCGTCAGGGAAGACGACGGTGCCCATGTCGCGCCCGTCGGCGACCAGGCCCGGCAGACGCCGAAAGGCCGTCTGCACGCCGAGGACGGCACGACGCACGCGCGGCCAGGCCGAGATCCGCGAGGCGAGGGCGCCGACCTCTTCGAGGCGCAGCGAATCGCTGACATCCGCCCCCTCGAGGAAGGCCCGGCCGGCGGCGAAGCGCAGGTTCATCGCCAGCGCCAGCGCTTCGAGGCCCGGTTCGTCGTCGGCCGCGACGCCGGCCTGCAGCGCCGCGACCGCGGTCGCTCGATAGACGGCGCCCGAATCGAGCAGGACATAGCCGAGCGCATCGGCGACCTCGCTCGCGAGCGTGCCCTTGCCGGAGGCGCTCGGGCCATCGATGGCGAGGACGGGGATCGATGCCGGCGCGGCGACGGCGACGGCGAACAGCGTCTCGAAGTAGTCCGGCCAGGTCTTGCCGACGCAGCGCGGATCGTGGATGCGCACCGGCTTTGCCGCACCGACGCCAGCGACGTCGTTGAAGGCGGCGAGCGAGAGCGCCATCGCCATCCGGTGATCGTCGTAGGTGTCGATCGCCGGGGCGCGCCACTCGGTCGGCGGCGTGATGGCGAGCCAGTCGGCGCCCTCCTCGACGCCGGCGCCGGCCTTGCGCAGCTCCGTCGCCATCGCCGCGATGCGGTCGGTTTCCTTCACCCGCCAGCTGGCGATGTTCTCGAGCCGCGTCGTGCCGTCGGCGAAGAGGGCGAGCGCGGCCAGCGTCATCGCCGCGTCGGGGATGGCGTTGCAGTCGAGGGTGATCGCCGCGAGCGGAAACCGGCCGCGCCCGACCTCGAGCCAGGTCGGGCCGGCGACGATCGCTGCGCCCATCGCCCGCGCCGCGTCGACGAAGGCGAGGTCGCCCTGGATCGAGTCGGCGCCGACGCCTTCGATCCGCAGCGGCGCGTCGATCGCAGCGATCGCCCCGGCAGCGATGAAGTACGACGCCGACGACGCGTCGGCCTCGACCGCGAATTCGCCGGGCGAGCGCAGCGCCGTCGCGCGAAGCCGGAAGCGCTTCCAGCCTTCACGCTCGACCGCGACGCCGAAGCGTTCGAGCAGCTTCAGCGTGATGTCGACATAGGGCTTCGAGATCAGCTCGCCCTTGACCTCGACGACCGCGCCGCTCGTTCCGGCGCGCAGCGGCAACGCCATCAGCAGCGCCGTGAGGAACTGGCTCGAGACGTCGCCGCGCACGACGATCGGACGATCGAACGACAGCGGCGATGGCGGCGCGGTGATCGCAAGCGGCGGATAGCCCGGCTGCTCGAGATACTCGATCGCGCAGCCGAGGACACGCAAGGCGTCGACGAGATCGCCGATCGGCCGCTGGTGCATGCGCGGCGTGCCGCGGCACTCGAAGCGAGCGCCCGGCGACGCGGTCAGCGCGAGCGCAGCGACGAGCGGACGCATCGCCGTGCCCGCGTTGCCGAGCCAGAGTTGCATCGCGATGGCGGGTGGCTTCGCGCCCAGCCCGGTGACGGTGAGCCACGGGCCGTCGCCTTCGATGCGACAGCCGAGCTGCTTCAGCGCCTCGATCATCACCTTCGTGTCGTCGGAATGGAGCAGGCCCGAGATCCGCGTCGTGCCTTCGGCGAAGCCGGCGAGCAGCAGGACGCGGTTCGAGATGCTCTTGGAGCCGGGCACGCGCACCGTGCCGCCGATGGCGGCGAGCGGTGGCAGGTCGAGAAAGAGGGTGCTGAACATGGGGCGCGGGCGCGGCCGGTGACGGGGCGGGCGACGCGAGTCAGCGATGCGTGTGCGGTGTCGCCGAGTTCATCTGCCAGCCGGCGCGCGCCTCGCTCGCGTTGCGGATCAGCGCCTCGAGCGCTTCGCTGTTGCCGGTCCGCACGACGTGCTCGATCGCATCGAGCGTATGACGAAAGCGCTGCGTCTGCTTCAGGATCTCTTCGCGATTGGACATCAGGATGTCGCGCCAGACCTGCGGGTTGCTCGCGGCGATGCGAGTGAAGTCGCGAAAGCCTGGGCCGCCGAGCGAGAGGTAGTCGCGGCCGTCGGGCTGGCCCGCGATCGCGTTGAAGTAGGCGAAGGCGAGGATGTGCGGCAGGTGACTGACGGCTGCGAACGCGGCGTCGTGGTTCTCCGGCGTCATGCGCAGCACCTGCGAGCCGATCGCCGCCCACGCGTGGGTCGCCTTCTGCACCAGCTCCGGCGCCGTCTTCGGCAGCGGCGTGAGAATGACCTGACGGCCCTGGAAGAGCGAGCCGTCGGCGTGATCGATGCCGGAGACTTCCTTGCCGGCGATCGGGTGCGCGGGCACGAAGGAGCCGACGCGATCCTTCAGCACGCGCCGCGCCGCATCGACGACGTCGCGCTTGGTCGAGCCGACGTCCATCACCAGCATGCCGGGATCGACGAGGTGGCGGATCGCCTTGAAGGTCGCTTCCATCGCCGACACGGGCACGGCGATCAGCACGATGTCCGAGCCCGACACCGCGAGCAGCGCCGACTCGGCGACGACGTCGATGACGCCGAGCTTCTTCGCCTTCTCCGTCGTCGACGGCGACTTGCTGTAGCCGACGACGCGACGGACCATGCCCGCGCGCTTGAGCGCGAGCGCGAACGACCCGCCGATCAGGCCGCAGCCGATCACGCCGAGTTGCTCGAAGACGAGCGGTGACGCGCCTTCGGTCTTCATCAGTGGGCGTCGACCGGATAGGTGCCGAGGAGCTTGAAGAAGGCGCAGGCCTCGCGCAGCTCGCGCAAGGCGAGGGCGACGTGAGGCTGGTCGGGATGGCCTTCGAGATCGATGTAGAAGTAGTACTCCCACTGGCCCGAGCGCGCCGGACGCGACTCGAAGCGGGTCATCGAGACGCCGTGTGCCTTGAGCGGCTGGAGCAGGTCGTGCACGGCACCGGGACGATTCGCGACCGACACCACGAGGCTCGTGCAGTCGTGCCCGGTCGCCTGCGGCTGCGGATGCGTGCCGGGATGGGCAACGATGGCGAAGCGGGTCCGGTTGTGGGCGTCGTCCTGGATCGCGGGCGCGACGACGAAGAGGCCGTATTCGCTCGCCGCGCGCTCGCTCGCCAGGCCGGCGAGCGATCCGTCGGCGCCGGCCATGCGTGCGCCTTCGGCGTTGCTGGCGACCGGCCTGCGCTCGACGCCGGGCAGATGGTGGCTCAGCCACGCATGGCACTGGGCGAGCGCCTGCGGATGCGCGCAGACGGCGACGACGCCGTCGAGCGAGTCGATCTTGCGAAGCAGGTTGTGGCGGACGTAGAGGCTGGTCTCGCCGACGATGGTGAGCGGCGTCGTGAGAAAGAGATCGAGCGAGCGCGTGACCACGCCCTCGCTCGAATTCTCGACCGGGACCACGCCGAAGTCGGCAGCGCCGGCGCTCGTCGCGTGGAAGACCTCGTCGGCGTTGGCGCATGCGACCTTGACGATCGACGAGCCGAAGTAGCCGAGCGCAGCCAGCTCGCTGAAGGTGCCGGCCGGACCGAGATAGGCGACGCGGGTCGGCGTCTCGAGGGCACGGCAGGCCGACATGATCTCGCGCCAGATCGGCGCCACGCTGGCCTCGGGCAGCGGCCCGACGTTGCTCTTCTTGAGGGCGTCGATCACCGCCGCCTCGCGCTCGGGACGGAACGCCGGCGAGCCTTCGGCCCGCTTCAGCGCGCCGATCGTCGACGCGACCTGGGCACGCCGGTTGAGCCGCTCCAGCAGCTCGCGGTCGAGCGCGTCGATCTGCCGGCGCAGCGACTCGAGGTCGCCCGCAGCCGGCGGCGAGTCTGAAGCCACGGGCGAAGCGCCTTGCTACTTGCCGGCGGGACGCGACGCCGCGCCCGAACCGGCCGGCGCCTGGCCCTGCGGCGGCACGCCCAGGATGACGCGGATGCGCGCGTCGAGCGCCTGCGCCTTCGGCTCGACCATCGGACCTGCTTCCTTCAGCAACTGCTGGACGAAGCCGCTGCGCATTTCCGGGCCGAGCGCGCTGTACTTCTTGTAGGTCGGCGAGTCGAGCCAGGCGAGCAGGGTCTTGAGGTCGTCCTCGCTCATCTTCGCCTCGAGCACCGGACCGATCGTCGTCGGCGCGAGCTTGATCGCGCGCTCGCGCACGATCGGCAGCGCCTCGTCGACGTATTTCTTCGCCTCGGCCTCGATCGCCTTGCCGACCGCCTCGCGCTTGTCGACCGGAACCTGGCGCTGCATCGCGAGGCCCGCCTCCTGCATCATCTGCGCCGCCGGACGCTCGACCAGGCTGCGCGCGACGCCCTCGATGTCGCCCTGCTGCGCCTTCAGCACGCGCGCGACGAGCTCCTTCTTGGTCTGCGCCTCGGCCATCGCCGCCATCGACAGGGCCGCGAGGCCTGCGAAACCCAGGATCAGCACGCGTCGTGTCATTCGTTTTCTCCGTCGGGGGCGTCGTCGCCGGGTTGGTCAGGGGCGGCCGCTGCATCCGTGTTGGCGTCGTTCTCGACGATGCGCTGCAAGCCGGTCAGCTTGGCGTCGTCGTCGAGGGCGATCAGCGTCACGCCCTGCGTCGCCCGGCCGAGCTCGCGGATCTCGGCGACGCGCGTGCGCACGAGCACGCCGCTGTCGGTGATCAGCATGATCTCGTCGTCGGCGCGCACGAGCGTCGCCGCGACGACCTTGCCGTTGCGCTCGGTCTGCTGGATCGCGATCATTCCCTTCGTGCCGCGGCCGTGGCGGGTGTATTCGGCGATGCCGGTGCGCTTGCCGTAGCCGTTCTCGGTCGCCGTCAGCACGCTCTGCGTCTCGTCCTCTGCGACGAGCATCGCGATCACGCTCTGCGTCGGCTCGAGCGCCATGCCGCGCACGCCGCGCGCGGCGCGGCCCATCGATCGCACGTCGGTCTCATCGAAGCGCACGGCCTTGCCGCCATCGCTGAAGAGCATGACGTCGTGGGTGCCGTCGGTGAGCGCGGCGCCGATCAGGAAGTCGCCGGGGTCGAGGTCGACGGCGATGATGCCGGCCTTCCTCGGATTGCTGAACTCGTCGAGGCTGGTCTTCTTGACGACGCCCTGCGCCGTCGCCATGAAGATGTAGTGATCGGCCGGGAAGCTGCGAAAGCCGTCGGTGAGCGCCAGCACGACGTTGACCTTCTCGCCCGGCTGGAGCGGGAACATGTTGACGATCGGCCGACCGCGCGAATTGCGCGAGCCCTGCGGCACTTCCCACACCTTGAGCCAGTAGACGCGGCCGAGCGTCGTGAAGCAGAGGATGTAGTCGTGGGTGTTGGCGATGAAGAGCTGCTCGACCCAGTCGTCTTCCTTGTTCTGCGTCGCCTGCTTGCCTCGGCCGCCGCGCCGCTGCGCGCGGTACTCGCTGAGCGCCTGGCTCTTGACGTAGCCGGTGTGCGAGAGCGTCACGACCATGTCGGCCGGCGTGATCAGGTCTTCGGTGCCGAGGTCGAGCGCGTTGGCCTCGATGGTGCTGCGCCGCTGCGCGAGCTTGCCCGAGCCGAACTCCTCCTTCAGCTTGGCAAGCTCCTCGCCGATGATCGTCGTCACGCGCGCCGGCGTCGCGAGGATGCCGAGCAGGTCGGCGATCTGCGCCATCACCTCGCGGTACTCGCCGAGGATCTTGTCCTGCTCGAGCCCGGTGAGGCGCTGCAGACGCATCTGCAGGATCTCCGAGGCCTGATCGTCGGAGAGACGGTAGAGGCCGTCGGCCTGCAGGCCGAAATTCGGCGACAGGCCTTCGGGCCGGTAGGCGTCGCGGCCCTGCACGGACTCGCTGCCGACGCGGGCGAGCATCTCGCGCACCATCGACGAGTCCCAGCTCTTGCTCATCAGCGCGCTCTTCGCGACGGGCGGTGTCGGCGAGGCCTTGATCGTCTCGATGAACTCGTCGATGTTGGCGAGCGCCACGGCGAGTCCCTCGAGGACGTGGCCGCGCTCACGTGCCTTCCTGAGCTCGAACACCGTGCGACGCGTCACGACCTCGCGCCGGTGCTCGAGGAAGATCGAGATCAGGTCCTTCAGATTGCAGAGCTTCGGCTGGCCGTCGATCAGCGCGACCATGTTGATGCCGAAGGTGTCCTGCAGCTGGGTCTGCTTGTAGAGGTTGTTGAGGACGACCTCGGGCACCTCGCCGCGCTTGAGCTCGATCACGACCCGCATGCCGGACTTGTCGCTCTCGTCCTGGATGTGGCTGATGCCCTCGAGCTTCTTCTCGTGCACCAGCTCGGCCATGCGCTCGAGCAGGTTCTTCTTGTTCACCTGGTAAGGAATCTCGTCGACGATGATCGACTGGCGCTGGCCCTTGTCGATGTCCTCGAAGTGGCACTTGGCGCGCAT